>Ga0115567_10001924_pt1 | contig 20678 bp, 22 predicted proteins | sample COGITO_mtgs_1204_2_FD_88679 | JGI IMG/M metagenome (GOLD analysis project Ga0115567, IMG submission 88679) | Pelagic marine microbial communities from North Sea - COGITO_mtgs_120412 | ecosystem: Environmental > Aquatic > Marine > Epipelagic | place: Germany:Helgoland, sampling site Kabeltonne... | reverse complement strand
GATCAGGATGGTTTAATATCCAGATCGAATTGGTTTGAACCGCCGCAGGCAATTCACCAACACATTTTAATTCATGGTCATTGTCGCCAACGTAGTCAGGTAACAAGGTCACGCCAAGCTTTTGTTTGCACAGAAAATACAAGCCGGTTATTTTGTCGCTTTTTATGTCGTTGCTACGGACTAAGAATTTTCTAAGGTATACGCTAGCAGCCAGTCTCCCAATAGATTCGTTTGGCAATAAAAATTTATGCTCAGCATAATCCTCTTTTGTTAAGTTTTCGGCGGGATAATCTTTGTGAGCATATAGCCTGAATGTAATGGGTCTGATAGCACGGCCCACCATATTATCAGGTTGGGTGTTGGCCGACGGCAAAATAATATCAGCTTCTCGCTTAGTTAAGTTACGGTGTCGCGTTGTAATATCAATGTCTAGCTCAATTTCAGGATACAACGAGGTAAACTTCGCGAGGTATTTAGGTAGCCAGAAATACCCTATTGTATCGGTGGTAGAAATTTTTATGCAACCACTGAGCTTGACGTCATCTCCCAATATCCCTCTTTCAGCGTTTTGAATTTCATCTTTTAAGTGTTGCACTGTGCTGAGCATTTTCTCTCCCGCTAGGGTGAGCACATAGCCAGATTTAAGCCGTTCAAATAAGCGAACGGACAAGCGCTCCTCCATCGCATTAATTCGTCTAAATATAGTGGTGTGCTGCACGCCTAACGCTTTTCCACTCTTGGCCAAGGAACCTTCTTCGGCCAAGCTAATAAAGATTCGGTAGTCATCCCAGTTATCTTTCATTGATTACTCCTGCTTGTTTACAATTACAACTTACCATTTACTTCAATGTACCATCTACTTCAACTTACCATTGCCGTGCATTATTGCACATAACTTTTGCATTAATAAGCATTTAATGTGCAATAAACAACTGGTATATTTGTCTCGTTCACATTTGGTGACGTGTTAAACAACAACTAATGACAAGAGGATTTATTATGAATATTGCTATTTTGGGTACCGGAAATGTAGGCACAGGTCTTGTGAAAGTATTTTTAAAAACAAAGCACAATATATTGTTGGGCTCACGTGATAACGACAATGCTATTACGCTGGCAAGTGATCTATCAAAAGAAGCGCCGCCCAAAGGTGGGTCGGTAAAAGGCGTGACCGTAAAAGAAGCGCTAGCAAATGCATCGGTAGTATTTTTAGCGGTCCCTTATGACGCGATTGTCGAATTGATTAATCAAAGCGGTATTGATATCAGCGGAAAAACCCTGATTGATGTGAGCAATCCGTTAACAGCAGACTTTATGGCGTTGACGCTCGGATACCAGACATCTGCGGCAGAGGAGTTACAAAAAGCGTTGCCAAACGCCGCCATAGTGAAGGCATTTAATACAGTATTCGCGCAGATACTGCATGAGGGGCCTAAGTTTGCCAATCAACAAGTACCGGTATACGTGGCTTCTGACCACGAAGGCGCTAAAGCAGACGTAATAGCACTGATAGATGAGTCGGGTTTTGAGGGCGTTGATGCGGGTATTACTAAAAATGCTCGCTATTTGGAGCCAATGGCAGCAATGAATATTCAATTTGGATATGTGCTGGGTAAAGGCACACAAGTAACCCCCGCTTGGATCGCTCGATAGCCGAAAATAAACAAAAAAGACAACCGCTCTTTTCGTCACTCTTTTGAGACGCGACGAGCGGTCTTTATGATACGACTTAAACATTTAATGCAGAATGTTGAAATATTAATCATATCGTTAAATTTAATAAAAAGAAACTGCCAAAACGCTGTCTAGTTTTTGGCATATTCTATGTATAAGTAATTGGTTTTACCTAACTTAATAATCAATTATTAACGTTTTATGCCCGAGTTATTAATGCTACCTTCGCCAAATCTCATTATCCTGTCTATAAAATTACACTACCATCTCATGCAACGCAAACAACACATGGACAAACCTAAGCGAAGGTTCAACCCCTAGCTTTCTTTCAGCGGCTTTTATCTGCCAGCCAGCAAGAACATCCCTGCATTCAGCATATACGCACAACTGGGAGTTAAATACACCGTTTTGATGCAAAGCGAGGGCATGTAAAAGACGATCAGGCGATTGCTGCACATAGTGATAGAGCCGATCGTCTAATTGCCGCGGGAGATTGGACTATCACTAATGTCCACCAATGATAAGTGATGTGCATTTATGCAATTTAAAATTCCAAAATAACACATTTTAATATTATTTTTGCACGACTATAATTAACTCTCAATCAACACTAACAAGAGAAAATTATGTTTAACTTTAATGAAAATGTGCCATCAACCAATAGCATAAGCTACGCTGCTATTTTACTTCGAGTGTCCTTAGGGACTTTATTAATTGCTCACGGCTTATTAAAAGTTCTGGTTTTTACTATGCCAGGAGCGATTGGATTTTTTGATGCGATAGGGATCCCTGCGCCAACAATAAGTGCTTATTTGGTCGTCATATTCGAACTGTTTGGCGGTGCACTTTTACTGCTAGGTATTCTGACCAGATGGGTTGCGGCGGCAAGTGTGCCTTTAATGTTAGGCGCTGCTGCATTTGCACATGCAGGCAATGGATGGTTATTTTCTAACGAGGGTGGGGGATGGGAATATCCCGTGTTTTTAGCCATTGCGTGTGCCGTTCAATGGTTACTTGGGAGCGGAAACTACAAAGCAGTAGGCAAAATTAATGATACACAGGCAGACCAATCATGATCGTTGACGGCAAGTGGATTGGTAAGTTTGACCCAATGCAGGGCGAAGACGCTCAAGGTAAATTCAACAGAAAAGCATCTACGTTCAGAAACCAAACGGTTTTTGCCGACAAGGGTCGATATATTCTCTACGTTGGATATATTTGTCCTTGGGCTCATAGAACGCTGATTGCGCGCGCATTGAATACACTAGAAGAATTTGTTGAAGTGGTGGTGTTGGATCCGGCTTTGTCTGAGCAGGGTTGGTCGTTTGGCTCTTACAAAGGTACCACGCCCGATCCAATAATCAATGCACGCTATATGCACGAACTATATACGCTTGCGGATCCCAGTTATAGTGGAAGAGCAACCATCCCTGTCTTATGGGATAAGTTTGAGAATACAATAGTCAACAATGAATCTGCAGACATCTTAAAAATATTTAATTCTGGCTTTGGCAAAAGAGACTACGACCTTCGACCCACAAGCCTTTTGTCTGAAATGGATGAGCTTAATCTGACGCTGTACGATAAGTTGAACAATGGTGTGTATAAAACGGGTTTTGCGAAGACTCAAGCAAGCTATTTGGCCGCAGTCAACGAAATATTTGAATGCTTAGACGATACAGAGTCGTTGCTTTCGGATGGGCGCCGGTATTTACTAGGTGATCAACTAACTGAAACTGATATCAGGCTTTATGCCACGCTTATCCGCTTTGACATCGCATACTATGGTGCTTTTAAGTGCAACGTAAAGCGTATATCTGACTATTCCTATGTACAAGCTTACTTGGAGGCGCTGTATAAGATGGACGCATTTGGGCTAACGACTAACTTTGAGCATATTAAGCAAGGCTATTATTCAATTGAGGCAATCAATCCTCATAGAATTGTACCGAAAGGACCCGTTTTGGAGTGGGCACAATGAAGCAGCCCGCTTTATTTATATCACACGGAGCGCCGTCGATTGCAATACAGCCGTCGTCGGCCCATCAATTTTTGACGAAGCTGTCTTCGTACTTGCCCAGATTGCCAAGCGCTATTGTTATCATATCGCCTCATTGGATGACTAAGTCGATCAAGATTACAAGCGCTGCGCAGTTATCCACTATTCATGACTTCGGTGGTTTTGACGAGAGAATAAACCGCTTGAACTATGACATTAATGGAGATCCTTTGCTGGCGCAAAGAATGGTCGAACTGCTACAAGAAAACAAGGTGAAAGCCTCATTGGATAAGCATAGAGGACTCGATCATGGCGCGTGGATCCCGTTAATGTTGGCGTTTCCTGAGAAGAACATTCCGGTGATCCAGATGTCGATGCCAATGCAGAGTCAAACGCAAGAGTTGCTCAATATGGGCAAAATACTCAAACCATTGCGCGACGAAAACATCCTCATCGTTAGTAGCGGCGGTATTACTCATAATCTCTATGAATTAAGGCCCGCCGGTGCGCATTTGAGCGATACACATTGGGCGCGCGATTTTTCTGAGTGGGTCCATGATATGGTGAGTACTGGCGAGATTGAGTCACTACAAGATTTTTTGAAAAATCACCCGTCAGCCCGAAAAAGCCATCCTACCGATGAGCATTTTTTGCCTTTATTTGTAGCGCTAGGCTTAAGCGGCGGGCTTGGACAGCGGATCCACAGCAGTATTGAGTATGCTACTTTATCTATGGACGCATACTTGTTCGATTGACCGTAATAGAGCATTTAGGCTATGTGCAAATTCATACAATTGCAGTGGTCGAACGGGCGCATCATCACATTCTTTGGAGTCGAGTTCCGCACTATAAAACCGAATATTTGAATCTGTTTGTGGCCGACAAGCAAATATTCGAATACTGGTTTCATGCTGCATCTTACCAGCAAATGAAAGACTATCGCTTTACCTTGCCGCAAATGGCCTGCGTGTATGGTAACTTAATATCAACTGACATTTCTGAGCCATTGTCTTGGTGACAAACCACTGTGAGCTTTGAAAGCTCGCGACAATGCCGACTCGCTTTTATAGCCTGCTTCCTCGGCAATTAATTTTAATGGCTGGCCGTTTTTAAGCCATTTTTGCACTAAACCAATTCGCCAGCTTTGCAGATACCTACCGGGTGTTTGTCCTATTACTTTACCAAATAAATTTGAAAAAACACTGCGAGACATGCATGCCTCAGCAGCAAGACTTTCAACTGTCCAATCTTTTTCAGGTTTATCATGAATAGCAACAATGGCTTTTCTTAGATTCAAGTCAGCCAATCCGGCTAGCATGCCTACTTTTGTCACACCACTTTCCATCAACTCTCTTAATAACTGGACCAACAAAACTTCGAATAGTCGGTCTAGCAAAACTTGTCTACCGCAATTGCTCGCGGAAGCTTCATCAAATAATAGTGACAGCACTTTTTCACATTGGGGGAGTGACGCAAGCGACAAGCATATACTTTCTGGCAAGGCACTCGCAATTGGATTGGCCTCACCCGCCTCAAATGACACGTGCGCGCAAACGAATTGAGCATTTTCGTTATCAGGAATTATAAAGTGTCTGTCTAATGAGCGAGGGTAAAATAACAAGCTGGGCTGATTAACAGCGTAGGCCTTTTTACGACCATGCCACACCTCGACAGTACCTTCTCGAATAATATGCAATTGCCCAAATTCTTGGTGCGTAATTTTGTTGTATCCGCACAGAGGACCCGATTGAAATGTATGAGCCTTTAGCGAGAAGTGTTCAAACAATGAAGCAAGACGATCAAGCATAAATAATACGATCTGCATTAAATTTGAGACGAATTGTAGCAATTAATATGTATTTGTCCAATAAAATAGCACTTGTCAACTCGAGACATTAACCAATACATTAAATGATGAGGCAAAACATGAAACTTAATAATCTTTTATATACAGCACAAGTAACGTCAACCGGTGGTCGCGAAGGTCGAGCTACATCACAAGATAATGCACTATCTGTGGAGCTTTCTACACCAAAAGCACTGGGAGGTGCCGGTGGACCAGGCTCTAACCCAGAACAACTATTTGCTGCAGGCTATTCAGCGTGTTTTTTGAGCGCTCTAAAATTTGTTGCACAAAAAGACAATATAACATTACCGACATCAGCAAAAGTAACGGCACAGGTGAGTAAAGGCGAAATACCCACAGGCTTCGGCTTAGAAGCCACCTTGACTATTTATCTAGCAGGCATTCCTAAAAGTGATGCGCAAGCTTTAGTAGACCAAGCCCATATTGTCTGTCCCTATTCAAATGCTACTCGCAACAATATTGATGTGCATTTAGTGGTCAGCGAATAAACAATAATTGAATCAAACTATTATTACTTATATTGGAAATATTATGAAAAACGTAACGAATTTATTGAAGAAAAGTGCCTTGACAAGTGTCCTTGTTTTTTTTGCTATCACTTCGCAGGCGGCTGCCGGCTTTAATCGCACCGCAAGCACTATTACTACGCCTGACAAGGTCGATATTTATTATAAAGACTGGGGACCAAAAGATGGCGAAGTTGTAACGTTTAGTCATGGTTGGCCACTTAACTCTGACAGTTGGGAATCACAGATGCAATTTCTTGCTAAAAAAGGCTATCGTGTAATTGCCCACGATAGAAGAGGCCACGGCCGCTCAAGCCAGCCATGGGAAGGAAACGACATGGATCACTATGCGGATGATCTAGCCTCTGTAATAGACGCTTTGAAATTAGAAAAAGTCACTCTAATTGGTTTTTCCACAGGTGGCGGTGAAGTTGCACGCTATATTGGTCGGCATGGCACTGAGCATGTAAAAGCAGCCGTTTTAGTAAGCTCTGTACCGCCTATGATGGTGAAAACTAAAGACAACCCAAACGGCGTACCTAATGAGGTATTTGATGGCTTGCGCGGTGCCTCTAATGATAATCGGTCTCAGCTTTATTTGGATATTGCTTCAGGCCCGTTCTTCGGATTCAATCGACCCGGGGCGCAAACGTCAGAGGGTTCTATACAGTCTTTTTGGCGACAAGGTATGACGGCAGGTGCAATAAACACCTACGAATCGATCGCTGCATTTTCTGCAACAGACTTTCGTCCAGACTTAGCGAAATTTGATATTCCAACGTTGGTTATACATGGCGATGACGATCAAATAGTACCTATCGATATTTCTGGCAGAGCCTCAGCAGCATTGATTAAAAACGCACAACTTATTACTTATGCAGGTGCGCCGCATGGCTTGGCTGATACTCACAAAGATAGACTCAACCAAGATTTATTGACATTTTTGCAAGACAACTAAAAGAAAAAAGGTATGACGTTCAGAATGATTTGACGGTCCTAGCTGACGTCATACCCCTCAAAATCGTGCAGCCCGCACGACCCAGTCATTGGTACACAGATTGGGATTAAATCCAGCCTTATCGACCTTGAGTTGTTGATGTCTTTCTACTCTATATTCTGGATCTGCTCCCGCATCTGCTCAATCAACACCTTTAACTCAACCGCCGACTTAGTCACCACAGTACTAATCGACTTAGACCCCAATGTATTGGCCTCTCTATTAAACTCTTGCATCATAAAGTCCAAGCGCCGGCCTATCGCTCCACCTTGCTTTAATATTTTGTAAGTCTCAGTTACATGCGATCGCAAGCGATCAATCTCTTCGGCCACATCAGACTTTTGCGCAATCAAAATCATTTCTTGCTCTACGCGGGTTTCATCGAGTTCTAATTTAACTTCTTCAAATTTATTGCGAATACGGTCTTTTTGCCATTCAAGTATCTCTGGCATATTTGTTTCAACGCTTGTTGCTTCAATTTCAATAGCGCTAAGTCGTTGTTCAATGAGTGCCTTCATGTTCTCGCCTTCACTTGCCCGCGAGGCAATAAATTCTTTCAGGGTGGCGTCGAATAGGCTTAGTAGTTCTTTTTGAATACCGTCCATGTCTGCTTCCACGGTATTCATTACGCCGGGCCAGCGTAATATGTCGGCAGGGTTTATATCGCCTGTTGCACCCTGTGTGCTTGTCCAGCGCGCGGCTTCTATTAGCTGCGTAGCAAGTTCTTCGTTTACCGTAAAGTTCGCACCGCCGGACTCGTTAAAATTAATGCGCAAGGCGCACTCTACTTTGCCGCGCTGTAGCTTTTTGCGTAAGCGATCGCGAAGGCTTGGCTCAAGGGCTCTGAAATTTTCTGGGATGCGGTAAAAGGTTTCTAAATAGCGCTGATTAACCGACCTTATTTCCCACACGGCACTGCCCCACTGTGCTTTGAGTTCTTTGCGAGCGAATCCAGTCATGCTGTAAATCATGGCGTGTCCTTGGTCTGAGTTTTTATGCTAATTAGAATTTGTGTGCAGTTTAGCGCAGTTGAATCTGTTTTGCTTGCGCTTAAAGCGTGTTATCTAGTATTTAGATAGGCTATAATTAGCGTAAATTAGAGGCATTAACACACTCTTTTTGCCGTCACTTAATCATACTTTAACATTCTAGGAGCTATTCTAAATGCGCCCAAGTAGCCGCACAGCAAGCCAAATTCGTCCCGTCACTATTACCCGTAATTTTACATGTCATGCTGAGGGCTCGGTATTAATTGAGTTTGGCAATACAAAAGTGTTGTGCAACGCAAGCGTACAGGAAGGCGTGCCGCGCTTTATGAAAGGTAAAGGAAAGGGCTGGATAACCGCTGAATATAGCATGCTACCGCGTGCTACGCACACCCGCTCTGACCGCGAAGCAGCGCGTGGCAAACAGGGTGGTCGTACATTAGAAATTCAGCGTCTTATAGCACGCTCTTTAAGAGCCGCTGTTGATCTTAAGCTATTAGGTGAAAATACTATTACAGTCGACTGCGACGTTATTCAGGCCGATGGCGGCACCCGCACTGCATCTATCACAGGCGCATGCGTGGCCTTGGTCGATGCATTAAGCTGGATGCGCACAAAGGGTATACTTAAAACTAATCCGCTCAAGCACATGATTGGCGCAATATCGGTAGGTATCTATAAAGGTAATCCTATTGCCGATTTAGAATACATTGAAGACTCAGTGGCCGAAACCGACATGAACGTGGTGATGACCGAAACCGGCAAATTCATTGAAGTCCAAGGCACCGCCGAAGGCGAACCTTTCAGCGCCGATGAAATGACCGAAATGCTGAGCCTAGCTCACGACGCGATTAAAGAACTATTTGAACTACAACGCACCGCACTCAATTAATCGGCGTTTAATATAAGGAAACCCATGCAAGACTATAAACGCGAATTTGTGGCCTTCGCTATTAAACGGCAAGTGCTGCGCTTTGGTGAGTTTACACTTAAGTCAGGAAGAGTTAGCCCTTATTTTTTTAATGCCGGATTGTTTAATACTGGTAAAGATTTAGCGAAACTTGGTCGCTTTTACGCCGCTGCGCTAAACGCTGAGGGCATTGAATTCGACGTGCTTTTTGGACCTGCCTATAAAGGTATTCCTGTGGCAACCGCAACGGCTATTGCCATGGCGAACGATTATGGTGAAGATATACCGTATTGCTTTAACCGCAAAGAAGTTAAAGCGCACGGAGAAGGCGGCAATCTGGTAGGAAGTGAGCTGAAAGGCCGCATTATGTTGGTTGACGATGTAATTACCGCAGGCACTGCAATACGCGAGTCTATGCAAATCATTCAGGCTAATGAGGCCACCCTCGCGGGCGTCCTCATTGCGCTCGACAGGCAAGAAAAAGGCCAAGGAGAGTTATCTGCGGTGCAGGAAGTAGAACGTGATTTCAGTACAAGGGTACTGTCTATTGTGACCTTAGGCGACGTTGTCGAATATTTGAAAACACATCAAAGTAGTGCCGATGCAATTGCCTCAATTGAACGTTATCGCCAAACCTACGGAATTTAAATGTGTATTAATGTTAGATTTTGTTGTGAATGAGCCCGAAAAAAAAACCTCTTCAATCCTAGACGGTCAATTTGACGAGGCTGATCACCACTTAGATGCATTAGGTCTTCGTTGCCCCGAGCCTGTCATGATGATTAGGCTGCAAGTCAGAAAAATGCGAAACGGTGAGACGCTCACTATCATTGCCGACGATCCAGCCACTGCGCGTGATGTTCCAAGCTTTTGCCGCTTTATGCAGCATACCCTAGTCGGTAGTAAGACTAAATCGTTACCGTTTATTTTCTTAATTCGAAAAGGCCTATAAAGGCCATTTGAGAGAACGAAGCCTATTGAGGCTTCATAAACTTCATTGTCCAGCGGTCGCTGTTCCCCGTAACCGATTTTGAACCTACTTCATAACGTAGTTCATCGTCTTCGCGATAATGTAAATCTGAATAGTCAACAAGCACGAAACCCGCGTCTTGTATTTCTTTAATGGCTTTCACTGGGTCTATACGTCTGCGGTTGCTACTTGTCATGCCTTCCATATGACGCGCGGTATGGTCTACTACGCCGTAAATGCCGCCGGGCTTAAGCGCATCAAAGGCAAGTTTGTTCATTGCAAATCGGCCTTCATCACCAAAATTGTGATAGTTGCGAAAGGTCAGCACCATATCTACATCACTTACGCCTAAGGTTGAAGCCTCTAAGGTATAAAAACGATCGCCGTCTTTACGATAAATCTTTGCTTCTTTTGCAATCACGTTCATGCGTTCGAAACCGGGTGCGTCTGCTAAACTATTTTCAATACCGTTTGCGCCAATCGCGCCGTAATAATTACCTTTTTCATTCAATAAAGGCACTAATAATTTAGTATACCAACCACCACCTGGGACTAATTCTACTACCGACATATCTTCCTCAATACCAAAGAACTGAAGGGTTTCAATTGGCTTTCGGTTGCTGTCGCGTTCAATTTCGCTCGCGGTTCGAAGGTCTGAAGACATAGCGGCTTTTAATTTGCTTTCTACGTCAGCTAGGCTGCTAAACGCGCTAATGCCTAATACGCATGCTAAAGAAATATTGAGTAAAGTTTTCATATTGTTTCCCATTAAATAATGATTAATTGCATTTTTACTAAGGTCAACAAACCTTAATTACCTAGATAGTAGCGTAGGCCAAAAAATGCAAGTACAATGGCAATCCCGCCAACAACAGCTTGCCATTTATACTTGCGAATGAGTCTTTCAGTTTCATCACCGAAATAATAGACTAGCACTGCTAAGCCAAAATAACGGATAACCCTACTGCTGGCTACTGCTGTTATATAGAGTCCTAAAGAATATTTTGAAAAACCTGCCGCTAACATTGCAATTTGAAGCGGGACCGGAGTAATACCCGTGCTAAAAATAAACCAAAAACCTTGCTTATCCATAGCACTTTGGAACTTCTCAAATTGCTGTTCGTTAGTGATGTACTGCATTATAAAATCACGAAATACATCAAATAAGTAGAACCCAATCGCGTAGCCTACAAGCGCCCCAACTAAACAGCCAAGCGTGGTAACCGTGGCGATTATCCAAATCTTCTCGCGCCTTGTTTGCATTAGTGGAATTAGCAGCGCTTCCAAAGGAATTGGCACTATAGTCGACTCTAAAAATGAGGCAACGCCAATACCAGTGAGCATATGCTTTGAGTTAATAAGCTTATTAGCGCGCTCTTTAATAGACATCAATACTCACAAAGCAAGGAGTAAAACTCCAATTTTAATAAGCTCTACGCTATCCTCACTGCCCTTGATGCTTATAAACCTGTCCGTCTTTCATCACAAAGTCAATGTTTTGCAACAACGTTATATTTTCCAATGGATCGCCTTTTACCGCAACCAAATCAGCTAGTTTTCCAACTTCAATAGTGCCTAGCTTACTGTCAATCTTAAGCAGCTTTGCCGTGTTGTAGGTTGCTGAGCGAATAGCATCCATCTCTGACATACCAGCTTCAACCATTAATGCAAACTCTTGCGCATTGTCGCCATGCGCAGATACACCGGAATCGGTGCCAAAGGCTATCATTACGCCATTTTCGTGGGCGCGGGCAAAGGTGTTTTGGATCAAAGGACCTATTGATGCAGCTTTGGGCCTTACAATTTCGGGGAAATAGCCGTCTATTTTTGCTTTTTCGGCCACAAAATTGCCTGCTAGAATAGTCGGTACATAATAAACTTTATTTTTACGCATCAGCTTAAATATTTCATCGTCCATGTAAGTGCCATGCTCAATAGAGTCGACACCAGCCAAAATAGCGCGTTTCATTCCTTCTTTGCCATGTGCATGCACAGCAACCGTCATGTCATAATCTTTGGCCGTTTGCACTATTGCTTCCAGTTCGTCGGTGAAAAACTGAGGATTAAGTCCGTTTTTTGCCACCGACAGAACACCACCCGTGGCTGTTATTTTAATTAAATCAGCACCATCTTTATAGCGTTGCCTAACGGCTTCGCGCGCTTGTGCTACACCGTTAATTACGCCATCCACTGGTTGTGGTGTACCCATTAAATGTTTGGCAAACGAGTTGGTAGGATCAGCGTGACCACCGGTGGTAGCTATCGACTTTGCTGCAGTGTATATTCGTGGGCCCGTTATAAACCCTTTATCTATCGCATTTCGCAGGGCCACGGTCTCGTTAAATACGTCACCTAAGTTTCGCACAGTGGTAAAGCCAGCCATTAAGGTTTTTTTAGCATAAACTACTGCATTAATAGCGTTGTCTGCTTCGTTATTGGTGAAGCGCTTCATGTACCCTGCGGGGCCATCGTTTTGTGACGATAAATGAGTGTGAGCATCCATGAAACCCGGCATGAGCGTATAGCCTGTTAAATCGATAAACTCATCGCTGTCAGTACCTTGGACTTTGCCATTTTCCACCGCAACAATTTTGTTATTATCAACAATAACGGTTTTATCAGTGCGTACTTTTGTGTCTGTACTTGAAATTAATCTACTCACATATATATGAGTAGCCGAGTGAGCTGGTATAACAACCGCTACACATGCCAGTAAAGTAAAAGCATAAAGAGAAATTTGGCGCATAAAAAAACCTTATTTTTATCATTATTTTTCAAGCTATACACAATAAGACAATACGCTGTGCAAATCAAAGTTTACAGAGCAGGTTTGTAAAAATATAAATTATTTGAGAAGGGTAACGCACCGTTAGAGGAGAGCACCTTCGTTGCTGACGTTATTTAGAAGGAGCTTTAAACTTTCCAATACTAAACGTGTAGTTGTTGCTAGACAAGTGAAGTTCAGTATTGCCATCGCGTTGTACTTCAGTAGCCTCGTCGACCCATCGGTACAGCACATTTTGATGCACTCTTGCCCACAGGTTACGTCTAATAAGACAGTACGGGACTAAGTTACCCTCAAATTCTCTTAGCTCGACCGGATAATCGATACTGAGTACTAAGGAATCTCCTGTTTGCGTGCTTATTTTTATGCCGTTATTTACGGCTTGTGCATCTATCACAAGAAAAGGCACGTCTTCCACCTGAATGCCTATTTTTTCGACCGGAGTCACTAAAAAATAATCGTTACCTTCCTTTTTTAGAACGCTTGCCAACAGCTTAATAAGTTTTGAACGTGTAAAGGGTGTACCTTCGTGCCACCATTGACCACTGCGCTTAATCACTAAATTCATATTGCCGCAAAAATCAGGATCCCATTTGTCGACAGGCGGCAAAGATGTGGAGTCTTCGCCGTCTGCATCAGATATCTGCTGCTGTATATCAGCAATATTCATAATTGATTATTCGCCTCGTTCTTCCAAAGCCTCTTTAACAGAACGTAATACATCTTTAATACGACGCATATTTTCAGGCCCTGTTCTAATCAATTGCTTTTGCGGTCCAGATAATTCCTCGAGCTGTTCGTCTTTGAATTTGTACATAACACTGTCGCGATATACTTCAATCGGCACGGGCACTTGCGGCGTGTTAAGTAAAGTATCTATAGCATCCATTAAAGCACTGTCGAAGTCTTCTCCTGGGCGGCTAATTTCAGAGAACTTTTCTCTAATGGTGCTTTCATAATTATCAAATACCGCTAACAGCTCTTCTGTATCGACCGACTCTAGTACATCTATGTAGCCGTTATAACGCTGAAAACTACTGTTGTCTATCCATGTGCGGTCAGCTTGATTATAGGTTTGAAACTTCTCTTCAGGCGGCACAACTAATGAATCTTTAGGAGACAACTGTTTACTCGACAAGTTGTTTACATTAATAACGAATTTCTCAATCAGACGCTCATTTACCAATAACTTAGCAAAGGCAGGAGAAGCAGCAACTTGCATCAATGCGCTCTTAACAGCGGCGTCACTAACTTCTTCAGGCATGTCAACCTCGACCTCGCTTGCCTCGAACTCGTTTATGTCCATGTCATCAGAAACCTGTCCTTCAGCGGGTGTAGGAGGCGCTTCAAACACTTCAGGTTCGACCATATCATCTATGCCAGCACTAGCATCTTGATTTAATGCGCTATCTTGTTCGTTTGAGCCCATTACTTCTGAATCGCCGGAATCTTGACTCGGCCAAAATATAACAATCAGTATAATAATTAGCACCACGCCCGCAATTATTATAAAAGGCTTCATTTGCTGTACTTGGCTTGTTTCGTTCGACATTTAATTCTCCTTTACTACTGTGTGTTGCAGAATTGAAATCACTACAGAAGTGCTTCATTGTTGTTTTTCTATACGTCCATTATACACATAAAATACAAATCTTGATTTTTGAATTGGTTTTCCTACTTTTATTCAAAACAGTATATTCAAAACTGAACTCAGTTTTGTTGATAAGGTATAGTATAGATATAAATAATATCTCGCTTAAGATCAACCATTTCTATAAGAAGTACGCGCAATGATTAAATTCAATATGTTACATATTGCCAAATACCCAATGTATATTTCGAAGCTAGAAGTACAGTCGTTCGAAATGAATGTATATTTAGTTAAGCTTCATACTCTAGAGAAGTCAGGCTTTGTGTACGGGAAAGACGACAGACCAATGCGCTTTAATAACACTCAGCAAATTCGCGATGCTTTTGAACTATGCGATATTAAAGTAGCGGTTATGGTTCACGATTCGCCTTACGATGAAATGATTGGCAATCCCAATAAGCCCGAACAATCAATGGAATTGCCGTTCTCTATGCAGCAGCCCTACTAAGCACGTTTCTAAAATAAAAAAGCAGGACTTATTCAAAGCGTGAACAAAACCGTGCTTGTATCTAATATTTTAAAGTTACTGACCATTATTTATATAAATGGCTTAATTATATAAATGGCGCAATCAACTTTCGCAGACGAATATCTGCGTTTAGTTTGTTTGCTAGCAATACGGTGCCAGTAATCTTGCGGTTAATGAGCGCTACATCGAAGTCAGGGGATGCAATCGCATTTTTTTCTGTGAGTAACGACATTGTTTCTTTTTGTAGGCGCTTGATGATTTTTGTTTGTTTGAAGTTATAAACGTCGACCTGTAGGCTTTCGCTAGCGCTTAAACATGCGCCTTTTATGATGTCTTTCGCCGACTGCCCAGTGTCATCATTGAGCAAGCCAAGCTCAAATAAAGCCGCTAACATCGCTTCACCATTTTGCGCCTGCATGGCACTGGCCATTTTGGTATAGCCAAGGCTGGCGTGATCGCTAAGCTCTCTGCATGCGCCAAAATCTAACAGCACTAGCTTATTCGTATCCTCTTGGTATAAAAAATTAGCGAAGTTTGGGTCGCTTTGGGTGAACTGAAAGGTGAATAGCTCTTTAAACACAAGCTCTATCAAGTTCTCTACTATTAAATTTCTTGTATCAGTTGGCGCGCTTGCCAATTCAGATATTGGCTTACCCTCTATAAATGCCATGCATAAAATAAACTCATTGCTAAGCGGTTTGTACGACAAAGGCACAACATAACGATCATCACCAGCTAGCATAGCGTGGTATTTTTCTAAATATGCCAATTCAGTTCGGTAATTGGCTTCTTGCTTTAACTGTGCTTTGGCTTGTTGAAGTACACTGTCAATGTCTAGGCCTTTGGGTATTAGTCGAGTCAATTTTAATAAGCCCGCCACGTTATCAATATCACTGTCTATAGATGAAGACACACCTGGATATTGCACCTTTACGGCTAGTTCCTCACCACTTTTAAGTTTTGCCCTATGCACCTGTCCTATAGACGCGGCAGCAATTGGTTCAAACGAAAAGTATGCGAATTTTTCTGCCCAGTCGCTACCCCAATTTTCATTTAACATGTTAAGCAATTGGTGTTTAGGCATACTATTCGCCTGCTCGCGCAGCACCGCCAAAATAGGCTCCCATTCTGGTGGCAGTAATTCACCGGCATCCATTGACAGCATTTGGCCAATTTTCATAGCAGCGCCGCGCATTTGAGATAGGTGCTTGGTGATGGTTTGTGCGTTATTAATAGCGAACAAAGTGTTTTTAGTTGACGGCTTTTTGGCATTGAAGGCCGCAGAGACTGAATTCTTTATGATATTGCCGGTTAATGAAGTAGCGAGGCTGCCTAGCTTCGCAAACCTCGACAAGCGACCGCTGGGAATGGCTTTTTCTTCAAACTTATTTGCCATTGTGATTTATCACTAGCGTGCGAAATCTATTCTAAGCACTTCTGTATTTTCAGCAAACGTGAGGGTATTGACGTCTTCATCGAGTTTAACGTTAACGGTGTTAGTTTGTGCAAACCAAATATCGCGCAGGGCGTTATGCACTACTTGGAGGCTCGCCATATTTTCTGGCTTAGGCGTTTCTTGATATACCCAAAAGTGTTTACCTTCTATTTCATACCCTATCAGGGTCATTGGCAAAGGCTCATCATTTGTTCGATAAATACCAAAGCGAGCACTTACATAGTTTGCAAACTGACCTTGGGTCTCGCTGGATTGAATTATATCGGCGCTACCATCAAATATCTCTTTCACCGCATGCTCTGCATCGTGCAGTTCGAACCGATGCATTACTTCTAGCATATTTGTTCTAGGGTTTAGTTCTATCCTTGTGATAGCTGCCTTTTGTTGATGGGCAAATGCTGAGGAACCAAGCACTACACCCACCAACAAAACGATAAAGGTCAACGACAAGTTGATCTTCGCAAACGATACTAGCGTGCCATGATTCTTAGTCATCACCTGAATCTAATTATCACTTTCTGCACTTTCTGCAGTTTCATCTCCGGCCTCTTCGTCACCTTCTGATTTTAGCTTCGTATTAATCTCATTCATCAGGTCGCGGCGAAGCTTACTTTTGCTATCAGATCTTTTGTAAGTTTCAATACGAGACTCAATAATTTGACGCGGAAAACCGTTATTGTGCACGTTTACATCGGCGGTTTCCCAGCGAGGATCAACCATTACGCTCACTAATGTTTTATCTTTGTCAGTCACTACGAGCTTCTGTACTTTTTTAGCTGTACGACGCCAAATTTCAGCAGGAATTCGTAGCATTTCTGTGGTGCCATCGGTAAACGTCATCTCAACAATAATAGGCATGACCAAACCACCGTGGTTTGAGAACGACATCACGTAGTAGTTTTTGTCTTCTTTTACGGCACGTTCAAAAGCGATCTTTTCCCACGGATCTAGTTTCTTTAAGAAAGACTGATAAGTGTTACGGTCTTTATTCGTTACCGTATATATATCATTATCGTCATAAAAATCAGTAACATCTTTATTTTTGTCGACCCAAAGCACTTTGCCTTCTGCCGCATTTCGCTCGTCGGTAATTGATTGGGGTTTATCATTTTCTGCATTGCGCTGACGATCAAAATCAATATCGGGATCTTTCGTATCTAGTCGTAGCTTATGAACGGAGTCTAACGAAATATCGACATGATCGGTTGAATAAAACCATCCGCGCCAAAACCAGTCTAAATCGATACCTGAGGCTTCTTCCATGGTCCTAAAGAAGTCTGCTGGGGTGGGGCGTTTGTATTTCCAGCGCTGGGCATATTCTTTAAATGCAAAGTCAAATAAATCGCGGCCCATAATTGTTTCGCGCAAAATATTAAGTGCTGCTGCTGGTTTAGTATAAGCATTTGGCCCTAAACGAAGCACCGAATCAGATTGCGTCATAATAGGCACTTGTGTGTTAGACGCCATATAGTCGGTAATATCTCTAGGCTCGACACCCCAAGGAATCGTTGGATCCCACTCACGCCCTGCCACGCCATCTAAAAAGCTGTTCAAGCCTTCATCCATCCACGTCCATTGACGCTCATCAGAGTTTACTATCATTGGAAAGTAGATATGCCCAACTTCATGGATAACAACGCCAATAAGGAAGCGTTTCTCTGCTAACGAATAAGTACGTGATCCGTCGTCTTGAAGCTCGGTGCGAGGGCCGTTAAAGGTAATCATTGGATATTCCATGCCGCCAACAGGGCCATTCACCGATTGCGCGACCGGATAAGGATAATCAAACGAGAAACGTGAATATACTTCCATAGTATGAATAACCGCTTCGGTGGAATACTTTTTCCACAAATCGCCGCCTTCTTTAGGATAGAATGACATTGCCATCACCAAGGCTTGATCGTCTCCGCCTTGATTATAACCCTTAGCATCCCACATAAATTTGCGCGAGGATGCCCAAGCAAAGTCTCTTACGTTTTCAGCTTTGAAGGTCCACGTTTTTGAATCAGATGTGCCTGTTTTTTCATTTTCTAGCGCTTCTTCTTCCGTCACTATAAACACGGGGCGTTTTGAATCTTCTGCTTCTTCTAGGCGTTTCCGTTGAGTAGATGTCAATACCGCTCGTGGATTAGTTAACACCCCAGTAGACGATACAATGTGGTCAGCAGGAACCGTTAAATTAACTTCGTAATTACCAAATTCCAAAGTGAACTCTCCGCGGCCTATAAACTCTTTGTTGGTCCAAGCTTCGTAGTCGGTATAGGCGGCTAAGCGAGGAAACCATTGGGCTAACAAAAATATATCGTTGCCGCCTTCTCTAGCATCGTCTGGGAAATGTTCGTAACCGGCGCGAGCCGATACGGCATCTTCTTCTACAATGTTAAAAGCAAAGTCGATTTCAAAGCTTACCGAATCGCCACTTTTTAGATGTTTTTCTAAATCGATACGCATTAGCGTACCTACAATTGTGTGGTTTAGTGCTTTGCCTCTGCTCGTTACCACTTTTTGAATTTCGTATCCCAGCTCGTTATCTTCAACAAACTGCTGACGCCTAAGCGCGGCTAGACTAACTTTAGCTGGCGAAGAACCACTCGCAGCTGATGACGCCGGACCTCTATTGCCAATACCGCCAAAGGTAGTGGTAAGGGCAGACATAGAATCATTTCGATATTTATTCTGATCAAGCTGCACCCACAGGTATTTAAGCACGTCGGGACTATTATTCTTATAGGTAATAGTTTGACTAGCCGTAAGCCTGCGCTTTTCTTCATCAAGAGTGGCGTTTATCTCGTAATCTACTTGTTGTTGCCAATACTGATGCCCAGGCGCTCCTGCTGCATTTCTATAAACATTAGGAGTGGGTAAAACCTCATCAAGTTGACGAAACTTATCCTCATAATCTCCTTTTGTTTGCATAACCTGCGCGAATGAAAAATTACTAAAAGTTGCCATCAAGAACGTGGCGATAAAAATCGAATTCCGAGTGAACATCAATATTCCTAAGTAAGATTAAAATATAAGCCACGCAGCCTAAGTTGATTAAAGCAGCGCGTCCAAGTTACTAGAATTGTACCTGTTTTAATTCAAAAAAACACATCAGCTCATTTAAATAATAAAAGGTATATGTTTTAGGACAAAATAGTAAGTTTTCCAATATAATTGTATTATTCATCCTATAAATAACAAATTACCACTATCAATGAGTCAAACAAAATTACCTAATCAATTTACCTGGCGGCGCGCTGTAATAAAAGTGGGTAGTGCACTGGTATCGCCCGGCAATAAGGGCTGTTCAAGTCAATACTTAGAGGCTATTGTCGGGTTTATAATGACCTGCTTGAATCAAGGTAAGGAAGTTATTATCGTATCGTCTGGCAGTATTGCCGCTGCTCGGGGGAGTATTAAAACCGGCCACAAAGCGACAATTGCAGAGAAGCAGGCCATGGCTGCTATTGGACAGACGAAGATGATGGCGTGTTGGGCTTCACTGTTTGACGCTTATACTCAGTCGAGTAACGATAATTATTGGCATAAAAAAAATATATCGATCAAAGCAATAGAAAACGCACAGGATACAACAAAGCACCTTATACACAACACTATAGAATGCGGACAAATACTCGTTACTATAGAAGACTTAACCGACCGAAAACGGTTTGTAAATATAAAAAATACCCTTGAGCAATTGCTAATAAACAAGGCTGTTCCTATAGTAAATGAGAACGACACAGTAGCGGTTGAAGAAATAAAAGTAGGCGATAACGACAACTTAGCGGCGCATACCGCGATAGCGGTGCAAGCCGATTGTTTAATTATTTGTACCGACGTAGATGGGCTCTATACCGCAAACCCGCGAATAAAACGTGATGCAAAACTAATAAAGCATGTGTTTTCAATTGACGAAAAAGTTATGGCGCTTGCCGGTGGTGCAGGCTCTGCTATTGGCACAGGGGGTATGATCACGAAACTGCAAGCAGCACAAAAATGCACACGATCTGGTATTCAAACCTTGCTAGTGAATGGCACAAAAGCCAGTACTTTTGAAGCCTTAGCAAAAGGGGAACTCTGCGGGACTTTATTTTTACCTGCAGTCATGGTTAAACGGGCTAGGCAAGACTGGCTTACTCACACAAGCAAAGTCAAAGGCAAGCTTATAATCGATTCAGGCGCAGCAAACGCAATAGCAAATACTGGTGCATCGTGGCTTGCGGCAGGGTAACGCAAATAGAAGGTTCATTCAAAGCGGGCGACGCCATAGAGGTTTGGCACCACAATACTCTTTATGGTAAAGGCCTAATAAACTATTCGAATGCCGAGCTTGGACGCATTATAGGCCTTAAAAGTTGTCAAATTGAAGCGGTTCTTGGTTTTTGTGCAAATGACACTGTGATTCATCGAGACAACTTAG
>Ga0115567_10001923_pt1 | contig 20680 bp, 14 predicted proteins | sample COGITO_mtgs_1204_2_FD_88679 | JGI IMG/M metagenome (GOLD analysis project Ga0115567, IMG submission 88679) | Pelagic marine microbial communities from North Sea - COGITO_mtgs_120412 | ecosystem: Environmental > Aquatic > Marine > Epipelagic | place: Germany:Helgoland, sampling site Kabeltonne... | reverse complement strand
CGCGGTTGAGTCGGCGGGCTTTCTCAGCGATGCACGATTACTCGCACTCAACAGCTACGAAAACCGTGTTTACCAGGTCGGCATTGAGGATGACAAACCCCTGATCGCCAAATTTTATCGCCCCGAACGCTGGAGCGACGAACAGATACTTGAAGAGCACCAGTTCAGCCTGGAATTACAGGATGCCGAAATCTCGGTAGTTGCGCCACTGGTCGATCAACACGGTGTCAGCCTGCACACTCACGGAGGTTTCCGTTTCGCCCTGTTTACCCGCCGGGGTGGTTATCCGCCAGAGCTGGACAACATGAACAATCTGCTGGTGTTGGGACGCACTCTCGGACGCATACACAATGTGGGTCGCTCAGCCGCTTTTGCCCACCGGCCGGCGCTGTCCGTGGAGCGCATGTTTGTCGAGAACCGGGAGTTTGTGCTGGAGCACTTTATTCCGGCAGAGTTGCGGCCGGCCTACGCCACCGTGACCCAAGATCTGCTGGGCATTTTGAACACCTTGTTCGCTGAACTGGAACCGTCGGCGCTGCAGCGCGTTCACGGTGACTGCCATGTGGGCAATATCCTGTGGCGCGATAATACAGCGCACTTTGTGGACCTGGACGACTGTTGCACGGCGCCGGCCATGCAAGATCTGTGGATGTTCTTAAGCGGTGAACGCCACGAGCGGGAATTGCAATTGTCAGAGCTGATCGAAGGCTACAGTGAGTTTTGCGATTTTGACCCTAAGCAATTGCGCCTGGTAGAGGTCCTGCGCACGATGCGCCTGGTGTACTACGCGGCGTGGCTGGCACGGCGCTGGGAAGACCCGGCGTTCCCGCGCAGCTTTACCTGGTTCAATACCGAGCGCTACTGGGCGGATCATGTGCTGGAGCTGCGAGAGCAACTGGGTGCCTTGCAGGATGAGCCTCTGCGTCTGTTGTGACTCGACACCTTTTTAAAGCATTGAGGATGGTGGTATGCGAGCAGCACCGCCACCGCGTACTATGCGCAGCTACCTGGACACGCCAGAACCGGTTACCTCCGCTTCGAAGGCGGATACACCACTGACCACAGCCACGCCCAGAAACCATTTTCACCCAGCACCTGCCGATCCACTTCATCGAAAAACCGCTCCAGCCCGACGGGATCGACAAAATAATCCATTCGGGTTGTAAAGCCCTGCTCTGGATCGAGCTCTTTAACCACCCGCGCCGGACTGCCTGCCACAACAACGTTGGCCGGAACGTCTTTTGACACAACGGCGCGGGCGGCCACTACGCTGTTGTCCCCTATGGTCACGCCTTTCAGTACCGTCGCATGATCGCCCAGCCAGACGTTGCGGCCGATATGCACTGGTGTCACTCGCTCATCGCGTTTGGTGCGGTCGTAAATGGTGTGCCAGTCCGAGTCGGTCACATAGGCGCCGTTGGCGAACATGGTGCCATCGCCAATGGTGATTTCGTCGCTGGCGCTGATGCGGGAGCCCGGGCTCATCAGAACGCAATTGCCGATTTCGATACGGCCCGCACCTTCCTCTCTGCCCCACACACCGATCTCTACCCGATGCATGGGCTCACCTATCGCGGTAAAGTTGCGGCCAATCCGTATGTTGGGTCCGGAGATGTGCACGTACCAGGGTTTCATTACGGTTTCGTAGGGACCAAAAACACGGCATTCCGGCCGCAAAAAGTAGTCCGTATACCAGCGACGGAACGACAGGTAGGATTTTTTCAACCAGTAGGGACGCAGGTCTTTGCGCATGGGCAGTTCATCTTGTGATGGCACAGGGGATAGCGCCCGTTTATTATGGGCCGCCCGCACTGTTGCAATGCGGCCCTCACCAGCAGGGCGCGGCCGTCACTGTTACAGGAGCACTGGAATTTTGCAAGCCGAGTCGCGGCCCGTCACCAGCAATCAGGCCTCCCTTCACCCGAAGCTTGCCAAGGTGGTACAACGCCATCTGCGCCATCCCACCAGAAAACCGATAGCACCACATAATCTTGCAGCGTTTGAGGCGCTGAAGCAGCGCATGGTCGAGGACCCCCGACCACTGGTGCTGGATTCATTTTGTGGCACTGGCCAAAGCACCGCGATACTGGCGCAGCGGCACGAGAACCATCTGGTGGTGGGCATCGATCAATCGGCCCACCGGCTGGAGCGCCATATCAGCGGCACCACTGACAATTATCTGTTGCTGCGTGCGCAGTGCGAAGATATCTGGCAACTGATCCTGCAACAACAGTGGCGGGTGAGCGCCCACTACCTGCTGTACCCCAACCCCTGGCCCAAATCGGCGCAACTGCAGCGCCGGATTCATGGCCACGCCGGATTCCTCCACTTGTTGCAGATGGGCGGCAAGATTGAACTGCGCTCCAATTGGCAGGTCTATGTTGAGGAGTTCGGGCTGGCCATGTGGCTGGCGGGAAACGCGGGGTGGGTAAGCCGCGTTGAGCCGCAGTCCGCACTGACTTTGTTTGAAGAAAAGTACCGGGCCAGCGGCCACGCTTTGTGGCGTTACTGTGGCGCGCTGAAGGTTCCCTGAGCGCAAATCACACCATCGGCTCCTGCACTCGACGGCCAGCCGGCCCCGTGACGCTACGCTGATTTTGGGCTACAGTGCTCGGTCAGTTCAGAGGTAGACCCTTTATGTCCCCGAAAAGAAGCGATCCGGTCTGGGATCGGATACGCGAGGAAACCGCTGTACAGGCTGCGCAAGAACCCATCCTGGCCAGCTTCCTGCACGCCACCATTCTCAACCATTCCAAGCTGGAGCGGGCTCTGAGTTTTCATCTGGCCAACCAGCTCGACAGCCCGACCGCCTCGTCGCTGCTGCTGCGAGAAGTCATGCTGGAAGCGTTTAAAGATGACAGCTGCCTGCGAAAAACCGTGCGCGCCGATTTGCTGGCCGTGATGGATCGCGATTCCGCCTGTCAGGAGCTCTACATCCCGTTCCTGTACTTCAAGGGTTTTCACGCCCTGCAGACCCACCGGGTAGCGCATTGGTTGTGGAAACGCGGACGGGAATCACTGGCCTTGTTTTTCCAGAATCGCGTGTCGTCCGAATTCGGGGTGGATATTCATCCCAACGCCAAGCTGGGCCACGGCATTATGCTCGATCACGCCACTGGCCTGGTCATTGGGGAGACCGCAGTGGTCGGCAACAACGTGTCGATTCTACAGTCGGTCACGCTGGGGGGCACCGGCAAGGAAGACGGCGACCGCCACCCCAAGATCGGCAACGGCGTACTGATCAGTGCCGGCGCCAAAATTCTCGGCAATATTCGCGTCGGGGACGGTGCCAAAGTCGGCGCCGGCAGCGTCGTACTGGACGAGGTCCCGCCGCACACTACCGTGGCCGGCGTGCCCGCCAAAATCGTGGGGCGCCCCTCTTCCGAGTCCCCGGCACTGGAGATGGAACACGATTTCTGCTGCGATGAGGAAGCCGCAGCAGCGGCCGCGCATCAAAAAGCCGGCTAGGCTGCACCGGCGACACCAGCCAGCGTTGGGCCGGCCTCCCGTGCAGCACCGTTTGAGAACTAGTCGTTCGCGCGGTGGTACTGTGGCGACAGCTCCTGTACCGCGTCGACAAAAGCCGTGACGTGATCAGGGTTTACTTCGGGCGTAATGCCGTGCCCCAGATTGAACACATGACCGGAACCGTGACCGTACCCGGCAAGAATGGTCGCCACCTCCTCGCGAATCCGGGCCGGCGAGGCATACAGCATGGCAGGGTCCATGTTGCCCTGCAGAGCAACCTGCCCACCAATCTGTGTCCGGGCGCTGGCAATATCCGTGGTCCAGTCAATGCCCACCGCCTGCGCACCGCAGTCGGCAATCGCCGGCAGCCACTGGCCGCCACCCTTGGTGAACACGATCACCGGAACCTTACGGCCCTCGACTTCACTGGGCAGGCGCGAGATCACCCGCTGCATGTACTTGAGTGAATACTCCTTGTAACCCGCCGCGCTCAACGAACCACCCCAGGTATCAAATATCTGCACGGCCTGGGCGCCAGCTCGAATCTGCTCTACCAGATAATCCGCTACCGCATCGGCCAACAGGGCCAGCAACTGATGCATCAACTGCGGACGATCGTAGGCCATCGCCTTGACCCGGCGAAAATCTTTGGACGCCCCCCCTTCCACCATATAGGTCGCCAGAGTCCAGGGACTGCCGGAAAAACCAATCAGCGGCACGCTGCCATTCAGTTCGCTGCGGATGGTACTGACCGCGTTCATCACGTAAGACAAATCGTCGGCGGCCTTGAAGCTGCTCAGCCCGGCAAGGTCTTCTTCGGAGCGCACGGTTTTGCGAAATTTTGGCCCTTCGCCCTCTTCGAAGTACAAGCCCAAACCCAGCGCATCGGGGATGGTAAGAATGTCGGAGAACAGAATGGCGGCATCCATGGGATAGCGACGCAGGGGCTGCATGGTCACTTCACAGGCGAGCTCGGCGTTTTTGCACAGGTCCAGGAATGAACCGGCCTGTTCGCGGGTGGCGCGATACTCGGGCAGGTAACGGCCCGCCTGTCGCATCATCCAGATGGGCGTGCGATCTACGTCCTGACGAAGCAGGGCGCGGAGGAAACGGTCATTCTTCAGTTCGGTCACGGAGACTCCCATTGTTTGGTCTGTTGCGGCGTCCGCAGGGTGTGTTCTGTGCGCCTTCGTTGTGTTCGCTGCTTCGTGGTTTTTGCTTTGTAGGGCCGGCGCCACATTGGTGTATTACCTCTTAGAGACTCGCCGTAAATACGTACCCGATAAGAGGGGCAGGCTCTCCCTGTGGGCTCGTCGGCAGCATCCATGCTGCCCACGGTCTCAAAGGGGTGCTACACGAACGCTGCGCCTAGTTTCGAGCCAACGACAACGCGCTACGTCTATTCTACGCGATGAAGGAGGTGCCAGGGTGCGGTGGGGGCTCTAGCGACTGTGTGAGACAGGATGTCGAGCACAAGCCCCCATGGACGGGTTCACGGCGTGTCGCGAAAGCCCCCAGCGCGCACTGGCACCGGTTTTACAAAGCGCCGCTATGGCGGCCCCGGCTCGCTCGAACCAAGAATCCCCAGCAAGCCAAGTCACGCTTCACAATTACCGCGCCGGACTACCAGACAACGGCAGCCAGAAAATCAGATCTCGAGATAGTCCAGAATACCCTCGGCTGCCTGCCGACCTTCCCATATCGCAGTCACCACCAAGTCCGAGCCGCGCACCATATCGCCGCCGGCAAACACCTTGGGGTTCGTGGTCTGGAAGCGATAGCGCTGCTCCTCCGGCGCCACAACACCACGCCAGTCATTCAGGTCGACCTTGAGATCGCCCAGCCATTCCGGCGGGCTGGGCTGGAAACCAAAGGCGATAATCACCGCGTCAGCTTCCAGCACCTGCTCACTGCCGGGAATCGGTTCGGGGCGACGGCGCCCACCCTCATCCGGCTCCCCCAGACGGGTTTCCACCATCTTCACACCACAGGCCTGGCCGAAATACTCCACCACCTCAATAGGCTGGCGGTTGTACAAAAACTCCACGCCCTCTTCCCGGGCATTTTTCACCTCGCGACGCGAACCGGGCATGTTCTCCTCGTCGCGGCGGTAGGCACAGATCACGTGCTCGGCCTGCTGCCTGACGGCGGTTCGCACGCAGTCCATGGCGGTATCACCCCCACCGAGTACAACCACGCGTTTGCCCTTGAGATTAACGAACGCCTCGGGGTCCTGTCCAAAGCCCAGGTTGTGATTCACATTGCCGATCAGGTAGGGCAGCGCCTCGTGCACACCCGGCAGGTTCTCGCCGGGAAAGCCACCGCGCATATAGGTGTAGGTGCCCATACCCATAAACACTGCATCGTACTGATCCATCAATTCCTGCACGGTGATATCGCTGCCGACGTCGCAGTTCAGGCGGAACTCAATGCCCATTCCCTCAAACACTTCGCGCCGTCGGGTCATCACCTCTTTTTCCAACTTGAATTCCGGAATACCGAAGGTAAGCAGGCCGCCGATTTCCGGATAGCGATCAAAGACCACCGGTTTCACACCGGCGCGCACCAGCACGTCGGCGCAACCCAGGCCCGCGGGGCCGGCGCCGATGATGGCGACTTTCTTGTCGGTGGGAACAACCTGCGACATATCCGGGCGCCAGCCCATGGCCAGCGCCGTATCGGTAATGTATTTCTCGGAGGAGCCGATAGTCACCGCACCGAAACCGTCGTCGAGGGTACAGGCGCCTTCGCACAAACGGTCCTGTGGACACACCCGGCCACACACTTCCGGCAGTGTGTTGGTCTGGTGGCTCAGTTCCGCCGCCTCGAACAGATTCCCCTCAGATACCAGCTTTAACCAGTTGGGAATGAAGTTGTGCACGGGGCACTTCCACTCACAGTAGGGGTTGCCACACTCCAGACAGCGATGCGATTGCTCTGCCGCCTGGTCGGCGGTAAAAGGCTCGTAGATCTCCGCATACTGGGTAGTGCGTGCTTCCAGCGCCTTTTTGTCGGGCTCATTGCGGCCGACATCAATAAACTGGAAGTTATTAGCTAAACGGTCACTCATAAACACTTTCCTGCCTCACGGCATCAATCCGTATTGCGCAAGCGCGACAGCAGGCGATCCAGATCCGCTGCTTTCGGCTTGACCAGCCAGAACTTACCCACATAATCCTCGAAATTTTCCAACAGGTGCTCACCCCAGGCAGAGCCTGTTTCCCGCGTGAACTCCTGGATATTCGAACGCAAGTGGTAGCGATAGGCCTCCATATGCTCGGAGTTGACCCTGTGGATCTCAACCAGCTCGCTGTTGTACTTGTCGATGAAGCTGCGATCCTGGTCCAGCACATAGGCAAAACCGCCGGTCATGCCCGCGCCGAAGTTCACACCGGTGGCGCCCAGCACCGTGATGTTGCCACCGGTCATGTATTCGCAGCAGTGATCGCCAGCGCCCTCAATCACCGCATGGGCACCGCTGTTGCGCACACCGAAGCGCTCGCCACCGATGCCCGCCGCAAATAACTTGCCACCGGTGGCACCGTAGAGGCAGGTGTTGCCGATGATCACCGATTCCTGGGATTTGAACTGGGCGTCGCTTGATGGGTAGACCACCAGCTTGCCGCCAGCCATGCCCTTGCCCACGTAGTCGTTGGAGTCACCCTCCAGATACATGTGCAAACCGCCGGCGTTCCACACCCCAAAACTCTGCCCCGCCGTACCCTTCAAGCGCAATACGATGGGGTTGGCTTCCATATCCAGGTTGCCATAGCGGCGGGCAATCTCACCCGACAGGCGCGCTCCAATGGAGCGGTCGCAGTTGGTCAAGGCAAATTCGAATTCGCCACCGGAGCGGGACTCGATGGCCGGCAGTGCCGCAGCCACCATTTGCTCGGCTTTTTCGCCGCGGTCAAACGGTGTATTGGCGCTGACCTGGCAAAACTCCGGCTGCTGCGCCGAGCCGGGATCTTTGTGCAGGATGGGACTGAGGTCGAGCCGCGCCTGCTTGCTGGTTTCGCCCGGCAGGCGCTCCAGCAAATCCGTGCGACCAATCAGGGCCTCGAGCGATGGCACTCCCAATCTGGCCAGCCACTCGCGAGTTTCCCGGGCAATGAAAGTGAAGAAATTCACCACCATTTCCACGGTGCCTTTAAAGTGATCCTCACGCAGTTTTTCGTTTTGGGTAGCAACGCCGGTCGCGCAATTATTGAGGTGGCATATACGGAGGTACTTGCAGCCCAGTGCCACCATCGGCGCGGTGCCAAAGCCAAAGCTCTCGGCGCCAAGAATGGCGGCCTTGATCACATCCAGACCCGTTTTCAAGCCACCGTCGGCCTGCAGACGAATACTGCCGCGCAGGCCATTGCCACGCAGGGTCTGCTGGACTTCCGCCAGCCCCAGTTCCCAAGGGGAGCCAGCGTAGCGGATAGAGGTCAACGGGCTGGCCGCGGTACCGCCATCGTAACCACTGATGGTGATCAGGTCTGCGTAGGCTTTGGCGACGCCCGCAGCGATGGTGCCAACCCCGGGTTCGGACACCAGTTTCACTGACACCAGCGCCTGAGGATTGACCTGCTTGAGATCGAAAATCAGCTGCGCCAGGTCTTCAATTGAGTAAATATCGTGGTGCGGCGGCGGCGAAATCAGGGTGACTCCCGGCACCGAATAACGCAACCGAGCGATCAGGCTGTTCACCTTGCCACCGGGCAGCTGACCGCCCTCGCCGGGCTTGGCACCCTGCGCCACCTTGATCTGCAACACTTCTGCGTTCACCAGGTAATGCGGTGTCACACCAAAACGGCCGGAGGCAATCTGCTTGATCTTGGACATACGCTCGGTGCCAAAACGGGCGGGATCCTCGCCACCCTCACCGGAATTGGAGCGCGCTCCAATACGATTCATCGCCGTGGCCAGAGCTTCATGGGCCTCCGGGCTCAGGGCTCCCAGTGACATACCCGCAGAATCAAAGCGCGGCAGAATGGTTTCAATGTCTTCGACGTCATCCAGCGCCAGCGGCGTGGCGGCGTCGACGGGCTTTAACAGGTCCCGGATGGTCGCTACGGGGCGTTCATTGACCAGTTTGGCATAGCGTTGGTAGGTACCGTAATCGCCGCTGGCAACCGCTCGCTGCAAGGTGGTAACCACGTCGGGGTTGAAGGCGTGATACTCCTGACCGTGCACGTACTTCAGCAGACCACCCTGTTCAATGGTCTTGCGATAGCTCCACGCGCGCTGGGACAATAGCTGCTGGTCTTCTTCCAGTTCCGCAAACCCGCTGCCCTGAATGCGCGATGCCACTCCACAGAAGGCCGTATCCACTATCTCACCCGCCAGGCCCACAGCTTCAAACAGTTGCGCGCCGCGGTAAGAACTGACGGCCGAAATGCCCATTTTGGACATGATCTTCAGCAGGCCCTTGTTGACACCCTTGCGGTAGTTCTTGAAACAGGCGCTGGGTTCACCCAACAATTCGCCGTTGCGAATCAGGTCCTCCAGCACGGTGTAAGCCATGTAGGGATAGATTGCGGTAGCGCCAAAACCCAGCAGGCAGGCAATCTGATGCGAATCGCGCGCACTGGCGGTTTCAACGATCAGATTGGCGTCGCAACGCAGCCCCTGCTTGATCAGGTAGTGATGCACCGCGCCTGTTGCCATCAGACTGTGAATGGGCAGGCGATCGCGGCTGATACCGCGGTCAGACAGGATCAATACCGTGGCACCATCGCGCACGGCCTGCTCTGCAGTGGCTACCAGCTGCGCTACAGCCTGCTGCAGAGTTTGCTCCGATGGCTCGTAAGTACCGTCAATGTCAGCGATCTTGAAACCGTCGCGCTCCAGGTGCAGCAAGGTATTGAACTTGCCCTGGGACAGCACCGGGGAGCTCAGAATCACCCGATTGGCGTGCTCTGGCCCCTCCAGGAAGATATTTTTCTCGGAGCCGAGGTCGGTTTCCAGCGACATCACGATCGTTTCCCGCAGAGGGTCGATGGGCGGATTGGTCACCTGGGCAAACTTCTGGCGGAAATAGTCGTACAGCGACCGCTGGTGTCGCGACAGTACCGCCATCGGCGTGTCGTCGCCCATAGAGCCCACTGCCTCGTTGCCGGATTCAGCCAGCGGGCGCAATACCTGATCGCGCTCCTCAAAGCTGACCTGGAACATCTTCATGTAACTGTCGAGCTTGTCCGCTTCGATGCCGGGCGTCTGCTCGCCCCCGAACGTGCCCTCAATGCGATGCGAGTGTTCTTTCAGCCAGCGCTTGTAAGGGAAACGGGCTTTCAGGCGGTTGTCGATCTCATCGCTTTGCAGCAGCTCGCCAGTGTGAGTGTCAATCATCAGGATCTGGCCCGGACCCACCCGGCCCTTGGCGATCACATCTTCACTGCGATAGTTGTGTGTGCCCACCTCCGAGGCCAGCGTAATAAAGCCATCGGTGGTCTTAACCCAGCGCGCGGGGCGCAGCCCATTGCGGTCCAACAGACACACTGCGTAACGCCCGTCAGTCAGAACCACGCCCGCAGGACCATCCCAGGGCTCCATATGCATGGAGTGATATTCGTAAAACGCCCTGAGGTCAGGGTCCATCGATTCGATATTCTGCCACGCTGGCGGAATTAACATCCGCAGCGCGCGGGGCATATCCACACCGCCGGTCAACAGCACATCGAGCATATTATCCAGGCTGGAGGAGTCCGACCCGCTGCGGTTGACCAGCGGGGCGATGTCGCGGATGTTGGGCAACTTTTCGGTTTCAAACAGCGCGGTGCGAGCGTCTGCCCAGTTGCGGTTGCCATCGATCGTGTTGATCTCGCCGTTGTGGGCCAACAGGCGAAAGGGCTGTGCCAGCGGCCAGCGCGGCATGGTATTGGTAGAGAAACGCTGGTGGAATACACAGATCGCCGTTTCGAGGCGCTCGTCGTCGAGATCGAGGTAAAAGCGCGGCAAATCGACCGGCATAACCAGCCCTTTGTAGGCGATGACCCGGCCCGACAAACTGCAGATATAAAATTCCTGGTCGTCTTCAGTGGCGATTTCAGCTTTGCGACGCGCCACGAACAAGCGGGTAGAGAGCTCCTCATCGCTCAGGCCACTGGCATCGATGAAGATCTGCTCGATTACCGGCAGGGTGTCGAGAGCGATCTCTCCGCACACCGAGCTGTCAGTGGGCACAACCCGCCACCCCAACACTGTCAATCCCTGATCAGTGACGGCCTGTTCCATGGCGGCGCGACTGGCAGCCGCCCGCTCCGGTTCAGTGCTCAGGAAAATCTGGCCCACAGCGAAGTGGTCGCCTGGCTCGTCGCCAAACAGCTCGCTGGCAATCGTGCGCATGAATTTCACTGGCATCTGCATCAACAGACCGCAGCCGTCACCGGTTTTGCCATCCGCCGCTATACCGCCGCGGTGAGTCATGCAGGTCAGGGATTCGATCGCAGTCTGCAACAGGCGATGACTTACATCCCCTGAGGTATGGGCGATCAATCCGAATCCGCAGTTGTCGCGGAATTCTTCAGGTCTGTACAGGCCTGCGCTCATAGTCAGTCCAAAATAATTAATAAAAACAGGTGGTTATGCCGGTGCGCCCCGCACCCTCTCAGCACTCGAGCGGCAGGGGGGGAGCTATTTTACACAGATGCCCCGTAGCGGACAAACCGTGATCAAACGGCGCTTATCAGCGGCCGGAGCTCGTCCTGAGTGGCGTCATCCACAATCACTGCCGAACCGATGCCGCGCAGCAAGACCAGCCGCAAACAACCATCGATCACCTTTTTGTCCCTCGCCATGAGAGTTTGAAAGTCGCTCAGGGTCATCTCGGGCGGCGCCGCCACAGGCAGCTGCATCGAACGCTGCAGGGCAATCAACTCCCGCACCTCGTCGTCGGTGATCCAGCCACGGGCAGCCGACATGCGCGCCGCCATAATCATCCCCGCCGCCACCGCTTCACCGTGCAGCCACTGGCCGTAGCCCTGGTGGGTTTCTATGGCGTGCCCGAAGGTGTGCCCGAGGTTGAGAATGGCGCGCGCGCCCCCCTCGCGCTCATCGGCTGCGACCACTGCCGCCTTATTGGCACAGCTGCGCTCAATGGCTTCGGCCAACACGGCCTCTTCGCGGGCCAACAGGCGCGGCATATTGGACTGCAACCACTGATAAAATCCCGCGTCGCAAATGAGACCGTATTTCACCACTTCCGCGAGGCCTGCTGCAAACTCCCTGGCAGGCAGGGAATGCAGAGTATCAATATCAATCAACACCGCCTGCGGCTGGTGAAAGGCGCCAATCATATTCTTGCCCAGCGGATGATTGACCCCGGTCTTGCCGCCCACTGACGAGTCTACCTGCGCCAACAGGGTGGTAGGCAGCTGCAGGAAATTCACACCGCGTTGATAGCACGCTGCAGCAAAACCGGTCATGTCTCCTACCACACCGCCACCCAGGGCGACAAAAGTGGTGCTGCGGTTGTGGCCGTCGCTCATCACCCGGTCGAGAATGTGCTCGAATGTGGCCATGGTTTTGTGCTGCTCGCCATCGGGGAGCACTACTTCCGTGATGAGCTTGCGTTCACCCAGGGCGGCGAGCACTTTACCTGCATACAGCGGCGCCACGGTATCGTTGCTCACCAACACCACCTGAGAGCCACCGACCTGCCGGGACAACAGCTCCGGCGAGGAAAACAGATCGCGGCCGATATATATAGGGTAGCTGCGCTCCCCCAGGTCGACGTGGAGAGTGTGCATGATGATGGACACGGGAGAGACCTCGAGGTGAAACCGGACGCCAATAATAGCGCCGCAGACGGGCTGTTGTCTTTACTGCAGCTCTTTTACCAGTCGCTGGGCGACGGTCCGGGGGCTGCAACCGTCGGTATCGATCACGTGATCCGCAATCTCCCGGTACAGCGGGTCGCGCACAGCCATCAGGTCTCGCAGGACCTGCTCCGGGTCGTCACCGCGCAACAATGGGCGACGGCGGTCACGACGGGTGCGCCGCACCTGTTCGTCGACGGTGGCATGGAGGTAGACCACATAGCCGCGAGCACCCAGCGCGCGCCGGTTTTCCGGTCGCTGAATGACGCCGCCGCCGGTGGCCAGCACGAGGTTGTCCCACAGGGTCATCTCTTCCACCACCAGCTGCTCTCGATCGCGGAAGCCCTCCTCGCCCTCGACGTCGAAGATCCAGGGAATGTCTGCGCCCGTGCGCTCTTCGATTTCATTGTCGGTATCGGCAAAGCCCAGCTTGAGATGCTGGGCCAGGTATTTGCCGATGGTTGATTTGCCGGCCCCCATGGGACCGACCAGAAAAACTCGCTGTAGTACAGGCATTACAAAAATCTGTGTCCCGCGTTAATCAAGCAGTGTGTCTGCCAGTATACGCGGAGTAATGAATATGAGGGTTTCCGTTTTGGTTCTGGAGGTCGCTGTGTTACGGAACAGGGCGCCAACGTAAGGCAAGTCGCCAAAGAACGGCACCTTGGTCACCGATTCCAGATCCTCGGTGCGAAAGACTCCACCCAGAACCACCGTTTCACCGTTGCCTACCAGCACCTGGGTAGTCAATTCAGTGGTATCTATTGAGGGGATAAAACCACCATTCTGGCCACTGGGCACCAGGTCACCCAGTGAGTCCTGATTCACCACAAGGTCCAGCAGGATGCGGTCATCCGGCGTAATATTGGGAGTCACATCCAGTTTCAATACCGCCTCTTTAAAAGACACCGTGCTCGCGCCGCTGGCAGAGGCCTCCTGATAGGGAATTTCGGTACCGGACAGGATAGTCGCCTGCTGCTTGTCACCGGTGATCACTTTCGGCTGCGATACCACTTCGCCCTGGCCGGCCGATTCCAGTGCCGAGAGCTCGGCGGTCAGGAACAGATCGTCACTGGTGAAGCCCACAGCAAAACCGCCCGTCGCGTTGGCGACACCCAGGTCCACCATCAACGCACCGGGGAAGCTGGGCGAGGGCTGGGTGCCATTGATCACAGACTGGTTCAGATCAAAGGCGTTGCTGGCGTCGCCTGACACGGAAATAATGTTGCCGTTGTGATCGGGGTCGAGGTAGGCGCCGCCCCACTCAATGCCCAGCTCTTTCTCCAGGTCGGACTGCGCGATTACAATGCGCGCTTCGATCATCACCTGGCGGATTGGAATATCAACCAGCTCGATGAGATCGCGAATCTCGGTCAGCTTGGCGGCCGTTTCGGTCACGATAAGCGAGTTGGTGCGAGCATCGACGATGACCGAACCGCGAGACGAGATCAGGGTACCACCCTCTTCGGAGCCGGCCTGGAACAGACCCACTACCTGATCGGCATTGGCGTAGCGGATACGGATGAACTCGCTTTGCAGTGGTGCCAGTTCCGCGATCTGCTTGTTGGCTTCGATTTCCTGCCGCTCGCGCTCGGCGATCTCGGCCGCCGGGGCTACCATCAATACGTTGCCGATCTGTCGCTTGTCCAGACCCTTGGTTTTTAACACCAGCTCCAGCGCCTGATCCCAGGGCACGTTCTGCAAACGCAGGGTGATGCGGCCACTGACGGTGTCGCTGGCCACCAGATTCAGTTCGGTGAAGTCCGCAATCAGTTGCAGTACCGCGCGCACTTCGATGTCCTGGAAATTCAGCGATATCCGCTCGCCGACGTAGTTAAACTCGTCGCGACGGTCCTCCACCTCTTTCTTGGTCAGAGGCTTGACGCTCAGCACGTACTGGTTGTCTGTCTGATAAGCGAGGTAGTCCGAATCACCCTGGGTCTTCAGGGTCAGACTGGTACCGCGCTCTGTGGTATTGACGTTCAGGCTGGTGACCGGCGTGGCAAAATCCGTCACGTCAAAGCGCCGCATCAAGCGAGCCGGCACCGTGGTATCGAGGAACTCCACCTTGATATCGCCGCGCTCGCTGAACACGTTCACGTCCACATTGGGATCGGTCAACTGCAACGTCATCCGGCCCTCACCATCTGAAGTGCGCTGGAACTGCAGGTCGGTAATCTGCGATTCGACCCGGGTTACCTGCTCCATTTCACCGCGCAGGCGGGTAGGGTCCGAAGTCTGCTTGACGTATTCCTCACCGGCGTCCTGGCCCACAATCAAGTACAGGCTGTTGCCGTCGACGCGGGTTTCGTAGGGCACCAAGGTGACCAGGTTAACCACCATTCGTGTGCGATCTCCAGACTCCAGCACAACCACACCGGTGGCGTTGCCGTAGTTCAGGGTATAGCGCTTGCGTTCCAGAGAGCTTTTGGTGTCCGGGAAATCTATCGCGATACGGGCGGGTTTTTCGATCGTGTAGGCCTTCGCATCCGGTGGCGCCTGATCAAAATCGAGCCGCACTTCAAATTTACTGCCAGGACGCGAGCTGAATTCGATATCCGTCACTGTCGGAGCGGCGTAAGCCGCCTGCGCAACAATGCCCAGTAAGACAGTAGCGGCCAAGCTACTCAACCAGTTCACTGTCCTGCTCGTTCCATCTTTCACGGCGTTTTCCCCAACTTCGCTGTTTTTATCAACATGGCTATCACCATCGCCCCGGCGTTATAAGCCGCTTAATTCTATTGTTCTGGGACGCTCAACCCATCCGTCAGCTGAACCATCACTGACAATTTCCACGACCGCCACATAGGTGTCTGTCATTTCCACCACCTTGCCGTGGTTGCGTCCCAGGTAGTTCCCTACACTGACCCGGTGAATCCCCCCTTCGGGATCCCTGACCAGGGTCCACTCATTGCCGCCGCGCTCCAGGTTGCCAACCATAGCCAGCGAATCAAAGGTAAACTGCTCAAGGAATTCCTTGGCGCGATTCGGATCCGGTTTCACGGTGCTGATGGATTGCAGACGCTGGATATCCCGTACCTCGATCGGCCGGTCAAAAGGGCTGCGCAGAGCTGTCGCGCTGTAGGAAAAAGCCTCGTAGGCCTTGAATGTAGGGATCGGGGCAATCACTCCGCCCGGACGCGCACGCTTCTCCGACATAAAGGCATCGAGGTCAGAGAAATTACTGCCACCACACGCCGACAGCAGAAGCGCGGAGGTAAGCGACACTGCGGTCAATTTCAGTGTGCGAATCATCCTAGGCCTCCCCGTTTTTGTAACGGTAGGTCTTGGCGATAATACTCATGCTCAATTCATTGGTATTCGTTGACGGTGCCGAAATCGTGAAATCATGCAGTGTCACAATACGTGGCAGCCCCGCCATACCACTGATAAAGGCGCCCAGATCGTGGTAGGAGCCGGTGGCAATGATCGAGATTGGCAGCTCTACATAGAACTCCCGCGCCTGCTCGTTCTGAAGATCGATCTGGGTAATGTCCAGGCCGTTGAGCAGGCCTTTGTTGGTGATGTCCTCCAGCAGGCCGGGCACCTCGGTATCACTGGGCAACTGGCTGACCAGAGCACCAAATGACTCCTCCATTTCAATCATCTGTTTGCGATAGGCCTCGAGATTGGCCGCTTTAAAGGCTTTCTTCTCAAATTCCTGCTTGAGCTCTACTTCCTTGCTCTCTTCGCGGGCCAACTGCACTTCCAGGTCCTGGATGTGGTAGTAGTAACCGCCTACCACCACGATAACCAGCAGCAGCACACAGGCGATGGCTTTGATAGGCCCAGGCCAGGAACCGATGTTGTCGAAATCCAGATCGTTAATATCAAATTCGCGCAGCGAGCGCAGGGTGTCATCCATAGCCACAGCCTAGCCCTCCGTCCCATTGCCGGATTCCGGCAACTGTACTTTCACTTTGAGCTCGAAGGTCGTCGCCTGCTCCCCGTACTGAGGAGCCGCGCGCACCGCATCGAGATTGGGCTCCGCCAACCAGTCCGACGCATCCAGGCGGCGCATCAGACTCGACACGCGATTATTGGATTCGGCCACACCACTGATGGTGATCAGTTTGTCTTTGGTGGTCAGGCGTGTATAGAAGACGCCATCCGGCACGGTTCGCACCAGCTGGTCCAGAATGCGAACAATAATGGGCCGGTTGCCCTGCAACTCCTGAATCACTCTCATGCGGTCCAGCAGCTGGTTGCGCTTGCGCTCCAGTTCGGCGATTTCCGCCACCTGCTTGTCCAGGTCCTTGATATTCTTGTCCAGATAATTATTGCGCCCGAGCTGATTGTCTATCTGGCTGTTCACATAGCGGTCACCCAGGATCAACAGGCCCACGCCCACCGCCAGCACAATGGCCAGAATGGTCAGGAATTCTTTCTTCAGTTCCTGTCGGCGTTCGTCGCGCCAGGGCAGTAAGTTGATTTGCGCCATCAGTCAAAACTCCGTAATGCCAGCCCACAGGCGATCATCATCGCCGGTGCGTCACTGCTGAGAGCGACCGCGTTGACTCGGGAGGAGATGGTCATATCGGCGAAGGGGTTGGCCACGGCGGCCGGTGTGCCCAGCTTGTTTTGCACCACTTCAGCCAGGCCTTCCATGGAGGCCACACCACCTGCGAGAATGATGTAATCGACATCGTTGTATTGACTGGAGGAGAAGAAGAACTGCAGGGATCGCGACACCTGCTGCACCACAGCGTCCTTGAAAGGCTCAAGCACTTCCGGTTCATAGTCATCGGGCAGGCCGCCCTGCTTCTTGGCCAGCCCGGCTTCTTCGAGCGGCAGACCGTAGCGGCGCATAATTTCGTCGGTGAGCTGCTTGCCACCGAATAATTGTTCTCGCGTATAAATCGTCTGGCCGCGATTCAAAACGCTGAGGGTGGTCATCGTCGCACCGATGTCGACCACCGCCACCGTGCTGTCATCGGCGAGGTCGAGTTGATGCTGAATCAGAGCGTAAGCACGCTCCATGGCATAGGCCTCGACATCCATGATCCGCGTATTGAGCTCGGCACCATCGACGGCTTCGACCCGCGAGTCGATGGTTTCCCGACGACATGCCGCCAGCAGCACTTCAACCTGATTGGGACGATCGGGAGACGGGCCTTGCACCTCGAAATCAATGGACACTTCTTCGAGCGGATAGGGAATGTATTGATCAGCCTCCAGCGTCAACTGGGTTTCCATGTCGTCCTCGCTCAAGCCATCGGGCATATCGATCACCTTGGTGATGACTGACGAGCCCGCCACTGCGGCGGCCACCGTCTTGAGTTTGGTACGCGACTGAGCAACAACGCTGCGAATGGCATTCGCTACGCCGTCTATATCGTTGACGTTCTTCTCGATCACCGCATCCAGAGGCAGAGAACTCACAGCGTAGCTCTCAACCCGGTAGCGCCCCCCCGAGTGACTCAACTCCAGCAACTTCACGGTCGTTGAACTGATATCCAGCCCCAAAACCGGTGTTGCTTTTTTCTTCCCCAAAATACCGAACAATTTATTTTCCTATCAGTATCATCGACTTAGCTTTTTATTATGCACCGATACATTAATTATTAGATATAACATAGACGTTTATATAATCAAAAGCTAAAAAAAGCTTATAATTACCAACGTCTTCGCCCCAACGCCTGACTACAGTAATACAAGCCACTGTTTTGTAAAGGGATAAATGAAGTTCCTCAGCTTTTTATTGCGTGTTTTCGTACTTTCTTCCTGCGGGGCAGTCTGGGTGCTGGCTGGCGTCTTTCTCTACCTCAGCCCCAAGCTTCCCGACGTTGAAACCCTGCGCGACGTGCGACTGCAAACGCCGATGCGGGTGTACACCAGAGACGGCGATCTGATTGGCCAGTTTGGCGAACAGAAGCGCAGCCCACTGCCTTTCGACGCTATCCCGGAGCAGTTTATCGACGCGCTGCTCGCTGCCGAAGACGACAATTTTTTCCGCCATCAGGGCATCGACATGATGGGCCTGATGCGCGCAGTGTCCGAGTTGCTACTGACTGGCGAGAAAGGCTCCGGCGGCAGCACCCTGACCATGCAGGTGGCGCGCAACTATTTTCTGACGCTCGAGCAGACCTTCCTTCGTAAATTCAACGAGATACTCCTGGCGCTGGAAATAGAGCGCACCCTGAACAAGGAGGAAATATTCGAGCTGTACTTTAACCGGGTGTTTCTCGGCCATAGGGCCTACGGTTTCGAAGCGGCCGCCCAGGTTTATTACGGCAAGTCCATCCGGGAGTTGAGCCTGGCTGAGCACGCCATGCTGGCGGGAATCCCCAAAGCACCATCGCGCAACAACCCCATCAGTGGCCCGCAAGCCGGGCGCGAGCGACGCAACTGGATTCTCGGGCGAATGCAATTGCTGGGCTACATAGAACCCTCCGCTTACCGCAGCGCCATCGCCGAACCGGTGACCGCCAAAGCGCATGGAGCACAGCTCAGTTTTGCCGCGCACTACGCCGCCGAGATGGCGCGCCAGGAAATGCTCAAACGCTATGGCATGGCGGCCTACAACGATGGATTCCAGGTCTATACCACGATTGATTCAACGCTGCAGAAAGTCGCGCAGAAAGCGGTCATTGACGGGCTGATCACCTATGACAAGCGCCATGGCTATCGCGGTCCCGAACGCCAGTTTCCGCCTGCCGATGGCGAGTCGGAGTCGGAGTCGGTCTCAGGCCCCACCCGTGAAACATGGCTCGCGGCGCTGGCCGACACAGCGATTGTTGCAGACCTGTCTCCCGCTATTGTCAGCAGCGTCAGGGAGCAGCAAATTGCCCTGCTCCTGGCCGACGGCACGGAGGTCGAATTGCTGTGGGAAAACGGCCTGCGCCAGGCCAGCCCCTACCTGACGGAAAATTCCCGGGGCAGCGCCCCACAGCGCCCCTCCGACGTGGTAACAGTGGGCGACCTGATACGGGTGCGACAGGACGAACAGGGCTTGTGGCACCTGGCACAGGTGCCCGCCGCCCAGGCTGCACTGGTTTCACTGAACCCCGACAATGGCGCCATCGTCAGCGTGGTGGGCGGCATGGGCTTCGAAGACAGCAAATTCAATCGCGCAACCCAGGCTCAAAGGCAACCCGGCTCCAATTTCAAGCCCTTCCTTTACAGCGCCGCACTGGATGACGGCTTCACCGCCGCCAGTCTGATTAACGACGCTCCGGTGGTGGTTGAAGACAGTTCACTGGAGGGCATGTGGCGACCGGAAAACGACGGCGGCAAATTCTACGGCCCTACGCGTCTGCGCTGGGCCCTGACCAAGTCCCGCAACCTGGTTTCAATTCGATTGCTGCAACAACTCGGAGTGGACCAATTGCTCGCCTACATCGGCCGCTTCGGTTTCGACCCCAGCCAGTACACCCCCAACCTGTCGCTCGCCCTGGGCACGCAGACTGTCAACCCACTGCAACTGGCCGGTGCTTACGCGGTTTTGGCCAACGGCGGTTACTCCGTGACGCCGCACCTGATACAGCGCATTGATGACATTAACGGAGAAACGATTTTCGAAGCTCGACCGCCTACGGTTTGCCGCGACTGCAGCCCCGGGAACACCTCCGCACCGGAACCTGGTGAAGAGCTGAGCATGGAACAAATCCTGAGCCAGGAGGCACCGGCAGACAGTGCGCCACCCCCCCCTGCGGAACGGGTTATGGATGAGCGGGTAAACTTCATCATCAACAGTATTTTGCAAGACGTGATCACCCGCGGCACTGGGCGCCGGGCACTGGTACTGGAGCGCGAGGACCTTGGCGGCAAGACCGGGACCACCAACGGTCCGATGGACGCCTGGTTCTCCGGATTCAACCGCGATGTCGTCACCACTTCCTGGGTCGGCTTTGACGAGTACACGCCGCTGGGTCGTCGCGAGTTTGGCGGTACCGCTGCGCTGCCCATCTGGATTCAGTACATGCAACAGGCCCTGAAAAACAGCCCCGATGTACCGCGCCAGCTGCCGCCAGGCATCGTGCGAGTACGGATCGACCCGGACTCAGGGCTGCTGGCCGAACCGGGGCAGGAAGGTGCTATTTATGAGTACTTCAGAGAAGACAAAGTGCCCGCTCGCGGCGGCCACAATGAGCAGGGCCCCGGCACCCGCGGCACGGATGATTTGGTCAGGGACATATTCTAGACCGGCGGGCCACACGCCCCCGGCAAGGTGTGCCGCTCACGCTAGGGAGCAACAGCCCGGGCATAGACTTCGGGCAATGGCAGGCGGGCAACGCCACTGTCTACTGCCGCCCTGGCGACAGCCGAAGACAAACAGGTCAGCAGGCGTGAGTCCATGGGTTTGGGAATGATGTAGTCAGGGCCGAACGACAGCTCGTCCAACTCACAGGCCCTGAGTACCTCCTCAGTTACCGGTTCTCGAGCCAACTCACACAGAGCCTGCACTG
>Ga0115567_10001921_pt1 | contig 20687 bp, 18 predicted proteins | sample COGITO_mtgs_1204_2_FD_88679 | JGI IMG/M metagenome (GOLD analysis project Ga0115567, IMG submission 88679) | Pelagic marine microbial communities from North Sea - COGITO_mtgs_120412 | ecosystem: Environmental > Aquatic > Marine > Epipelagic | place: Germany:Helgoland, sampling site Kabeltonne... | reverse complement strand
AGGCCAGCAATAATTTTTGCGGTGGATCGTCGCTCAACTGTTCCAGCACATATTCCCGCTGCTGCCGGCTGTCGACCAGATGCGTCTGCACCCGGTCAGCCAGGTCGGCTGGGGGCCAGTTCAGGTTACTGGGGATTTCCAGCCCGACCAGGAGCCTGGCTTCTCCAGTCTGACCTTTGCGCGCACGACGTTTGAATGTCGGGGATGGCGCGGTGACCGCCGGGTCTGTGACGCCACCCTGCTCGCTGTCCGGTACCAGCCGTGATGACAACGACACCCAGGCCAGGGAATTTGTTGGCAGTCGGACATTGCGCGCACCGATTGCCAATCGAAACCCGCACAATACGCTCAGCAACAGGCGTGGCAGAATGCCGTAAACCAGGACGCAGCCGCTCAGCCAGGAAGCCCATGCGCGGCGAGCCATGTCATCCTGCCCGGCCAGGGTGACACCTGCCTGGGAACTGCTGCCGGTAATGGCATCCGCTGCCGGCGTGGCAAAGCCGAGCAATCCAGGCAACGCGCCAAGCGACTCTACCAGCGTCACAAAAACCGATGCCGGTAAAATCGTGGTCTCCCAGACAAATACATAACTGCGCAGGGCCAATGCCAGCATCAGGCCCGCCAACACCCCCAGCATGATGCACAGCCAGCTCAGATGGCTGACCACACTGAGCCACCATCGACTCAGGCCTGCCTGCGCAGTGAGCGAGTTGAAGGCCTGCGTGATGGCCGCAGCATGGCCGTTATTCTGAAATCGTTTCTGAAAGGCAACCGTGATGGCATACCAGAGGCGCCCCAGCGAACCACCCTGGGCGTTGACACTGAAGCTCAGGAACCAGATGACCAGCAGCAACAGGTTGATACCGAGCAGACTGCCCAATGCCCAGATGACATTGACCGGCGCCTGGCTGTTGCCCAGTACCGCAAGGGCGGCGGTGAAACCGCTCAACAGACCGAGCACCAGCAGGCCAGACAGGGCCAGCAGGGCACTTTGCCGCCAGCGCTGCAGGCTTTCACCCACACCATCGCGCTCAGCAATAAACTCCGCCCACGCCAGAATACGCTGTTCAGCGTTCCCGTCGCAGCGACGGGCATACCTTTCCGCTGCCTCGTCCCGTGCTTCTGCCCTGCCCCGCCTGACGGCCTCAGCGAGCCAGCGCCTGTTGAATTCCGACATCTATTAGTCTTTGTAGTCTTTGTCTGTTATTAGACTGTCTGTTATGAGTCTGTCTATTATGAATGCTTGTCTACGCGTCTTTTACTGGATCATTGACCGACATTCTATCCGATACGCGCCAGACACTGTAACTTTGTTAACATGGCTTGTCAGCATCAGGCTGAACATCACGGCAAAGGGAGTTATTGTGGCGAGACCGGCATCCAGAATACAGCACTTGTCTACTGCGACGGTACTGACTGTCATCTATGCCGGACTGTGGCTGCTGCTAAGCAACAATCAGGGCTGGGGCTTTGGTGCCGTGTTTATTGCGCTGGCGGTGCTGTGCGCACTGTCGGCTGGCCTGAGCCTGCCCCGCGTGGCCTGGCGCTTTCTGCCTGGGTTCCTGGCTTTTTTTGGCGGTCGAATGGTACTCGGCGGCATTGATGTTGCGCGTCGCACGCTGGGGCGCCGCACCGATGTTAAACCCGGCTGGGTGCAACATAAACTCAGCACCTCCTCTGAGTCCGCCCGCCTGCTGCTGTCGGCGATCTGCGGCCTGCTACCCGGCACGCTGGCTGCCCGCATTGACGGCGATATCATGCAAGTGCATACGCTGGATACCCGGCGCGACTGGCAAAGTGACCTGACCAGCCTGGAATCCTACCTGGCAAGGCTGTTCCCCGTCTCAAAGGAGGCCTCATGATCTGGCTTGGCAGTGTCATTCTGCTGACCTCAATGGCCGGCCTCTGGCGCGCAACACATGCTGCCAGTATCGCTGACCGGCTGCTGGGGCTGCAGATGATCAGCAACACCGGCATCGCCTTCCTGCTGTTGCTGGCGCAATGGCAGGACGATGCGATCTGGCGAGACGTGGCGCTGGTACTGGCATTGCTGGCGGCGGTGATCACCGTGGCTCTGGTGCAGATGCTGCGGAGGCAGATATGATGGATATGGCGACTTTTTTATCTGATGCTGTGTTTTATCTAGGCTGGGGCTTCATGCTCGCTGGCACCGCATTCTTTGTCACCGCCGCCCTGGGTCTGTTGCGTTTCCCCGACCTGTACAGTCGCCTGCATGCCATCACCAAAACCGACACACTCGGGCTTGGCTTACTGGCACTTGGCCTGGCCTTGCTCGACCCGTCCTGGCGCACCTGTCTGATTCTACTGTTGGTCTGGTTGCTGGTCATGGCCTCCGGCGCCGTCAACTGCCAGTTACTGGCGCGATTCAATCTGGCTCAGGATGAAGCTGAATCCGATGTTCCGAACAAGGATTTGACCGAGGGAGACAACAGCGATGTCTCCTGAACTGCTGCCCGACCTGACCCTGACCCTGTTGCTGCTCATCATGGCATGGGGTGCCCTGTATGCGCCTCAGCGCTCCGATGCGATGACGCTGTTCATCGCCTTTGGTGTGGTGGTTGCCCTGATCTGGGCACGACTGGACGCGCCCGACCTGGCGCTGGCAGAGGCGGCCATTGGCGCAGGCCTCACCGGGGTGCTGCTGATGCATGCCGCCAGAGCTCTGCCTGATGAACTGCATACAACGAACAAAAGCGCCAGCTACTGGGGCGCGCTGGCGTTCGCGGTGATCGCCAGTCTGATGTTCCTGGCGCACCTGCTCTACGACGACTCACTGATACAGGCGGGGCTGCTTGAGGCAGAGCGCGACCTGACACCACGCCTGCGGACGCTGGCTGATGCCGCCGTGCCAGAGAGCGGCGTAAAACATCCGGTCACAGCAGTGCTACTGAACTTCCGCGCCTGGGATACCTTACTGGAACTGTTGGTGCTGCGGTTTGCACTCGGTGGCCTGCGACAATTGTTTCACAGCCATCCCACGGAAGAGGATCATGCGCGCCCAAGTTGGCCCCAAAGCCTGACACTGATGTCTGCGTGGGCTCGCGTGCTGGCGCCGCTGTTAGTGCTCACCGGCGGCTACCTGCTTTGGCGAGGCTCCAGCGGGCCCGGCGGGGCATTCCAGGCCGGTTCGCTGCTGGCTGCCGCCGCCGTTATCCTGCGCCTCACCGGTCTGTTGCCACCGATACGCTGGGCCTCGGCATGGCTGCGTCTGTCGGTGGTTGCCGGCGCCCTGTTTTTTCTCATTGTTGCTGCCGCGACCGCGATCTGGGGCAACGGCTGGCTGACCTATCCCGCCGACTACAGTGGCGTATTGATTGTCAGCATCGAAATCCTGGCGACGCTGTCAATCGCCATCACACTGAGCCTTCTGGTGATCGGCGAGCGCGAGGACCTGCGCTCATGACTGCCATAGAGTTATACCTGACACTTGGTGTGGCCGTGTTTTTGTTGTCACTGCATGGCCTGATGACCCTGCATGATCCAATACGGCGCCTGATCGCTGTCAATCTGATGGGGGCCGCGACCTTCCTGGTGATGGTCAGCCTGGCCACACGCAGCGCCGTACCCGATCCGGTACTGCATGCGCTGGTGGTCACCGGACTGGTGGTGGCGATCAGCGCCACAGCGTTTGCCCTGCGTCTTATCATCGCTGCAAGCCAGCAGGACAGTACCGACAGCGGGGGCAAAGACCCGGAATGAACTTCGCCCTGATCAGCCTTGCCACCCCACTGTTTGCCGGCCTGCTACTGCTGTTGTGTGGCCGCACGATTAAAACCCGGACCACTGGTTTTGTTGCCATTGCCAGCACCCTGGCCAGCCTGATTGCCGCCTGGTTTGCGTTGCTGCACGTGGCGACAGTGGAGACGGAGATACTGTTAAACATTGGTGGCTGGGAAACCGGGCTGGCCATTCGTCTGCGACTGAGCTCGCTGAGCGCACTGTTGCTTGTGTTCACTGCGCTAATGCACCTGCTGGTCGGGCTTTATGCCGGCCTCAGCCGGCAGGGCATCAATCGTGACTTCTGGTCATTGAGCTGCTTTCTGCACGGGTCGCTGGCAGCACTGTGGTTGTCAGCTGATCTGTTTAACCTGTACATCACCCTGGAGCTTCTCGGACTGACAGCGGTCGCCATGGTGGCGCTGTCCGGAAAAAAAGCCTACCGACCCGCAGCCAACTACCTGATCCTCTCACTCGCCGCGTCGATGTTTTACCTGTTAGGCGTGGCGCTGCTCTATGGCCGCTACGGCGAACTGGATGTGCTGTTGCTGGCACCACGCACGCAGGCGGATGTGATTACCCGACTGGCATTATTGCTGATGACCACCGGGCTGATGCTGAAGTCGGCGCTCTGGCCACTGCACCTGTGGCTGCCGCCGGCTCACACCAGCGCGCCGACCGCGGTCAGTGCCTTGCTGTCCGGACTGGTGGTCAAAGGTCCGCTGTTCATTCTCTGGCTGTTATGGAGCGAGGTGGCTCCTCCGGAGCTGGCGCAACAGATTGGACCGGTGTTGGCCGTGGCCGGCATGATCGCGCTGACGGCCGGCGGCCTGTCTGCCATTCGCAGTCCGCATATCAAAACCGTGGTCGCTTACTCCACTGTTGCGCAATTGGGTTATGCCCTGATGGCGCTGGGATTGCTGCTGACCTGGCAGTTGCCGCAAATGCACATCGCACTATGGTTGTTTGTGATTGCTCACGGCCTGGCCAAGGCTTCGCTGTTCCTGGCTGCTGGCGAGATGCAATCCAGTCTGGGCACCCGCCGCGTTGAGGGGTTGCGCGGCGCAACCCAGACCGTACCCATCGCCATGTTCGCGTTTGCCGTCGCCGGTGGCAGTCTCATCGGCCTGCCGCCCAGTGGTGGTTTCCTGGCCAAATGGCTGCTGCTTGAACCCACACTGAGTCAACCCGAGAACTGGCCGTGGGCAGTGGGTGTGCTGTTAGGCACACTGGTGTCGGCCGCTTATATCTTCCGTATTGTGGCAATCGCGTTCGACCGCGCTCGCATCAACCCACCGGACATCAATCCGGATCGGCTCGGCCACTGGCTGGCGCTGCTGCCAGCGTTGATGGTGTGGGGTATGGCGCTGTCCGGTGAATGGCTGATTCAACTGCTGGCCGGAGGTGGCGTATGACACTGGCCTGGAGCACCATGCTGCCGGTGCTGATCATCTTCAGTTCCCTGATACCGGGCCTGTTGATTTTTGCTACCCCGGAAGCTGCAGCGCGCCGACGCGTCATTCTGAACCTGTCAGGTGTCTTTCTAAAACTGGTGCTGGTCGCATTGATGCTGGCCGGTGTCAGTCAGGGTCTGGAGTTCCGTTTCAGTATTGCCTTTCTGCCCGGTGCCGCGCTGGTTCTGCATGGTGATGCGCTGGCGCTGCAGTTTGTTGCTTTGTCCTCCGTGCTCTGGCTGATGACCACCGTGTACGCAATCGCCTACCTGGAAAATTCACCGCTGCGCTCACGCTTCTTTGGTTATTTCAGTCTGTGTGTCAGTGCCACCGTGGGCATTGCGCTGGCCGGAAACATGATCACCTTCCTGCTGTTCTACGAACTGCTGACACTGGCAACCTTTCCGCTGGTTGTGCATCGCGGCACGCCGGAAGCACTGCGCGCGGGCCGGATCTATCTGGCCTACACCCTGGGTGGCGGCACTGTGTTACTGATGGGCATTGCCCTGCTCCACTCCATTGCAGAGACGCCTGACTTTGTGCCTGGCGGTTATGTCACCAGCCTGGTTGACGGCAACAGCCTGAGCCTGCGCATCGCCTTTGGTCTGATGATTATCGGGCTCGGCGTGAAGGCGGCGCTGGTGCCATTGCATGGCTGGCTGCCACGCGCCATGGTGGCACCGGCACCGGTCAGTGCCCTGCTGCACGCCGTGGCCGTGGTCAAGGCGGGCGCCTTCGGTATTATCCGTGTGGTCTATGATGTTTATGGCATTGAGGCGACCACATTGCTGTCACTGACCCAGCCTTTGATGTGGCTATCGGCAGTCACGATTCTGTTCGCGTCGATACGCGCGTTGCAACAACAGGACATCAAAAAGCGGCTGGCGTATTCCACCGTCAGCCAGGTGTCCTACATTGCGCTGGGGGTATCGCTGGTCGGCCCCATTGCTGCCGTTGGCGCCATCGTGCATCTGGTGCATCAGGGTCTGATGAAAGTCACGCTGTTCTTTTGCGCCGGCAATTTTGCCGAGACCCTGGGCATTCACAAAGTTCAGGAAATGGACGGTCTGGGCCGGCGCATGCCCTGGTCCATGACCGCCTTTACCGTTGGCGCGCTGGGCATGACAGGCATCCCGCCCATCGCCGGTTTTATCAGCAAATGGTACCTGCTGACGGGCGCTCTGGAAGTCAATCAGCGCTGGGTGGTGCTGGTGCTGATTGGTTCCTCGCTGCTGAACGCCGCCTACTTTTTGCCGCTGGTTTACCGCGGCTGGTTCCGCGCGCCACCTGCCGGTGGCTGGCATGAAAATAATTTTGCCGGGCAGCGCCTGGAGACGCACTGGATGTTGCTGCTGCCGCCCCTGGTAACAGCGCTGATATCAATTCTTGTGGGTATCTTTGCCGGTAGCATCTTCAGCCCCCTGGGTTGGAGCCAGTTCATTGTTAATCGGGAGTTTGGCCTGTGAGCGCCTGGATCTGGTTAAGCGTGCCAGTGGCGCCGCTGCTGGCGGCACTGTTGCTGTTTGTGTGCCGCAACCGGCTGCAGACGCTCGCACCCTGGATGTGCCTGAGTCTGCTGCCTGCAATACTGGCGAGTGTTGGCAACAGTCCTGCTTTTGCGCTTGATGTGCTGTGGCAAGGCGCGCGCTGGGCCGCAGACGATACGGTCACCCGCCCCTGGCTGATGTTCACCGCAACGTTGTGGGCCATTGCCAGTTTTTATGCGGCTTACAGCCAGCGCAAGGATGAAGGCTTGCTGCGTTTCTGGCTGTTCTGGCTGACCGCGCTTAGCGGCAATCTGCTGCTGATCATCGCCCAGGATGCGCTCAGTTTTTATGTCGGTTTTTCCATGATGAGTCTGTGTGCCTATGGCCTGGTGGTACACAGTGGCAAACCCCGTGCCCGCCGGGCGGGTCGCTTGTATCTTCAGCTGGCCGTGTGTGGCGAAATGTTATTGCTGGCAGGGCTGGCGTTGCGGGTGCAGGCGGCTGACGGCTCGATGTTGTTTGCCGACTGGATAAGCACGCCGGCAACGCCGTTAAGCACCGCCGCACTGCTGGTTGGCCTGGGCCTGAAAGCCGGCTTCTGGCCGCTGCACGTATGGCTGCCGCAAGCGCATCCGGTGGCACCGGCACCTGCCAGTGCCGTGCTGTCGGGCGCCATGTTAAAAGCCGGCATTCTGGGCCTGTGGCAATTTCTGCCGGGCGAACTGCCCGGTGTTGGTACTGGCCTGCTGCAGTCCTGGGCGCAGCCAGTCATGATCATTGCTCTGACCAGCATCATTCTGGCCGCGTTGCTGGGACTGAGCCGGCGCGAAGCAAAACAGGTGCTGGCATATTCCTCTGTCAGCCAGATGGGTTTTTTGCTGTTCCTGATTGCGCTGAGCTGGCAGCTGCCCGAGCAGCGCGCAGCGATAGGCGTGGCATTAACGTTATATGCGGTGCATCACGGCTTTGCCAAGGGCGCGCTGTTCATGGCCGCCGATGTGGTCAAGGTTCACGGCGGCAGGCATCTGCGCTGGCTGTTGCTCGCCACTGCGTTGCCCGCCCTGGCGCTTGCTGGTCTGCCGTTGAGCAGTGGCGCTGCCGCCAAGACGGCCCTGAAAGCGTTTCTGGATGACCCGGCACTGGCACACTGGTTGATCTGGCTGCAAATCGGCGCGCTGGGTACAACCGTGATTGTGGCTCGCGGCCTCTATCTGCTCTGGCGTCTGCGCCAGCAGGCACTGGCCGACGACACAACTCATGCCATGCCCGTCGCGCCGCTGGCTGGCTGGCTGTTGTTGTGCCTGCTTGGATTGATACTGCCCTGGTTGTGGCCATTGATGCAGCCGGCCGCCCAGGACAGCCTGCCGCTGTACAAATGGCTTGAGCTGGGCTGGCCAATCGGCGCCGGTCTGCTGATTTCAGCCGCTGGTCTGAGCCTCAAATGGCAACCGCCGGAAACATTGCAGACCTCGCATACCCCGTTTGTCACGCTGTCATTGCGCCTGAAACGTCGCCTGAACAAGTCGCTATTGCCTTCCTTTGATCTGCGCTGGCTGGATCAGGACTGGCGGCGCTACGAGCGGCGCTGGAGCCGATTCTGGCAGGGCCACACCGTCAACAAAAGCGCGGCCCTGCTACTGGGTTTTATTATCGTTGCGGCGCTGGTTATATTCCGTACCCCGATCGGGTGATTCAGCCTCCGATTCGGCGCCAGGTCAGGGTACCGGTGGTGCGGCCATCATCGTCGCGAATGGACAACTTCAGCAGGCCGTCATCGGTGAATTCGTAGTAGCGCACATTGTCTTCGCCAACCCAGCTGCCTCGCGTGGGCGAACCTTCAACGTGGTGCGTCACTCTGCTATTGGCAACATCCCAGGTCACCGGTCCCCAGTAGGCGAAGCCACCACGCACCAGTTCAGTGGTCTGAGCGGCCCGCGCTGGCAGGTCTTTGGGCATACCCTGTGCCGACATGTGGCCATGCTCGTCATACATGATGCGACCAATGTAGTTGGCGTCCACTTCCCCGCCTGAGGCCGGGTACTGGATAAAACTCACCAGCTCGTAGTGACCGATAAACTGTTGCTTGACGGTTTCTTCGCTTTCCGCAGCTGTGGCGGGCGTCATTTGCATCCAGGTGGTCGCTGCGGCAATCGCTACCACGGCGGCAAGAGTCAGGGTCTGGTGTCGCATATAAGTCTCCTGTGAGAGATCAGTTGTTGTTATTTTTTCCGTGCTCTGATCATACGCCGGGCATCTGAAGCGGTAAAGACTGCCAACGCCCTCCCACTATTCAGTGTCGGCAACTCCCGGGAGGGCGCCGGCAGCGCCCGCAGGCTCGGAGAAATCAGGGATAACTGCTAAACTTCCACCCAATACACACAGACGCTGCTTCACCACCCAGCTTTACACTAAGGTAACCACGCCCATGGCAGTCACACCCGACGCACAGGAAAACCAGCAATTACAACAACTTTTTGATCATCTGGAGCTGGAAAAGCTCGATGAAAATCTGTATCGCAGCGCCCACAAAAACGAGGGCTGGTTTCGCGTTTATGGTGGCCAGGTGCTGGCGCAGGCCCTGCTCAGTGCCAGTCACACAGTGCCGGATGATCGACATGTGCATTCCCTGCACGCCTACTTTCTGCGCCCGGGCGACCTCAAGCAACCCATCATCTTCCAGGTGGATCGAATCCGCGACGGCCGCAGTTTCACCACCCGCCGCGTCGTCGCCATGCAACACGGCAAGGCGATTCTCAACATGGCAGCGTCATTTCAGATACCGGAAGAAGGACTGTCGCACCAGGCACAGATGCCGGACGTTCCGCCACCCGAGGAATGCGCCAACCGCAAGGAAATGGCGGAGCAGTTTCGCGGCAAGGTCAGCGACGATCTGCTGGATCGCTTTTCCCGTCAGTTCGCAGTGGATCTTCGCCACGTCGACATCAACAGCCTGTTCGACAACACGCCGAAAGAGCCGGTTACCAGTGTCTGGTTTCGCGTCAACACCGAACTGCCTGCCGACTACGACCGCCACGCCCACATGCTGGCCTACGCCTCTGACATGACGCTGCTGCAGACCAGTCTGCGCCCACACGGTCAGAGCCTGTTCGATCCTAAACTGCAGATTGCCAGCCTTGACCACGCCATGTGGTTTCATCGCCCGTTCCGCACCGACGACTGGTTGCTGTATGCCCAGGACAGCCCGTCATCGTCGCAGGCACGCGGCTTCAATCGCGGCAACATCTTTACCCGCGACGGTGTTCTGGTGGCGTCCGTGTGTCAGGAAGGCCTGATGCGGGTACGGGGCTGACACGGGCCATTGTCATAACTCCAGTGGAAGCGCCAGTTGATCTGAGGCGCGCTCATCCCTGGGTTCCAGCCTGACGCCAACGCCGATCAGCCTGACCGGCCGCTGGTGCCGGGCCCATGCCTGCGCCATCAGCCCCGGAAACAGCTCCAGCTCACACGACTCTGCACTTTGTTCCGCGGTGGTGGAGACAAAATTGTCGAACTTCAGCTTCACAAAGGTGCCACCAACCTGATACCGCGACTGCAGGGGCTGCCAGCGTTTCAGCATCTGCGCATGCAGCTCCTGAAGGCGCTCAATGCAAGCAGGCAGATCCGCCAGATCCTGAGCAAAGGTATTCTCCACACTCAGCGATTTGCGCTGACGCTCAACCTTCACCTCGCGCTCGTCGATGCCCCGGCTAAGCTGGAACAGACGCGCACCAAAGCTGCCAAACTGCGCCGTCAACGCCTCTTCACTGAAACCACGCAGATCGGCGCAGGTCTGCACACCAATGGCATGCAGGCGAGCAGCCGTGACCTTGCCCACACCAAACAGTTTTTTCACCGGTAACTGCAGCACAAAGCCATCGATCTGTTCTGGCCGGATAACAAACTGGCCATCCGGTTTTTCCCAGTCACTGGCGATCTTGGCGAGAAACTTGTTAGGGGCAATGCCAGCGGACAGGGTAATACCCAGCGTCTCCCGCGCGCGCTGGCGAATATCCTGTGCGATCAGTGTCGCACTGCCCTGAAAGGCGGAGGCATCACTGACATCCAGGTAGGCCTCATCCAGTGACAGCGGCTCAATCAGGTCCGTATAGTCTGTAAAAATCTGCTGTACCTGACGGGAAACGCCGCGATACACATCCATGCGCGGAGGCACCACTATCAGATCCGGGCAGCGCCGCAGTGCGCTTGCTGTCGGCATCGCCGAATGGATACCAAATCGCCGCGCCTCATAATTGCAGGTCGCCACCACCCCTCGCCGCTCGCTGGCACCGCCCACGGCCAAAGGCTTGCCGCGCAGTGACGGGTCATCGCGCATTTCGATAGCGGCATAGAAACAGTCGCAATCACAATGAATGATCTTGCGCTGACGGGGCGGGGCCTGTTTATCTGCAGTCGTCATCGGGCGACAGAATTTCCTCAGCCAGGCGATGTGTGGATGGCTATTTTCGCGTATTATCCCACAGCATGGATACCCAGACGCTATTTCAGCAACATATCGACGCACTTCAGCAACGCTGGAGCGACGCCCTGCACAACACGCTGCCCGACTGTGACGCCATTCTTGTGCACAGCGGTGGCAGCCACAACTATTATGCCGATGATCACGCGCCGCCTTTCAAGGCCTGGGGACACTTTCTGCGCTGGCTGCCGCTGGACCGACCGGATCAGTTTGTGTTGTTCACGCCCGGCAACAAACCCCGCCTGCTGGCGTGGGTGCCGAGCGACTTCTGGCATGACCAGACGCTGAACACAGAAAGCTGGTGGGCGGACAGTATCGATATCACCGTGATGGAAAACCTGTCTGAACTGGCGGCACAACTACCCCGTGGTCAGACCCTGGCGTTCCTGGGCGAAAATGCGGGCTTAGCGGCCGAACTGGGCATCGCCGCCGACCGCATCAATCCGGCCGCGCTGCTGTCATGGCTGGACTTCGACCGCGCCGTAAAAACCGATTACGAAATCAGTCGCCTGCGCGAGGCCAATGTGCACGCGCTGCGCGGTCATGCGGCTGCGGAACAGGCTTTCCGCGCCGGCGGCGACGAATACGACATCCACCAGGCTTACCTGGCCGCTTGCCGTGTGCTTGATCAGGAACTGCCGTACTCCAACATTATTGCGCTCAACGAAAAAGCGGCGATTCTGCATTATCAGAATAAACGCCGCTATGCCGATCGCGCCAGCCAGCCAGAGAACCAGGTGCTGTTGATTGACGCCGGTTGCCGCGCCCACGGTTATTGTTCGGATATTACACGAACCTGGGCCGCTGCGGATGCGCACCCGGTATTCCACGACCTGCTGCTTGGCATGCAGACCCTGCAGGAAGAACTGGTGCAACGCGTCAAACCAGGGACGTCCTTCGTCACTCTGCACCGGCAGGCGCATGTCGCCATCGCGCAGTTGCTGGTGGACAATGATATCTGCCACGGCAACGCCGAAACCCTGGTCGACAATGGCACCAGTACGGTCTTTTTCCCGCACGGTCTGGGGCATCTGCTTGGCCTGCAGGTTCATGATGTTGGCGGTCGGCTCGCCAGCCGCAAGGGTGACATCGCGGCACCACCTGAGGCATGGCCTGGACTGCGCAATACCCGTACGCTGGATGCCGGCGCTGTGGTGACGATTGAGCCAGGCCTGTATTTTATTCCGGCGTTGCTGGAGAAAGCACGTGGATCGTCACTGGGCAAGTCAATCAATTGGACGTTGGCGGAAGAACTGATGCCGTTTGGCGGCATTCGTATTGAAGACAATGTGCTGGCCACCAGCGACGGTGCCGTCAACCTGACCCGCGGCGCCTGATTCTCAGGAGCCGCTCATGCCATCGGCAGGTACTGTACCGTCAGATCATAAATGCGATCCAGGGCCCCTTTATTCGCGGCCACGCTGCGCTTGCCGTGCTCTCCCATGGCGCGACGACCCGTGTCATCGCGCAACAGCCTGACCAACTCGCGGGCAAGTTCGTTTTCATCTGCCACCGTGCGCAGCGCGCCCTCATCAGTCAGCTGTTCGCAGATGGTCTGAAAATTGAACTGGGATGGTCCGACCAGCACGGGCAACCCCAGAGCAGCCGGTTCAAGCACGTTCTGGCAACCCGTGTTGACCAGGCTGCCACCGACGAAGGCCAATTGTGCCAGCCCATAATAAACCAGCATTTCGCCCATGCTGTCACCGAGGAAGATATCGGTGAGCACATCAACAGCTTCCTCGCTGCTACGTCTGACCACACGCAAGGATTGTTTATGGCACAGCCGCTCCACCGGTACGAATCTTTCCGGGTGACGTGGCACCAGAATCAGAAGCGCATCAGGAATCTCACGCTTGACAAGCTTGAAGGCTGCCAACACCTTCTCTTCCTCGCCGTCTCGGGTACTGGCGGCAATCCAGACTGGCCTGTCGCCTTCTATTCGCTGTTTCATGACGGCGGTCTGAGTCACCAGATTGTCTGGCAGACTGACATCGAACTTCATGCTACCGGTAATATGCAATGCCTGCCCTGACACGCCGAGTCGCTGAAAGCGATCGGCATCTTTCTGTGCCTGCGCGGCAATGCAGTCGATTTTCTGCAACATGGGTTTACCCAGTGCGGAGAATTTCTGATAACCACGATAGGATTTTTCCGACAGGCGCGCATTGGCCACCATGATGCGGGCGCCGCTTTTCTTGCTGTAGTGCACCAGGTTGGGCCAGAGTTCAGTTTCCACCAGCACCACCAGCGCCGGCCTGAAAGTTTTCAGGAAACGCTTTACCGCACCGGCATAATCATAAGGTGCGTAAACATGACAGACATCGTTGCCAAACAGTTCTTCGATTCGCTCCGAACCTGTCGGCGTCATGGTGGTGACCACAATGCCCCATTCCGGACGCTGCCGACGCAGACGGGTCACCAGCGGCGAGATTGCTACCGACTCGCCAACAGAGGCGGCGTGCACCCATATCCAGCGCGTTTCAGTGCGCTCAGCGCGTGCAACTTCAACAAACCCCAGTCGTTCGCCCCAGCGTTTGGCATACGCCGGTGCTGGCAATACCAGCGCACGCCACAGCAGGCGCAGCACAATAATGGGCAACAGCAAATAAAATGCGAAATTGTAGATTGTTCTGTTCACGCGGATTCCCTTCAATGCCATGCGCAGTCATGCGCCAGCGTGCTACCATTGACGCCGTAAAACGAAGATGATTGCAGGAATTGACATCCAGCGCAAATCCCCAACCCAAGGGGCAGACATTCAGGTGAGTATGAGCACTGAACTCAAGGTACAGGTCGCCATCATCGGTGGCGGCGTCGCCGGCTTATGGTTGCTCAACCGGCTCAACCAGGCCGGTTATGACACCATTCTGCTGGAGAAAAACGCGCTGGGCGGCGGACAGACACTGGCCTCTCAGGGCATCATCCACGGCGGCCTGAAGTATGCGCTGGATGGTAATCTCAGCCCCGCCAGCAGCGCCATTGCCGCCATGCCGGATCGATGGCGCGCGTGTCTGCAGGGAGACGGTGAGCTGGATCTGCAGGGCTGCAAGGTGTTGTCGTCACATTATTACATGTGGTCCAGCGGCAGCTTCCGTTCCCGCCTGAAGGCGTTTCTGGGCAGCAAGGCCTTGCGCGGGCGCATTGATGCACTGAAGCCAGCGCAGTATCCGGATTTTTTCCAGAACACGGGCCAACACAAGGTAGAGGGCACGGTGTATCAATTGACCGATTTTGTGGTTGATACCCCTTCATTGCTGGAGACACTGGCAGCGCCGTGGCGCGACCGCCTGTTCCAGTGCCGGGACCTGCAACTGACCCACAACGACAGTGGTACCGAACTGACACTGGACACCGGCGACGCCTATGTCACCCTGCAGGCAACGCGAGTCATTCTTTGTGCTGGCGAGGGTAACGAGGCGTTGTTAAATGGCTGGGAACATCCGCACACCATCAACCCACCTGCCATGCAGCGCCGCCCATTGCACATGGTCACTGTTAAAGTGCCACACTCGGCGCCACCCTACCTGCACTGCATTGGCGACAGTTTTGGCATGACACCCCGCCTGACACTTACCGCACACCCCTGCAAGGAAAGCAGCGACGCACAATGGATCTGGTACCTGGGCGGTGAGCTGGCCGAATCCGGCATGAAGCGCGACGAACAGTCACAACAGGCGTTTGCCCGTCAGGAACTGCAAACCCTGTTCCCGTGGATTGATTTCAGCCAGGCAGTGTGGAGCAGTTTCTTTATCAATCGGGCAGAACCGCAAGTCAGCGATCAGCAGCGCCCAGACAATGCTTATGTCGAAGCCTGTGGGCCACTGCTGATTTGCTGGCCCACCAAACTGACGTTGTGCCCAAACCTGGGAGACTCGGTAATCGACATGCTGGATGCACAGTCCCTGATTGGCCATGACGATTCCCGGAACACGCTTCAAACACTCAGTGAATTGTTGCCCACTCCCGACGTGGCGCCATCACCCTGGGAGGCGCTGCGCTGATGTCGACACTGCCGTACCGCACGCTGGGCTGCACCGGCATCGACGTATCGTGCCTGGGACTGGGCACCGTTAAAATCGGGCGTAGCGAAGGCGTCAAGTATCCCGATAAATTTGTCATTCCCGATGACGCCGCAGTTCGCGCCTTACTGCAGCAGGCACATGAACTTGGCATCAATCTGATTGACACTGCACCGGCCTATGGCAACAGTGAAGAACGCCTGGGCAAGCTCATGCAGCGACGCCAGGACTGGGTCATCTGCAGTAAAACCGGGGAAGAGTTTGTTGATGGAAGATCGGTTTTTGATTTCAGCGCAAAACACACGCGCCACAGCATTGAACGCAGCCTGAAACGCCTGGGCACCGACTATCTGGATCTGGTACTGGTGCATTCCGACGGCAACGACAGACAGATCATTGAACAAAGCGACTGCTTTGAAACATTGTCACGCTGTCGGGAACAGGGCCTTATTCGGGCATTCGGACTGTCAGGAAAGACAGTTGCAGGCGGCCTGCTGGCTGCGCCACTGTGTGATGTCGTGATGGTCAGTTACAACCCCGACCATACCGCCGAAACCGAAGTCATTGATCAGGCCAGCACACTGAACAAAGGTGTCCTGATCAAAAAGGCTTTCGCCAGCGGGCACGCACTGGCCGGGTCGCATCAGGGCGCCGACGCCGTTGACACCAATATGCGGTTTATCTTCGGTCGACCCGGTGTCACCGCTATTATCGCCGGCACCATCAATCCAGCCCACCTGCAACACAATGTGGCGACCGCTTCGCGAGTGCTGGCGGACCTGTCGTAGAGTGTCAGGGCGACGGCGGCCGCTGCGGAAATGCATCACGATTGATGTTAAAGCGCCGCTGCTGAATCATTTCCAGATCGGCAAACACCTGCCGTGCCATGCTGGCATAGGCATCCTTTAGTGCTGTTTTCATCGCCGCCTCGTCGCTGGCAAGCACAGCCATCATGTCCGCGCGCATCTGTTCACGATTCAGCGATTCGTCGACTTCGTTGATCAACAGATCAGTACCGATCCAGGTAGCTGCCGCCAACGCCGGTGCACACAGAATGACCAGTGGACCGCACAAGGCACCGGCGCCTCCCGCTGCAGCACTGCTCGCCACCCTGCCGCTGAGCCGGGCAAAGCCACCGGAAATCACCCGTTTGGTCGCGCTGCGACTGATCACCCGAGAACCCATTCGCATGCTGGCCCGCGCGGCCAGAATTCCTGCCCCGGAGCCCGCCCCCACCATGGATTTACTCAGGTGTTCCTCAAGTGCCAACGTCGGTGGTGGCAGCGTAATGCAGTCAGCACTCGCCAGCAATTGCGCCATCAGTGCGTCCTGTGCCTGAGCGACCTGTTGTATCCGGTCATTAAAGTTTTGTGTCAGTGACTCATCTACATCTGCAATACCTTCTGCAACGACGCTGCCGACAAAGCTGTCGATCTGGCCACCTATGTAATCGGTGAATGTGGTTTCGGTCACGGCAGAACGCCCCATAAAGGCCAACTGGGTATATTGGCCTCTCAAGCTGAAATTCCAGTCCAGAAACTCCTCGACGCCTGCTGCCGCTGGCGCAAACGCCTGTGCAACACGCCTGTCGATTTCGCTATTGACCTGAGTAAGCATGACCTGTTGTTGCGCGGTTAAAGCCTGTTGGGCGCGGTTCGCCAACGCCTGCCGCTGCTGTTGCTGCTGCCCTGCGCTGACATTGACACACGGATTCAATGGACCGGTGACTATCGGTGCATTGGCGGCGGAATCGGGCATGGCGTTCGGGGCAAAATAGGACCCGATGTTGAGTTGCGTCATCGCCAGGTAGAACAGTAACAGCACAATCATTGTAATACTGAAATAACGACTGAAGGGCGAGGCGCCTAATGCCGGAGAACCCAGCGCGACCGAACCGGCCATTTGCCTGCCGGCAACCAGCGTGGTTAAACCCAGCAGTATCACCCAGATTGCGCCCAGTTTCACTGCGTTCACCAGCAAAAAGACCAGCCACACGCCCAGCTTCACAGGAGTCAATAATGCATTGTTATCCGAAGCAATTTGCATCAGGTGCCACATGCCATCATTCATCGCTGCATTCACACCCAGCAGCGCACCAACGGGCGCCAGAGCTGCCTGCCCGACCTGCTGTTGATAGCCAGATTGCAGCACCGAGAGCAGATCAAGGTGTCGAGTGTCGGGCACGTCGGCGACATAGAATTGCAGCCCGGCCAGAATCAGAGCACTCACCGTCAGTGTGCATCGATGGCTGAACCTGAGTAGCACGGGCAAACGATACTGTGGTGCCAGTTCGCTGGCAAAGAGCCGGAAACAAAGCCAGTAGAAAATCAGAAACAGGGGCAGACTGCCAACAATGACCCACCACTCCAGGTCTGTCAGTTCGCTGCTCATGATTAACGCGATGATGGCACTGACCAGTGCAAGGCATACCCATAACGCGCGCAGCAGCAGACTGTCCCAGAACATGCGCCGTAGTCGGCCGCCCTCACTGGTAACATGGCTGAGAAAGGCGTGGCGGCGCATCAGGTTGATCTGCGACAGATACTGGAACGCCAGCCATGAGAACACCAGCACCACGACCAGCAGACCCGACACATTCATCGCCGCCAACGGATAATAACGGATCACGCCCAATATCAATAATGCACCGGCCAGGGTGTAAAGGCCGGTTCTCATGACCCAGCTTTGTGTACTCTTTATACTTCGCGTTCCTGACATACCGCCTCCAGCGACGGCTACCTGAAGAATCCCGCGTCAGTCAGCGCCGTGCCAGCAGATGCTAAGGCGTCAATGCGCAGATATCGCATACCATCAAGGTACGAAGGCGTTGCGCAGGATAGTTGCCCGGCAGCACCAGATCCATCATGGCCTGCCAGCGGCGCACTTCATGTGCCGGCAAACCGGCCAGCACCCTCGACATGTCCAGAGACTGGCCCGCAACAACAGCCGGGACATTGCCAATCAGGGCGCCAGCCCACTGACTCAACACCTGCGCGCCACCCATGCTGTCCATCATCTGTATCAGCATCTGTTCGCCAAAACTTAATGGCCGTTCCATATAAACGTTCTGCCAGGTTTGCAGACCGGCCAGATCAGCGGCCGAGGCAATAGCCTGTTCAAGATCACCCAGTTCGTCTACCAGGCCCAGCTCCAGCGCCTGCGCACCGGTCCACACCCGTCCTTGCGCCAGTGCATCGACCTCGGCCAGTGGGATATCGCGACCATCGGAGACCAGCTGAATGAAGCGCTGGTAAGCGTCGTCAATCGTGCTTTGATAGATAGTGCTGACCACGTCATCCATACCGGTTAATGGATCACCCACACGAGAAAGTTCCGTGGTGCTGACACCGTCGACACCAATGCCCAGGCTGTCCAGGGCTTCTTCGAATGTCGGGATCATGCCAATCACGCCAATGGAGCCTGTGATTGTTGTCGAGGACGCCAGTATCCGGTCTGCTGTTGCCGCAATCCAATATCCACCCGAGGCCGCGGTGCTGCCCATGGAGACCACCACCGGGCGACCGGACTGCTGAAACTGGGTCAGGGCGGCCCGGATTTCTTCCGACGCCAGCGCGGCACCACCGGGTGAATCAATGCGCAGCACCAGCGCTTTGACGGCACCGTCCTGCTGCGCCATCCGCACCAGTTCGGATACGGTGTCAGCACCGATCACACCCTGGGGCTGATCACCGGGCACAATCGTGCCTTGTGCCACAATTACCGCGACCTGGTCATTCATTGGCGGCATAAGCCGGTCAGTGGCATTGAGATAGTCTTCAAAATGGATTTGCCGGAAGCTGCCATTGTCAGTACCCACACTGGCAGCAACCTGTCGCCGGAAACTGTCGACACCGGCAATATTGTCAACCAGACCCTGTTCAAAGGCGACCCGGGACATATCACCGCCAGCGGCTGTCAGGAGCTCGGGGAACCGGTTGGCGTATTCCTGCAATTCGCCCGGACTGCGCTCGCGGTTGGGCGCGACGCGTGTCAGAAAACCGGACCACAGTTCACCGAGCAGATTCTGTGCATCGGCGCGTGCTTCATCAGACATATCCATGCGTGTAAAAGGCTCGGCGGCAGACTTGAACTCACCCACCCGAAACACGTGAACATTGATGTTGAGCTTGTCCAGCAGGTCGCGAACAAACAATTGATTGCCACCGTAACCGGTTAGCATGACGCTGCCCATCGGGTGCAGGGTAATGGTGTCGGCATACGAAGCCAGCGCGTATTGGCCCTGCGAAAAGTAATCGCCATAGGCATAGATCAGTTTGCCGCTGGCTTTGAAGTCCGCCAGTGCGTCGCCCAGAATCTCGATATGCGCCGGGCTGACGCCGAGCAGATTCTCCAGATCCATGACCAGTGCCGTGATGCGCTCATCGGTTTTGGCCCGTGACAGGGAATCCACCAGATCCTGTAGCACAGAGTTTTGCGGCAACGCAGGGCCCACCAGCAGATCGGCCGGATTGACCCGGCTGCGCTGCTCGGTAATGGTGCCCGATGGTGCCCACACCAGTGCCGATTGCTCCGGCACTGTCAGCGGCTCCGGACCGGAAAAGATAAGGAATAAGACAACGCCGACAATCAGCAGAAAAATCAGACGACCCAGCACCACGCGCACAGCATCAATCATTCGTCCCAGAAATGACAAAAGTTTTTTCATACCTGCTTTATCTCCCAGTATCCGTGGTGTTGCATCCATTCATCGGAATTGTCGATACGTATGCGCCATTAATTGCGCCATTCATCGGATGTTTTTTCATTAATCTATGTTCATTCATTCTAGCAGGAGGAATCATCCATGACTCGAGTACTAGTGCTATACCATTCCATGTACGGCCATATTGAAACCATGGCAAAGGCGGTTGCTGAAGGTGCTGCCCGCGTCGAAGGCGCCGAGGTTACCATCAAACGTGTGCCGGAAACCATGCCAGCAGAGGCCTTCAAGGCCGCCGGTGGCAAGACCGAACAGGCCGCCGACATCGCCAGCCCGGCCGAGTTGGCCGAATATGATGCCATCATCTTTGGCGTGCCAACCCGCTTTGGCAATATGTCCGGCCAGATGCGCAACTTTCTCGACCAGACTGGCGGTCTTTGGGCCAAGGGCGCGCTCGCGGGCAAAGTCGCCAGCGTATTTGCATCCACCGGTACCGGCGGTGGCCAGGAAATGACCATCACCTCAACCTGGACCACGCTGGCGCATCACGGCATGGTTATTGTGCCGCTGGGCTATACCGCACCGGAGCTGTTTGACATTTCGCAGGTCAGTGGCGGTACGCCTTACGGCGCAACCACGATCGCCGGAGGTGACGGTTCACGTCAGCCGGACCCGCGCGAACTGGCGATCGCTCGTCATCAGGGCGAACACGCTACCCGCATTGCCGCGAAATTGTCGGTGTAAGCTTTCTGCGGTGGTTGCTGCAAACGCTCAGCGCACGTCCAGCACCCGCCGCAACGCCAGATAGTCAGCGTGGAACTTACGGATGCCTTCGGCCAGCTTCTCGGT
>Ga0115567_10001918_pt1 | contig 20696 bp, 20 predicted proteins | sample COGITO_mtgs_1204_2_FD_88679 | JGI IMG/M metagenome (GOLD analysis project Ga0115567, IMG submission 88679) | Pelagic marine microbial communities from North Sea - COGITO_mtgs_120412 | ecosystem: Environmental > Aquatic > Marine > Epipelagic | place: Germany:Helgoland, sampling site Kabeltonne... | reverse complement strand
TGACAGCTCCCCCGCAATACAGCTCTCCGGCCAGGGCGTCAAACTTGTCATGCCCGCGCTTTTGCAAGGCGTCGAAGACCGAGCATGGCGCACGAAATCCGCATCAATTGAACTTCTGGGTGCTATGGCGTACTGCGCGCCGCGCCAGCTTAGCACATGCCTTCCAACGATCGTACCGGTACAATCCCCGCCCCTGAAACTTTCCTTTTCGACTCAGGGACCACGTTCCTGATGACGAAAATTGATCTCGGTTGCGCTGATTGTCGTGAATCCTGTGAATGTGGCTTGCTAAGGAGGAGTTACTACAATGATTTTGTTCTATCGACTCTCTCTCTCCGAATGTGTATGCATTTGCGTCCAGGTGCTAGCTTCGGCTGTTTCGAACACCCACCCGAAGGTGCGCGCGGATGCGGTTCTCGCGCTCAAAAAGATCGGGGAAGTGATTAAAAATCCCGAAATCCTCGCGGTCGCGCCAACTCTGCTAGACTCCCTATCCGAACCGGACAAAACCTCAACGGTAAGTATTTTGCATAACATGATAAATACATTTGTTGCTCACTGCAATAGAAATATTCTCGTCCGTACATTGCCAGTCCAGGCACGCTATTTCTCGAGATCCTTACTGAACCCCTGAGTACCAAGCAGGCTCTTGATGTAGTAATCGAGACCACCTTTGTCAATGCAGTCGACGCGCCATCCCTGGCACTTTTAATTCCTGTTGTTGGACGCGGTCTCAGACACAGGTATGTGGCCGAAATTATTTATCTCGTAGAAGATGCTGTCAATGATTCTAAAAATTTTCTTCAGAACATACCGTAAACTGCTGATTCCGAACTTCATGTTGCCTAGCTCCGCCGAAACCAAGAAGAAGGCTGCAATAATCGTTCGCAACATATGCAACCTCGTCAGCGTCCGTGCTCTGTCTTCAATATTTCCAGTATCGTTTTGTGTTTTTGTCTGTCAGGCGTTCTTACTCTTACACCTGAAAACCAGGTTGCAGATCCGAAAGACGTGTCCCCCTACCTTGACGATCTCATTCCTATTATCAAACGCAGTATCGTCGATCACTCACCGGAAATGCGGGAATGTGCCGTCAGCGTATGTATTCATGACAAAGATACCCTCTCTTATTTCTTTTCTGCATCTTACCCTTAATACGTAATTGCTCACCTCGCAAAGATACCGCAGGCGCTTGGTTCGTTGGTGAAATCGATGGACAATTTAACATACGGGGAATTGGAGACGTACCTTCTAAGCGAGTGCAAGTGAGTCCTCCTCCAGCGCTCCGTAATGATCCTGGGAATCTGCAAGGATTCTGAAAACGCTCACGTTTACGACAGGTCAGAAAAGGATGTTGTAGTTCGTGGCGGCGCTGCGCACGGCCTTTCCAAGGCTCTTGCTGCTTCTCCGATTGAACGGTACGCATTTTTCTTACTTGCTTCCTTGAGTGCTTTCCCATAGACTTTTGGGTCCTTGAATGTGAACTGTTACGGAATTTGCAGGTGGGACAACATTATGGGGAAAGTACTGTTGCAGTGCAGGTCTGAAGTGACCTGCATTCGCGAGGGTGCTTTTACGTTTCTCTCCCATTTTTTCTTTGATATGGACGATCGCCTGGATCCTTACGTTGAACAGCTTCTTTCTGCTATTTTGCAGGTAATGAGACAGGTGTAAGATGTCTATTGCCCCATTTAGGAGTGTAGGCTGGCAACGGTTTCATCCATTGCATTGGAGTGATTCGTCTACTGCCATTTGATTCGATCGAAGTTGTGGTTCGTGTGACGTGACTTTCTCATTGCCTCTGCAGGGAATTTCCGATGAATCAGAAAATGTTCGCGAGGTTGCGCTCAGAGCTGGGCACGGGATCGTGCAAAACTACGCCGAGATTGCCATACCGCTTGTTCTCCCTGCAATTCAAGAAGGTGCATTGAAAAGCGCGGGGCTCTAGGTTGCCTCTTCGTCACCGATGCCAAGTTCCTTATGATCTCATGACCCTTCCAGGCCTATTCTCGTCGGAATGGCGCGTCAGAGCTTCCTCACTAAGTCTCTTGGGAGACATTTTGTCCAAAATAACGGGGCGCAATGGGAAAATGCACTGCGCTGGAATGGTTGAAGCGAATGACGACAGAAGGGGCGATGCTCATGAAGAGGCAAAAATTGCCGATGCTATCGGCGAAGAGCTCAAAAACAAGCTTCTGGCCACGGTCTTCATCCTTTGTTCTGATGTGAACAATCCCGTTGTCAGTTCTGCTTCACTTCAGGTACGAGTCGTTTTCCAGACTTTTGGGCATGATCATTGTGATTTTTGGGGCAAAGAATCGTGAGTCGAGTCTCTATCGCGTGATTCCATCTTGGGTTCTGCTGCCCTTAGGTATGGAAAAGCGTAGTGCAGTCTCAAGCGTGTACACTGCGAAATATACTGCAAATATTATTAAAAACGGTCGTCGCTTGGCTGTCTTCTTTGTGTGAAGAAAAACAGGAACTACGCTTTTCTAAGCTCCCGATTTGCGAACGAAATGTGATGACATACGCTTCCAATGTAAAAAATTCAATTTCTCATGCATACCATCATTTCTTCAGGTTGTTGCAGGAAAGTCATTGGGTAAGTTGGTAGTGAGCCTGGGAAATCGATCTCTTTGCGAGATCATCTGTTGCCTCAAGAAGAGCCAAGAATCCGCGTCAGAGCGCGAGCGCGCTGCTGCATATTTTGGATTGTCTGAGCTCATCGCAGCTTGCCAACGCCAAATGCTCATCGCTCACTTGGAAGAACTTGTGAGCCTGGTGAAATGTGGCCTTTGTGACCAGACTTCTGCAGTGCGTTGTGCAGCAGGGGGTACATTCGATTCTCTTTACGACGTGTTGAAACAACGCGCAATTGAGGAAGTTGTGCCGTCCTTCCTCCAAGCACTGGAGGTCAACCAGTTGGAAAGTTAACTTGCCCTGAAAACATTTTCTGCTCTTGAATTCGCATTTATGTATTCCATTTTCGTGCAGGCACATGGAAACGAGTGTGTGCTGGCTCTTCAGGGGCTGCGCCAGTTGCTTAAAGTCCGTGGGAAGATGGTGCTTCCATTTCTTGTGCCGCAGCTTACATCGCCTCCCATGACTGCTGCACATGCTCGTGCACTAGCAGCACTAGCCGAAGTTGGCGGCCATGCCCTCAGTTCGAACGTCCCAACGATTCTCGGAGCGTTAATGGTTGGCACAGTCGAGTCATCCGAATCGCAGGTGTAGTTTTCCCCGCACCGTGCAGCATTCCGAATTTATAGACTGACATTGGGAGTATTTGTGACGTGTCATGACTTGATTCATTGTGGGCAGACGATCGCTTCTGCAGCCGAAGTGGTAGTGCTTGCAGTACCGGAAGATGGCATGCGCATGATGCTCGACGAGATCCTTCGCCGCTTGGACGATGTGAATGGGGTGGACACGCGTGCAGCTGCAGCCCACCTTGTGCAGGTGTTTTGCAATAGAACCCAGTATGACTACGCGGAATACAAGCCCAACATCATCAAGTTACTTCTGCGTATGATGGGAGATACTTCGGAGGATGTGATAACCGCTGCAAATGGTGCACTAAATGCTTTCGTCAAACGACTTGAAATGGATGACAAAAAGGTTCTCCCGCCCGTGATAGATTGCTGAATGTCATGTCTTGCGCCCATAGTCACGGTTTGCCACTCACGAAAGCTTGAAATCACTATAAACAAAGGTGATATTAGCAGCGAGCAGCAATGGCAGAGAATGACTTCAAATCACTTGCCTGGCACAGAATGACTCCAAATCACTTGCTGTTTCATGTGGAATGTACGTGATGACTGTGCATGATGAGGTTCAAAAACTGCGTGAAAGTTGGGGTACGGAAAGTGTCCCAGGTTTTAACGCGCCGCGTGGCCTGTCACCGATTCTTCCTTTCTTCCTCCAATCGCTCATGTACGGCACCACGTCTGAGGACCGAGTAACTGCAGCACAAGGAATTGGAATTTTGGTACAGTCAACATCTGAAGAAGCGCTCAAGAGTTTCGTCGTTCAGATGTCTGGTCCACTGATTCGTATCGTTGGAGATCGCTTCTCTCCCTGGCAGGAGTGAAATGACCTGCCCATATGTTCAATTATTTATGAATGGTCGACACGTTCCGTCGGCCTCTCAGGCAGGCCTGGTAGCCTTTGGAAAAAGCTATCCTCATACTTTCGACGGTCCCCATCGCGCTCAATATCTGAACGATACAGGTCAGGGCATCGATTCTGAACACACTATCGCTGTTGCTTGCACGAGGAGGAATGATGATGAAGCCCTTTCTCCCACAGCTTCAGTCAACATTCATCAAATTTTTGTCCGAGTCTTCAAAGGAAGAATCCTTAATTTGATCACTCACATCGATGCCTCCTGAATCGCCAACCGAGTATCGTGCGACATCGTAGCGCTGACTTGAAAAAGTGCGACGGCAGGTTGTGCGATTGAATGCACTTGATGCGCTGACCAACATGGTTCCTTTGACGTCGCGCATTGATGCACTTCTCAAGGAAATAATGTCTGGGAAAGTTCCGTTCTCTGCCCTCATCTGTGCGTACGTTTTTGCTTTCTATGGAATTATTGCCGCAGCACAGCATTTTTTAAAATGCATTTCTTTGATGCAGGTATCGTGGTGCAGCAGGAGCAAGCCGTGTTACTTTCATCCGAGCACTTCAACTTGTTGTTTCGCGCGCCGGAAATGCAGCTGCTCCCGAAGTGCTGGGCATGGTCAGGGAACTGCTGAGGGAATCACTTGGAGCAGAGGAAGACGAGGTTCTCAATCCATCAATTTCAATCACATTCTGTCCCACAGAAATGATTTTCTGCAGAATTGTGTGACCTAAAAAATCTGCTGAGTTCCCACGCGATGTGTACAGATCCGCATCAGAGCTGCAGCGGCTTACATTTGTTCAACCAGGCGAGCAGAGAGAGGGGGTTTCTACATGTCAGACGACGAAGAGGATGATCGAACCGATTATACTGTTCGTGTCAGTAAGGGCGGAGAAAATCTTGGTGCTGAATAGTACGACACCGTTCGTGGAGAAGTTGAGAAACAGAAATCTCTTTCTCATGTCCATGGAACCTTCGTTCTGCTCTGCTGCCTTCGTACCTCGCGCCTTTGCCTCTGTGTCTATGTGAGTGTCTTGCCCCGAGGCCTGGGAGGCCCCAAATGGACTGCGGGTGGCGCACTAAACATGCCGCCGCTGGGTCCTTGGCACGCGGCTACTGATGTGCTGGGCCTGTCTTCGTGTCTTCTGTCCGCGGCCTGAGCACGCAGTGGGCATGTGTTGACCGTACATGAGCTCTAGACGAGCCCATACGGTGAAGCCATTGGGACATTTCTAAGAAGGAAGATTGGGCTGGCGCCAAATATGGCATGAGAATAGTTTGGGAAAAGCACTTTGTTTGGGCCTGGCAGTCAGGGTACATGTCGGATGGACAACCTCCACTCGTGGGACGGCGGAGCCACTGGTCCTGCAATCTGCGTTCAGGCCGAGGTTCATCACGCAGTGGCTCTGCGTCGGGCACAGGGTTTTCACAAACAGCTTCTGTCAGAGAAAGAGAGATGTTTATTGCATCTTAGGTGCAATCGGCTTCTGTCAAATTTTTACCTAGACGCGGTTGAGGTCCAGGAGAGCGAGGCCACTAGGGCCGTGAGGTAGCGGTGTAGAGGCCGAAGAGAAGGCAACGGCGAAGAGCCGTGCCGTAGAATGGGAATAATCTTTTATGAAGTGCCGGTTGACACTCCACCTCTGCGGACGCTGGGCGGCGCCTGCCACTCGGCCGGCCTCGCGCACGAGCAGAGGCAGGACGTTGTGTGGCTGCAGGTTCTGCGGTGCGGTACGTAGGGCAACTGAGACTGCCTCCGCCCACGCCTTTCGGTACTCCGACCATCCGGTCATATCGAGCCGACGTCGTCGCAGACGGTTGCCCGTATTTGTAATGAATGTTGCAGATATCAACACCTCCAAACAAGCGCTGCGCTGCGCCAACATATCGAGCAGGGAGGCACTGCCCAGACGGGGACGCTGCTTACACCCTCCAGCCGTCCTATAAGAACCGCGATACATGGAAGACTGAATACCACCTCATTCTCCAAAGTCATGACATGGTCTTCGTAGGTACAGTCCGGTTTTAATTGGCTGAGTAGATTGAGGTCGATGGATGCTTTCAAGCAAGTTAGCGCAGCGCGCAAAGCAGCTCCAGAGAAGCGGGCGGTGACCGCATCACTCACAACCACCTATCGCTGCCGAACTCTCGCTGACCAACGCAGCGCGCCGTGTCCGTAGCCGCGCGGCGCACTGCTTGTTCTGTCACCTTACGCAACCCTCCAAGCTTTGTCCCAAGCACGCCCCTCAACTAGCTGCAATCGGCTCCGCCATAGGGGTGTCCGCCTCTGCGCCTGCACCCACTGACTGCATGCCTGGAAGAACCTCCGTGGTCGGTAAAGACGCAGCCGGGAGCAAATCGTCCCACTCGACTAGGTAACGCGTCACGCGCGGTTCCGTGTGTAGAATGTTGCGCTGCAGCAGTGCAGGGTCTGGGCGCTCCATCTCCGGCGGTTCCTCGCGTAGCTTCTCATCCTGGTACTCAACGGTAACATAGTATCCCACCCGCACAAACTCCTTTCCCTGCATCGCACACATCAACTGCCGACGCGAGATCAAGGTCTCGGCGGGAGCAGCAGCACCGAGGCTGGGTCGGGGTTATTCACAGCAGACCTTATACAGCGCCTGCACCATTACAACCGTGACGCCGAGCATGTCTCCTGAGGGGATCTTGCTCTCGTCTGGCCCGTCCACGACGAAGTCAAACGAGTTCACGCCCAGCTCGGGTGGAACTAGAACCTCGTCGAGTACCTGGTCATGGTCTTCGCTCTTTGCAGACCCCACCCACGTAATACGCCACTCTAGTTCTGTAGAAGGAAAATGATAATCAGTGCCGAGTTACCAGGATGCTGGCGTACCGTTGACACACCCCAGTCAATGAGGTGGCATTTACCTTCTTGAGGCTTGGTCTTGCACTGAAATGTGATCGTGAATTTCAGCTCGTCAGTGAACTTGGCAACTGGGTCGACGCACTCCACCGCGAGGATATCAACGTACACCATCAATGCGGCGTTGCCGCCCACACTCTCCGGGCTCAGCCCCTGCTCAGGGCGCAGCCGTGAAGTATTTCCCGCCAAACTGTCGGTGAAAAACATGTCAAAAGGGGGGTGACAGCACGTGTGGTGTAAGAGTCGTCAATGCTGGTGGGATGAAGGTCAAGAAAGGCAAGGCTGGCAGCGGGGTCAATGCGGGGTGCTCGATCATGGAAGATGTACGATTCGTCGGAGCCGGCACCGATCCGCGCTTCCAGAATGTGCCAAAAGCCAAGAAGAAGGCGCGTGCCCTGGTGCCTCATAGGGGCACTCCCATATGTGGACTGACCGTTGGTTGGTGTGGCCTGATGGTCGGCTGCCGTTGATAGGTTTCGGTTGATGAACGCTTCACGGTCATGTTGGACCCGAAGAGCTCGTTTGGAAAACAAGCGGTGTCGGACAAGTACGGGCGGAAGGTCAAGCACTCGCTGAAAGAGGACCTCAGCCGCTTTTATGATATCAGAGAGGTCTTTGGCCAAGAAAATGATCATGCGCTGGCCGAGCGCTTAGGGAAAATGGATGCCAAGGATGACACTCAAAAGGCCGAAAAGGGCGTCAAGGGCGAGGGGTCTAGCAAGACTGGAAAGCAGGCAAACAGCGGTGTGTCTTCCGATCCTGTGTCGGCGAAGCTGAGGAACCAGGACCTACGTGAGGCGATGATCGATTGGAGCTCTTCATCCACTTCCGAGGATGAAGAGGAACGCGACGAGGCTGAGGAGGTTTCAGATGCAGTGGACATCGCACAGCCGGTGGTGCCAGTGACGGAGCAGATCGAGCCTGGGGAGGAGACGCTGCGGCTTGCTGTGGTGAACATGGACTGGACGCGTGTCAAGGCGCATGACCTGCTGATGCTGCTGCGCTCTTTTTGCCCATCAAATGGCGAGGTGCATCACGTGAGCATCTTCCAATCAGAGTTCGGCAAGCAGCGCATGGAGGAAGAGAGGCACCATGGTCCTGGTCGCTTTCTCCACTCGCTCGATGATCAGGTTGATTCGACGTCCCAGGATGAGGATGAAGTCGGTCAAAAAACTCTCGACGTTGTAAAGCTCCGTCGCTATGAAGCAGACAAGCTGCGGTATTATTACGCGGTAGCTAAATGCGACTCTGCACGCACCGCCAAGACTATCTATTCGCTGTGCGATGGTGTCGAATACGAGGCAAGCTCCAACGTCGTCGACCTTCGGTACATCCCTGATGAAGAAATCTTTGACGAAGAGCCGTACTCTTTTGCGGATGGTGTGATCGGCGACTACCAGTCGCCTTACTTCACGAACAAGGCGATCGGGCACACAAACGTGAAAATGACATGGGACGAAAACGATCCCACACGGGACGTGCTGAATGGCAAGGGCCTCTCGGGGGGAAGGGGCAAACGCTCGAAGAACGTACAGGACTTACAAATAATTGACTACACACCGTTTCTTGCCATATCAGATGAGGAAGAAAGCGAGGACAGGTGTGAGCGCACGCGGCGGCGTGCACTACTGCTCGGAGACGGCCGTGCAGTCGACGCTTTCGGGGCCAGCAAGGACGAGACAGAGTCCAAAGATGTCATTGTGACGTTCCAGGCAGGCCTACATGAGCTCGGTGAGAAGATGCTTACGAAGAAGCAAGAACGTGAGGAATGCAGCAAGCTGAGTGTGTGGCAGCAATACCAAAAGAAGAAGGCTGTGCACAAGGCTGGGAGCAAGGAAAAACGCAGAGAATTCATGAATGGTGCTGAGGAGGAAGCACTGGATCTCCCAGACGGATCTGAGTGCGCACCCACCGCTGATCGTGCTCTCCTGACTCCGGGTGCGTTCAGTGCTGCCACTCGTTACACAGCCAACAGCTGAAGCCTCCGCTCAACAGATTCGTGGACGACTCGTACTTCAAAACCGACCCCTTCTTTCGGCTTCCTGAAGACGCAGATAGTGACCAAGAGGTAGTTGGCTCGGTTATGCTTGTCAAACGGTACGGTCGGCAACCCAGATATTGCTGGGTTGCCGACCGTACCGTGGCTTCAATCTCTTTACTTTGAAGGGAGATATGCAATGTATGCTTCTCTCTGGCACCTCACCCACCAAAATGGGTTGAGGTGGTGGAAGACGTGCTACAGCACATTTACTGCCTGCAATCTCTGCGTTTGTTAGTGCAGCGGTTTGCGTATCGCGGCTCTGCATTCGTGGTGCATATGCGTTGCGAGGCGCGACTCACGGTGGTTGGGCTGGCAACAGGATCTCGGCATTTGGAACGCAAAGAAGGGCGAGGGCAGTGCTGGTATGACGAAAGAGGAGGAAGAGATGGTTCGTCGTGAGAAGCAGCCAGTGAATAGTCACGAGCAGGTGAAGCTCGAGCTGCTCATGATAGATGATGCTGGGACCAAGAGAGGATATTCCCTGAAGCACGGCGCTCTCGGGCGAGCGTCGGAGTGCGCAAGTGAGCAGCATGAGAGTCGCAAAAAGAGCAAAAAGAATGGCAAGGAGAAGTACAAGAAGGGACTTGAAGCGGAGGCGGACGATAGGTTCTCGCTGAATCTACAAGATCCTCGCTTCGCATCGGTCTACACCGATCCAAAGTTCGCGCTGGATCCTACCGAACCGCACTTTTTGAAGACGCACGGCGCATGCAAACTGCTTGAGGAGGGTCTCCAGCGTCGCTCTTTTATGCACGCCAGTGATGACGAAGACGAAGCTAGGCCGCACAAAGCGAAAGTTGTTGGGGTCTTCGACGACCAGAAACGCCCCGCAAAAAAGGGAAGGCTGGAAGCTTCTCTTGCTGCTATGGTCTCGACACTCAAGGCCCGTGAGCGATAGAAGGATTTTAGTGGTCTACCGTGCTCTCAACCACGAGCTCGAAGGTGATAGCTTTTCTCATTCGCATCTCTTGAGGGATTTTGAGAGGGCGACAGGGCCGCCTGACCGGGGAGGGCGACGTCGCGGTCTCGTCACCTGCAGCAATACAGCTGCTCCCGGGCCCGCCTCGGGACTAGAACCACTCTGCGTTCAAACCTGAACCGTTACCGGTGAGAGACCCGCCCTTTAAGGCGGATCCCTGCTTAAAAGTCAGTAAATCTTTTCTCTGCACGTGTCTGTCGGATTGTCTAAGTTAGAGTCCTGAACATGCCCTCAATCCCGCAATCAAAATCAATAATCGAGGAAGGGGAGCTGTGAGGGCGTCCTAAACATTCATCTGGCAATTGCTTGTCCCAGCCGAGCGGTGCAGGCGCGAAAGTCTTTCTTGCACACTCTGCCCCGGAAGGCGACCTCACGGGACTGGTCGGTGACCGGAGACCCGATGCTAGCGAGCGCGATGGTGAAATCAAGCATCAGGCCTGCTGTGCCCGTGATGCTGGTGGGGTAGAGAGAGAGAGAGATGTTTATTGCATCCGGCGCAAACGGCTTCGGTCAAATTTCTACCTAGACTCGTAAGAGGTCCAGCTGCTCATGTAGGCACCCAGCCTTCATCGCGACGAGGGAGAACTCCGCCTTGAGGCGCCCGAGGACCGCACCCCGCATTTGCGGGGGGCTCGCCCCCATGACGGTGCCCGCACCGTCGACGTCCACACCTGCCCGCTGAGCCGCGATCGCCTGCACCGTCTGCGCCGCGAGGAGCTCCAGCAAGCGGAGGCAGTCGGCATGCGGCAATACGGGAGCGGACGTTACGGCGGCCTTGAGGTCGCTGAAAGCCTCTTCCTGATCGTGGCCCCATTCAAAGGGAATCCTTGCTGAAAGCTAGTGAGTGAGTAGGCCCAAAAAGGATCGCAGCTGCGAGACGGTTGTTTCTTGTGGATTATGATAGTAGGTGGGGAGTCGTTACGTTTGATTTCCTTGAAGGTGCAAAGGTGGATTCTGAGTACGCGCCTGGCCTTTCTCCGGGAATTTAGTCTCCAGACCGACATTCGGTGGAACGGAAGGGAACAACGGCACGAACTTTGTGGCTCGTGGATGCTGTACAGGATTCAATGATGCAAAAGTCGTTGTTCAGTGTCTGGGTCTATGGGTGGTCTCGGCGGTCTGGGCGTGAGTCGAGCCCAGATTCATTGCCCGCACGAAATGGTGTCTGGCATCTTAGTCCGGAACGCACTGTCCCCCAGCTAGGTGGTAACCTGAAAAGCAAACGCAAGTCCACTCCGCAACCTCGTACTGGGAGTTGGTCGGACATCCTCGCGGCACTGTGGACCCAGCTAGCGCGCCATCTAGAGGAAGCGCATCGAAGCCCACACCGACGCCACTCAGCCGGTCGGCAGCGATGGCACTGAAAATAGCCCTGCCACTTGAGGTAGTCTGATTGAAGTATCGCGGCGGAGTGTCTTCCATGCTGTTGACGAAGTGCTGCAGCAGCGACGTCCCGTCCCCGAGCACCGCTTGCACGAGCACGTACCCGCCCTCCACGAACGCAAAGTCGACCGCGACGGTGCCGCGCGATGGCAATGAGGTATAGAGCAGGAATCTGCCGAGCTCGGTGGGCTGCGTCTCACCGGGCACGTAGCCAGCGCTAAACATGCCCGCGACGTTCTCTGCGCGGTACACCACTATCGTGTTGGCAGCCTGGTCACCAGCGGGCGCCCAAAGTGTACCTGCAAGGTAGTCGTCGCCACCACGCCGGAAGTGCCGCCACTTGGTGAGACCCTCGAGCTCGAACTTTTGGTGCACGAGAAGCAAGTCCACCCCGCTGGTGCAACTGAGCTCGAACACGGCCGGAGTCGCTACCAGCGACCCGGACGACGAATTACGGTGATTGGCCACCGCGAGGAAGGCTGCGCCATAGGCAGTGAAGGGCTCGATGTGCATCGCGGCGGAGGATGGCAACGAGGCGACGAGCATAAAGGCGCTCGCCGCATCAGACCAGGCGTAGACCGGTGAAAAAGTTGCGAGACCAACCTCGTTGGCGTCACGAAATTGCGCGAAGGCAAGGAAGTGCCGCCCTCTGTGTACGACGTGCGCAACGTGGTGTGCACCGTGCGTCGGGATTCGCTGCAATCGCGCAAATTGCCCCGCCGTCAAGTTGTAGCGCCAGACCACTGAGTCCACAGTGTGCAAATTGCCGTCAAAGAAGTTGGAGACGGCGAGATGCATGATGCCGTGCATGACAAAGGGCGCGATGTCTGTTGCACCTGCAGTGGTGATGCGTTGAAATGAAACAAAGGCTTCGATCGATGGGTTCCAGCGGAACAGCTCAGACTGTGTGAGGTATCCGTCTGCGTCGTCGTAGTGGTTCGCAAATGCTAGAAAGTGCTCAGTGGATTTCTTCGGGACATCTGTCGCCGTGACCTCACCCTGAAAATCGATCGCAAATGCTGACACTGCGTAGGCGCCACGGGTGGCCAGCGCCTGTATGTGCGTGAGCTCTGGAGGTGCCGAGCCGCCAAGGTAGAAGACTTGCGAGTCGACGCGGTAGGTGCCTCCGTCGAAATTGTTGGCAACAGCGACGAGGTGCGAGCTGCCGATGGTGAACTCCTCGACATCGCGTGCTGAGAGGGTTGTGAGATCCTGCACGCCCTTGAGCAAGCTGAACTGGTCCGGGTCGTCAAGCACCGCCGTGACAAGCCAGGGGTCACCCACCACCGCGTCGTTCCCTCCGGCGTCGACCAGCTTCACCGCTGGCGCGGTTCCAACCAGGTTTGAGCTCACCTGTACAAGCGCTGATGCGCCACTCGCGCCGACTTGCACGTCGGTGCTGGTAAAAGTACGAGCTGCGAGCCAGGCTACGGCCGTCGGATGGGCCTCGTCAAGCGACATCGACATGAAGGCGAGGCGATAAGTGCCCTCGCGGTCGATCGACAGGTCGGAGAAGTGGGCGAGGCCATCGCTCGTCGAAGCCACCGTCGAGCCGCTCAACTTTGCGGCACCTGAAAGGACCAGAACCTGCTCCTCTGCAAGTAGGTAGTCATATCCGCCGTGCAGAACAAACTCCACGAAAGGTGCAGCGCTTCCGGCCGTCGCGTCATCGATGGCGACAGCAACGTAGCTGACACCGTTGCCCAAGACAACTGCAACTTCGCCTTCCCCTGCAAAAGCCAGGAGGTGCTTGTCGCCACGTGAGAGCGTTGCAATAGCCGAGGCCTCAAAGGTCACAAGAGAGTCGAGCCAGGTCGCATTATTGGCCATCATGGAGATACTCGACGGGTCTCCTGGTTCGGCAAGCTGAAGTAGAAGCGATTCCTTGCCCGCGATGCCGAGCATGGGCCCGACAGGCGTCGCAAACGACACTAGAGCGTACGGGACCACGTCCGAAATTTGATCAATGTAATCAAACAGCTCAAAGCTGTCGACCTTGTGGTCCCATCGGTACATACGCAGCTCATCAGCATCCGGCAGAAGCTCGAAAAGGTAGTGCTCATAAGCGTGGTGCAAGTGCGCGAGCGACTCGATGCGCGCACCAGTGCTCACATTCTGCGAGAATTGGAGCACTGTAGACCCGTCGGAGTCGAGTACGAGCTCATACAGCGCCGTGCCTGCCTCATCCCCGTCCGCAGAGTTACCGATTGACGCAGCAAGAAATTGACGCCCTCCGATCAAAACGCTGACGACAGAGGTTAAGCCGGGTGCCTTGACCGATACGTCACGGTCAAGAAATGACGGACTGCCGGACGGGCTGCCGGTCGTGCCGTTGTACCGCAGCACGTTGAGCATGGACGCATTTATCGCGACCGCAAGCCAGTCCGCGCCCGCAAATCGGAATGACTCCACTGCGTGCGCACCAACAACTCCCAACCGCACCGGCGACCCTGGGGTGTTGCAGCTCCATGTCCTTACCTCAACGTCTGTGCCGTCCGCACGGAGTATGAAGCTCTCCCCGCCAACGCGTGCAAAGCGAGCAGCACCCACGCCACTCGCGGCAAAATCAGCTTCGCCCTCGACGCTCTCAAACGACGCTTCTGGGTCGACTAGCATCGCAGCGACGCGCGGCCCAGGATCCTCCGTGGCGAGGTTACCCCCGCGGTCGACGATAGCAACGACCGGTTGCAGAGCGAATGCGATCCCGCCCCACGCAACGTCTGCGCCTGCGCGCAGCGCAAGCGCGTGCGGCGCCCCTACGGCAATAGAGAAGTTGACGAAGACAGGCGCAATACCTTCTTCGCTAAACGTGAAGCTGAGGGTGGCCTCGCCCGCACGATCGACGCCGAGGTCCGTGAACACAGCACGTCCGCGGTAGACGAGGACGACCGCGCGTCCCACCAGCGCAGTCTCCGCGGGGGCCGCTGAGTCAATCGCTGCAATCACGCTCGGCGTAGGGCCTGGCGAAACTAGACTCAGAACATTGCCTCCACGGTCCACGACGGCGACCGTTGGCTGCACATCAAAAGCCGCGCCGCCGCGCGAGACGCGCAAATCTTTAGACGCGGGGCGCTCCAAGACTAGCCGCTCAGCGGAGCCAATCTGCACGACAAATGGTCGCCCTGAGGTGGGCTCGAGCGCGCCACCCGAGTAGAGCAGGCGGTAGGAGGGCTGCGCGATATTGATAGAGAGGCCTTGAAAGGTCACAATTCCGTTGACTGCGGTGGCCGTCGTCGTCCCAGAGAGCTCGGCGAGCGACTCGAATCCGACGACCCCGAGGCGCTTGTGCCCGCCGTACAGAAGTAAGTCACGTCCCGCGGCGTCGCGGAAGTGGTGAACGCTTTCGCATGCGTCAATCGGGAGCGACGTGAAAAGCGCGAACTCCAGTATGCACACCGCTTTTACCGACGAGCAGTTGTGCGTCGACCAGCTGTACAGATCAAGTTGTGACGAGGGGACATGTCCCGTCGCGTCAGCGACAGTCACATTGCGCGCGACCGCAACCCACTCTGCAGAATTGAGGTGGAAGTAGGCCATGTCTACTGCGCCGGACAGGCCTTCAATGCGCTGCCTTTCGACCAATCCCGCATCCACCATCTCAAAAACGACCAGCAAGCCGCTCGATGTGTGGCCCGTACTGTCGCCACGATTCAGGACAAGCACAAACGTGCGCGCGCCGACATGGAAGGACTCGACGCTTTTTACAAAGCTCGTCGACACGTGCTGCCACTCGAGCAGCTGCCCTCCAGTAAATCGATATAAAACCGACTTTACAGCGTATTCATGCGTCAATTCGTTGTACTCCTGCGCAAGCATCACCCATCCTGCGCCTTTGTGCATGAAAAAATGCCATATCGAGGCAGAGACAGTTGGGATTTCTTGCAAGCGCGTGAGCACGGATCTGCCCACGGATTCGTCAGGGTCGAAGCGATACAGTGTGGACGCAATGCGGGAGTGCGTGTCGTTGTACGAATTGGCGACGGCGACGTAAGTCTTGGCACCGACGCGAAACACCTCGATGCTCCGCGCGCCCTCTGTCGTGAAGGATTCGACCAGCGAGAGGGCACTGCCCGTGGCATTGAACGCATAGATGCAGGAGGCCGTCACGTACGTGCCGAGCAGCAGCCCGTCGGCGTTGCTGACCTCGCGGAAATTGTTGGCTAGGAAGACGTAAGTTTGGCCGGCGACCTCGGTCACCTCCCAGTCTTCAGCGCCGTCTGACGGAATGTCCTGCATCTCCTCGATCGCGGAGCCGGTCCAGCGGTAAAGCTTTGACGCGATCGCGTACGTGGTGCCATCGTACCGCAGCGCCGCGACAATGTAGGTCGTGCCGTTGGCCGAGAAGGACTCAATATCTGCAACGGTGACGCCACTCGCCGCGAGCGACGCGATCGCCGTCGTCATGTGGATGGTATCATCCTTTTCAATGGTCACCGATACCACTGTCTCGCTGTCGTCCGTCACCGCATTGCCGCCTGCGTCAAGTAGCTGCACTACCGGTTGCGTCGCAAACTCGACGCCGCCACGAGCGCCCGAAGGTGTGATGGCCTCGGCCATACGAGCACTCTGCCCGAGCAGGACGGCCAGCTCGCCGCCCTCTGCCTTCGTGGTATCGTTGCAGCACTCATCCGTGACGGAAAAGACAAGGCGGTAGCCCGTCCCAACCTCATTGATGTAAAGGTCCGTAAAATTGGCGACACCGGCGACCGTGCGCGCTGGCGTGCCTTCGATGGGGTGCTCTGCTGCGCCTTTGGTCGACACAGCTGTGACGAATGCGGGAAGCTCGACCGGGTTGCCGCCAGCGTCGAGGACAGTCACGCGCGGCTGCTGTTTGAACGTCTGCCCCGCAGTCGCATCCGCCGCTCCACGGTCAATGCGCACCGCCGCCGGCGGGCCTGCGCGGATGGCAAACGTCGGGGAGTACACCGTGGGGAAGTCAGGTGCAGAAAACTCGATGCGAAACGCCGCGCCCACAGCCTGCACTGCGAAGTCGGTCCAGACGACGCTGCCGTTGACGGCCTCAGCCGTCGCGGAGCCAAGGATGCCGCCCCTGACAGAGGCGTTGGTGGTGGCATCAATGAGTTTGGCTGCAAACTTGAGGCCAGGTCCGTGCTGGAACGTCAGGTCCGTCCCGGCTACCTCGATTTTTAGCTTGGGCTGCCACGAGAACAGCAGCCCAGACACCGCTGCATCTCCGGCCAAGCGGAGCAGCGCCGCACAGCCCATCGACGAAACGTTTCGATGCAGACCAATGGAGCAGGGGCGCGAGCGCACAGACCACGTCACTATGCTCGGCAGCGTCTCGGCAGCTGTAGTCGCGCGGAACTCCGCCGTGTGCGCCGAGATGGTGCCTGCGCGCGAGACCTCGAGGCGGAAAACGCCCGCCGTAGCGCCATCGGCGATGCCGAGATCCTTGAACTCTGCGATCCCGCTGGAGACGCGGATGGTCGTGGTGCCAATGAGGAGGTCTGAACGGTCGTGAAAGAGGCCGCCGGAGGCCGCGGCAAACGCGAGCGTGGCAGAGAGCGTCGAGAAAGAATCGGAAACGACTAGGTTTCCCGCTGTGTCTTGAATCGCAGCACTCGGCTGCACAACAAATGGCTGCGAGAGGTACACTCCAACCGGCGCCTGGAGGAACACAATGCGCGCCGCGGGGCCAGCGCCGACGGTGAAGAAGCGCGAGTAACCTGTCGGAGTGAGGGCATTTGCGGTGAACACGAGCCGCACATGCGCAGCGTCCTTATCTACCGAAAGGTCAGTGAACGCCGCGACCCCTGCTTTCGCTGCGCGCGCGATAGTACCGCCGAGCGTGAGAGGATTCCCCCCATCATCGTAGGCGTGCACGGTCAGGACCGCCCCAGTGGACGCGTCACGCACTGGAAGTCCGGCGCCGTCCAGAATCGTCACGAGAGGATGCGGACGAAACGGTTCGCCAGCTTTGGCCGAGGACGGGAGGAATGGGCTAAGCACGAGCGAAACGGACGAGACCAGGGACACGACCCACGCCGAGGATTTCCCCGCCCCATAGTTCGGGGCGACAAGAACGAACTTCCCCTCGCTAATTTGGCAGGTGCGCACAAACTCCGCGTCAGGAGCGGCGCCTGCGCGCAACGAGGTGCCCTCCCAGAAAGTTGAATCGCCGCTAACGTCGAGCGCCACGATCTCGGTCTCGTTGGTAGCTCCCGGCGGCGTGCGAGCAAGGAACAGGAACTTGCCGTGGTAAATTAGCGGCATGTCTAGCAGCAAGTGCTGGACGCGGCTGGGGCCGTCAGCGGCCCCTGAAGCTGCGGGAAGCATGACCCAATATGCTGCGAAGTGTTCCCCGTCGAACAGGAGTGTGAAGGTGTAGAGCGTGCCGCTCAGTCCACGCCCACCAAACAAATAGCCCTTTCCGCTGTGCCAGGCCATCGAGGGATCGACGCACGGCGGCGGCACGAGTCCACGCTGCACCGGCGCTGCTATGGCCCCAATACTAGCGCGATACACGCGAAGCAGCTGCATGTCGGCGAGCGGAAGGCCGTCGTCACCTTTTCCGCCGAAGAGCACCACCAGCGAAAAGACCGTTGTGAGCCACGGCTGGGCGATGTCCTGGCGCGAAGTGACAGCATGAAGTGCACCGTGCCGCGTGCGGGCACAGCCACCCGCTATCTCATTCGGCAACCATGCTGCGTTGGCGATGTCCAGTACATGTGCGCCAGAAAAGTTCTGGATGCCGTCCGTCCCACCGTGCACGACCATCACCTCGTGACCGCCCACCGCCACTGCAAGAGCTGCATGATCGTAGCGCGCGGCGGGCCCCACGCCGCTGGTTGACACTACATCGAAACGCGGCGGCTGCCACGCGTAGTCTGCGCGGACCAGGACGCTGGACGGGCCCGTTGCAGAGAGGCCACCAAAGTAGAGGACGCCGCTGCCGACTGCCACCGGCGGCACGCCAGGGAGTAGCTGTGGCTCGTCGGGGAGCGGGTACACCCACACCGACGATTCGATGGTGAAGTTGTCCGACACGTCAGGGGCCATTCCCGGTGCTGAAAAAGCGACGCGGTGTCCACGGCCGTTGCCACTTATCTCGAGGCTGAACTCTGCACGCCCACGCAAGGCCGCGACAGTTCCGTTGTTGAGGGCAAACAGCGTGCCCGGTGCCGGCGCCGCCGTAACGGTGAGCGCATTATGCAGGGGCTGGAAGTTGCCAAAGTCGTCGTTGACAATTACGAGCGCCCGAAATGGCTCGCCAGCAGGGAGCACGCGCGGAGAGAACTCAACCCGCAGCGTGTTGGCGTGGCCGGCCGCGACCGAGAAGCGCGGCGTGAGCGCCATCGTCACGTTGTTGAGGTAGTCATTGTAGAGACGCACCGACAGTTCCCCGGCCTGTGTCGAGACCAGCTCATCAAAGGTTGCCATGCCCGACACGTTCAAGGCTAGGCTGGTCGCGCCGTGCAGAGCCACAGCGCGTGACACCGGCGCACCGTGCCCGAGAGAATCCCCCCACACAAACGCGCCTGCGTGCACCGGCAAGTCCCACTCGCGCGCGACGGGCGCGTCGAAGCGCATAAGCTGGACGATCGTTGCCGGCGCCAGCAGTGGCGCCGACGCGTTGTGCACCGCCGAGCCCCTTGGTCCCGCGCCAACTGCGCGCAGGTGAGTCGCGACCGCTGACGCATTGAATGGTCTGAGTTGAAAGACCTCAATGCCGCTACCGCCGCTCCAGCCGTCGACAGACAGCACGACGCGCTCGCGCTCACGCGTACCGCAGGAGCCACCGACCACATCTGCGCTTAAACACGGAATGTCGACAATCGCGACGGCATAAGCGTTGCGAGTGGGGAGGACTAGAAAAGTCTCGAAGCGCCCGCGCGTCGCGTCCCAGCGGTACACGTCCGAGGAACCGCTTCCCGCCGCGGGGTCATGCACATTAGCGACGGCGAGCAGCGCGTCACCTCCGAGCACTGCGAGGCGGGCGTATGAGGCGCCTGTCGTGGGAAGGGTCTGTAGGCGATTGAAGGAACATGCGTTGAGGTCGAGGCGAAACACCCCTGAAATGTCTGATAAGCTGCCACCGCGTGCACCGGCGTTGACGACTACAAGAAGCGTGGTACCGTCCCTCGTGAGCAGAGGCGCGAGCGACATGCACGACCTGCTCGGAAGGCTCAAGGCAGGCGCGAACCGCTGTAGCGCAGGGTCCCATGTGTGCACCGAGACCGTCCCACCCCAGCGATTTGCGTACGCGAGATGGTGCCTCCCGCCCGGTGAAGTGAAATGCTTGACGTCTCGTGCGCCATTCGTCGAAATCGACTGGTGGTATGTCAGCAGTGGGACGTGCGAGTCAGGGTTTGTACTTCGCAGTTGATAGACCTTGGATGAGATCGCAAAGTGGGAGCCGTTGAAGTAATTGGCTACCGCCAGGAAGTCCTCACCATCGATCGAGAAGTGCTCCCAGGCGACCGCTCCAGCGCTACTGATGGCCTGGATCGGTTCGAAGAGGCTCTTGTTCACTGATGCACTCCACATGTACCGATAGATGACGGAGGGGACGCCGTAGCCGTTTCCGCTGTCGTCGAAATGGTTGGCCACGATCAGGTAGTGCACACCTCCCATTTTATAATGCGTCCATGCGTGCGCCCCCTTCGTTCCTGGTAAGCCCTGGTACCGGATGAGCCGACCTCCCAACCACTCGTACAACGATGAAACCGTCACGGGAGTGCTTCTGCTGAAGCGGTTCGCTACAAGCACGAAGTGCCGCTTCACCTCAGCAGGGAAATGTTCGTGGACGACTAGCGGCTCCACATCTGTCGCGTACATGGCCGATGCATCATCTGGTCCCGCATCGACCAGAAAAGCTGTCTCGCCGCGCAGCGAGCCGGCCTCGCAGCTCTGCACGAACATTCCCCCTGACCCTTCGCCGTCCTTCCTGATCACCCCTGCAGTCGAGATGCAGCCTGCATCCTGGTCCAGAACAGATGTGTACTGCGACACGAAGGACATCATCACACTAGCGCTACTCGTAGGCATGCGCCACATCGCGGAAACCACGTCCATCGCAGAACGGCGCAGCGACAAGAGCAGGTCGAGCGAATAGATGCGCAGGTCCCACCAACCTGTCAGAGGGTCGATGGCGTCAAACGGCTCAGTCGTCAAAGCGAGCGTGCCAGCTGACAGATACAGTCGGAGAAGACTCTCAGCGCCCGACAGCTGCATTCCTCGCAGCACAGCGACACCGTGTTTGAACTCGAAATGTGCGGGCGCCGCAAGTTCGGCAGCGCTGCCTGGCCGAGCGCGCAGGACG
>Ga0115567_10001910_pt1 | contig 20742 bp, 20 predicted proteins | sample COGITO_mtgs_1204_2_FD_88679 | JGI IMG/M metagenome (GOLD analysis project Ga0115567, IMG submission 88679) | Pelagic marine microbial communities from North Sea - COGITO_mtgs_120412 | ecosystem: Environmental > Aquatic > Marine > Epipelagic | place: Germany:Helgoland, sampling site Kabeltonne... | reverse complement strand
GAATACACCTTTTAATCATAGAGCGGTTAGTTAGTAACTTAAAGATGCATTACTTACTAAAAGGTTGCGTTGCAATTCAAAAACTATGATAATAATTTAGGTCATCACCCTACCATCTACCATAACCAATTTGCGATCGGCCATATCTGCCAATTCTTCATTATGGGTTACGATCACAAAAGTTTGCCCAAATTCGTCCCTCAGTTTAAAGAAGAGGTTATGCAAATTTTCAGCCGATTCGCTGTCCAGGTTTCCTGAGGGTTCATCGGCAAAGATCAATTTGGGGTTGTTTACTAAAGCTCTTGCCACTGCGACGCGTTGTTGTTCGCCTCCAGATAATTCGCTTGGTTTGTGATGATAGCGATGCGACAGTCCCAGAAAATCCAGAAGTTCTTTTGCTCTGCTTTCTGCTTTCATTTTGGATTTTCCGCTAATAAATGCAGGAATGCAAACATTTTCCAATGCTGAAAATTCTGGCAATAACTGGTGAAACTGAAAGATGAAGCCAATGTGCTCATTGCGGAATTTTGCCAGCGCTTTATCGCCCAATTGGGGAATTGATGTGTCGTTGATTGATAAAGTGCCAGAGCCTTTTTTGTCGATTTGATCCAAGGTGCCCAGAATTTGAAGCAAGGTCGTTTTTCCCGCTCCGGAAGCTCCCACTATGGAGACGATTTCTCCTTTTTTGATATCGAGATTTACACCTTTTAAAACGTGCAGGTCTCCGTAATATTTATGGATATTTGTGGCTTTGATCATGCTAGATTATAAGAGCATGAAAGTAATACTTTATGCGGAAAAGCACAATCCAAACGCCATTAATATTAAGAGTTGCCATTGCCATCGCCCTTGAAAATATTTTTGAAACTGTTGTAATCAATAAAATACTGGAGGCGTAAGGAAAAGGAGTGGAGTGTAGGTTGATCAAAAAGCGTTCTTAGGGTTTCACCATATGCTCTTTCCGAAGCCTCATCGCTTTGCAACAATTGATTTCTATATAATGCCGTAAGAAAACTACCTGGTGCAAATTGCCACGTGTAGTTGAGATCGAAATTCCAGGTGCTAAAATTAACGTTGGATGTTTCTAAGCCCATTTCAGCAAAGGTATTGCCAGTGTTTCGTAGACGCCCGTTGGTTTGCAAAACATACACGTCATCTTCATAATCTACGGTAGATACGTAATTTCTAAACGTTAAGCCTAAACTGTGCAAGGGATTAAAACTATAGGTACCGCGCACACTGTTTACTACAGTTAATTGATCACGTTGTCCAAATACAATGTCGTTAGAGAGCGTATTGGAGTTGTTGGCAAATCCTCTGTCTTTAAACGTGGTTGTATAATCAAAGGAATACACCATAAAAAAATGATCGTTAAAGCGTACTCTCGGGTTCAAGCTAAACCAGTACGATCTCGTGTCCCGCTGCTCTTCAAAAATAGCAGAACCACCCACATTGGCATCTATCGCAAAAGTGTTGTTGTAATTGGATGAAATATATGCATTGGCGTCCAGCTGGTTTTCATAAATAAAATAACGACCGTCTTGACGTGGTTCAAAATAATCAAACTGCTTTCCTGGAAGCACATTTAGCTCTACCCCAAAATTGTGCAAGCTTTCTTTTAGTGAAGCGTTAAAATTACCTCCAAAGCCATTTCCGGTGTACACATTTGGATTGGCCAAGCGTGTATAATTGATATAAGTGTTCCAATTGTAATCGTTGAATTTCGTGGTGGGCTTAAATGTGCGATAACCAAAGTCTACCCCAAAATTGTTATAATTATTTCTAAAGATCAATCCTAGATCATTGATATTATATTGAGTATCGGCAAACGAATGGTCAAAACTATACCGATAATTACCATGGATTTTACTAGCAGCAAAAAAGGTACTATATCCTGTTCGGGTTGCGTCCAAACGGTTAACCTTACTCATTTTTGCTTCCCCATATAGGTTGTAGGTGTTTCGCTTGTTGGTAAGGTCTGCAATAATTCCTGTGACATTGGCATCTCTAAAATGACCATTTCTGGTAACGTTGGTATTGATGAGGCCAATAGATGAATTCTGGTTGAATTGTTGGTCCAATACCAAAATATTGTAATTTGAAAATGGTTCTATGAGCTGCTTTCTGCTATTTCCCGTTATGGTGTCTTCAATGGTCGCATAGGTTTTCTCGGTGATGGCATTAAAAAGTCCAACTCCAAGTCCCTTTTTGGTACGACCAGAAATTTTTGCAGCATTGATGACCTTGGTTTTCGTGGGACGTTCCCGTTCTATTTCATTGGCTCCCAAGTTTGAACTCCCGGTTGGTGCAGAGCCCACACGACGAGAAAAAAACAAATCGCCCTTATTGAAGAGTTCGACGCCTTCAGTAAAAAATTGGCGCTGTTCCGAAAAAGTCTGTTCAAAAGGTCCAAGATTTAAAGACAGGTCATCAAATCCTGCTTGGCTAAAATCGGGGACCAAGGTCATATCTAAGGTAAAGTTTTCCGTGATACCATATTTGAGGTCCATTCCAAACTTGAGGTCTGTTTCGGTGTCACCATCAAAGCTATTTACAATTCCAGTAGTAAAGGGATAGAAGCTGAGTCGGGTAGGAGGTTTTATGTTTTCAATGCCAATAATTTCACCGTGGTACAAGCCAATATTGCCTTTTGTGATGTCTACGGGATTCCAGGTATATTGTGAGCGATACCTTCTAAAAAACCGATGGAATTGTATGCCCCAAGTTTGAACATCGCGATTAGCAAATCTTAAGCACCTGTAAGGGATTCTCATTTCGAGCGTCCAGCCATAATCGGTCATTTTTACAGCACTATCCCAAACCGAATTCCATCCAAAGTCTTCTCCATTGCTAGGAGATGAGGTGGCATCGGCTTGCACACCCGAGCTAAACACAAAAAATTCGGTATCGTTTTGAGCATCATTGTTAGGGTTAAGGATCAATCCGAAGAAATCAGTTTGTCCAAAATCATCACGACTCGTAATTTGTTTCATGATCTCTGACGGATCATCATAAAGATAAGCTGCCAAATACACTGCATCATTATCGTACGCCATTTGCACGATAGTGCTATTTGCAACAGAATCCTTTATGCCTGCATTGGGTCTAAACTGAGTAAAATCTTGAGCTTTGTCTGCAAATAGCCAAATACTATCGTTCAATATACCATCTATTTTAGGGGCATTTTTAACGCGATTAATTTGTAATTGCTTAACGTCTTGCGCGTTTAAGGTTAATTGAGCAGTTAAAAAAAATAAGAGGAACCTGATGGGGAATTTCATGCAAATAGGGATATTCATTAGCGTGTTATCATAGAGACATCAAATATGGTGCTTTGTTACAGCTAAAAATAGAAATTTTATAAAGAAGGCCATTTAAAATCCACATTGACCCCTTAAACCAACATACTTTGTTCAATATTTTTGCAAACATAGTTTATCTTTGTTGGAAACTTTTACAGTATTTTTAATTCTTACAAAAAAAGACCTATGCCATATCAGAAATTTGAAGAATACAACATGAAAGTAACAGACGATGTCAAGGCGAGATACAAAAGTATCATTACAGATCTTGGTGAAGACGTTGAACGGGAAGGACTGCTAAAAACCCCAGAGCGCGCCTCAAAGGCCATGCAGTTTTTAACACAGGGTTATCAGCAAGATGCTGCAGAAATCTTAAAGAGCGCCATGTTTAAGGAGTCGTACAACGAAATGGTGATTGTAAAGGATATTGAACTGTATTCGTTGTGTGAGCATCACATTTTGCCATTTTTTGGAAAAGCGCACATTGCCTATATTCCAAACGGTCATATTGTAGGTTTAAGTAAATTACCTCGAATTGTAGATGTGTTTTCGAGACGTTTACAAGTGCAAGAGCGTTTGACAGAGCAGATTTTAGATTGTATCAACGATACCCTAAAACCCGAAGGTGTTGCGGTCGTTATCGAAGCATCGCACATGTGCATGATGATGCGCGGTGTGCAAAAACAAAATTCTACTACAACAACTTCAGGATTTCGTGGGGCCTTTAAGAATATGGAAACCCGAACCGAATTTTTGAAGCTTATTAGTGAAAAATTATCTTAGTGAAAATTAGTGGAATGTTATTTAAAAATATAAGTTAAAACACACACTATTGAAGCGTTCAAACTATTTAAAATTATTAGGCAGTATCTTGCTCGATGCCATTGGTTGCCTCACCTTCATTATTCCTGGCGTTGGGGAATTTGGAGATATCATTTGGGCACCAGCCTCCGTTTTGATCATGACCAAACTCTATAGCGGGAGAAAAGGGCAAATTGCAGGCGCCATATCCTTTGTAGAAGAGGCATTGCCATTTGTAGACGTGATACCAACCTTTACGCTGATGTGGCTTTACGTTAACGTATTTGCTTCGGAAAAACCTTCAGATGAAAGCGACATTACGATTAACAACGATAAGACCGTTCAGTAATTGCATTTAAGCATTCCAGACCTTGAACCGAAACCGACTGGAATAAACTGAAAAAGACCTGTAAGTGCAAAACACCTACAGGTCTCATTTGTTGTGAACCAAGATTTAATTCAGCACATTAAATGTAAATGAGCCTTGTACATCGGTGTCACCTCCAGCATTTGTAATGTTTCCTTCGGGAACACCTTCTGCCGATTTGTTGGGCTGGTGGCGTAAAACGATAGTTAAGGTTTCGCTCCCAGCTTCCGCAGTAGTCATCACAAAGGAAAGTCCCACGGGATTCCCATTGGAATCAGAATCCGAATAAGTGACGCTGCTTCCCGAAGTGTTGGCAAAACTAAAGAAGAACTGGTGGTCTTCATCTTCTGCTTGAATTTCTTCGGAAATATCTTCCGTAGGGCTACTGAGTTCATTTAAAACAGTGATGCTCCCCGTATAAGCTGTGTTGGCCATCAAATCTCCCGAAACCGTAATAACAGGACTATTGGGCCCATCACCATCTAAATCTTGTTGTTGAAAAATGACGGAATTTCCCCCAGTCTCGGGCACCAAGGCCACACGTAAGGTAGTAATGACTTCTTCTTGATTTACAGGGGTAGGATTATCGTCGTTAGAACAGCCCATAAAAAATATTAGGCTTAAAATGGATGCGTAAATTATTTTGGAATTTTTCATAATAGTGTGTGTTTTAATGTTAAAAATTTAATTGTAATTGTAAAGCAACATTCCTTCCGAGGTCATCAGCAAAATAACGGAGTCGGTTGAGGTAAGATCTATAATTAGTATTGAGTAAATTATTGACGTTCAATGCGATATTCAATTGGTTTTTATCGGAAATTTTAAAATCCATATCCGTATAAAAATGCAGCAGGTGATAGGCGGGAGGAGGGCTGCTGAGATCTAACAACACATTCTCGTTGGTGGCTGCCAGAAAGACTTGGATGTCATTTTCAGGATACCGGTTTTGTTTCAAAACCCATTCACTTTTTAAACTTGCTGAAAAATGATGCCAGGTTGGCAAAGCAAATAGCAGTTCGTTCACCGTATTAAATGCAGGGATATCAATAAGATCTTGATTATTGTCTAAATCGTCTCCTTTTATATAAGCAGTTTGGTCTTTTAATTGCCAATGCGCATTAAATTGATAGGAAGCAGAGAGATCGATACCAAAGAGCGCTGCATTTGTTTTGTTGTATTCCCAAACAGGAAATGCCCCTCTTATGGTTTGCTCAACTCCAGTAGGTTGTAAATACATGAAATCTTGAATGTGATTGTAAAATCCCTCTACCAAGACGCTTAATTTACTGTTGTCATAATTATAAGTGGCAGCAACGCGATTGGAAGTTTCCGGTTTTAAACGAATGTCTCCCAATTCAATTCGGGCTGCCGAGTGGTGTAAGCCATCACTAAATAACTCCGAAGGGTTTGGGGGCCTGCTCGATAAACTATAGTTACCAAGAAGATAACTCTTGTCGTTTAGCACATATTTTGCTCCTGCTGAAGCTGAAACCGTGTGATAATCAAATACCGGATTGGTCAATAGTTGGGTGTCCAGATCATCAATTACAAATTGCGGGAAATCTTGGTCGTAGCCACGTTCTTCCCATCTGCTGGTTTGATAGAATTTTTTGGCATCGATACGGTTAAAATCATAGCGAACTCCTGCATCGAGTGTCAAGGCTTCATTCAGCTTATATTCGGTTGTGAAATAAGTACCAAGCTCGTACTTATCGTAATCGGGGATAAGTCGTCTCACGCCTGTATCTGGATTTGCAAAATTGTTTTGATACCTGCCTAAAATTCCGAAATTGAATTTGAGATCGGTTTTGGCATCCATAAGCACATCTGCAGTGATGGAGTGGGTTTGCAAGTTTAAATCCAAAGCTGCCTTGTTTCTATCCTCTCCAACCCGAAGATCGTATTCAAAACGTTCGTTCTTTTGGTAGTCATATTGAAAACTCAACTTTCCAAAATTCTTGAGACGCTTAAAATAAGAGCCTTTAATCAATTGATGCGTCACGTTTTGTTTGGGCGCATTAATGTCATAACTAAACGGGTCTATCACAATAGGCTCTTGCGTATTAATGGCAGTGACCACATCGGCAATATTGCCAATATGCGATGCTCTCAAAATTCCAATTGTATTATGCACGTAACTGTAATACACTTCAAACCCCGACCCAAAAGTCTTTTTGCCTGCTCGAAATGAAAAGTTGGAGGATTCCAAACCGGTATTGGTTAAGGAATATTCTGGAGCTTCAAAATCCCCATTGCGTTTATAGCTTCCTTGGGCGCTGGCAAACCAACCGGTTACAAAGCTTTTGTTAATTAGGGCTGCTGCATTATACCCGCGCCCATTGGTTTGGGCGCCTACTGTAATTTTTCCGTAGAGCGAATCTTTTAAAACCATTCGAGAAGGATTCATCACTACAACACCTCCAATAGCGTCGCCACCATAGGCCAAAGCCCCAGAACCTTTGATGACCGAAATTTGATCGGCCGAATTGATATCTACATTTGGTGCATGTTCAATGCCCCATTCTTGATCCTGAAGTCTCACGTTGTTGTTCAAAATTAAAAGTCGGCTACTATGCAACCCGTTAATCATGGGTTTCACAACGGTGTTTCCCGTATTAATTGAGGATACCCCAGAAACTTCCTTTAAAGCATCGCCTAAATTTAAAGCGCTATACTTTTTTAAGGTTTCAGCTTTCAATAGTGTTTCCTGTGCGGTCTGGGTTTCTTTTCTGGCGGTGTGACCCGTCACGGACACTTCTTTGAGTTCTTCAATATGGTGTTCCATATAAATGGTTTCTGCCATATCGCCTTTTAATTGGTAGGTAACCGTTTTACTGTCACAAGCGATATGAGAAATTTCTAGCGAGATTTCTCCCGCGCACAGATTTTGAAGGGTGAATGTTCCGTTTAAGTCTGAGGTAATATAGGTATCACTTTTCCGGTTATAGATTGCAGCTCCCACAATGGCGGTGCCATCATGGAAATCGGTCAACTGCCCCCTAAAGTTATACGAGCAGTCTTGTGCGTTGCCAAATCCCATGAAGGACAAGGCAACACCTAATAAAATGTATTTCATTGAAAGTGTTTTAGTGTGTATTCAAATTTATTTTGATAACGACACTAAACTTGGTGGACCTCGAAGATAGGAGGTCAATTGCTGATGACTTTTTAAGAAGGTATAATACTTCGATTTTAAAGTTTGTTCTTTAAAATTTTCTTGAAGTTCATAATTAACGAGCGGAATGTAAAAATTATGATTGAGTTTAAATTTATAAAAATTACAATCTAAATCAACATTGTGTAAATGGGATTGCGCTTCTCCAGCACATACCTCGTGATGGTGCTGCGCAAATGCATGGGTGAATTTTACAACCGAAGGCAATAACAAGCAAAACACCACCATTAAAGTGGCCAATCGCATGCTATGTTTTGGTTGTGTTGTGGTCATATAATTATTCAATCAATAAATCGTCCGAGACCAAATCGTCTCAGCATTTTTTTCTCAAATTCCCAAAAGAACTTGAACTGCCCAAAAAGCCATCCAAAGCTAACCAATAGGAGCTGATAGAAAATGAGACCAATTATAATAAATAATACCCAGTAGACCATAGGGTTTAAGTTTTCTTTAGTAATCCCCATAAGTGCAATAAGGGGGCGACCTACAAACATAGAAGACGATCCCGTAATGGCAAAAACGATAAAAATGCGAATCATTTCCCAGCGATAGCGCACGATCCATTTAGAGGCTAACTTTTTGAAAATAAAAAGTATTAATTTTAATAAGAGGCCAAACAGAACGAAAGTTGAGAACCAAATAACCATCCAGGAAAAATTCTTAAACAGTAGCGCAGATAATTTAAAGGCACTATAAGCGAGTCCCAAAAGCCCAAGGATAGGAAAGAGTAATTGCCAATTTTTTTGAATGTCCCATCGGGATTTAAATTGCTTTAGCATAGCTTAATTTTGCCCTGCAAAGGTAATTTAAATTCTAGGAATAAAAGTAGATAAACGCTGGTTATACGTTAACTGAAAGTAAATGAAATAGTTGTACAACTTATAGTTTACTTCATAACCATAATCGATATTTGACTGGTAATCGATTTGCATTTCGTAAAGTTGAGGATCATAGCTAAAGGGTTGCAGCACCCTAGAATTCCAGGCCTGTACGTACATTATGTTTCTGGTTTCCATATAGCTTTGGGAGTAATAGCCTTCCGGTTGCGCCATTGTTTGTAACCAGGTATTAAACCCGGGTTCTATGATGATAATTTCATACTCAATAGCGTCATTGGCAATTCTTACGATATCCTCTTTTGGAACCGTTTTACCATTGATGGTTTCACTAACGGAGTTGGTGCTGCCACAACTTAAAACGAATACTACGGAAAATAAATAGGCGATTTTTTTCATCTGCTTTTTAATTATTTAAAGTTACAAAAAATGTTCCTGTCCCATCGGTATCGATATGCTTCGGAAGATTTTTATTAAAGGATAAAAGTAGACGGAAGGCGGATCAATTTAAAACAGAAATGAGTAAACCGCCTATTCTGTTGAGGGATCTTATGGAAGACACTAACATCCCCAAAAGAATTACTGCTAAAATTATAGCGTTGGGCAAAAAAAAGCCAAACTAAACGTTTGGCTCTATTTTATAAAAATTAAGGGTATTATTTTCCACCAAAAAGTCCGCCCAGCATTCCGCCAAGGCCACCTTTTTTCTTGTTACCACCAAGTACCATACCAGCAACATCGTCAATAACGCTTCCGTCACCATCAGCATCTAAAAGCGATTCTAAAAAACTTTGTTCGCTTGAGGCTGAATTTCCGCCTAAAAGTCCGCCCAACATACTTTCGAGACCATTGGAGCTGCTTACATTGTCTTCAGACTTCTTCTTAGCCAAGATTCCCATTAAAATTGGGGCTGCCACCTTAAGAATTTGTGATACGGAACCAGCATCCATCCCTGCTTTTGCCCCAAGCGTTCGTTCTACATTGGACTGTTTGTTTCCTAATACATGACCAAGAATCTTACTGCCATCATTCATGACATCATCATCCACGCCACCTCCAAAGAGACCGCTGAGATTATTAAGAATACTACCATCATGTTTGCTAGAGTTTAAAGCGCCCATTAAACCTTCAGCACCTTCGGGCGTGGAAGCATTCCTTTTCATGGCAGCCATTAATACCGGTAAGGCCATTGTTAAAACACTCTGTGTTTTATCTTGTGATTGGTTGGTTTGACCTGACACCCCACTAATGATGCTTTTGCCCACATCACTGTTTAGTAAATCTAATATTCCTGACATAATTATTTATTATTTAAATGATTTCTCTCAAAGTACGAAAAAAAGCTCATAAACTAGATGATTATGAGCTTTCTAACTATGTTTTGTTGATAACTTATACCTCTTGGGTTTTGAGCAAACTTATAATTTGTTCAGCCAATTCGGTACCAATTCGATCCTGTGCTTCATTTGTGGCAGCACCAATATGTGGGGTTAAGGATACTCTTCCGTTCATTAAGATCTGTACAGCCGGTGTGGGCTCACTTTCAAAGGTATCTAAACCTGCAAACGCAACTTTACCGCTTTCTAAGGCCTTCACCAAATCTACTTCGTTAATGATGCCACCTCGAGCAGCATTCACGATACCAACTCCCGCTTTCATCATATCAAATTCCGCTTTGCCAATGATATAATCTTTTTGTGCAGGCACATGGAGCGTAATAAAATCGGCTTGTTTTAAAATGTCTTCCATCGGTTGCGTTTCAATCTCAACATTGATGTATTGGCCATTATAAAATTCCACTTTAATATCTGCTTTCCCCACAAATTTGTCGCAGGCAATCACTTTCATGCCCACGCCCAAAGCTATTTTTGCCACTTCACGTCCTATGCGACCAAAACCAATGATCCCTAAGGTTTTTCCGCGTAATTCTACACCGTTGGCATAGTTTTTCTTTAAAGCTTTAAATTTAGTATCACCATCTAAGGGCATGTTTCGGTTAGAATCATGAAGAAAACGAACGCCACCAAATAGGTGCGCAAATACCAGCTCAGCCACAGATTGTGAGGACGCTGCTGGCGTATTGATCACGTGTCGCCCTTGGCTTCTTGCATAATCCACGTCAATATTATCCATGCCTACACCACCGCGACCAATGATCTTTAAATTTTCGCAAGCATCAATTAAATCTTTGCGCACCGTTGTGGCGCTCCGCACTAATAGCACATCGATGTGTTGCTCGTTGATGTAATTGATTAATTGTTCTTGGGCAACCGTTGTGGTTAATACTTCGAAACCAGATTGCTCTAGGGCGTCAATTCCGCTTTGCGATACGCCATCATTTGCTAATACTTTCATACTACAGTTAAAAGTTATAGATTAAAAGTTAGAAGTTTGAGCCACTTCGCTTCAACCTTAATTATTATTAGATTTTATTTTTGAATTGATAAACAGGAACTTATCTAGTATTACCATTTCATTTTGTATAACCGTCGCTACTTAAAATTGATGCTTGCGACCGGAGAAGGGAACATTTTAATTTAGGCCTTTCGTTCCAGTTCACTCATCACATCTACCAATACACCAACACTATTTAAAGGCATCGCATTATACATGGACGCTCTGTAGCCCCCAACACTTCTATGGCCATTTATGCCATTGATATTAGCCTCTTTCACCATAGTTTCAAAGGTTTCTTTAAGGTTTTGATTTTCTAGGGTAAACGTGGCGTTCATGAGAGAACGATCTCCTTTTTCGGCAAAACCCTTAAATAAAGGGTTGAGATCAATTTCAGAATAGATCAATTGAGCCTTCTTCTCGTTTTCCTTCTCAATTGCTGCAATACCGCCTAAACCTTTGAGCCATTGAAGCGTTAGCATAGACACATACACAGCAAATACAGGAGGTGTGTTGTACATGCTGCCTTTACTAATGTGGGTTTGGTAATCTAGCATGGATGGAATTTGACGCGTCACTTTGCCTAAGACCTCTTCTTTGACTACCACTAAAGTAGTACCTGCAGGACCCATATTTTTTTGTGCACCCGCATAGATAAGATCAAACTTTGAAAAATCCAAACTCCGTGAAAAAATATCACTGCTCATATCACAAACCAAGGGTATTGGGCTACTAGGGAATTGCTTGATTTGAGTTCCAAAAATGGTGTTATTGGAGGTACAGTGAAAGTAATCTGCATCCTTGGGGACATCAAATCCTTTAGGGATGTAATTAAAATTGGCGTCTTTTGAAGAGCCTACTTCAAGAACCTCGCCATATAATTTTGCTTCTGCTATAGCTTTTTCGCTCCAAGTACCTGTATTTAAATATGCAGCTTTCTTTTCTAAAAGATTCATGGCTGCCATTAAAAACTGGGTGCTCGCACCTCCTTGTAAAAACAGTGCCTTGTAGCCCTTTCCTTCAAGTCCTAAAAGTTCCAGTGCCAACGTTCTTGCATTTTCCATAACATCTACAAAAGCCTTGCTACGGTGCGAAATCTCTAAAATGGAGAGGCCTTCGTCATTAAAATTTAAGACTGCTTGAGAGGCCTTTTCGAATACTTCTTCTGGTAAGATGCACGGACCAGCACTAAAATTATGTTTTTTCATGTTTCCCTGAATTTATTTTATCTGAAGGCACTTGGGGCTTTTATTTAAAAGACCATAGAATGCCAGTATTTGTAACTATCCCAACAAAGGTGCTAAATTCTGAAAAAAAAGACCTTAAGAAAATAATAATTTATCAACAGATTGTTAACGCAAACGAAATAGTGTCAACGTCATCGGCATAATCCCATAAATTTGGGAGTTGGGTATGTCCAAATTTTATTTCGTCGCTAGAAAATCCGTTGGCGACGACACATTGAATCTGATGCTTATTGGCGTTTATAGTCTCCTTTAAGGTTTCTAAGGACGCATAAGTCTCATAAAATAAAGTTGCTATGGGCGAGGAAAAACTTGAGTCTTCCTTAAGCATCAAAAAACCATTTTCTAGCATTTTAAATTCGCTCATCAAATACACAGCTTTATTATAATCGTAATTGTTGGCATATTTGTGTTGATTGATAATAGAATGCCAATGGTACATCGCCTTAAAAAACTGGTCAAAATCATAATCCGTTGGCACAAAAAGTTTGGAGACGTTTCTGCAGCCTAATCCGTAATAGCGAAACACATCTTCAGAAAGAGCGATTAATTCCTCTTGGGATTCGTTTCCTGTCAGCACTGCAACAGAGTTGCGATTCTTACGAATAATAGACGGTTTGTCTTTAAAATAATACTCAAAATATCTTGAAGTATTGTCGCTTCCGGTCGCAATAACCGCATCAAAATGCGTCAGTTGGCCTTCAGTAAAATTGATCATCCCTCGGAATTCGGGCTCAACATGTTCTAGATATTTTGCCAAATAGGGCAAGATATGCTTATCGTTAGACGATTGTTTTACCAAGACCTTGTGACCCGAAATGAGCACCGATATAAAGTCATGAAACCCTACTAACGGAATGTTTCCTGCCATAATAATGGCAATTATTTTCTCGGCGGTATTATTAAAGTCATACTTATCCAACCAGGTGTTAATATTGCTTTTTTTAAGTTGTTTAGACCAGCCTTCCAACGCGAAAAAGCTGTTTTCCTTTGTAAACCATCCGTTATGTTCATGCGCTAATTTAATTTGATGCTGAAATCCGTCAAAAAACAAGTCGTTATGAAGAATGTTGTCGTTGCGACAAATGCGTTCCGTAGTAAACTGTCCTAAGAAATCACCCAATTTGGCAAAAGCGTTAATTCTTTGTTCTAAATTCATTTGAGTTTGGTTATACGAGGTTTAGGCGTTATTTTTGCAATCCATATGAAGGAGCAAATTTAGCAAACAAAAACGAAAGACAACTATGGCAATTATAATAACCGACGAATGTATTAACTGTGGCGCCTGTGAACCAGAATGCCCTAATACAGCGATTTATGAAGGAGCAGATGATTGGCGCTATAAGGATGGTACAAGTTTAGAAGGGAATGTGGTTTTGCCCAATGGCAACAATGTGGATGCCGAAGAGGCGCAAGAGCCTATTAGTGACGAAATTTATTACATAGTACCCGATAAATGTACCGAGTGCAAAGGTTTTCATGACGAACCGCAATGTGCTGCTGTTTGTCCTGTAGACTGTTGCGTACCCGATGATGACCATGTAGAAACTGAAGAAGTATTACTTGGAAAACAGCGCTTTATGCATCCTGAGGACTAAGATATTAAGTCCCCGTACTACAAACCTTATAAGATATGAAAATCCCAAGCACCGCTTGGGATTTTATGTTTTAGTCCATTAAATCGATCGCCTTCAGCACAGCATTTTTAACAGAATTGTGAATTTAAACAAGGCTCACCTAAAACCATAAATTTTAAACAAGCAACCTTACAACGCATTGCCAAATATCTGTATCTTTGTGGCATGATTAGAATTGGAGATTATAATACGCTTGAGATCATTCGAGAAACTGAGCAAGGGCTATACCTTGGAGATACTGAGGACAACGAAATTTTATTGCCTAACCGCTATGTGCCAGAGAATTTTAAAATTTGGGACAAATTAGAGGTGTTTGTCTATTTGGATAATGAGGAACGCCCGGTTGCAGTAACCGATGATCCTTTTATTGTGAGGGATGATTTTGCTATGCTGCGTTGTAATGAAGTGACCACACATGGTGCTTTTTTAGATTGGGGAATGGTAAAGGAACTTTTTTGCCCATTTAAAGAGCAAGCTTTTAAAATGAAAGCAGGCGGATGGTATTTGGTATATTGCTATTTGGATGAAGAAACAAACCGATTGGTAGCTTCTAGCAAAACCAATCATTATTTGGACAATAACAATTTAACCCTTCAGGAGTTTGACGAGGTCGATTTGATTGTCTCACATCCTTCAGATATTGGGATGAACGTAATTGTGAATAAACAGCACCACGGACTCATCTTTAATGATAATATTTTTAAGGATCTTAGTGTTGGCGACCGTTTAAAAGGCTATGTCAAAAAAGTGAGACCAGATAATAAATTGGATATTGTACTGGGTAAAATTGGTTACAGAAAAATAGAGCCTAACGCCGATTTAATTATGGAGCATCTTGAGAACAGTAGTGAGGGTTTTATGCCTCTCAATGATAAATCGGATCCAGTTGCCATTAAGAATGAACTTCAAATGAGCAAGAAAACCTTTAAAAAAGCCATAGGAACCCTTTACAAGCAACGCATGATTAGTATTGATACCGATGGAATTCGTCTAATGTAATTAGGGCATCTCTATCTAATTTTTAGTTAGCGATTGCAAAGTAAAAACATAAGGTTATTCCGCCTGAAAGCGTCGTAAATTCTAAAAATCAAATTTTAAAGTAAACCAAATGACCATGAAAAAAGCCGAATGGGTAACCGTAAAAACCTACGAAGACATTACTTACAAAAAATGTAATGGTGTTGCTAGGATTGCGTTTAATCGTCCAGATATAAGAAATGCATTTCGTCCAAAAACGACTTCAGAATTATATGATGCTTTTTACAATGCCAATGAAGATGTTAATATAGGAGTAGTGTTATTATCGGCCGAAGGACCAAGTACCAAAGACGGTATTTGGAGTTTCTGTTCCGGTGGTGACCAAAAGGCGAGAGGACGTCAAGGCTATGTTGGTGAAGATGGCTACCATAGACTCAATATTCTTGAGGTACAACGTTTGATAAGGTTTATGCCAAAGGCTGTGATTGCAGTCGTGCCAGGATGGGCAGTTGGCGGTGGCCACAGTTTACACGTCGTGTGTGACTTAACTTTGGCTAGTAAGGAGCATGCCATTTTTAAACAAACCGATGCCGACGTGACGAGTTTTGACGGAGGGTACGGTTCGGCCTACTTGGCAAAAATGGTAGGTCAAAAACGAGCTCGGGAGATTTTTTTCCTCGGAAGAAATTATTCGGCACAAGAAGCATTTGAAATGGGCATGGTGAACAAAGTGGTGCCTCATGAAGATTTAGAGGCCACAGCATATGAATGGGCTCAAGAAATTTTAGGTAAATCCCCTACATCGATTAAAATGTTGAAATTCGCCATGAACCTTACCGATGATGGTATGGTTGGGCAACAAGTTTTTGCTGGAGAGGCCACTCGTTTGGCTTATATGACCGATGAGGCGAAAGAAGGTAGGGACGCATTTTTAGAAAAGCGCAAGCCTAATTTTGACAAAAAATGGATTCCGTAAATTTTAATTCCGTTCATGTTTAAAAATTTAAAACCTTGGATTTCCGCTTTTAGACTCCGTACACTGCCTTTATCCGTCTCTGGCATTGTCGTGGGGTCTTGTTTTGCTTATTATAAGGGGGCATTCGATCCTATCGTTCTAATTTTAACCTTATTGTTAACCATAAGTTTACAAGTGCTTTCCAACTTAGCCAACGATTATGGCGATGGCGTTAGAGGGACCGATAATGAAAATAGGGTGGGACCGCTACGCGCCATCCAAAGTGGTGCCATAACTCCAACTCAAATGATGGGCGCCATGAAAAAAAATGTCGCGGTGATCATCTTACTTACCATAGCATTGATTATTACAGCATTTGGCCAGCGTTATTTGTTATTTGCCTTGTTGTTTTTTTTTCTGGCAGGTACTGCCATTTATGCTGCCATCAATTATACCATGGGCAGTTCTCCTTATGGTTACAAAGGTTTGGGTGATGTGTTTGTATTTTTATTCTTCGGAATGTTAAGTACCTTGGGCAGTTATTTTTTATATACAAAACACATAGACCATTATATGTTCCTTCCTGCGGTTACGGTGGGGCTCTTGAGTGTTGGGGTATTGAATCTCAATAATATGAGAGATATCGAATCCGACGCCCTCTCAAATAAACGGACGTTAGCGGTGATGTTGGGTAAGAAAAAAGCCAAGATTTACCACCTCACCCTCATCATCTCGGCAATGCTTGTTGCTGTGATCTTCGTCATTCTTTATTTTTCTTCTTATTGGAACTTACTTTGTTTCTTGGCCTTTATCCCGCTCATATTGCATGTTTTCAAGATCTACAAAGCGATTAGTGCTCACGATTTTGACTCACAATTAAAAGTATTGGCGCTTAGTACTTTCTTTTTTTCGCTGTTTTTAGGTGTGGGGTATCTGTTGTAATAGGAGGAATGGCTTTTTTATTTTCCTACCATTTATTATATTTATACTTTTAGAATGGATCACAACGTCAACAATTCAAAAGATTTGACTAAATTCCATGGCTTAAGTACCACATGTGTTTGTATTTCTTCCATCGAAACCCTAAAACCTATTTATGAAAAAATTAGTACTCTTGGCGCTCTTATGCGCAGTTAATAGTATCAACTCCCAAACGATGACCTCCCTTGCAATTTCAGAAAGTGAGGAATACAAAGATGAAGTCAAAGCCAAGGATATTTTGTCCATTCATACTACCCAAAGCGGTCTTACCGGTGTAGTAAGGGAGGCTAAACGGGACCTGCTCTTTGATGTTTTTGATGCCAACCTTAAAAAAACCTTTAACAAGGTTGTTGAGATTGATAAAAACGAACGCTTTATAGGCGAGTTGTTTTTTGGGGATGAGATAAAGTTCTTTACGGTGTATGCACCCCAAAAGACGGAGCGAATCATCTATTGCCATATTTTTAATTTAACCAATAAAAGCCTTGAAAAAGTGAAGCTTTTTGAAGCTTCGGTCGAGAAAAAGCAAGCTTTATTTTCGGGTGGAAATAAAAGACAAACCAGTTTTGCCATATCCCCAAACGGAGACTATTTTGCCTTAACTACTGATAATATAAAAAAACATTCTAATTCATACACGGTGAGGGTCTTTGAGGCCTCTACCTTAAATGAGCGCTATCAAAAGACCTCCCAAGAGTATGAAGAGCAATACTATGAGCATAATGATCTTTCTATAGATAACGAGGCCAATGTGTACGCATTGGGCAAACTTTTTTTAGAGGGAAGGTCCCAAAAAAAGAAGGGTGAGGCTAATTATGAGTTTATGCTTTATAAAATTTCTGAAGGTACTGTGGAGGATTTAAAGATTGGGATGGAAGAGGAACATATTCAGTCGCTCAACATTTCGATTATTGAAAACGAACTGCACCTCCTAGGTTTTTATTCCGAAGAACGCGCCGGACGCATTAAGGGCGGTTGTAACTTTACGATTGATAAAGCCCAATTTCGCATTACTTCCAAAAAATTTGAGCAGCTACCAATAGAGGTTTTCGAGGACTTGTACGGTGAAAACCGTGCGGAACGCAAAAAGGATAAGGAACTCAAAAGTTTTTATGTGGATTATGTTTTAATGGACGATCAAAAAAACACCTATTTGCTAGCGGAAGAATTTTACATCACCACGCAGTATGTTAGTACCGGTATGAATGGCGGTTATGTGCAAACCATTTACCATTACGACGATATTTTGGTGTTCAAATTTAATAGCCAAGGCGAATTAGCCTGGGGAAGAAGTATCTTTAAACGCGCCACGTCACCATCTTATAATGCGTTTGTGAAAAACAATCAGCTGCATGTAATTTTAAATTCAGGAAAAAACCTTCGGGAAAAGAATGACGGAAGAACAAAAGTGTCACAGGGGTTTTTAGAATCTTCAGCGTTGTATGATATTGTGTATGCCAACGATGGTGAGGTGTCTTACGATAAAATTCAGGATAATTCTGGCAATACCGATTATGTCCCGTTTTTTGGCACTTACGAAAATGGCACCTTTATCATGTCTAGCGCGGGAGGCGGTAGAAAGAATCAATTTATGATTTTGAAGTAATTTCAACAAAAGAGAAACCATGAAAATCACATTCTACGGTCACGCCAGCTTGGGTATCGATGTAAACGACACCACCATTTTGGTCGATCCTTTTATTTCTGGAAACCCAAAGGCCGAACATATTGACATAGACGCTCTAAAGGCAGATTATATTTTGGTAACCCATGCGCACCAAGATCATATTCTTGATGTAGAGCGCATCGCGAAACGCACTGGAGCCATTGTTGTGGCTAATTTTGAAGTTGCCAATCATTTTGATGCTTTGGGTATTGAAACGCACCCCATGAACCATGGAGGCCAATGGGATTTTGAATTTGGCAACGTAAAATATGTCAATGCGATTCATACTTCCTCGTTTCCAGATGGTAAATATGGCGGGCAACCTGGCGGATTTGTGATTGAGGGCGAACGAAAAAACATCTATATCGCAGGTGATACTGCCTTAACCATGGATATGAAACTCATTCCCTTGTTCACAAAACTGGATCTAGCGATATTGCCAATTGGCGATAATTTTACAATGGGTGTGGATGAAGCTATCTTTGCCAGTGATTTTGTGCAATGTGATAAGGTTTTGGGCTATCATTTTGACACCTTTGGCTATATTGAAATTAACCATGAGGAAGCCAAGCGCAAGTTTTTTGATAAAAATAAGGATTTGATGCTTTTGGAAATTGGCGAGTCAATCGAGCTTTAATCTGCCATTAGTTTAGCGCACATCGCTGCGACGCACCAACCAGTGGATCCATCGTGGGGACAAACGTTTTACATAAACGCCAAAACGCTCAAATTGACCAATATAGGCTTCAAACTTTTCTTTTTTGATAGCCTTGATCATTTTACGTGTAAAAACTGCAACGTCCAATCCGGTTTGAGTTTTGCTATCTTGGTGACCTTGTGCACTCCCATCGGCAGTCAATGCATTTCTAGCAATATCTGTATTTACAAAGCCTGGGCAAATTATCGTGACCTTGATATTATCTTTATCGTGTTCCAACCGTAAAGCATCAAAGAAGCCATGTAAGGCATGCTTGGCGCCACAATAGGAGGAACGCATGGGGGAACTGAATTTTCCCATTAAACTTGAAACTACTACGTAATACCCGGTTTGATTGGCCACAAAATGGGGCAGTAGCGCTTTTGAAAGTGCCACGGTGCCCAAATAATCAATTTCCATGAGTTTTCGGTCTACGTCAATGGAGGTTTCAATTATAGGCGACCGCTGACTAATCCCTGCATTATTGATCAATAGATCCACCCTACCGAAGCAGGCAATGGCGCGTTCAACTACAGCAGGCATGGTCTCAATCTTGGCCAAATCCATATTTAAAATTTTTACCGCATCTTGGTGTTCACATTTCAATTTTACAGCTTCCAATACATCAGGGCGTCGTGCCGATAGAATGAGCTTACAGTTGTATTTTGAAAGTTGTAGCGCGAGTTCTCTGCCAATCCCACTGGAGGCGCCGGTAATCCAAATTATTTTTTGATCAAATGTCATTTGTTGCTCATCTTCAAATTAAATGTTTAGCTAAAATACAAAATTGAAGCTTGCTTTAAACGCAAGTAAATTTACTGCTCTTTACACGCGAAATTCAGAAGCAAAACCTAAAGATTCCCGCAGTGAATGCTTAATTTTGTTTGTATCATGACAGCGACTTTTTACCCCTATATCCTTCAGTTTAAACAAGCCAGTGGCACCTCTCGTGGCATTCTAAAAACCAAAAACACCTGGTTTATCGTTTTAGAGCAAAACGCTAAGAAAGGAATGGGCGAGTGTGGCATGTTTAAAGGACTGAGTATTGATGACCGCCCCGATTTTGAAGAAAAACTGCAATGGGTTTGTGATAATATTTCGCTTGGCCTTGAAGCGTTATGGATTGATTTGCAGGATTTCCCAAGCATTCAGTTTGGTTTAGAAATGGCTTTTAAATCTTTAGAGAGTCAAAATGGTTTCGACTTATTTCCTTCAGAATTTACACATGGCCACGATGATATTGGTATTAATGGACTCATTTGGATGGGATCCAAGGCTTTTATGAAACAGCAAATCAAGGATAAATTGGAAGCAGGCTTCCGGTGTATCAAGATGAAAATTGGTGCCATCGATTTTTCTGCGGAATTGGAAGTGCTCAAATCCATCCGTCAGGAATTTTCAGCACAAGATATTGAGTTGCGCGTAGATGCCAATGGCGCTTTTTCGGCAGTAACTGCCATAGAAAAATTAAAGCGCCTCTCAGATTTAGATTTACATTCCATAGAACAGCCCATCAAACAAGGTCAAATCGAGGCTATGGCTCATTTGTGTGAAAACACGCCCCTGCCAATTGCTTTGGATGAAGAGTTGATTGGTGTTTTTACTGAAGACAAAAAATTACAGCTTTTACAACAAATTAATCCGCAATATATTATTCTTAAACCCACTCTGGTGGGCGGATTTATGGGGAGCCAGTCTTGGATAACATT
>Ga0115567_10001904_pt1 | contig 20760 bp, 16 predicted proteins | sample COGITO_mtgs_1204_2_FD_88679 | JGI IMG/M metagenome (GOLD analysis project Ga0115567, IMG submission 88679) | Pelagic marine microbial communities from North Sea - COGITO_mtgs_120412 | ecosystem: Environmental > Aquatic > Marine > Epipelagic | place: Germany:Helgoland, sampling site Kabeltonne... | reverse complement strand
GATTTGCTTGAAGAACTCGTGTCAGAAGATGACGAGACCATAATATCATCAGTATCGTTTTTATTTTCTCTGAGCGCTTCGAGCAACTGCAAACTCTTAGATTTCTCTGCATCAAAAAATGAACGAAATTCTAGTCGAAGACGTTTTACTTCTTCAGTAGTGCTTTCTTGTTCGTTTTTTAAATCTTCGATAATACTAGACATTTGCTTTTTCTGCTTCCTTAGTTTTTTCTTCCATTTGTTGTAGTAATAACGAAATAAATGCCTCTCTTTCCCACGGTATCATATGTTCTAATTCAGTTAAAGAGTATTTATGATTTTCAATTAACAAAAAATTAGTTTTATAGTAATCAATTAAACTAGCGTGGGCGAGGCATATTAAAAAAAACTGTTAAGTCCCTCTATGGTTTTTGTATTCCCCGTTTGGCATTTGCCACAATTAAAAACCGCATCATATTTAACCGATGGTATGACTTCAACTGCAGATAAAACATTGCTAAATTGTTTAGAAGTCAAATTACTTACAAAGGATATAACTTCTTCTATTGTTTCATCTTGCATAGATGTTCTTTCTGTCTTTGAGCATAAAGCAGAAATACAAGAAGCAACCCACGATATTGGATCGGGAGTGCCCTCTTCGTCAAAACTTAGTTCAGAATAACTTGGGTATTTTAACTCGATTGTGTATTCGTCTGTTAATTTTACTTTCTTTTTTAATATTTTTGCATCAGGTTTTGGTGCTTCAATTTCATCTAAGTGCAATGTGTATGGGTTTTGATGCTCGCACTCATCACACTCTAACGTAAACTCCGAGGTCTCTCCTACAGATTTTGATCTAATCTGAAGAAACAAATAATCTATATCAAACGTTGTGAATTCCCTTTCGTTCTCAACACCATCAATACAATTTTTAACTAGGTCGATAATGCTATCTAATGCATTTTTTATATCGCCCGACTCTTGAAACATCATTAATACTTTTTCTTCACTTACCAAATACGGTCTAAACCGAACCGTCTTCCCCGACGAAGGTATTGTGCATTTGTACTTTGGTATCTCATTTAACTTCGGTAACATAATATATCCTCAATTTTAAAAACCTAATTTTTTCTTCGCAAAATCTTTAATGCCGTCTTCAACTTTGTCTCTAACAGCACCAATCCCTTTTTCTATTTCATTTCTAATCTTGTTTATTGGGTTGTTATCTTCCATAGAAACCCCTGACCAATTCCTATATTGAAACGTAATAGTAATTGTTTCTAATGTATTAGCGGCATCGTCTGACAAAGAATCGCTTACAATAGCAATAGGATATGCTTCATATAATACACACTTGTATGATGTGTTTCCATCTAATGCAACACCTGCGCTTATACCATCAACTCCTATATTCAAACCAAACAAATCATTACCGAATTGTAATCCTCCAGAATTTCGCAAAGCATTTTTTACAAAATTGGGCAATGGTAAATCAAACTTTTTAGAAAATAAAGAAAGTTCGAAGTTTTGTTTTAGTTGGTTAATAGTAATATCTTTTACGAAATCTTTATAGTACCCCACTTCTTGCCTTTGTTCGTAGCGATCGCTTTTATCTGCCCCAGGAGTAATTTGATTTTGCCATCTCTCGAAATACGTTCTAACACCTGCGTTATTCAATACTAAAAACCGCATCGATATGGTATCTGTTAAATGACTGTATGGAACCTTTGTTATCGCCGCCCCGACCTGCCTTTCAACAGTTGTGATAGACCTAGAAGGTAATGCTACTTCTCTGCACATCAAACCCATTTCTCGTGTGCTGACATCTGATGTTATGTTTGGGAAGTTTACCCAAAATAAATTAGGGCGAGCAACACCATCACCCGCTGTAATAGCAGCAGTTAAATCCGTTATCGTAGACGGTTTAGGCATTTATAATACTCCTTGAATCTGACCAGACCTTTTGATTAGACGCGCCTTGGAAATCGGCGGTTGGTAAAAACGCAGCTATTTCCCACTCACTAGCAGATACCGTTGCAATATTTCCTTGCACTTGACTGGTTAAGTAATGTTTGAAGCAGGGTTTAAAATATTTTGTTTTTGCTGCTTTCTGCAACAAATTATAAGTCAATTGGAATTTAGTTGAATCGTCTAATTTTTTGTTGTTCGTAAAATCTAGTAATGAATCTAAAAACTGCGCTCGCAATACCATAGGAAGATAGTGCAAGTTGATACCATAAAATCCTTTTTCTGCAGGACCAACTATAATTGATAATGGAAACTTATCCCAATAAGGTAGCGTTCCTTTTCCTTTGGCATCATATATAAACATACACATAGAACCCACCCCTGCTGTAGAACTCACAGAAACACGTTCGTCCCGCATTAAGTTTCGGGGTGTTATATTCATCTGTTGTGCTTTCTTTTGAAACCAACGGCGAGACTGCCGCGTCTTTGGTGTTATACCGGCACGGAATGCTTCTTTTTCTAGTTTTGCGAATAAGTTTGACATACGGTTATTTATATCAAATATCTAATCGCCGCTCAATAAATTAATAACAACGGTGCACCTAGGTGTTTTTCCGTTAGATTTGTTATAATGAACCAACTTATCATCGTCTTTAAAGCTCGGACGACCCTTTCCGCAAAAAATAAACCCTCGATTTGATTTCCATAAAATTTCTTCGCTTTCCAATATGTTTCGTTTTTTTCTAATTGAATCAGAACTATGCTTGCTAGACAAAAAAGTTCCTAAGTTATTTTCTCCTATGTAAACAATCGTACTAAGTTTTTTTTCAGAGATGTCAGTATGCGCGGGATATTCATAATGTTTGCCTGATAATACTAAACAATACGAACACCCGATTATCTGTTTTTGGTTTTCTAAAGAAGAAGTTAAATATGAATATGCGTTGTTAAGTTCAGTTTCAGAATTTTTTCTAAGATGATTTAAAGTATCAATTAATTTAGTTTCAAGCTCTTTGTTGTCATAGACTTTCATTGATTTTTTCATAGAACGTATTGACATTATTGGCAGGTTCATCATTTGGATATTTTGTTTCGTATCGCCATTGAATCGGTACGTATGTATCGCATTAAATTGTTCATTGTCTGCTATATGAACATTTTCTTTTATTTGATCAAACCTGTGCAATAATAATTCATACGTGTTTTGATCAAAAAAATTATCTTTAACTATATAATGCCAATCAGGGTCGATTATCATTTTTTTCTCTTATAGGGTTTCAGTTTCTTCAAAGGTTGGGTCGACTTGGGCATAATTCCTTTAGACTTTAATTCAACTTCAGTCCAGATCTCAAATTTCCATCCACGGTCTTTCGCATATTCTTCTGCTGCTTTCCACTTATTTATATTCTTAACATAAGTGAGCGCTTCTGATAAATACTTTTTGTTTCTGGTGTTTACTTTCTTGGGCGGAGTTGTTTGATTGTTTGGTTTGACTTCTATTAACGTCACGCTGTTGTCTTTCCACTGGACCTTGAAATCCATAAAATATCTGTGCCATGATTTGTCAACGTCATATAGATAAGGTATTACAGTTTCTTCGCTGGACCATGAGATGACGTCAGGAGACATATCGAAATGTTTCATGCAGTGCCGCTCCCACAAACTTCTGTAAAACACCTGCGTCGGATCGCCTTTGTATTTGGTTTTGTTTTTTACTCGATACTTTCCAGAATACGCCATAAATTATGCTATAAATAAACTAAATGCATTAATATTTATTGGAAGTGTTAGATGGCAGTCACAGATCCAGAACTCCTGCCAGGAGAGTATGATTTTGAATATTATTCTTCTACATCGGCAGACGATGCATCGGCAGACGATGTTGCCTCCGAAGATGTAAAGCAAAAGGAATACTATTACCCTTTAGATTTAAATGATTCTTATCCTGGGGTTATTACTTTCCAAGCGCGTAAAATTCCTGGTGAGGATATCGGTTCTTTATTTGGATCAGGTATAGAAGCGATCAAAAATTTAGGCAATGATGTATTTGAATTTTTTACCGCCGGAAGTAATTTTGATGCCACATCTAAAGCAGTAGAAATAATCACCGGCGAAGAATTGACAGAAGAAGATAGAAATAAGGTGGTCAATAAAGACGGCACTTTGGACCAATCAGAACTATATAAAATTGCTCTTAACAAGTTAAGAGAAGCAGGGGAAAATGTCGGGACTATGATAAAGGGCACACCTGAATCACAACCTGTCGTAGTGAATGACTTGTTAAATGAGGGTGTGATCGTAGGTAATGTTAAGTTGCCCCTACCTGCAGACCTGAGAATAGTAGATCAATTAACATATTCAGGAGAAGCAAGTTTAGGAATTATCGGTGGATTTGCTGAAGCCGGTGTTTCAAACAGCACCGGCGCTATAACACAGTCGATGAAAAGCGCAAAAATGATGGGTCAAGCACTGTTTACTAGCAAAGCAAGCAAAGAAATTTCTTCCCTTGTTTTAAATGGAATTAAAAACTTTCCTTTTGTCCCAGACGCAGTCGGTCAAGGTGCAAGTAGCGCATCAAGAATAGCGACTAACCCGAATATAAGAAACTTGTTTGAAAAAGTTGCTTTAAGAAATTTTACGTTTACTTTTAAAATGGTTCCGACCTCTCGTTCAGAAAACGAAATGATTAATAATTTAATTAAATTTTTTAGGGTAAATTCTTATCCAGAAACAATATCAGCCGGGGGAATCCCTGTTGGATATGTGTATCCTAACGTGTTTGATATTAAACTAGAATACAGAACTAAACGAGTAGCAACAAAACTTCTCCCTTGTTATCTTAGAACGGTTACTGCTGCGTATAATCCTACTGGTGCAGGAATGCATGATGATGGCGGATTTAACGAATACGAAATTTCTTTAGACTTCCAAGAAGTATTGACCCTGGACAGGAAGAAGATAGAGGAAGGATATTAATATGTATTTTAAAAATTTTCCTATTATTGGTTATGAGTTCGGCGATAGTAATGAATCTGCGTTTATACAAAATTTATCTTCTTATGTTGATGTTATAGACAGACTTAAAGATAACATCAACACATATTCGTTCTACGAAATTAAAGACTTTGATCGACCAGACAGTTTATCTGGTAGGTTATATGGTGATGACAAATATTATTGGACCTTTTATTTGATGAACGACACAATAAAAGAGCAAGGATGGCCACAAACTAATCAAGATATCTACGATTATGCGATCAAAGCATATCCTGATTGGAGCGCAGACTTTGATACTGGTGCGGTTTTGCAGGACACAATAACAATCGCATCAAACGTTTCTAAGTTGTATCCTAACGGAACTGCAGTTAAAATCGTTCGTACAGTTGGCGCGGATATAAGCGGAACCGTCGTAAGAACTAATTTAGAAGTTGGAGAAATAATTATAAAATCTGACTTTGCTTCTGTAAACGATACTTACACTGCGATCAAATACACTGATGGATCAAATCAATTTTCAATAAATGATCTTGTTTACGAATACAACGGAACACATCATTTTACTGATACGGATGGTAATCAAGCTGGGTTGGTTGATGATGTTGGAACTAAAGTCATAGTAACAAACTTAGAAAATATGGTTTCTGAAAACGATTTATTAAAACGAATCAAGATAATTAAAAAATCTGAAATTGAAACTATCGTTGCACAATTCAACAGACTCATTAAAAACTAATGCTATCAAACGATCATATAATTTCTGAAGCTCTGTTGTCATCTACTGCTTTGCCTGATTATGAAATTGACCTGAAAGGCAATGTCATAGGGATGACGTTGTTTGAGAATGTATTAAATCCGTATGTTCACGGAACTATTATTGTCGTTGATGATTTCAATTTACGCGATACAATGATTTTACAAGGCACCGAAACTATAAAAATTTCTATCAAAGACCAAGAAACTGATGAAGTGGTCTCAGAAAAAAGATTTATAGTTTCTAATATTGAATCTCAAGTGGCGTTAACAGATAATTCTGATGCGCTGCTTTTACACATTGTTGAAGATTTTTTCTTTGCATCTACACTAAATCGGATTAGTAAATCTTATTCAGGTTCTCTCGATAATATTATTTCTCAGATTTTAGATAACGAATTAAGTACAAAGTTAAAAACGTTTGCATATTTTCCAAACTCTCAGGGTGTCAGAAAAGTTGTTATACCTTATATGACTCCTTTAGAATCTTGCATTTGGTTGATCAAAAGAATATCAACAAGAGAAGGATTACCATTTTATTTGTATGGTTCTATCTTTGATAAGAATGCAGTTAGAATTTCTTCTGTTAATGCTCTTTTACGACTTCCGCCTGTAAATGAAAAATTTCCAGCAAACTATACTGGTTCATATTCAGGTGTAATTAACAGTCAAAAAAGAAAATTAACAGAAATTTATGACGTTAAACAAGTGAATAATGAAAACACTATTGGCATGATTGAACGAGCCGGATACGGATCTTCTTATAACACCATTGATTTGAACAAAGGTATAAACGAAGACACGCATTTTTCAATTAGAAATATAATCGATCAACTTGTTATTGATGGTGTTGTACGATCAGATTATGTTTCTAATGCATTCGACCCTAGATTAAATGTTTTGGGAAAATTTGCTGATGAGTATAATGCAAGGCATATACATCAGGTTAATATCGGAAAAACATATAAACAATTCTACAACTATCATGAAAACATTGAAAACAATAAGATGACAAGCGAAATAATAAAAACAATGTTGAATAGAAACATTATTAATTTTTCTATGAATTCATATTTATTTTTAAATTCCAGTACTAAAGTTTCTGTTGGAAATAAACTCCGTCTTAATTTTTTAAACAACGATCTTTCTGCAGAGAATTCAGAAGCAACTTTTGATAAAAGAAAATCTGGTGATTTTCTGCTTTTAGCATTAAGACACGATTTCGGAAAGACGGAAAACACAACATCAGCAACTGCTGCTAAAGTTGATAACACGTTATGATAAGAAACACAATCCAAACAGATTTTTATGGAGACGATATTCGCTGGTTTGTCGGGATAGTTATTAATGCTACACCGCCGGATGGGTTTGAGGGGAAGGTCAAGGTAAGAATACACGGTATTCATAATAACAGCACTGCTGATGTCCCAGAATCGGATATACCATGGGCATCTGTTGTTTTGCCTGTGACTGAGGGCGGAGTTTCTGGGATAGGAAAGATTCCTCAAATATTACCAGGGGCGCAAGTTTTTGGTGTATTTGCTGACGGCATCTCATCGCAACTTCCGATTGTTCTGGGTTCAATTCCTAGGGACGAATTTCCATCAACGCTACAAAAGAATATCGTTTATTCTTCAGAAGAAAATTATTTCGTAAACCAAACTTCTCTAAGTAACCCTGTAATGACTCCATTAAAAGACGACAGTGTTATTAAATCAAAAAATCAATTACGAAGACATCAAGGAATGAAGTTCTTTATTGATAACGGTTATTCATTAATACATGCCGCCGCTATCGTAGGAAACTTAGAAAAAAAATCTAACTACATTTTGTTTTCTGAAACATCTGACACCGTTGGTATTGCTGGGTGGAAGAAAACTCAGCAAATAGGTTCTCGTTTTGCTAACCTGATTGATTTTTGTAAAGAGTTGACACCTTCTGAATACTTCATAACATATTCTGCTCAATTAAAATTTGTTCTGTACGAGTTGAGAAATTCTTTTTCTAAAGCGAACCGTAAATTATTACAAACAAATAAAGTTGATGATGGTGCGGACATCATATCAAAATACTACATACTAGATACGCAATTGAATGCTAAACTGAACGCGCAAAATGCATATGATGAGGTTATTGCTTTATGAGTGAAATAGATTTAAATCAAAAAGCAGATGAAGCAAAAACTGATGCTGAAGATAATGTTAAAGAAACTGCTTCAGAAATTAAAGATCAAATAAAATCTGTAGGAGAAGACGCAGCAAAAGAAGTTAAAGACGCAGCCGCGAATGTCGAATCTGCCGCGAAAGATGCTATTGAAGGTGCTATAGGTGACGTCGCGGGGCAGGTTAAAGGCGGACTAGAAACTTTATCTCAAACAAAAGATCAAGTTAAAAACCTTTTACAGAATAAAGATGTAGAAGGTATGATCAGCGGCGAAATTTCTGCCGTAGATAAAATGAAAAATGCAGTTGCATCCGCCGCTTTAATGGGCGCGTTGTCAATGAAAGTTGACAACAAAATTAACATATCGTTTTCTGAACCCGACGAGTACGGCAATATTTTTCCCGTCATAGAAGGAATAGAACCAGATCCCGCCGAAGAAAACCTTGAGAACATAATTAACTTGATAACTGGCATGGGCGAACAAGATCCTGCCGATTTAAAAAAATTCTTATCTATGGGTTCTCCTGAAGGTCTTAAAGATACCCTAGACAACGTTAAAGGAAAGATTGGCGGGATTGCTCGAAGCGCATCTCAAATCGCAGCGACTGCTCAAAGTTTTGCGGATAATTCAATTTCTAAATTAACAGCAGCTAAAAACTCATCATCGCCTTATCAATCTACAATTAAGAGAATCGCTGGTGACTCTGCGGGTGGCACCATTGCAGATGGTACGGCTGACTCATATAGTATAGAACCTTTAACTTTTGGATCTACATCTCTAAGTAAAGATTCTGATTTTGATCTACAAATTGCAAACAAAACAGCACAAGTATCAGACATATCTACTCTTTTAAATGTAAATGAAGAAGCATCAATAAAAGAAAAAGAGTTGTCTGATAACCTAGAAGAACTTTCTGATTTCAAAGAAAGTCAAACATTATTAAATTCTTTACAGAACGGATCTTCAGAAAATAACGAACTTACTGCAAGGGCAGAAGAATATAGAAAAATAATTTCAAAAAGATTATCGAACAATTCACCAAGAGGAATCCTTGAAGGATTAAATATTAAATTAGCATCAACTGTTATTGCTGATATAAAAAAGATTGCTCCAGAAATTTCTGATGATGACTTGAACACCGTTATTGATTTGTCTCAGGGCGACATTGCTGATTTTTCTGACGCGATACAATTATTATCAACAAACAGTAGCGAAACTTATGACGTTATCTATTCTACATTACGAGCAGTCGACACTAGCATTACCTCAGTAAACGCTCCCTTGATTCCAGAAACTGTTTTTTCTAAACCATATAAAGTTGGACAACCTAAAGCAGATTTTTCTTACATATCGAGCGTAGAAGAATTGACTGGTGAATTTAAAGTTATGGAACGCGAGGTCACTGAAATAGTAGTCCATTGGACCGAAACATATACAAATAAAAATATCGGATCTGAAGAAATAGAAGAATATCAAAAATCCCTCGGACTAGAATCAATTGGATATCATTTGGTTATTCGCAGAGACGGTTCTATTCAAAGAGGCAGACCTTTTTCTTCAGAAGGTGAACATACTGCAAGTCGTAATAAATACACATTAGGTGTGGTTTTTGTAGGCGGAATTAACGCGCCCTCAGGAACGGAAAATCCAGAAAATTTTATTTCTGTTAAGTCATTAACTGTCAGCCAGTTTAAAAGTTTTGATGCTATATGCCGAGCATTTTACAGTAAAGTTCCTTCTGGTCAAATTATTGGACATAATGATATTGACGATGAAGAAGAAGATCCTGGGTTTGATGTTATTGCTTATACTGCAGCAAAATTTTTGAAAGGTTCTGTATATAATGACCCCAAAACAGAGGGACCGTATTCGATATCAGAACTGAATAATAAGAGAAGTTTCTCATGACAAATAAAAAAGATTCTTTTAAACAACGTAAAGAAGCTGAGTTATCTGGTATCGAAGAAACCAGAGGAATTCCACAAGATGGGTTTGCCGACCCGAACGGTGAGTTCCCTAAACGAGATTATTTTTATGGTCCGGGAATATCGAAAACGTCTCGAGGCGAAGAAATAAATTCGCTATATTTTACTGGCGGAGATTATGGCGTAGATGTTTCTGTAGCAGAACAAATTCCTTCATCATACCCATTAAATCAAGTACAGGAAACACCGAGCGGTCACGTTATAGAAATAGACGACACTCCTGGTGGTGAAAAAATATTACTTAAACATAAATCTGGTTCTGGTGTTGAGTTCCGTGCAGACGGTAGTTTAGTTTTCTCTAGTAAGAATAAAAAGGTTTCTATGACAGGCGGCGATGATGTCGTAATCGTAGAAGGCGAAGCGACTCTGGTGTATAAAGGTAATTTAAATATCAGAGTCGACGGTGACTTCAATGTTGACGTTGATGGCAATTATAATTTAAATGTTGCTGGAGATAAAACCGAAAACATAAAAGGAAGGCACAATAAAACAGTTGATCGCGATCAAAATTATACTGTTCGAGGAGTTGTCGGTCAACAAATTGGACAAGATTATGTCCAAACAGTGGGAAAGAGATCAACAGTTTCCATAGGCGGTGACTCTCGATTATTCATAGATGGTAATCTTGACATGGGAGTGTCAAAAAGGTTGCAAATGACTAGTCAAGAAAAATTAATTTTCGCTTCGCAAAAAACGCAAATGACTTCAGAAGTTTTAACAATAAATGCGTTAAAAGGCACCATAGGTGGTGATGACGTAGAGCATTATGGGAATATATTTAAAGGAACAGGATCGAGTTCTTGGGGCGCTAGTGATGCTGTCTTTTTTGGCAGGTTAATCGGGTCAGCGCAACAGGCGGATAATGCGCTTCACGCAATTCAAGCAGATAATGCAACTCTTGCTCAAGGTGCATTAGTAACAGGATCAACATCTGTTGTTACAGTGGATAATGTTTCTAGTCCCAAGGTTGTAGTTGCGCCCTTCCAATTGCCCGAGGCACCTGCGCCTAATTTAGCATATCCCACACCGGTAGCGCCGTCTTCTCCTGAATCATATCCCCCTGTTGGATTGATCGTTAATCTAATGCTTGACGCCCGATCCACTGGAATTTTTGAAGTTCAGTTTCCAAAGAAATTTCAAGAACTCATACGATTGGTTGACGATTATAAAGGCGCATTTATTAATAAACCGACTATACATGAAGTTCGATCAAAGTTGAGAGATCCTCAGTGGAGGGGCAACGGTGAATTGACTAGTAAACTGGTGGGAGAAGCAAGACTTTCTAAATCTTGGGCAGAAAACAGTCCTCCTAAAATCGGTCGAACCGCAAATAAAAACGGAACCATTCGATTCGGTGAAGAATTAATCGGAAACAATCCAGCAGATAACAGAAGCAAAAGGTTCGTATTGAAATGATAATCCCAGTTGATCCAAAATATAACCCGAACCTTAAAATTACTATATCGTCTTCAACAGAACTTGGTCCTGGAATTAGATGTGCTAAATTTTTAGGTGCCCGAGGTTCTAGAACCCAGTTTGAAAAATTATATAATAAAGGTTTTACAGGAGAAGCGGACAGAAGGCAAATTGCTAGGAATTTATATCTTCACGCTGAAGCAATGAACTTAGTAAAAGAAACGCGAGCATTCAAAGATTATCGTTTAATTGTTTCTGAAGGAATATATGAGCCGACTCCTCAATTTGAATACAGTCGTGGACCTAAAACAGTTACAATAAATCGTTCGCTGACTTATGAAGAAGAACAATCTTTAGCGGTGCAGTTATCTAATCCTGAAGAATACGAAAAAATTATTGCCGAATTGGATGCGCAGGTCGAAACAAAAGAAATCCCTAATGGATTGATTTCAAAATATGTAGGAGAAACACCTACCGGTGTAAACGATCTTAAGAGAACAGGAAGGGCGGTTGTATATCAACTAATCGATAAGAACGGAAGAACTGATTCTTCAAAAACATTTGACTTAGCAGTCTTTTGGAAAGATTATTTAAACTATGATAAACTGACTTTAGACTATGATACTTATGATATTAGCGGCGCATTAACTTCTCAGATCATATTGGAAATGCCTGAAGTTCCTTACTCCTATGAAGTTTCTTTTGGCAAAAAACTTGAAACATATTTTAATGGTGCTTTACAGTCTAAAGCAGATTTAGTTGAAATTTTAAGTAAGTAACCATATAAATAATCAGTATGGCAAAGATACTATCATCAGAAGATAATAACTTAACTAGCAGCATTGCTGTTGCTAGAAACGTTTCGTATAAAGATATAGATCTTACTCTTAGTATCTTTGATGACACAGGAGACATATATACTAAATCTGATGCCGCTGCTGTAAAGCAGTCGGTTAAAACTCTGATGTTAACAGATTCGTTTGAAAGACCTTTCCGAAAAGATTTGGGAGCCGGGTTGGATGCTATTTTATTTAATTCAACTTCGGGTAATAGCGAATCTGATTTAAGAGAAAGGATTGTAAGAACAATAACCAAATACGAACCCAGAGCAATTATAAATTCTGTCAGGGTGAATTCTTCTAAAGATAATAATACAGTTTCAGTGAGATTAGAATTTAGAGTTAAAAATTTTAATGCAACTGAAGTAATAGAAACCACGCTTTCTAGGTTAAGATAAAAATGGCAAAAACAATAATCAAATCTACTGGATTAGACATTACGTCTATCAAAAACAATCTTAAACAATCTCTGCAACAAACAGACGAGTTTAAAGATTACAATTTTGAAGCTTCAGGGTTAGCGGCATTATTGGACGTTCTTTCGTATAACACTCATTTCAATGCATTGACTGCTAATTATGCATTAAACGAATCATTTTTAACAACAGCGCAACTTAGGTCTTCGGTTATTGGATTAGCGGGATCAATAGGATATATTGCTGGTTCCAGAAAATCTTCTTCTGGTATTGTTGAACTAAAAGTAACGGATAACGGATCTCCTTCTGAAATTGTTATGCCTAAAGGAACTTCTTTTTCCGCCGCAGCGCGAGGAAAAGCATATACTTTTAAAACAACTGAGACATTAACAGCAAAAATTGCTGACGCGGTTGCTAATGTATATACATTCAAAGATAATCTCGGTTCATCAAAAATTAAAATATCTGAAGGCACAACTAAAATAAAATCTTTTATTGCAAAAGATTCTACAGCAGATGATATATACATTATTCCTGACGAAACTATGGATACTAATAGTGTTATTGTTAGAGTCTATCCATCCCCCGCTTCTTCTGAATATGTCACGTACACGAACATATATTCTTCAACGTCAATAAATTCACAAAGTACCATTTACGTCTTGCGAGAATCGCCTAATGGTTTTTTCGAAATGTCTTTTGGTAATGGTTCTAATTTGGGTTTAGCACCTGCTGCTGGTTCTAAAATTGAGATAGAATATCTTTCAACAGTCGGTCCTCAAGCAAATGAAGCAAGAGTTTTTGTACCAAGCGCACTTTTAAACGGACTCACAATAAATTGTACTACGTTATCGAACTCTTCTGGCGGATTGTCAAAAGAAGGCATTGAATCGATACGAAAAAATGCTCCGTTTTTATATGCTGCTCAAAACAGAATGGTTACTGCCGATGATTATGCTGCTATCGCACAAAGAAATTTTGATGGGTTTATTGAAGAAGTAAAGGCATGGGGCGGCGAAGACAATGTTCCTCCTAAATATGGCGCAGTATATTTGTCTATTGATTTTTTCGATAATATAGATTCTATTACAAAACAACAAGTAAAAGATGACATAATAAAATTAGCATCAGATATATCCGTTGCTTCTTTCGATATTGAATATACCGATCCAATCATAACTTACTTGGAATTGTTTACTGAGTTTCAATGGAACCCAAAACTAACATCAAGTCAACAATCAGATGTAGAACAGCAAGCAAAAACTAAAATTTTAAACTTTTTGAGTTCTGGATTAGGAACGTTTGATAAGTCTTTTAGGAAATCTTTACTTCTATCGGAATTAGATACTTCCGATGCTTCTATTTTGTCAAGTAAGACTTCTGTTAGTTTGCAGCAACGATTCGTGCCGGACGTTTCTTTAACTAAAGATTATTCAATTATTTTCCCGACATCAATTGCTGTCCCGACAAAAGAAATTCCAGTATTATCTTCTAGTAATTTCACCTATAATGGTGTTCTGTGTTCTTTGGTGAATAGAAATGCTTCCACAATAGTTGATATAATTACTATTGCAACCGGAAAAACTTTAGTCGCTAATGTCGGGTCCATAAATGTTTCTACCGGAGAAATTACTTTAGTTGGATTTTCCCCTAGTTCGTTTGCCGGAACTTACATAAGAATTACTGTTAAACCTGCAGATGAATCTGCGATCACGCCAGTAAGAAATAACATATTGGAATATGATTCTCAAAGTTCTACGGCAAGAGCAATCATAACCAGCTCAGTATAAATAAAAAGAAAGAAAGAAAGAGAAATAGATAATGGGTAAAGCAACATATCAATTTAACAGTCATGTAATGAGTCTGTTAGACAGCGATGTTTCTCAGTTAGGTGGAAATAGGTTTTATGTTGCATTAAGCAAATCCGATGCCTGGATCGGGGGAGTTGTTCCTACCGTAGACAATTCACTTTTTTCTCAGAGAGAGTTTAGAAATAAAATGCAGGCAGTTAAACGTGTGTCTGCTGCTTCGTTTGTCATTCCTCGTGTTAACTGGACATTATCAACAGCATATAATGCTTATGATGATAGGAATGAATCTCAAATAAATTTTTATGTTGTAAACAGTTTATTTGAAGTTTTTATTTGCATAGAGGCACCTATCGATACTTCAGGTTCAATTACTCTATCGACTATAGAGCCGACCAAAGCATTGAGTGTTGCTGCACATCCAAATAATCCAGCAAAATCTTTTAAGACTAGCGATGGATATATTTGGAGATACATGTATAAGATGAGCGCCTATGCGCGAGCAACGTTTTTATCAGCTGAATGGATGCCTGTTAAAGAAATCGGTTCTAGTCCATCAATTTTAGAGGAAGTTGAACAGTTAGCATTGCAAGACAGTGCTGTCTCTGGAGAAATTATAAACTTGCAAGTAGTGTCCGGGGGTTCTGGATACGGTTCTGCTCCGACAGTAAACGTCTCGCCGTCTACTTCTACTGCTTCTTTTACTTCTGCAATTTACAACAACGCAGTTTATAAAATTAATTTAGATACAGATGGAAGCGGATTTATATCACACGGTTCTTCTGCAGATAATTCAATAGCAACAGTCACGGGAAATGCTATCATAAAAACAGTACAGGGTCCGCACGATGGGTTGAATAAAAATCCAGTAGAATCTTTAAAGGCAAAAAGCTTGGCTGTTAGAGCAGTTATTGATGGAGATGAAGAGTCAGAAGGCGTTCCTCAAATACGAATAGGCAATGATTACAAGCAATATGGTTTGCTTCTTAATCCGCTGCAATATGGTTCTTCTAATCCTTTTACTTCTAATGCGGGTAATGCATTAAAATCTTTGGTAGTAAACGACACTTCAAACCTTGTCCTTGATGATATTATAACACAGAGCGGAGGTAGTGTTTCTGGTGTTGCTGTTGATAAAGACGCAACTAATATCTGGTATTTTCAATCTGACTCAGGCGGTTATGAACCGTTTGCCGCAGGAACAATAAGTTATCAAACAGCACCAGACAGAACTGTAACAAGTACAAACAATCCAACCATAGATATCAACTCTGGAAAATTGTTATACATAGGTCATAGTGATGTGGTTACTGGTGTCACAAGAAACAACACACAATCAGACGAGATACGATTAATAATTAACCTAGAAGATTGCGAGTAAAAATATGGCAACCGATTTAACGCAAAATACATTCTCATCAACTTATAAAGATGATTGGGATAAAAATGATAACTATCACCGAATTCTATTCAATAGTGGTAGGGCATTGCAGGCGCGCGAATTAACTCAACTTCAAACTATTATGCAAGAAGAAATGGCGCGATTCGGCGGCAATATCTTTAAAGAAGGTTCGGCAGTATCTTTAGGTAAGAATCACATTGACGCAGAATATCAATATGTGAAATTAGTTGCGGGATCAAACCTATCTGGTATTAACGTTGGTGATGTATATCAAGGCGCGTCCACTTCGATTAAAGCAGAAGTCTTAGAAGTAAACGATACCACCGATACATTATATATCGCGTACATTGATGGAAACAATCAAATAAATCAAACTTTTCAAGACGGCGAAACTTTAAATGTTCAGGTCGGAACGGGAGGTAACCAAACTGTTTTTGCTACGTCAGCAACCGGTGCTGGTGTTAAATTTACTGTAGGTGAAGGTGATTTTTTTATAGCAGGTCACTTCGTACATGCCGTTCAACAGTCATTAATCGTTAGTCCTTATTCGCAGGATGCTAATGTTACTGTTGGTTTTAAAGTATCAGAACAAATTATCTCAGTAAACGATGATTCTGATTTATATGACAATCAAGGCGATCAGATTAATAACGCCAGTCCTGGTGCAGACAGATACCAAATAAATTTAACTCTGATAGATAAAGCAGACACAACCTCTACTGATATGTTTATTTTTCTTGCGCGTATCGAGAACGGAGTTATCGTACAAGAGATAGAACTTAATGATTCTTATGATGAGTTAGATGCATATCTAGCAACAAGGACTAAGGAAGAATCTGGGAACTACATTGTTTCTCCGTACAATATATCATATAACACCACAACAGTAGATACTAGTCCTGACCCTCAAACCAATTTCTTAGAACTTCATGTTGATGGTGGTCACGCTTATGTTAACGGATATCGAGCAGTAACTTCTAACACTTCACTTGTTATTCCTAAACCTCAAGAGTTTGTTTTAAATGAAGAAGAAGCTGTGGGCGCTTCTTATGGAAATTACTTCTTAGTTGATCTAGATGCTGGTGCCCTTGATCTTTCTGCTCTCGATTCTTTACTCTCATCTGGAACAACACCTACACACGAAGGAATTACTTTTTCCGGTGCAACGGGTACTTGTTTATTGCGCGGATTGGAAAGGGAAGGGACTAATCGTTTACGTGCTTATGTTTACAACGTTAAATTAACCGCCGGAACTGTTGCGGCAATAACATCTCTTGATTTCTCCGGAATTCAAATGCCGCTCGCTGGAACTGAAGGTATTTTATATGAGGCAGGTTCCAACAATGCGTTCACTAAACTGACAAACAACAGACCGAAAACTGTAAAAAACAATACTATAACGCAAATAATTTCAAGAACAACTTTATTCAGTACTACTACTAATACAACGTACACATTACCTTCAGTTGCTGACGGTAGTTATGTCGATCCTTCTTTGTGGTTATTGTACAACGATACTGATAATGCTGTTGATAATACTGCTGTTATTTCTACCACACAAATTACGGGTTTAACGCAGAATAAAACATACAAGTTATTGTATTATGTGCAGTTAGATAAAGTTTCTTCTACTTCTCGGCAAAAAGTTGTATCTGATAATACTGCATCTCCGCTTACGACAGGACTGACTACTGATCCTGATACTGGAGAAAAATATGTCAATCTAGGGCAATATGATATTATTGAAATTCTTTCATTGAAATTAACTGATGTAAACGGTGACGATGCTTCTGGTGTTTTTACATTAGATAACGGGCAACGCGATAATTATTACACAGAAGGAAGGTTAATTCTTAATCAGGAGTTCAACTGGTCGGGCAATGTATATGTAACATTTAAATATTTTGCTCGGAGCTCTGCATCGACTGATCGTTTCTACAGCAGAGATTCTTATCCAGTCACAATAGAATACAAAGATATACCGACCCACAAAACTTCTAACGGTGAGGTCATTGAATTAAGAGATCATTTAGATTATCGCCCTGATGTTGCTTACGGATCAAACACAGTAACGAATGAGTTCGCGTTTCCTAGAAATGGTTCTAATATTATTACAGACGTTGAATATTATTTGCCTAGAGCGGATAAAATTTTAGTTGATGAATCCGGTAATGTTCAATTGTTGTTAGGGCAGCAAGCGGTAGATCCTACGTTTAAGAAAACTCCGGACAATTCACTAGAGCTATACAAAGTGATAATGAATCCTAACACTTTAGATGAATCTGATTTACAGATAACTCCCATCGAACATAAAAGATGGACTATGGCAGACATATCTAAATTAGAAGCGAAACTGGATAGGTTATCCGAAACTACGGAATTGTCTTTGTTAGAATTAGAATCTAAGATGTCTAAATGTGAAGACATCAATGGTGATGAACGTCCGGAAACGGGTGAACACGTAGACGATGGATCTGATCAAAGCGGATCAGATACTGACAATCCGGATTACGGTGGTTCTGTAGACCCTGATTCTAAACTATTTCGCCCTGGGTTTGATGAAGATAACATCCGTTTAATATATGATGAATCTTTAAGTCAGAACGTTGTCCTCAAAGGCGATAATGTTTATTTGGATTACGAAGAAACCACATGGATCGATCAACCAGATGCATCTGAATCACAGAAAGTAAATCCATATGGGTTTGTAGATAATGTAGGGTGTTTAGAATTGTCTCCATCAAGTGATGAATGGAAAGAATCTAAATACGATGCCGCTAAATCTCTTGGTCAGTCTGATAAAGTTGATGTCAAGCAAGCATTTTTATGGAACAACTGGCAGTGGAACTGGATTGGTCGAGCAAATGAAGATTATCTTGTAGATCCTGTCGAGGATTTTATTCCTTCTAATGCAAAATATGGTGCATTCGGGCGAAAATCCCTTGTAGAAAGGGCACAATATCTTAGCAACGTTGGATTAATCCCTAATCGTTTTAATTCTGGCGGCCATGTCCGTAGAATTATCGGAAGAAATTCTCTCAGGCAAATTATTGGAAGAAGAATTATTGATGTTGCATTAATTCCGTGGATCCGTTCTAGAAAAGTTTATTTTAAAGCAATGGGACTGAAACCGAATACGCTGCATAAAGCATTTTTTGACAATTCTGACGTGACTACTTTTTGTAAAAAAGAAACTTTTCAAAGGTATGCCTCAACTGAAAGGGAAGACGGTAATTTATATTCATATCTAACATCATCTGATGGTCATCCAGACGGAAGTAGTGATTTAACCAGCGACGCGAACGGTGCTCTAGAAGGTTCGTTTTATATTCCTAGTACGCGACCAGTAATATCTGTAGCATCTTCTTCTTCGGTGGCAAGGAGAAAAGAAATTCTTGCAGCTAATTCGTTGCGTTGGAGAGCAGGAGCAAGAGAATTTAAATTATTAGACACCACTACAACTTCTTGGATGGGCGCTGGTAGTAAAGCAGCAGCAACTTATACTGTTGCTGGTGCAATGCCTTTATCACAAAGATCTGTTCTTTCAACAAGATATCTTTGGAGAACGCATCCATTTAACCAAGTCAAATATAATCGACCTTTTAACGGCAATCAGATCAAAGCATACATAGATGCAGTTCCTTCTGGATATGTTCAGCAAGTAGAACCACATCTTGCTGGAGGATATGGTCCTTCAACTTCTGCGGTCAGCCCTAATGCTTACACAGGCGATATGAGTAGAATTCTATATGATTATGTTGGAGATAACAATCTGACATATCCGTATGGATCTTCTTTCGTTTTGCCTTATATCTACCCACAAAAACCTTTGGCGCAATCGTTTACGGTTGATAACCAATTCGGCGTAGTGTTGACAAAGGTTTCATTATATTTTAAAACCAAAGAAACAAACACTAATATACCTGTGTCTGTACAAATTCGTCCAATGGACGGGAACAAACCTTCTGACGATGAGGTTATTCCTGGATCTTGCTCTTTTGTTAATCCTACTGGTGTATCAGTCTCTACTGATGCTTCAGCGGCCACAGATTTTATTTTTGAAGAGCCTGTTTACCTGAATGCAAATACGAAATATGCTTTAGTTATTCTTTCTCAATCTAGTGCATACGAAGTATTTACCGCAACAAACAACGCTTATCTTTTAGGTGCTGGCGGGAGAAAAGTGACACGGCAGCATAGTGGTGATATGTATTCACCGTCATCTATGAGAGGAAACACTCCTATACGCGGAAGAGATGTTACTTATAAAATGACTCGTGCTAAATTTTCCCCGAAAGATGGATTAGGAAATAGATCGTCCGGTCAATCTGGTGGACATAATGGCAGTTTGATTTTGCGTATGCTAATATTCCTCCCAGGTTGTTAGAAAACAATCCACTAAAATTGACTGCTAGTAGTACATTAGTCTATGTTACATCCCCTGGACACGGATTAAGCGTTGGCGATCAGGTTACAATTCAAGACGCAGTTGACACAGGCGGCATAACCGCTCTGAATCTTAATTTAAGCAATACTTCAGTCGTTAGTGTAGACGCAAGAGGTTTTACTTATAATGCTGGTGCAGCTGCAAGTGCATCTGATACTATTGGTGGAGGAAATCTTGTAAAATCTTCTAGGAATATTCAATATGAAATTGTTTCTCCTTATATTGAAACGATTATTCCTCCCGTGTCATCAACAGATGTATCAGGAAAATTAACTGCAGGAAGATCTTTAGGTGATACGTCTTCGGTTACTTCAGCAAAATATACAAAGGATATTACTTACACCAGAATGGTTCCGTTTATGAATCATTCTTATGATTCTCCTAGGATACTGGCAAACAGAAACCAAGAAGTAGTTTCTATGGCGGGCGATAGATCTGCTTACATCAAAGTAGATTTGAAGAGTGGTAATGATTATGTTTCTCCTATAGTTGATCTCCAAAGAGCATCATTAGTTTTGGTATCGAATTTGCTTGATGACAAAACCGATAGATCAATTTATACTACTGACGAAACAGAACCTAGTGGT
>Ga0115567_10001898_pt1 | contig 20787 bp, 16 predicted proteins | sample COGITO_mtgs_1204_2_FD_88679 | JGI IMG/M metagenome (GOLD analysis project Ga0115567, IMG submission 88679) | Pelagic marine microbial communities from North Sea - COGITO_mtgs_120412 | ecosystem: Environmental > Aquatic > Marine > Epipelagic | place: Germany:Helgoland, sampling site Kabeltonne... | reverse complement strand
TGCAGAGCCATAAATACTTCTTCGTAGCTTAATAGTGCCAATTTTTCTTTGTTGGTCATCCAGTCCAAGGCTTCAGATTGAGAGTGAGCATCTGTAATTTTGTGCATCGCACTCATTTTTTCTATAGGTGGATGACCTCGTGCGGGTTTTGGCGGCGGCATTACCATTGAAAAGTGTTTACGCCACAAAATGTCGTTCGACAACAGTTGTGCAATGGTTAGTTGTTCGGTTTGCTTTGAAAACATCAGCTCAAACTCGTCACGTTGCTGCATGATCGCTGGAACGGTTACTTCTTCAGGAATACTCAGTAACCCGAAAAACCGGAAAAATTTTGCTAATAATCTACTACCACTTAGGGCAGATAAGGGAATAGAGAGCAACAATCCAATCAGGGTCGGTGAAAGCCAAATTAACAAAGGCGGAGAGTAATAAAGTAAAATAATTGTCATCGCCACACCAATAACGGTATGCCAGAAGTGCTGAAGGAATAATTGCCCCCAAGGTAAACCTTTAAATTGCCTAGTTTGCGTTGCCCAACCAGAATCGCGACCGCGAAAAATATCTAGAATATGTTTGCTGTGGATCAACATAAAAATCGGCGCGTAAAGCACAGAAAAAATGATTTCAAGCACAGCCCCCAACAACATCCTGATAATCCCCAAAGGCTTACGTAAAGATGGCGTAAAAATAGCCCGCAGCAAACCCAACACTTTGGGTACTAGCAGTATTCCCATAGTCAGTATAAATAATTGGATCATGCGTTCTGAATCAAACACTGGCCAGGTAGGAAATAAACTCATTTCATCAGAAAAGTATTCCACGTTGACGTAATGGATTTGAATGGCCATCACAATCCCGATAAGGATCAACGCAAACCAGATAGGAGATGCCATGTAACCCATAATACCAGTGAGCATGTGAAAACGGTTTGGCCAGCGTAGTCCTTTGGCTTTTAATACGGCTAAATGTTGAATATTGCCCTGTGCCCAGCGCCGGTCACGAATAGCAACGTCTGACAAACTCGGAGGGCTTTCTTCCCATGAGCCTTTAAGCTCAGGTATCATGCGTACCGTCCATCCAGCCCGGCGCATTAAAGCCGCCTCTACAAAATCGTGGGATAGAATGTCACCACTGAAGGGTTTAGCGCCGCCCAGCGTCGGTAAACCGGCAGTTTGTGCAAAGGCATTGACCCGTATAATGGCGTTATGCCCCCAGTAATTACCATCATCTCCCTGCCAAGTAGTAATACCATGGGCGACAATCGGCCCATAAATTGTCCCAGCAAATTGCTGAAGTCTGGCAAATAAGGTATCTCCCCGATACAAACAGGGCAAGGTTTGCAAAATACCCGAACGCGGGTCAGCTTCCATTTCGTTCATTAGGGTAACTAGGGTTGAAGCCGACAGTAAACTATCCGCATCCAGCACTAACATGAAATCATAACGACCACCCCAACGACTCACAAATTCGTGTACGTTACCGGCTTTTTTAGCTTTGTTATTGTTACGTCGTCGGTACCAAACATTAACCTGTCCTTGCAAGGCTTGCTGCAATTGATTAACTGCCGCGGTTTCTTGCACCCATACATTGGGGTTATTGGAATCGGAAATAATAAAAATTTCAAATTGCTGGCCAGCTCCTTCTGCTGCCAAAGCTTTTCCCATACTAAGCAAAGCAGCACATGTTTGTGCCGGATCTTCATTGTAGGTGGGCATCAGTAATACGGTTTTTTTATCCGACAGAGCAATTGGCCGTTGACTCCATGCTTTTGCTGAATAGAAAAATCCTGCAATTGAGGCGCAGGCAGCCAACGCAATCCATACAAAGGTCAGCATAAATAACCCAACCATAAGCCATTGCAGCACAGTGACATCACCTTGTGACACGATTAATATCATCTGGTACGTAGCAAATCCAGTCAGCGACATTGCACCACCAAAGGTGACCAAACGCCCAAAAATGGTGGACATCCGCGGCCACTTAAACGCCACTTTTTTATGCTGAGAAAAATCCTGAGGGGGCATATTCAATGGACATTCTTTCGGTGTGGCGCCCTGCATTTCAGACACCTCTATAGCTTCTTGCAATTTTAACGACTCCATCTGTATAGCCATGTTTCGCCCCAAGCTTTATCTTCACTGGACAAAGAGACCCTAAGTTCAGACATATCCTCGCTTCCTGGTTCAAATTTAACCACCACTCGATACAGACCGGTTTGGGGAATGAATTTTTGTATTGTGCCAGCAATATTACCGCTGCTGGCTATTGCATTTACCACTAAATCATCGGGTAATTCGTCAGCGTTATAATCAATCACAAAATCTCGTGCATTTTCACTGCCCAGTGAGCGTCCAGAAGCACTGGATACAATTCTTCCAGCTTTATCTTCAACAGCAAACAACGAGTCCCATGACACTTTATAATGAAAAGACTTGGGTTGTTGCGCTTCAAGAGCTTCAGCAGGTTGCCAAAATGCCACAATATTGTCATGAATTTCTAAATTGGTTGGGATCTCTACCAGCTCAACGTGACCAGGCCCCCAAGTACCAATGGGCTCAACCCAGGCAGAGGGTCTAGATTCATAATGAGCTTCTATATCGTCAAAATCTGTGAATTGTCGATGGCGCTGAAATAGACCAAAACCTTGCATGGATTCGTCTTGAAATACAGAGACTTGCAAATTGCGTGGGTTAGCCAAAGGACGCCAAATTTTCTCATTTTTGCTGTTGATCATAAACAAACCATCAGAGTCGTGTACCGCAGGTCTGAAGTCATCAAAGCGGCTACGATTAAGATCATTAAACAAGTACATTGAAGTAAGTGGGGCGATGCCAAAAGACGTAATTTTACGTCTAGGATAAAGTGTACTATTCACTTCAATTACCGTTTTGTCTCCAGGTGTGGCAATAAAACTAAAAGCGCCGGTTAGAGACGGACTCTCCATCAAGGCATGAATTACCAGCTTAGAAGCTTGCTCTTTAGGGCGCTCTATCCAAAATTCAGTAAAAGCAGGAAACTCTTCCCCTGAAGGTTTAGCGGTGTTGATCGCAAGCCCACGAGCAGATAATCCGTACCAATTATCTTTGCCCAAGGCACGAAAATAGGTTCCCCCCTGAAAGACTAAAAATTCGTCCCAAACATCAGGGTTGTTAATAGGTGTGGTTAACTTAAAGCCCGAATATCCCGGAGCCTGTGAGTTTTTAGCAGCTTGTTGTTCTTTATCATAATCGAATATTTCACTGGTATATAAAATACGTCTCGATACACCTGCCACCACCAAATTGAGTTTAACTGGGGTTTTAAACAAAAAACCCGGGTGCATAGGACTGAGACGGAAGTTTCTATCTTCTTTACTCCAAATACTGGCGCCACGCTGGAACTGGATCTTGCGGTAATCATCGTAATTTAAATTATTCAATGGGCTGTCTGCGGGCAGTTTCTCCTCAACATAATCTTCAGAGGCGAGTTGTTGGGCTCGCTCTTCCAGCCACTGTCGGTTAAAAGGATGGGTTGGCCTCTCTTCTTCAGCGACAACGGGTACTGATAGACCCAATAAACAAGCAATAATGAGTGATAAAGGTATGTTCAGTCTGTTCAACAGATTGTTCCTTAATGTGAATGTTGTTGAAATAATATTGCCCTGAACTGACAAACAAAACGTTAAGATTGTTTTCTAAGGTGAAGAGCGGCTTTTTACTTTATAGAGATAAACCAAGTTCAGTTAGCAATACACTTTATTTGCTTATGATAACGCTTATCTTGAACTTGAATCGCCAAGTAATGCACAAATTACGCCAATCCAACAATGTTGAACTAGGCAGTTCTATGCACGGCTATATTGGCGCTAGGATTGAGATGATAGGGATGATGCAGTAATGCATCCAATTATCTGAGTGTCGTAATAGCAACACAGTGTCGCATATTATAGACAACCCAAGGCAACATAGATATTTTTGCAATCTCTATGTAGTTTTTACACACTTCGAACATAAGTTTATTGGTATCACTAATAGGTAACTCCCCTAAGGTCAGCATAACGTTTATATATGCTCCTCTGCCTCTGCCTGAGTTTTTTGTGAAACAGGCTCATCATCTTCACTTGCTAACAACAACGCCACCCAGCGAGTATCTGGGCTAGATTCTAGGGCAATTTTAACAATCATAGTAAGGGGCACAGATAACAACATGCCTACTGTACCTAACAACCAACCCCAGAAGATTAAAGATAAAAACACCACCAAAGTAGACAAGCCTAATCCGCGCCCCATATAACGAGGTTCAACCACGTTACCCATAACCATATTAGACACCACAAAGCCCAAAGCGGTAAAACCTGCTGTGGCAGGACCTAGTTGCACAAAAGCGAGTAACACTGCAGGAATCGCGGCGATGATAGAGCCGATGTTAGGAATGTAGTTAAGTAAAAATGCCAAAACAGCCCATAACAAAAAGTGGTCAACGCCAAGAAAATACAACCACAGGCCAATAATGAATCCTGTTCCTAAACTAACTAAGGTTTTAATCACTAAATAATTCTTAACAGAGACTAAAAACTTATCAATTTGTTGTATTTTCATGCTGGGATCGTCCAGCGCAATATGAATCTTTTTGGGAACCGATTCCGCCTCAAACAACATAAATACCACTATCAACAAGATCAGTAAAAAATTGGTTAAGACCCCCCCTAAACTAGACAATAGGTTGGTCGCCATGTTCATGGCTGCACCTGGATCTAAATAGGATAATAATTGTTGTTTGTCGACACTGATATTAAAGGTATCTAACTGACCAATAACCCAAGAAAATTCACCGACTAGTTGCTCTCTATATTTGGGAATATTCTGACTAAACTCATTCATTGACTGGCCTACTAACCCAGCCAAAATCAATCCAAATACCACTATAATCAGTATAACTAAGACCACAGCTATGGCTCTAGGTAATTTATAACGATTGGCCCAAGTAATAACAGGACTGCAAGCCATTGCTATAAATATAGACAATAAAAATGGCACCACTATGGCACTTGCGGCTTTAACCCCGGCGAGTATGATGACTATTGACGCCATGATCAGCAATGTCTTGACGGATCTTTGAGATTTGATTTGCATATAAAGTTTCTGAACGAATATCTTGTGAGCAAACTAGCAGATCTGTATGGTATTTTATAGCGCATCACAAACAAATAAATAATGTCAGTATTGGCTACATATAAATATTCAACAGCCCCTAGGAAGAAGATGAAGCTAAACCCAGCCACCATTAAAATTAAAAATTTACGTTTACGCACTTATATTGGCATTAACGATGACGAAATTGTCAACATGCAGGATGTGGTCATCAACGTCAAAATAGATTACCGTGCAGATCAGGCAACCGATTCAGATGAAATGGACGATGCCCTCAATTACAAAACTATCACTAAAAGAATAATTAAATTAGTTGAAAGCAATCGATTTTTTTTACTCGAAAAACTCACTGCAGATGTGCTCGCTATAGCGTCAGAACATTCTAGAGTGAACTATGCTGAAGTAGAAGTGGACAAACCCCACGCATTAAGGTTCGCTGATTCAGTTTCTTTATGTTTATCATGTAGTAAAACCTAGTTGTATTCAGGGGACATATGAAAATACTTATCACTGGGGGGTCAGGCTTAATTGGTTCAAACCTTATCCCTATCCTGCGACCTTGCGACATAGCGGTATACACCCGAAATGTCGCCATGGCTGAACAAATACTGGGACATAAAATTCACTTTTTATCGACACTCACACATCTGACTAACCTAGACGAGTATGATGTGGTGATTAACCTAGCCGGTGAACCCATAGCAGCCAAAAAATGGACGGATGACCAAAAGCATAAAATTGAACAAAGTCGATGGTCAATCACTGAAAAAATAGTGGCACTTATTAACGCAGGTGAAAATCCACCCAAACTACTCATTAGTGGTTCAGCTATAGGCTTTTATGGCCGCCAAGAAGACCAAATTATTGACGAAAACTTTTCGTCTGCTCACGATGAATTTAGTCATCAACTTTGTGATCGTTGGGAGTTCATAGCCAATAAAGCCAAGTCAGACAAGACCCGCGTGTGTATTTTACGTACAGGCGTGGTGATCACCAAAAGAGGTGGCGCATTACAAAAAATGCTGTTGCCATTTAAACTAGGTTTAGGCGGACCATTAGGTGACGGCACTCAATATATGTCTTGGATACACCTTGAAGACATGCTCCAGGGTATCGCCCATTTAATTGCCAATAAAAGCTGCGAGGGGGTTTACAATTTTACTGCACCTAACCCTGTCACAAACCAAGAATTTAGCCGTGAACTTGCCTCAGCACTATCGCGGCCTTGTTTATTTAGAGTACCTAAGTTTGCCCTAAGAATGATGATGGGGGAAATGGCTGATTTAGTCTTATATGGTCAAAGAGTCGTACCTAAACGCTTACAAGAAAGTGGCTATGAGTTTATCTATCCTAAAATATCCCAAGCTTTTGATTGTTTCCGTAAAAAATAATGGGAAAACTCGAACAAGTCATCAGTCAAAAAGTTGATACCCCAAGGTATCAACTTTTTTTGCACCTACACCATCTGACGTAGCAATTGACTGGTGTTAAGTGATAACAAGCGCCAACACCCTAAAGCACCAAGCGTGCCGACCACCAACGCCCCCGCTAGCGGCGCAATAACCCAATACTCTAAATGCCAACTGGCGGACATTTGAAATATTTGGGTCTGTAACATGTATAAACTGAGCTCATTTGCGACAGCGGCCATCGCACCTGCCACGACTCCTATAATGATAAATTCGAACACCACACTGGCTCTTATTAGCCTGCCTTTAGCACCCAGTGTGCGCAGGATCGCTAATTCTTGTTGACGTTCATCCATACTGGCCTGTACTTGAGCAATCAATACCAATGCACCTGCGGCTAAAACTAATATCAAAATAAACTCTACGGCCAACGAGACTTGATCAACGATATTACGCAGTTGATTAATTCGTGCATCGACATCGATCAAGGTGACATTTGCAAAAGGCTGCATCAATTGAGTGATATCCGCTTTGCGATCCGAAGGTAAATTAAAACTAGAAATATAAGTCGGGATAAAATTTTGCAGCGCACGGGGTTCAATCACAAAGAAAAAATTTGGCTGCATAGATTGCCAGTTAACATCCCTAATACTGGTCACCTTAAGATCAATAATCTCACTACCAATATTAAAGGTTAATTTATCGTTTAAGCTAAGTTGCATGCGCTCTGAGATACTTTTTTCAATAGACACCTCATAAGGTCTTTCAGTCGCGGTATCACTACTATTACTTAAACCAAACCATTGACCTTCAACTACTTCACTGCCATTTTGCAGGGTGTTGCTCCATGTTAAATTGGCTTCTCGGCCTAATCCATCTCGGCCATTGCTTGCTTCATCTGGATCTTCTTTAGAGACGGCAGTGCGCACCTTTTCGTCATTGACTGCTACAAACCGTCCTCGAACCACTGGATAAAATTTATCTATATCGACTTGATTGCTCGCAAAATGTTGCTGCAAATTAGGTTGCTGCGCTTGACTAATATTCACTAAAAAGTAGTTAGGTGTGCCCTGTGGTAACTGGTTTTGCCATTGTTGTACCATGTCGTTACGCATCACCAAAACAATCAACAGCAACATAATAGTCACGGCAAAACTAATCAGTTGCACACTATTATCCATAGCACGGCGATGAATTCTCGCCCAAGCTAACTGCCACGCCCCCATTTTACCTTGAGCGAATTTACGCCCTACCCAAATCAAACCATAGGTAACCATCAATAAACTGAACACCAAGATAATCCCTGAGACAAACAGAATAGCGCTGACCTTAAGATTTTGGCTATAGGACCACATCAGCAAAAATATAGCGCCGCCTGAAGCTATAAACTGGATCAATCTCGAACTTAAATTGGCACCTAAATCACGGCGCAACACCCGCAACGGCGATACCGAAAACAGTTTCATTAGTGGGTATAACGAAAACAATACCGCGCACACAGTCCCGGTAAAAACGGCTATAATAAGCGGCTTCCAATGCCACACATCTATTGATACATCCACTTTATCGGCAATAGCTGCAACGACCAATTGTTGGATTAGAAAGCCTAATATCACCCCAATGGTGATACCTAGTGCGGTAATAAATAGGATCTGTAACAGATAGATTTGTTGCACCATTTTTTTAGGTGCACCTAAGGTTTTCATAATCGCGACTGGATCATAGTGGCGCATACTGTAACGCTGGGCAGCTACAGCAATAGACACCGCAGCCAACACAATGGCTAACAAACTGGCTAACAAAAAGTATTGCCCAGCCCTACCCACTGCTCGACCTATGCCGGTTTCATCGTCTTCAATAGAGTCCCAATCATGAATTTCACTGTCGAGTTGCGGCTCCAGCCAATCATAATAACTATCTAAGTCACTACTATCACCGGTAAAAAAATAGCTGTAATTAATTCTGCTGCCAGGGCCTTCAACTTTAGTTGCGGCTAAATCAGCGTTTGAAATCAATACTTTAGGATCTCCTCCAAAAACGCTAAATCCAGCGTCAGGCACTTCAGTCAAAACTTTGCTGACCCTAAATACCTTGTCACCTACTTCAATATTGTCGCCAACGACTATCCCTAAGGTTTGAAACAATTGAGATTCAATCCACGCTTCTCCTGATGCCGGTAAACGCTTAATGGCAATACCAGGTGCGAAAGGCTTATCGGCGATTTTGACTGTGCCTTTTAGTGGATAACCTGTATCGGCGGCTCGTAAATCGACTAAGTCCATTTGTTCGTTAGCAAACACCATAGAACGAGCATACGTTTGATGCGCCGTGTTTAGGCCCATTTCTTGCGCTTTTTCAATCCACGCAAGGTCAACAGGACTGTTTGAATCAAGCACCCTATCGGCCGCTATAAATTCGGCACTTTTCTCGGTCAACGCTGATTTAAGACGTTCACTGAACAAGGAGAGTGATAACACAGAAGCCACCGATAAAATAATAGCCAGTAATATAATGGTTAACTCGCCACGTTTTGTCTCATGGCGAAACAAACGCCAGGCCAGGCTTAAGGTATGATCGGTCATACTCCTACCCTACTTGTCGAGCAGCTTGCTCAGCGGATGTATTGGCAAACACTTCAGTCAACTCACCTGCTTGCATGTGCAATTGACGCTGACATTTGCCTGCCAAGACAGGATCGTGAGTCACCAATACCAAAGTGGTGTGAGAATTTTGGTTTAACTCAAATAATAACTTTTCAATTTTATCACTGTTGGCCGCATCTAAATTACCCGTGGGTTCATCGGCAAATAAAATTTTAGGCTTAGAAATAAAGGCTCGTGCTATGGCAACTCTTTGTTGTTCACCACCAGATAATTGATTGGGGTAATGACTAGCCCGGTGATCTAGACCTACTAACTCTAAAATATCCAAAGCTCTTTTTTTCGCATCCTTATGGCCAGCTATTTCCGCTGGTAACATAATATTTTCCAGAGCAGTTAAACTTTGCACCAACATAAAACTTTGAAAAATAAAGCCTACTTTCGCGCCTCTTAGTTGCGCACGCTGTTCTTCATCCATGTTGTGCATGGCTTGAGCATCTATATATATTTCTCCTTCGCTCACCTCATCTAATCCCGCCAACAAGCTAAGTAAGGTAGATTTTCCGGAGCCTGACGCGCCTACTATAGCAATCGACTCACCCGCCTTGACTTCAAAGCTAATTGGCTTGAGGATCTGTAGTTGACCTTGAGTCGTAGTCACTGTTTTACTAATACCGTTTGTCTTAATCATAGTTGTCGGAGTCATAGTGCTGTTTTTTAATACCCATTCGTTACGAAATAAAATTTATTCGATGTTGATACTTATACCCTTATTGCTGATTTCAGATCAGTTGCTGGCTAAAGAATCAAAATTACTTATTCTAGGTGATAGCCTAAGTGCTGCCTATGGTCTAAAGCAAGAGCAAGGCTGGGTAAGTTTGTTACAAGATGCGTGGCAAAATGAAGCTATCAATATTGTTAATGCCGCTATCAGTGGCGAAACCACAGACGGAGCGCTTGCCAGATTACCAAGATTATTAAAGCAACATCAGCCCACTCATATTTTAGTAGAGCTGGGTGGAAATGACGGATTGCAAGGCCATCCGGTGAACAAGATGGGCAATAATCTGCAGAAAATCATCCAATTATCTCAACAAAATGGGGCAAAAGTTATTTTGCAGCAAATGCAGATACCCACTAATTATGGCAAACGATACACACAGATGTTTACCGATACCTATACAGACTTAGCCACAAAATATGAGCTAACACTACTGCCTTTTTTCTTGCAAAACATAGCGTTAGATAAAAATTTAATGCAGCGAGATGGCATTCATCCAAATGCCGAAGCACAAATTATCATCGCGAAAGAGATGAAAAAGTCCCTAGGAGAGATTATTTTACCCTAGCAGAATAAAAAATAAACAACTAGAATGATGCTTCAACATTCTTAAAAATTCATTTTATTACGAATAGGAGTACGGTATGGAAATTGGTTCATCAGGTGCAGGTTCACTGGCGCAAACTACACCGACTCAAACGGGCTCTGTACAGCAGGTCAATAGAGCTGAACAACAAGCTGTTCAAGAGACACCAGCACCACAAGAAAATCAGTCAAACTCTCCGAGTCCAGGCCAACGTGTTGGGACTGTGGTCGATGTGAGTGTTTGAAATAACACCAAAATAAAAAACCGAGTTAATTAACTCGGTTTTTTATTGTCTTTTGTACGGTCACTTAAACTGCTTTAGACTCCCGCTGACCCCGTCATTTTGAGATGGCATGGGTATAAAATATTCATATTTATCCCTGTAATTCTATGGTTATTGTGTGTGTACAGTGCAACCTCTGTAGCTTGTACCTAATCCAAATAACAATGCCATTATTAGGATTGGATCTGCCTCAGAATATCATCCGCACTTTTCAAGGCGCGAATTCGCATAAACAACGCTTCAGCTTGTGGATATTGGCGACTCAAATAACCTAACCATTGCTTCACTCGATTAGGATAATATTTACCTTTATCACCAAACAACTCGTAACCTGAATATCGCACCAACAAGGCTTCAACTTGCTGCCATGACATATGTTGTTCGGTGTTTTTTATAACTTGAGCCAGATTTGGCATAGCCAAAACCCCTCTGCCCAGCATCAAATTTTCGCATTCTGATTGTTGTTGGCAATGTAATGCATCATGTTCATTCCAGATTTCGCCATTGGCCACAATTGGAATATCAACCTGCTGTTTTATTTTTGCAATCCAATTCCAATAAGCTGGCGGCTTATAACCATCGACTTTGGTTCGAGCATGAATAGCGATTGAGTCGGCTCCTGCTGCTGCAATTGCCTGCGCGTTAGCTATCGCCAGCGAAGTATCGTCGAACCCCAAACGCATTTTGGCACTCACAGCATGTTCTTTAGGGACTGCTTTGCGCACCGCACTAACAATGTGATAAATGGTCTCGGGTTCGCGCAATAGCACCGCTCCTCCCTTACTTTTATTGACAGTTTTAGCAGGGCAACCAAAATTAAGATCAACACCATGTGAGCCTAATTCCACTGCGCGAAAAGCATTTTCCGCTAACCAATCAGCATCCTGCCCTAACAACTGCACTTTAACTGGCACACCACTAGGTGTAAAACCTTGATGATGTAACTCAGGGCATGTGCGATAAAACACGCGTTCAGGCATCAATTGGTCAACAATTCGCACGAACTCAGTCACGCACAAATCAAAGCCACCCACTTGGGTCAACATATCGCGCATGAGGTAATCAACTACCCCTTCCATCGGGGCTAAAGTAATTTGCATTGCAGGGCATTGTTATGGTCGCAAGAAGGACTGACTATTTTAGCAAAAAAAGAAATCCAAGAAGCGGGTTAATTAAACAGAAAACTAAAAAGGAGGATTATTTTAACGGGCATTTATGCTGTTTTTCTTGCGGGATCCACAATTAACCAATATTTCGCGTTTTTGTTTATCATCAGCTTGGCCCCAAAGCAAAATTTCATCTATGAGTCTAAAGCATCCTAAACACATATCTTTGTCGTCTAAACAGCGATTGCGAATGCAAGGAGACTGTATTTCATTGGGAATAGGCTTAGTCATTGTGAGTAGTTAAAAATCATCCTAGTCAGCATCCTTATTTATTGATTATGTCGCATATTTAGAACGCTTATTTTAAAAAAAGGACTGCAAACGCCATTCCCAAGCAGCAGATTAATGGAGTAAAGCACCTGTATCTAGCTTTTGTAGCACATTTTTTAAGTAATTGTATAGCCAAGGATTTGACAGAGCAGTCAGCAAATCAACAAACACTTCTGGGTGATGATATAGACAAAAAATAAGTAGGGCGAGAGGGATTTCCTTTGAAAAAGGTTATGGATGAAAGTGCTATCTTCAGCAATTTTGCCTGCATGTTTACACTCTGCATACAAAATCGACGAACAAGCCTGTTGGGTACGAACACAAAGTATTCCACCCTAGTGGTAAGACCAGTAAGTTTTCTGCTATACTCCCGCACAATTTATCAAAGCCACCCCATTTGGAGTTCTACAATGTTGCAATACAAAGCACCTGTTATGGACATGAAGTTTCTTATTGAAGATGTATTCAAGTATTACTCTCATTATGAAAAATACCCAGAGTTTGCTGAGGCGACCCCTGATTTAGTTGATGCGATATTACAAGAATGTGCAAAATTTTGTGAAAACGAACTATTACCTCTAAACCAAAGTGGTGATAAAGAAGGTTGTAAATTTGACAATGGTGTTGTCACTACGCCTAAAGGGTTTAAAGAGGCGTATAACAAATATGTGGCAGGAGGATGGCAAAGTTTATCTCACCCTGTTGATCATGGCGGTCAAGGGTTACCCCCATCACTAGGTATGGCTAAACAAGAAATGATGGGCACTGCCAATTGGTCGTGGGCCATGTATCCCGGCTTAAGTCATGGCGCCATGAATACTATTCAAACTCACGGCACTGCAGAGCAAAAAGAATTATATCTCCCGCCTTTAACTGAGGGTACTTGGACCGGCACTATGTGTTTAACCGAATCCCAATGTGGCACGGATTTGGGACAAGTTAAAACCAAAGCCGTACCAAACGAAGAAGGTACCTTTGACATCGTGGGTACTAAAATATTTATCTCTGCCGGTGAGCACGACTTAACCGAAAATATTATTCATATCGTTTTAGCCCGCCTTCCTGGTGCCCCTGCAGGCACGCGTGGTATTTCATTGTTCATAGTGCCAAAAATCCAAATAGACCCACAAGGTAACTTAGGTGAAGCCAATAATGTCACCTGCGGAGCGATTGAAGAGAAGATGGGCATTAAAGGATCATCCACTGCAATGCTAAATTTTGATAATGCTAAAGGTGTACTAATCGGTCCTGAAAACAAGGGCTTAGAGTGTATGTTTACCTTTATGAACACCGCCCGAGTCGGCACAGCGTTACAAGGTATTTGCGCCTCTGAATTGGCTTATCAAAATTCATTATTATATGCCAAAGACCGTTTATCCATGCGTGCATTATCTGGCAAAAAATTTCCTGACAAAGTTGCCGATCCCATCATTGTGCACCCCGATGTGCGTAAAATGTTGATGACCCAAAAGGCCATCGCTGAAGGTGGACGAGCCATGGTGTATTACACCGCTAAAATTGTTGATGAAATCGAAATGGCAGCAACAGAACAAGCACGTAAAGATGCCGATGATAGATTAGGCTTCATCACCCCTATTCTTAAAGCATTTTTAACCGAATTAGGCTGTGAAAGTGCCAGTCATGGTATGCAAGTATTTGGTGGCCATGGCTATATCAAAGAATGGGGTATGGAACAGATTGTCCGTGACGTGCGGATAGCCACTTTATATGAAGGCACAACAGGCATACAGGCGCTGGATTTATTAGGCCGTAAAATTTTACTCACTCGTGGCAAGTCATTGAATAAATTCTGTAAAGAGATTTTAATTTTCTGCAAAGACAAAAGCATGATTTCTGGCAACCCGCATAAACGTCAAATGAACAAATTTGTCTGGGCGTTAGGCAAAAATGTGGCGAATTGGCAACAATACACTATGCGTTTAGCCCTAAAAGCCAAGAAGGATCGCGACATAGTGGGCTCAGCCTCAGTCGATTATTTAATGTACTCGGGTTATATCATGATGGGCTATTTCTGGGCACAAATGGCCCAAACCGCTTATGAAAAATTAGCCTCAGACGTTGAGAACCGCGATTTTTATCGTGCCAAAATAAAAACCGCAGAGTTTTATTTTGAACGTTTATTGCCTAGAACTAAGTCCCTAGCCAAAACCATGATGGCCGACCCAAAAACCTTGATGCAACTAGACCAAGACTTGTTATCTTTTTTATAGATTAGTGATGATTGGGGGTACTGAATAGTTAAGAATCAAGCTATTCAGTACTTCAAGTCTGGTTTTGGATTTATTCGCCTGCAGGTGGCTCCCATAATTCGATCTTGTTGCCTTCTGGATCCATTACCCAACCGAATTTTCCATATTCGGATTCTTCAGTCTTCTGTAGAACCTCGCATCCTTCCGCGCGAAGTAAGGCCAATAGTGTATGCAGGTCAGATACCCGATAGTTGACCATAAATGGAGCATCGCTTGGTGCAAAGGTCTCCCCATTACCTATCATCCAAGCTGTAGTCCCGGCGGTGGGATTACCAGAACTGTCCGTCCAGCGAAACGACGTACCACCCCACACCTGAACGTCAATACCAAGATGTTGTTTATACCAATCCTGCAATTTTGCAGGTTCCTTGGCTTTGATAAAGATACCGCCAATTCCCGTGACTCTGGTCATAGTTTCTTTCCTCTTGACAATGTTTTCATGATCGGTTGAATTTATGCTGTCAGTTTGTCCAAAAGCTAAGATCGGAATAAAATAAAGCGCGACTACAAGGTTCATTCGTTTGTTAAGCATGTCAAACCGCCTTCCGAAAATCTAAATGAACTGTCCTTACGAAGTAAAAGTAAGGCATAATTGTCCGATGATAGTGACAATATACCCCACAAGGAGAAGAATATATAAGTGAATAAGATCAAACTTACCCAAGACGAAAATCTTTCCATAAAAGTCAGTTACTCGTTATTACCAAGTGACCAGCAGAGGTTCGATCTATATTTTTCTTTACCTGATGAAATGGGGATTAGCCCTAAAACCCTAGTAGAAGAACATTATTTTCACAATAGCATTCAATGCCACAGCGCTTATTACGCCGACCAATTACATTTACCTTTAGTACGTAGTCGCTTTATTAGCCAACAAAAAGGTGAGCAAAGTGACTACCGTTTAAATCTCAACCTGTTTTCTTATCAAATTCGCATTGCCTTGGATACTGACATACAACAAACCCTTAAGCTTAAAGATTGCGAGGATTTTTATCCCCAAGCTATAGAATTGGCAGAGCAAATTTCTGGATTATTAAAAAAGCTCAGAAGATACACACCTCCCGATCAGAAACTCAGGGCTTATTTCGAAAATGCCGATAACTACCTTAGTTGGCAAGTGGAACAGTCATTTTTAAAGCTGCTATCTAGAGCCCCAAAAAACAGTGATTTTAGCAGTGAGAGAAATTTCTTGCTTGCCCTGTGTCGCCGTGAAAACGAATACCGAGAAGAGAACCAATATAACTCACAAGTCACTCTGGGTGATCCAAACCGCATCACCAATAAAATGCGATTATTGCAACGATTAATAGAATTTGGCGTGGTATTTCAAAAAGAAGTTAAAAACCTGAATAGAAATTTAAATCGCATCGTTCGGGGCACAGTCACTGCCATTATTATGGCTTTTGTTATGGTGCTAGTATTAAATGCTCGTACTAATTTCACTGAAGTAACCATTGCATTAGTTGGCATGTTGGGCGTCATTTACGGTTTACGGGAAATATTTAAGGACGATATTACACGTCTTATTTGGCGCAGCATCCAAAAAGGCCTGCCAAAATGGAAAATCATTTATAGTCATAGTGTCAATAAAAGTCGAATAGCGAGTCAAACTATTTGGCTTGAATACATTCGCAATAAAGATTTACCCCAGCAAGTAGATAAATTATTTCAAACACGGCGGCAACAAAACAAACAAGCAGCACAGTTGCTGCATTTTCGCAGTGATACTAAAGTCAACGCAAAAGGGTTTTTACCCGGCTACGATGCTATTCAGCAACGAATTTATTTTAATTTAACTCCCTTCATCCGTTTCTTAAAAAAAGGGGAAGGTCGTTTATATTCACTCGATAGCAGTAAAATAACCAAACAAGCAGTTGAGCGCCGTTACCAAATCAACGTGGTGTTAATGCATACAGATAAACTACAGCAACAACAAACCCAGCGCTTTAAAATCACTCTCAACCGCTCTCACATCATTAATATCGAGGCAATACAGTCAACCTGATTGAGGAGAAATGCTGGCCTAAGGTATTCAGTAAACTTACGGCTTATTTATTACACCCAGTAGGAATGACATTTGTTGTCAAATATTCAGCTAACAAATCTAAAAAAATTACATTTATTTAGGTAATTTTTACACTTTATCAATCGTTTAACTTCTCGATTTTCACCTACATTGCCCACACAGCCACTAATATTGTAATTGGTCTATAACTTGCTGAACACTTGAATGAGAGATAACCACCGCGAACTCTGGAGAAATATTATGTATGTAGGATTAAGAGAAATTAAACGACTTACAATCGCTGCAACTGATGGCGACATAGGCGTAAGTAAAGATATTCTGTTTGATGACCGCGCTTGGACGGTGAGATACCTATACGCTGATACTCATAAGTGGTTGCCCTTAGGAGACAAAGTACTGATCTCACCCATTGCACTACGCCATATTGATCTAGAAGAAGAAAAAATCGAGGTGAATCTAACCAAACAAATGGTCAAAGATAGCCCATCTATAGATGACCATAAAACCGTGTCGCGAGATTACGAAGAACTCTATTTTAAATACTTTGGTTATGGCTATTATTGGACTGGGCCCGGTGCGTGGGGCGAATACGCTCATCCAACCGCCTTATCTCCCGCCCCCGAAATTGCTGAAAGAACCAAAGAAGAGCTAACAAATAAAACACAAGGTAACCACCTTCGTTCTATAGATGAACTACAAGGTTATGCAGTAAAAACTTTGGATAGTTCTTTTGGTCAAGTTTACGATCTGATTTTAGATACCGACAACTGGGAAATCCCACTCATAGTAATCGACACACATGAGATTCTACCAGGTGGTAAAAAAGTCCTTGTTTCTCCTAAAAACATTAAGGATATCAATTGGATAAATCAAAACATCAGTTGTGACTTAACTGAAGACACAATTAAACATTGTCCAGAATACAAACCAGAACTGTTAAATGATAGCGCCTACGTAGCACAGATCAAAACTAAACTATTAGCTTTGTAATTCGTTACAGTTGGATGAAAAACACTTGAGCGGTATTTTTTACTGCTGAAGTCAAAAATCAAAATAAAAAAGCCGCTTAATTGCTTAAGCGGCTTTGATATTTGGCGTCCCCAAGGGGATTATAAAATACGTCCATGTATTTTACCGCTTTGCGGCCGTGCTAGCGCACGTTCAAAAATGTTCCAGACATTTTTGTCGAACCGTAGGGGTTCTCATCCCCTTGGGTCATCAATATCTTTAACCCAATAAAAAAGCCGCTTAATTGCGTAAGCGGCTTTGATATTTGGCGTCCCCAAGGGGATTCGAACCCCTGTTACCGCCGTGAAAGGGCGGTGTCCTAGGCCTCTAGACGATGGGGACAAAAAATCTTCTTTCGAAAGCAAGCTTTCGAGATTTTTTGTCAGGAGAAGTGAGCCAGCGAACTGAACGACCTCTTCCAACTAGAAACTTCGTTCATCGAAACACGTTTCGATAAGTTTTTGTATGGCAAGATGAGCCTGCGAATCGCGCGACCTAACTTTTGATGCTCTACAAAAACGAAACTTCTATCAAACATTTTATCAACTGGCCTAGGCGGTAGTTAATAATCCTTGTTTTAAAACTTAACCTGCATCCTGCAGCTTAACCTATATGGCGTCCCCAAGGGGATTCGAACCCCTGTTACCGCCGTGAAAGGGCGGTGTCCTAGGCCTCTAGACGATGGGGACAGAAACTTTGTTTATCGAAGTACACTTCGATAAGTTTCTGTAAGGTGAGGTGAGCCTGCGAACCAAGCGACCTTATTCTTACAAAAACCTAGAATCTATCTAATCATTCAACTTTGTTAGGAGAAGTGAGCCTGCGAACTGAGCGGCATTATCTTTTCCGAACAACTAAAATAATTGTCTCGTGATATACAAAAACCTTTCAGTTTCTATTTATCAGTCTTATCTATATATCTACTGGCCTAGGTGGTAGTAGACAATCCTTGATATTGGTGGAGCCAGGCGGGATCGAACCGCCGACCTCTTGCGTGCCACGCAAGCGCTCTCCCAGCTGAGCTATGGCCCCATACTTATCAAATAAGCTTACGCTTTTTCCTAATAAGTAGGCGTCGTTCCGTGACAGCGGGGCGCATTCTAGGCATCTGCCCTTTTTATGTCAACGATTTTTTCAGGAATTTTCTCTGTTTGCTATATATTCCAGCGCTTTGTTTATACGTTGCTCAATTTGAGCTGGTTTAAGTAAGTTTAATGTTAAATCTAATGACGGCGAATTACCCGCTCCTGTCACTGCAACACGTAATGGCATACCTACTTTGCCCATACCTACTTCTAATTCGTCAGCGGTCTGATTAATTGCATTATGAATAGATTCAGTATTCCACTCTGATAGTGCCGACAATTTACTTTGCACTAACAGCAATGCTTCTTTGGCAACAGGACGTAAGTGTTTTTTAGCCGCCTTTTCATCAAAGGCTTCATAATCCTGATAAAAATAATCACTAATTTGTGCTAACTCTTTTAAAGTTTTAACCCTATCAGCTTGCACGGCAATCACGTCTTCTAAAGCAGGGCCGTGAGTTATATCAATACCTTGCTGAGCAAAATGCCACTTGGCGTGTTCGGCCACCTCTTTGGCAGGTAGGGTTTTTATGTAATGTTGGTTTAACCAAATAAGTTTATCCGTATTAAACGCAGAAGCAGATTGGCCAATTGCATCTAACGAAAATAACTCAATCATTTCTTCTATTGAGAAAATTTCCTGATCGCCATGTGACCAACCAAGGCGCACCAAATAATTGAGTAATGCGTGAGGCAGATAACCGTCATCTCTAAATTCCATCACACCTACCGCATTGGTGCGTTTTGATAACTTTTTACCGTCATCACCTAAAATCATTGATACATGTGCATATTCAGGAATAGGGGCGCCTAAAGCTTGTAAGATATTAATTTGACGGGGGGTATTGTTAATGTGGTCTTCACCACGCACTACATGGCTAATCCCCATATCCCAATCATCCACCACCACACAAAAATTATAGGTTGGTGCACCGTCAGAACGACGAATAATCAAGTCATCTAATTCGCTGTTGGCAATTTCGATATCACCACGAATATGATCTTTAATCAGTACGCTACCTTGTTGTGGGGTTTTAAAACGAATAGCAAAAGGTTGATCTTGAGGATGGTCAGTGCGCTCTCGCCATGTACCGGGATAACGAGGCTTTTCGCCCTTGGCCATTTGTTGTTCGCGAATAGCATCTAATTCTGCAGCAGGCATAAAACATTTGTAGGCTTTGCCTTGGGCCAGTAATTGATCAATAAGTTGATTGTAACGATCAAAACGTTGAGTCTGATAAAATGGACCTTCATCCCAATCTAATCCTAACCACTGCATACCTTCAAGTATCGCATCGATAGCCGCTTGAGTGGAACGTTCAATGTCGGTATCTTCAATTCGCAATACAAATTTTCCGCCTTTGCTTTTGGCATATAACCAAGAATAAAGTGCAGTACGTGCACCACCAACGTGAAGGTAGCCTGTGGGACTGGGGGCGAAACGGGTAACAGTTGTCATGTGAATAGAAGCCTGATGTAAAAATTGGCAGTATTTTAACAGCCAATCAAAGTAATTTATATCTACAAAAAGTCATTTAGATAAAAGAGTAAAAGGAAATTAAAAGTGTTTTTAACCTTGAACTTTTGGTTCAGTTCAAAAAGCGCACACTTTTTATCCAATAGCACATTAATTTTCATTTAGATGTTGACAGTCAAAAGACCATACCTATAATAGCGCTCCTCTTACAGGCCAAGGCTTGTTAAGAATTGCAAATTTGGTCGCTTAGCTCAGTTGAAAAAAAGACAGAGCATCGTCGCTCTTTACAAGAGATGGTCGAGGGACACTGGTTCAATCCAGCAATAGTAAAATTTGGTCGCTTAGCTCAGTTGAAAAAAAGACAGAGCATCGCCGCTCTTTACAAGAGATGGTCGAGGGACACTGGTTCAATCCAGCAATAGTAAAATTTGGTCGCTTAGCTCAGTTGGGAGAGCATCGCCCTTACAAGGCGAGGGTCACTGGTTCAAGCCCAGTAGCGACCACCACATTTGTAGTAATGAAGACAGACACATGGTCGCTTAGCTCAGTTGGGAGAGCATCGCCCTTACAAGGCGAGGGTCACTGGTTCAAGCCCAGTAGCGACCACCACATTTTATCTTTAAGTTTCCTTTACATGGTTCAAGTCCTCCGGACCGGGCCACAGTAACGACCACCACATTTTATCTTTAAGTTTCCT
>Ga0115567_10001897_pt1 | contig 20798 bp, 19 predicted proteins | sample COGITO_mtgs_1204_2_FD_88679 | JGI IMG/M metagenome (GOLD analysis project Ga0115567, IMG submission 88679) | Pelagic marine microbial communities from North Sea - COGITO_mtgs_120412 | ecosystem: Environmental > Aquatic > Marine > Epipelagic | place: Germany:Helgoland, sampling site Kabeltonne... | reverse complement strand
TGCAGCAATTAAACTGGCTGCCGCAAAAGCTCCAAGCAATCCTCGCCGTGATATCTTCGTTTCCAAAGAATTTATCATTTATTGCTCTTTCATGCTCTCGAAGCGAATAAAATTCACAATCATCCTCGATAGGCTCAACTCGAAATATAATGAAGTTATTACACAAGACGAATCGCAACCCAAGAATTTTTTTTAGTAAATCCATCAGGACTTTGCCTGTCGGCAAGTTCTTGCCTGTTTTGGCGCGAATTATCGCTGTTTTTGGTTAATAGCGTGTAAACTTATCACACTCTAGCAGAGTTGTGATTGGACAGGCCATCCTAAATGGCGCATTTAAGCAAGCGAGGATGAAGAAGGCAGCGCACCATATGATCATTTTTTCTTATGTTTGGTTCGAAAAAAAGGCGATTTTGTCGATTTTTTGTGTCCTTTTTTTGGTTTTTGTAAGCCTTTTTTTGACCGCGCCTGCACGGGCCAATGGTTTGAAAAGCTTATTAGAAAAAGCTGCCGCCAACAATTCGGATCTTATCCGTTTTTATGAGCGGCGTGGCTATGAGCCCATTTGGACGGGGCGCGGTGACCGCAAGCGGCGCAATGCGCTGATATCGGCTCTTGAAACAGCCGGGATTCATGGCTTGCCTGTGTTGCGCTACAGGCCCAATCAATTGATTGCGCGTTTGCGTGCAGCACGCTCTGACGCCGATCAAGCCCAGATCGAAGTTGTCCTAAGCGAAACTTATCTGCGCTATGCTAAAGACGTCAACTCTGGAATTTTGCGCCCCACTGATTTGCTTGATGATATTTTGCGCAAGGTACCCAAAGTCGATTCGCAAGTCTTTTTAAACTTGATAGCACAGTCTGAACCCGTGGCAGCCCTTGCTGCTATTTCGCCGCGCATGCCGCAATATGTTGGCCTAATGAAAGAAAAACTGCGTATTGAGGCTGACATCGCCAAAGGTGGATGGGGGGCAAAGGTTCCAATGGGCACACTTACAGTGCGCTCTAGCGGGCCTCAAGTGGTGCCGCTGCGCAACAGATTGACCAAGATGGGGTATTTAGAGCGCACTGCAACCCAAGACTACGCAGGCAAAATAGAATTTGCGGTTAAATCCTTTCAGCGCAATCATGGCCTGTTAGATGATGGTGTTGCCGCTAGCGTGACGTTGAGTGAAATAAATATGTCGCCACAAACGCGCTTAATCTCGGTTGTGGTCGCGCTTGAGCGGTTGCGTTGGATGAATTACGAATTGGGCACCCGTCATATTTGGGTGAATCTTCCTGACTTTACGGCCAAAGTAATTGATAATGACAAGTCGACGTTTGAGACGCGCACAGTCATAGGGGCCAATGTTGACGGGCAGCGCAGCCCCGAATTTTCGGAAAATATGCGTTATCTGTCTGTAAATCCTAGCTGGAACGTACCAAAATCCATCACCATTGCTGAATATTTACCACAGCTGCAAAAAAATGCGAATGCGGTCGATTTCTTGCAATTAATTTCGGATGATGGCGAAGTGGTGCCTCGCGAAACTCTGGATTTTACACTGTATACGCCTGAAACATTCCCCTTTCGGCTTCGCCAGCTACCATCAGATGATAATGCTTTGGGTACTGTGAAATTCATGTTTCCCAATCCGCAAAATATCTATTTACATGACACGCCACAAAAAGCGCTGTTTGCGAAAGAAAGTCGCGCTTTTAGCCACGGATGTATTCGCTTAGCCCAACCACACGAGATGGCGCATGTTTTATTAGAGCGTCAAAGCGGCGACCCAGTCGCTTTATTTGACGCGGCCCTGGCTAATGCGCCCAATGAAGAGATCATTAATCTTGCCCAATCGGTGCCTGTGCATTTGGTTTATTTCACCTCGTTTGTCGATGAGGAGGGTCATATCCAATATAGGCGCGATGTTTACAGTCGTGATAAGGTCGTGTTTGATGCGTTGATTGAAAAAGGTTTAGATTTTAGTGCTTTCAACGGCTAAGCTCACCTAAAGGATAAATGGATGCCTGCGTATAATATTGCGGATATTGCTATGGCTTTGGGTGCTGATGCTGTGGGCGATTTGTCGATTGTCATCACGGCTGCGGCCGAACCTTCTATGGCGGGGCCTGCCGATTTGGCCCTTGCGATGGATCCTAAATATGCGTCCGACCTAGCCAAAGGCGGTGCGCAAGCAGCCCTTTTATGGCCGGATGCTGATTGGCGCTCGATGGGCCTTAAGGCCGCGATTTTCGCGCCGCGCGGGCGGATAGCGATGGCCGGCCTGTCGGTTTTGCTCGATCATGGGCCCCAGATAGCAGCTGGTATTGACCCTATGACCCATATTCATCCGTCGGCGCGTATTGGCATGGGGGCACATATTGGTCCGTTTGTGAGCATTGGCGCTGATGTTCAAATTGGGGCAGGGGCGCGCATCGCGTCCCATGTCAGTATAGGTGTGGGCACGTGTATTGGTGATAATGCATTGATTTTGCAAGGTGCGCATCTCGGCGCACGGCTGGTCATTGGCGACCGTTTCATTTGCCAGGCGGGCGCTATTGTGGGGGCTGATGGGTTTTCCTTTGTCACCGCCGATAAATCTGGCGTCGAGGAAATTCGCCAAACTTTGGGCCACCGCGACGATCTGCGGGCGCAATCTTGGGTGCGCATCCATTCTTTGGGTTCGGTCAAAATAGGCGATGATGTCGAGCTGGGTGCGAATGTAGCCATTGATCGGGGCACGGTACGCGATACGGTAATTGGGTCGGGAACCAAACTCGATAATCTGGTGCATGTTGGCCATAATGTCGAGATAGGCCGCGATTGTCTTTTGTGTGGTCAAGTTGGCATAGCAGGATCGGCCCGCTTGGGGGATCGAGTGGTTTTGGCGGGTCAATGTGGGGTTAATGACAATATTTTTGTGGGCGATGATGTGATCGCTGGGGGGGGCACAAAAATATTTACCAATGCGCCCGCAGGCCGTGTGCTTCTTGGGTATCCAGCGGTAAAAATGGCCACTCAGATTGAGTTGAATAAAGCCACCCGCCGATTGCCGCGTTTGTTTGCGCAGGTACAAAATCTACAAGAGACTGTTACAAAATTATTAGATAAGCAGTTTAAATAGCGCAGGTGCCATATGACCCAATCCGTTGAAAAAGCTGTTATGCGTATTTTGGCCGAACAAGCTTTTATTGATATTGCGGACGTGTCCCTTGACCAATCTCTGGTGGATTTGGGGATTGATTCAATGGGGTTGGTTGAGTCAATTTTCGCGATGGAAGAGGCCTTTGACATCGCCATCCCATTTAATGCCAATGCACCTGAAGCTTCAAGTTTTGACATCTCGTCTGTTGCTACCATTGTGGCGGTTGTGAAAAGCTTGATCGCCCAAAAACAAGATGCATAGAGTTGTTATTACGGGTGCAGGCACGATCAATCCCCTTGCACAAGATGTTACCGGCACCTACGCTGCTTTTAAAGAGGGGCGCTGCGGCATTGGCCTGTTGGACATCCGTGATAAAGACCGCCTTTCAATTAAAATAGGTGGTCAGGTTTTAAACTGGAATTCTGATGCGCACTTTAGCCACAAAGAAATTGTTCTTTATGATAAATACACTCAGTTTGCACTTTTGGCTGCGCGCCAAGCCATCGCTCAATCTGGCCTCAGTTTCAATGGAAACTTGGGCTATGAGGCGGGGGTTATTTTAGGCACTGCAGGTGGTGGGGTGAATACATGGGATGAAAATTACCGCGTGGTCTATGAAGAGGGCAAAAACCGCGTGCATCCGTTTGTAGTTCCCAAGCTAATGAATAATGCCGCCGCAAGCCATGTTGCGATTGCCTATAATATTAAGGGGCCCAGCTATACGGTGGCAACAGCTTGCGCCTCGTCTAATCATGCGATGGGGCAAGCCTTTATGATGATAAAAGCTGGGCAATCGCGGGTGATAGTTACGGGTGGATCAGAATCGATGCTGTGCTTTGGCGGCATCAAAGCATGGGAGGGGCTCCGGGTGATGTCAAAAGACGCCTGTAGGCCCTTTAGTCTCAACCGCAATGGAATGGTCCAAGGCGAGGGGGCAGCTATTTTCGTCTTTGAAGATTATGGACATGCCCGTGCCCGCGGAGCTAATGTTTTGGCCGAAGTGATTGGGTTTTCGATGACGTCGGACGCGTCAGATATTGTTGTCCCCTCAATGAAAGGGGCGGCACGGGCAATTGCGGGTGCACTAAAAAGTGCTAAGCTTAACCCAGAGGATGTAGGCTATATCAACGCCCACGGTACTGCTACTGCAGTTAATGATAAAACCGAATGCGCCGCTATTTCCAATGTTTTTGGGTACCACGCCGATAAATTAATGATTTCTTCTACCAAATCGATGCATGGGCATTTGATCGGGGGCACGGGCGCGGTTGAGCTTTTGGCCTGCCTTATGGCACTTAATCACGGGGTAATTGCCCCCACCATCGGCTATGACGACCCTGACCCAGAATGTGCTTTAGATGTTGTGCCAAATGTTGCCCGCGACGCGAAGGTGGATGTTGTTCTTTCAAATGCCTTCGCTTTTGGTGGCATGAATGCCGTTTTGGTCCTGCGCCGCAAGCCTTAGGTTATCTAACTGCAAGACTTTCTAACGCTTTGGTAAAGCCTATTAGCGACATTTCAAGCGCAAAGGGGGCCGTTGGTTTTGCGGCAGCCGTTAGAAAAATGGTGGCTGTGGTGCCTTTGCTTAAAGAATTAAGTTCATTTTTTGTAAAGCCTATACGGGCCACGCAGCCCTGTTTGTTGCACCAGCTATAGGGGTAGGACTTAACGGCCTCCCCCTCAATCTGAATTTGCAATTCGGCTGTCAAAAGCGTTTCTAGCGGTGTCATGATCGAAGCGGCCATCACTGCTTGCCCTCCTTGGGGCACATTAAACATTGTCACTTCGACCATTGGGTTTCGTGTGGCGTCAGTCAAAACTTGAAACATGTGGCAGTTATTAGGCTCGCTTTCGGCTTTGATGCAGCGCTTTTCCCAGGGTCCGAAAACTGACTCAGTATAAACATCGCCCAGTTTGATCTCGGCTGCTGACAAGGGTAGCCCTTGCGCCCCCACCCTAAAAGGAAGGGCTAGACAAAAATACAGTATCAAAAGATTAAGCAGTTTTTGCATTATTTGTTCCATAGTTCAGTTTAATCATTTTTATCATGGTAGCAGAGCCATGTCAGATATAAATTAATAATATGAGAAATTATGTAAAAAGACTAGGAAAACCGACCCTCTTAATCCCTGTTGGACTTGCTGTCCATTTAAGTTCGCTTAGCAAATTAGTTTGCACCTTCAACTGCTTTTTAAAAAAGCTGCACCCAAAGAAATTTAAGATCCATCAGGGAGGACTTGAATGCAAACGATAAAAACTGGTTTGGCTGAAAGCTAAAACCATTAATAAATTACAGAGACCTCAGCATAACCCCTACTTTAGTAAAAAGCTCGAAAGTATACCATTGATTTTGTTCGATAAAATATATCTAAACCCACCAAAACGGAGTTATGCTGAGGTCTCTTACAGGTAAAGTAAGAACTTAGTTAAAGCGGCCGAATTTTCAGTTTGACTAAGCGATTGTCGCGTTTGCGGACCACTTCAAAGCGAAATCCATGAAAGCTAAATACCTGCCCTTCGGCTGGAATCATTTGTGCTTCATGAATCATAAGACCTGCGATTGTGTTGGCCTCATCATCAGGTAATTGCCAGTCTTTTGCTCGATTTAGATCTCGGATTGTCATTGAGCCATCAACTAAATAATCACCATTTTCCGATTTTTTCAATGGGCTGTCGCGTTCTACGTCGAACTCGTCAGTGATTTCGCCGACAATTTCTTCTAAAATATCTTCCAACGTAATCAGCCCACGAAGCGCGCCATATTCATCCACAACCAACGCAAAATGGGTGCGTCGTTTCAAAAATTGCCGCATCTGTTCGTCAAGCGTAGTTGTTTCAGGCACAAAATAGGGCTTCATCGCTACCTTGAGGACGTCAACCGAAGCTAGGTTGAGCACAGTTCTGTCGCCTGCGCGCAAGACATTGTTCATCTCGCGCAGCAGATCCTTGGCATGCACAACACCTAAAATATTCTCATCATCGCCCCGATAGACTGGTAATCTTGTGTGCGGCGATGCTAGCGCTTGGCTGATAATATCATCAGGGGCCGTATCGGCATCGATCATTTCTATTTGGCTGCGGTGGCGCATGATCTCTTCTACGGTACGCGACGTCAGGTCCAGTGCGCCCAGAAGACGGTCGCGGTCTTCCTTTTCCACAGCCCCTTCGGAGTGGCCTAATGCAATTACTCCAGCTATTTCTTCTCGAAGGGCTAAGATGTGGCTGTTGGGGTCAGTGCGGACACCAAACAAATATAAAAGGCCTCGAACAAAAAGTCGCACAACATTGATAATAGGAGAAAAAATCCAAATCATAATTTGAATAACAGGAGCTACCCGCGCTGCGAATGTTTCGGGAAAAGTTATAGCAACAGTCTTTGGCAGCACCTCTCCAAAAACCAAGACGAGAACAGTCATACCCAAAGTTGCAAAGGCCACACCTGAATCGCCAAAAAGCCGTGTCAGCAGAGCAGTTGCAAGTGAGGCAGCCAAAATATTCACTACATTATTACCCAAAAGCAGAGCACCTATCATTTTTTCGCTGTCTTCGGTCACCCGCAAAGCGGCCTGCGCGCCCTTAGAACCCCGATCAGACTGGCTGCGCAACTTTCCGCGTGAGGCTGCTGTTAGCGCCGTCTCTGACCCTGAAAAAAAACCCGAAACGGTCAACAGCACAGCAATTGACCCAGAGGTCAGCCAGAAATTAGTGTCAAAAAAATGCGTGCTCATAGTCTTTCCTTAATATGAACCCTTTATGTGGTGTGGCGTAGGGGTATAATCAATGTATAGGGCGGGCTCACCTTAGCGTTTTTTTGGTTTGGCCAAAGGATGGTGGGTTAAGACCAAAGTTTTAAGATGTGCATCTAGCACATGGGTATAAATCTCGGTGGTAGCAATATCGGCATGACCAAGAAGCGTTTGAATGACCCGCAAGTCAGCGCCGCCGGCCAAAAGATGGGTGGCGAAGGCATGGCGCAGCCGATGGGGGGTCACCAGCGAAGGATCAATACCTGAGGTGACGGCAATATTTTTCAGCATTAAGTAGTAATATTCACGGCTAATATGTAGACCTTTTTTTGGACTAGGAAATAAAAAACTGGAAATTTTAATTCCATTTTTTAACTGTCGATCATTTTTTTGATCGAGCTTTTTAATCCACTTTGTTAATAGATCTGCGGCGGGCGCAGATAGGGGTGTTAAGCGCTCTTTCTCACCTTTGCCGCGCACTAAGAGCATCTTTGGTGCTCCGCGTGCGGAGGCAAGGGGGAGCGACACCATCTCTGAGACACGCATCCCTGTGGCGTAAAGTAGCTCAAGCATCAAGCCGTTTCGCAACTGTTCAAAGCTGGTGCGTCCATAGCTGCGCGCCGCCACCAAAAGCGCGTTTACTTGGCTTTGGGTCAAGACCTGTGGAAGTGATTTCGCTTGTTTCGGTCCTTTTAGCGTGATGGCCGGATTATCATTGCGCCAACCTTCTTCAAAGGCAAAGCGCAGCAATTGGCGGATGGATGACAGCCTCCGTGCGCGTGTGGATCTGGACAGGCCAATTGTGTCGCAGTGAATAAGATAATCGTTGATCTCATCTCGGCTGACATCAATGAAGCTTTGGGCGCGCTGTTTTAAAAACTTTGAAAAATCAAGTAAATCACGACCATATGCCAGTTGGGTGTTGCGCGCACTATCAAGTTCGGCGGCACTGGTCTCCAGAAACTGGGTGATCCATTGATGATCTTTTTTTGGGACCGCAATCATAGGGTTGGGCGTTTTAAAAGCAGAACCTGCAAGGCAATTTGGCGCGAAATATCGCCTTGACCCACCCTATCAAGCAGGCTCAGTCCCGTGCATAACGCCGCGTTGTCGCCTGAGGCACCACGGTTTATCAGCGCAAGCGCGCTAAGAATTGCTTCGCCGTAGCGATTTTGATCCAGAAATTGCTGCAAATCATGAGGCAAAAGGGGCTTTGTAAAGGCTTTGGCGACAGCTCCTTGCTGGGGAGTTAGGCTTTTGCGCCCTGCCTCTTGTCGCAAATCACCGCCCTCTTGGGTGATTGTGCCCGTTGCCAAGCCAATCAACAGCGCATCAAAGGCACTTTGCGGTTGACGCAGTTGCGCGATTTGTTGTGCACCTTCGGACAAAAGCAAAATGTGAAATGCCAAATCAGCCTGCGGCTCTGGCAGGGCCAAAACTGCAAGACGGCGCGCATAGATATTGGCAAAGGGCACTTCTAGCCCCGCATTTTGCATCTGAACCCACGCCAAATGCAGGGTGTTTGTAATTTGTACAACATTTTTGGTAGCCAGCGCTTTTTCAAAGGCTTGAATGGCCTTCACGCGGCCCCAGACACCGCCCGAGGCCGCAGACGTATCGTCAGAATAAAGTCCCAACAACACGTTAGGGGCCAAGACCCCTGCTTTGGCCAAGCGTTCGGCGGCCTCAACCTGGGCTGTATAGCCTGACTGAATGCGCAAATCACCATAGGCAAAGGCAATGGGCAAGTCTTGGGTGGGCAAAGGCTCTCCCACGGCTTCGAACAAGCGCCAAATCAAGGGACTAGGCCGCGACGGCGGTGATAGGGGAAGGTCTTGCTCGGTTAGGTCGCTGCCCAAAAATCGGGTCAAAATCGCATCTTGCTCGGAGTTTAGAATGCCTAGACTTTGGGCGGCGCGCAAAGTTATGGCAGCCGCGGCCCAGTCGCCGTCGCGCGCCAAACAAAAGATCCGCGCCAAATAGGTTGGGGCCAGAATTGGGGTTGTGCGCATGCTTTGGCAAGCCATATCCTCATGCCCTGTCAGCAACGCCACATCAAAGCTGCGGCGAAAAAGGGCGGGCGATTTGATCAGTACTAGATTGATAAGTCCTTCTGCCTGTTCAAGTGCGCCCATCTCTAAAAGGCGGTCAATTCGTTCGATTAACAGCGTAGCCTTCGTTGAACTGCCGCGCGGCGCATGGCTTTCGGCCAATAAAAGTTGAATGAAAAAACTTTGCGCGGCGGGTAAACTTGGGGCTGTGAGGGCTTTTAGTTGAGCTGCGATAGTATCAACCTGACCATTGGCCCAGAGATTCTGCGGAAGCCCCGTGACCCGTGTTGGTAAAAGGCCGAGCGAATCTGGTTGTTCATTTTGGATTGCAATAACGGCTATTTCTTGCCGTGGTGATGCAAGTTGAATGTCGGCAGTCTCATATCCCAACATTTGCGGGGGCGCGACTGAGTTTGAGAGCCAATCAATTGCCGATAACGGCGCATTTTTCGGGGCGAATTGTGTCAAAAAACCCTGCGCCAAAGCTGGCCTTACTGTATACCATGACGTAGCGAAGGTCATAAAACATAATAATATAATCAAAAAAACAGATTTCAAATCTTAATTCTCATTTAAAATGACTGGAAGTGTTTTGATTTCAGTATCAGGTGTTAGGGCGGCAAAACTAACGTAAAACACCATGCCAATAACCCCGATCACCACAATTGCGAAAAGTATTTTGATGAGTTGTCCCATTTGACTTCCTTTTGAGCCCAAAGCCTTTGGGCTTGGGCTGTTTTTTTTATTATGACTTATATATATGGTAATTGCACCAAATTCACGCCATTCATGAAAAAAGATTGGCTTCACTATTTAAAAGCAAATGGATCAAGTTTGACACGGCTATTAAAGACAATTGTTCTTGTAGGCATGATGGGGGCGGGTAAAACTGCGGTTGGGTTACAGCTTGCCAAAATGCTAGACGTTTCCTTTCTTGATTCGGATGACGAAATCATGAACGCCGCCCAACGCTCGATCGCTGAGATATTTGAGCGGGATGGTGAACAATTTTTTCGTGCTCGCGAAACAGAAGTGCTGCGCCGTTTGGTTGTGGGGCGTCCTTGTGTTTTATCAACTGGCGGTGGAGCCTTTATGTCTGAGTGCAACCGTACCATAATTCAAGGAGCGGGAATATCGGTCTGGCTTGAGGTGGACTTGCCTACGCTTTGGGCTCGAGTGCGAAATAAAACGACCCGCCCCTTGTTGCGCACGCAAAATCCTTATGCCACCCTTAAATCGATTTATGAGTTGCGTGTGCCCTCCTACCGTTTAGCGACCTTGTCGGTGCAATCAAAGCCGGATTTAACAGTTGAAGATATGGCTAAAAAAGTTTGTATAGAGTTAAGGCATCAAGACAGTTTGTTTGAAAAAGGATAGTCCATGACAGGCGATCAGGTCGCAGTTCTCCTAGGCGATAGATCTTATGACGTGGTGATTGAGGCTGGTCTGACTGAACGGGCTGGCGACCTCATTGCCCCGCTTTTGGCTCGCAAACGCGTTGCTATTGTGACCGATGATCTGGTGGCTCCTTTGCATTTAGAAACCCTCCAAGCCTCGCTTGATTTGGCAGGGATAGCGCATACAAATTTGATTTTGCCCCATGGTGAAAGCACCAAAAACTGGCCCTGTCTGACACAAACAGTGGAGTGGTTGCTTGAACAAAAGATCGAGCGACGCGATATTGTCATTGCGTTTGGGGGGGGAGTGATTGGTGATTTGGTTGGCTTTGCTGCGGCCATTTTGCGGCGTGGAGTTCGATTTGTACAAATTCCAACCACGCTACTGGCGCAAGTGGACAGCTCTGTCGGCGGGAAAACTGGTATAAATTCTGTTGCAGGTAAAAATTTGATTGGCGCTTTTCATCAACCAAGTTTGGTCCTTGCTGATATCGCTTTGCTTGACAGTTTGTCAAAACGTGATTTTCTCGCCGGTTACGGTGAGGTGGTGAAATATGGACTTTTGGGCAATATTGGCTTTTATGAATGGCTTGAAAAATGCGGTCCTCAAATTGCGTTGGGCGATCATGCGCTGCGCCAGGTTGCTGTGACCCGTTCGGTTCAAATGAAGGCCGATATTGTGGGCCGAGACGAAACAGAAGAAGGCGAGCGCGCGCTCTTAAATCTTGGTCACACGTTCTGCCATGCCCTCGAAAAAGCTACGGGTTATGGTGAGCGACTTTTGCACGGCGAAGGCGTTGCCATTGGCTGTGTGATGGCGCTTGAGTTGTCGCAAAGTATGGGCCTTGTTTCGCAAGAAAGCCCTTCTCGGTTGCGCGCCCATTTGCGCGCCATGGGTACAAAGGTTGATTTGGCAGATATCTCGGGTGCGCTGCCAAGCGCTGAGGTGCTTTTGTCTTACATGGCGCAAGATAAAAAAGTGATTGACGGGCGTTTACGGTTTATCTTGAATCGCTCCATTGGTCAGTCTTTTGTAGCCGATGATGTACCTGCTAAAGCTGTTTTGGAGGTTTTAAACGGTGCTTTGACGGGGCGGGGTGACTTATGACGGGAACCACAGCTGAAGCCAAAATAACCGTGATGGGGGCAGGAGCCTATGGGTTGGCACTGGCGTCGGTTCTCGCCCAAGGGGGGCGCAATGTGGCGCTCTGGGGGCGCGATGGTGCCAAGATCGCTAAGCTAGAAAACATGCAGCGCGTACAAAGCCTTTTGACCGCTGTTAACGTGCAGCCAAATTTACGCTTAATCGGACCAGAACTGACGCAAGTGGGCGATGTCGTGCTTTTATGCGTTCCCAGCCAAGAGCTGCGCGGTCTTTTAACTCGCTTTCAAACGCTTTTGGCAGATAAAACTTTGGTGATTTGCTGCAAAGGAATTGAACATGCAACAGGGGCCTTGCCTAGCCAAATCGTGGCGGAATTCTGCCCTGGCGCCCAAATTGCGGTGCTAACGGGGCCAAGCTTTGCGGTTGATTTGATGGTAGGAAAACCTACAGCCCTCACACTGGCAGGCGCCCCAAGCTTTGGGCGCCAGTTGCAAGAACTTTTATCCACTCCCTTGATGCGACTTTACCTAACGGGTGATGTTTTGGGCGCTCAGTGGGGTGGGGCTCTTAAGAATGTGATTGCCATTGGTGCAGGCGTGGCCATGGGGGCGGGGCTTGGCGAAAGCGCGCGTGCCGCGCTGATGACTCGTGGTTTTGCTGAAATGCAGCGCCTGGCTGTTGATCAGGGCGCATTCGCACAAACTTTGGCGGGACTTTCGGGTTTTGGTGATTTAATTTTAACCTGCACCTCTGGGCAATCACGCAATTTTTCTTATGGGTTTGCTCTTGGCCAGAGGCAACCTGTTCAAAAAAATCAAACCGTCGAAGGGGTAAAAACGGCCCATGCTGTGGCTAAACGTTATGGGCAGGCCATGCCCGTGGCCAATATATTGGCGAGTTTTTTGTCAGATGAGGTTGATTTGAAAACCGCTATCAAGGCTTTACTTGATAGACCACTCAAGGCGGAAATCACCTAGTGACTTTCTATTTTATGATTTGGCTGGGGCGCCAGGATTCGAACCTGGGAATGCCGGTACCAAAAACCGGTGCCTTACCACTTGGCGACGCCCCAACCGTGCGGCGTATCTAGCGAAGCCTCGCGCCCTCTGCAAGAGGATTTTGCAATAATTTGCAAGTCTTGCGCTGCTCAGGATAGAAGGCGCAATAAACGGAACAAAGGCATGTGATGCAGGACTATGATGTGGTGATTTTAGGCTCAGGTGCGGCAGGTCTTTTTGCCGCGGGCGAGGCTGCTCGCCGTGGGCGTCGGGTATTGGTAATTGATCATGCTAAGGCCGCAGGCGAAAAAATCCGCATCTCTGGTGGTGGGCGGTGCAACTTTACCAATCTTAATATCCAGCCTGAGCGGTTTTTGTCGCAGAACACCCGTTTTGCACTGTCAGCGCTGCGTCGCTTTACCCAACATGATTTTATTAGTCGCGTGAATGCTGCCAAAATCGCTTGGCATGAAAAGGCCATGGGCCAACTGTTTTGTGATGGTTCGGCCAAACAGATCACCCAAATGCTGTTGCGCGATTTAGCAGAGGGCTCAGGAGAAATTTGGCTCGAGACAAGTATTTTCGGGGTGCAGCGCTGTGGTGCTACCTATCAGGTTGCCACGTCGCGCGGTGCAGTGACAGCTGTGTCTGTCATTGTCGCTTTGGGCGGCAAATCCATTCCAAAAATGGGAGCCACTGGCTTAGGTTACAAGATTGCCCAGCAGTTTGACATCCCACTAGTGGAGACCCGCCCAGCCCTTGTGCCCCTAACCTTTGGTGGCGCCGAACTTGAGGCGTTAGCCTCTCTCTCCGGGCTGTCGGTTGCGGGGCGGGTAACTTCGGGACAAATACGCTTTGATGATGGGGTGCTTTTTACCCATCGTGGGCTTTCGGGGCCTGCAGTGTTGCAAATCAGCTCATACTGGCGCGAGGGTGAGGTTATTTTACTGGATCTTGCCCGCGAACAAGATAGCGGCATATTTTTACGCAAATTGCGTGAGCAAAATGGAAAAATAGCACTGCAAACAGCTTTGGGGCGGTTTTTGCCAGAAAAGTTGGCGCGTTTAGTGGCGGTGCAGTCTGGTCTTTTAGGAAATTTGGCAGATCAAAATAACGCAAAATTAGATCATTTGGCTGCATTGGTACATGGATGGAACCTAACCCCAGTCGGTTCCGAGGGCTACCGTACCGCAGAAGTGACACTTGGTGGGGTTAGCACGGACGCGCTAGATTCTAAAAATATGCAGGTCAAATTCTGCCCCGGTCTTTATTTTATAGGTGAAGTTGTTGACGTAACTGGTTGGTTGGGCGGATATAATTTTCAATGGGCTTGGTCATCCGCTTGGGCCGCTGCTCAGGTCGCGTGACCGATGTCATTCAGATTATAAGGGGTGGTTTGATAGATTTCATTGATCCAATTACCATAAAGTAAATGCGCGTGGCTACGCCAACGATTGTTGGGTGCAAGGACAGGATTGTCGTCAGGATAGTAGTTTAATGGCACATTAATAGGCGTGCCTTCCGCCATATCGCGGTCATATTCTTGTTTAAGCGTATCGCTGTCATATTCAAAATGGTTGAAAATATAAAGCGCACGGTGGGCTGCATCTTCGATCAGACATGGGCCCACCTCTGGGCTTGATAGAAGAATTTTCAAGCCGGCTTTGCTGGCTATTTCCTCTTGTTTCATCTCGGTCCAGCGTGACACGGGAATAACAAAATCATCTGAAAATCCGCGCAAATAGGCTGAGGTTGGTGCTATATTACGGTGTCTGAAACAGCCAAAGGCCTTGGCGCTTAGCATATGTTTATCAACTTTATGAAAATAATTAATCATGGCCATGCCACCCCAGCACACGCCAAAGGTTGAGTGCACATTGGTTTGCGTCCAATCCATCACCTCTTGTAATTCAGCCCAATAGGTAACACCAGTAAAGGGCAAATGCTCAATCGGTGCCCCCGTGATAATCAGCCCATCAAATTTCTCTGACTTAACAGCGGAAAAAGGGCGATAAAAGGCTTCCATATGTTCAGCTGCGGTGTTTTTGGTTTGATGTTCGGACATCCGGATCAGGTGAAAGTCAATTTGCAAAGGGGTTGCACCAATCAGGCGGGCAAATTGATTTTCCGTTTGAATTTTTTTTGGCATCAAATTCAGGAGTGCAATGCGCAACGGGCGAATTTCTTGGGTCGAGGCGCGCTCAGGCGTCATTACCATAACACCTTCTTTTTGCAAAAGGTCAAAGGCGGGTAGGGTTTGGGGTAAGGTTATCGGCATAGGGCATTTTTGCTTTTTTCTGCAATAGCTTTAGCTATTAGACTATTGAAATCATCTGTATTTTTAATTTTTGCTACATTTTGGGCGCTGACCGTCACACCCCAATTTGCCATGGCCTCGTATCGGGGTTGACGGTGGGCCAAGGCCTGTGAATAGCTGAAGCGCACGAAGGTATCAGGATCAATCTCGTTTGGCGATTGTCCCTTTTGGTTTTGATAATCTTGCCAAATCCGTAACAAAAAGGCGGGCTGGTAGCACATGGGTTTGGGCGCACGGTCAAAGCGTTTGATCAGTTCATCGCTATGGGCCGTCGACCCTTTTATCCAAATCAAAAGTTGAGACTGGGACAATTCATTCATTAAAGTATCTTTTGGGTCAAATGGGTCACAGACTTCGCAGATTGAGCCTCCACTATCGCAGATAAAATTCTCATATCCGTAAATATCGTGCGCGCGTGTCATAAACTGCAGCGAGTCACTTAAGGCTGCTATTTCTGATTGAAAATGTTGTGCTTGGCGGCGTTGATATTCCGAAAACTCTAACCCACCTAATTCAACAGCCCCAGGCTTGCCCAAGTAGGTCGAAAGCGGAGCTAGATTGTCAAAGGTTATGTTGGATTTAATGTGCACAGAATCGCTGAGTAAAAGTGGACGCAAAAAAGGCACTTTCATTGCTTCGCGCTTCAAGTTATCAGCTATATATTCGCCTAAATAGCGCGTACCGATGCGGTAGTCTACAGAGTAGTGAAACCAGCTTTTATCAGCTCGCAAAAGGTTGGCCAAATGTGTTTTTCCCAAACCTGACATACCAAATACTAGCACGCGCTTTTGGGTTGCCTTTTGCCAATCATTTGCTGTGGAATAAATCATCATGCTCTCCAGATTTCACTCTTGTTAGAGCCTTTTGAGGGAGACTTCACGCGTTTATTTATGCGTCCCTTCGATCCAAACCCCTAGAATGAAAGTTGTTTCATCAAAACATCACATTTTATCAGACAAATAACGGGTCAGCCTTTGCCAAGCGGTCAAACTTCATTAGGCTATCAATCAGGGCATTCATCTGATTAAGTGGCACCATATTTGGTCCGTCTGAGGGTGCCGTATCGGGCTTTTCATGGGTTTCAATAAAGACCCCAGCAACCCCAAGGCTTACGGCAGCGCGTGCCATCACGGGGGCAAACTCACGTTGCCCGCCTGATGAACCGCCCATGCCGCCGGGCTGTTGCACCGAGTGGGTGGCGTCCATAATTACAGGATAACCGCTGCGCGCCATGATAGGCAGGGCGCGCATATCGGCGACTAAAGTATTATAACCAAAACTGGTGCCACGTTCGGTCAGCATAATATTTTCATTGCCGGTAGAGACAAGCTTGGCCGCGACATTGGCCATATCCCAGGGGGCCAAAAATTGACCTTTTTTCACATTCACTACCGCACCTGTTTGGGCAGCTGCCAACAGCAGATCGGTTTGGCGGCAGAGAAACGCTGGAATTTGAATGATATCAACATATTGCGCCGCAATCTGGGCTTGTTCAGTGTCATGCACATCGGTTAACACTGGAATGCCACTTGCCCTTATTTTAGCCAATATCTCAAGCCCGGCTATCATGCCTAATCCCCTTTTCCCCGAAAGTGAGCTACGGTTGGCCTTGTCATAGCTGCCTTTGAAAACATATTGTGCACCCGCAGCCTGACAGACCATCGCCATGTTGCCCGCAATCATTTCAGCGTGATCTAGGCTTTCCAATTGGCAAGGACCAGAGATGACTAAAAGTGGTTTGTCATTGGCAATTTTAAGGCCGGCGCAGTCAATCGTTTTCATAAAAATCCTAACCTGAAACTTATTCTGGAAAATTTGAGGACGTCATAAATAGTATCGATCTAAATAGCAGAAAAGATCAACATAACAAGGAAGGTTTTTTCAAAACCCTTTGGTTGGCTTGTCTCATTCGTCAGCCTGGGATTGGCATACACTAACAAATAGTTGTCTTGGTGGTTTGGGTTGTTTCGCGCTACGTCAAGGTAGGTTTCCTTACCAGAAGGCTATTTTGCCTGAGGGAGGTTACCCACTCCGCGCATGATGTAGATCATCTGCGCAAACGCCAATCCGGAAAGCAGCGCCAGGCCAAAGCCTAAACGAGCGCCTTCGCGGGCAATGCCTCCTAATAGCGTGACATCTGCCACCAAGCTCGGTGTCACGAAGGCCAGTGCACTGCTGACAGCAATTAAAGCCAAATCGCGTTTGCTAAGGTCCAAAGGGCGGACAACCAAACCAAACGATATGGCCAAAAGTGCCATAATAAACATGCCCAATGGTTTACCCACCATCATAGAAAGCCACAGGCTAAGGGTCACCTGATTGAAGGCCTGAAAGTCGATTCCGCCTTGGGTAAGGCCAAAAAGAGCCATAGTTATGATAAGGGGTGGGGTAATTAAGTGGGTCATGCGGTTTAGTGGGTCATGTAAGAACCTCTCTGGCATGGAAAAAAGACCAAAGGCGTGGGAACCGTGAGCAATAGCGGGAATGATCGGCAAAAGCCCCAATGTAAGCGGCAGCCCCGAACCCCAAAAAAACAAAAAGCAAAAGCAGGCCCCAATAAGGTAGGGGGTTAAATGTTTCGCATTTTCCTTATCACGCTCGGATAGCGCTAAAGGGGCAAAACGGCCAAAAAAACGCCATGTTAAAAAACTGCAAAGGCCCGTCATAAATAGATAAAAAAATGAGATATCACCAATCGGATCAAGGGCAACCATAAATAACAGCCCTAAAATGGAGCTGACGCCTGCGATCGCCAAAATAGGTTCAATTGCGCGATGTTTGCCTCCAAAAATCATCTTCCCCATCATATAGGCCAAAAGCACGTCACCTCCAAAAGGTACGCTCCAACCATAGGTGGTGATTTGTTCTATCTGCCCCTTAGTTTGCGTCAGCCACCAAGTTACTAGCGCGCCCAAAAAGCCGCCTAAACACATTATGGCCCAAAGCCCCATATCACGGCGGCGCAAAAATCCACGTTGAAACAGCGCGGATTCCCAAAGCTCTTTACCGATGACAAAGAACAAAAGCGCCGTTGCACTGTGCGCCAAGAACCGACCAAAAGTTATTAGTTTTATATCAAAAGGCAGGGCGCGTATAAAGGCAAGTTGTGGGTCAATCAGTCGAAACTCTACCATGTCATAATAGCTTTCAGGTGACAGATTGACCCAAGCGGTGCCCAATACCATGCCGGCTAACATAGCAGCTGAAATCTGAGGAATGACGGGTGTAACACGATACATGAAATATTCCCCAAAGGACAAATTGTAAGCGATAATTATACTTAGCAAAATGACCACATGGCCGCAAGTTGGTACAATTTTTACAAGAGCAAAGCAGCGCTTGATCCTGTGGTGGGGGTTGAGTAGGAAAGCGCATGGATATAAATTTGACTGACCTAGACCAAAGCTATCTGGCTATGATGCTAAAGCCCGAGGACGATCGGCTGAGATTGCATTATTATGACGCCTTGGCCGATTCTGAGCTGTTCGTATTGCTAGAGCGTGAACCCAAAGCCAGTGACATAGACCCAAAGGTTTTTGCGCTTGAGGGCGGTCCCTTGGTTTTGGTCTTTGATGTTGAAGAGCGCCTGTCAGCGTTTACGGGTGCCGCTGCCCCGTATGCTGCTTTGCCAGGTCGGGTGATTGCCGCCGCGCTTGTGGGGCAGGGCGTGGGGTTGGGGATCAACCTTGGGGTCGCTTCGGCAATGATTTTGCCTCCCTCGGCGGTGCAGTGGTTGGCGGATACGCTGGCCCATCAGCCTGCTCAGGACGAAGGGCGCCCCAAATTTTTTCATCCGCTGCAGGCTTTGCCGGCTGAATTGATGCGCGTGCTGACGCACAAACTGTCGCGCATCGGCGCGCTGGCCGATTATGCGCTGTTGGGAGGCGTCGAATATGAGGGAGGGCGCAGGGGCCATCTTTTGGCCTTTGTGGATGCAAATCAAAATGCCGAGGCCGCTTTGGCTAAAACTGCGACTGAGGCTTTGACCTTTTCGGGCCTAGACGCGGGGGCTTTGGACGTGACCTTTTTGGCCAGCGGTGATCGTGGGCTTGAGATGTTAAAAAAAGTAGGCCAGCGTGTTGATTGGAGCAAACCTCAAGGTCCAAGCCCAAAAGTCGCACCAAGCGCGCCAGGCTCAAACCCTAAAAAGCCACCAATTTTGCGTCAAAGGGGTCGAATTGTTTAGGTATTATAGTACCTATTTGTTAATATATTGATTTTATTGTATAAAAATAGTATAAATTCGCTTGACCTGCTCATTTTTATGCAGCAGATAGGGCCATCTTCTAGCAGGGGTCCTTTCCCCATTATTCATAGGGTTCATTATGAAAACCTTTTCTGCAACACCATCGGATATCCAAAAGAAATGGATCCTGATCGACGCTGAAGGCGTTGTGTTGGGCCGCTTGGCGACAATCGTTGCTAATATCCTTCGTGGCAAAAATAAACCAACCTTCACACCGCACATGGATATGGGCGACAATGTGATTGTTATTAATGCCGACAAAATTCAATTGACCGGTAATAAACGCGCCGATAAGCGCTATTACTGGCACACGGGCCATCCCGGAGGGATTAAGTTTCGCACGGCAGGGCAGGTGCTTGATGGTGCCCACCCAGAGCGTGTTGTGACAAAAGCGGTTGAACGTATGATCACCCGTAATAGCCTTGGCCGTCAGCAAATGACGAACCTGCGCGTTTACGCCAGCGCCGAGCATCCCCATGAAGCACAACAGCCTGTCGTTCTCGATCTTAAATCGTTGAACCCAAAAAACACGCGGAGCGCATGATATGTCCGACATCAAATCACTTGACGATCTGAAATCGGCGGTATCGGGCACGACTGCCGCCATCGAAACCGTTAATATGGCCGCACCACGCGTGGCTGTACGGGATAGCTTAGGCCGCTCATACGCCACAGGCAAACGTAAAGACGCTGTTGCACGTGTTTGGATCAAACCAGGCTCAGGTAAAGTGGTCGTGAATGGCAAAACGATGGCCGAATATTTTGCTCGTCCTGTGCTGCAAATGATCTTACGTCAGCCCTTCACTGTTGCTGGCGTTGAAGGTCAATTTGACGTGAATGCTACAGTTGCAGGCGGCGGTCTTTCAGGCCAGGCGGGTGCTGTGAAACACGGTATTTCAAAAGCGTTGCAGATTTATGAACCCACATTACGGGGCGCATTAAAAGCAGCAGGCTTCTTGACGCGTGATAGTCGCGTTGTTGAGCGTAAAAAATACGGCAAAGCCAAAGCACGTAAGAGCTTCCAGTTCTCCAAGCGCTAAGTTCGAATATTCGAATTTATCATATAAAGCAAAGGGTTGCGTATTTCGCAGCCCTTTTTTTGTGCATAGCAGAATTGTAGCAGACACAGTATATGTTGACGTTATGGTTTAGCGATTTTAGCATATCTGTAGCGTTTTAGGTTGCTATTGAAGTGCGCTGTTGGCGTTTTATGAAGACAAAAAAGGGAGCACTATGGTGGTGCGCTTGTGCTGTTTAAGCGCAACCTTAGTGTCGCTGTGCCCAACGCCAAAACGCACAGACGTGCAAATTGGTATATGCGTTTGAAGATTGGCGGACGCAAAGGCTACGTGACACGCAGCACAAAACTTACAATTTACGAAGATGCTTACGAATACGCGAAAAGTGAGTTGTTGCGCTTACAGCAAGCAGCGAAGTTGGGGCACAGTTTAGACGAACATACGTTTGAACAGCATTGGCGTGATTGGTTTGAACGAAACATAAAGAACGGCACGTGGACTGCGAGTAGGCAGTATTGGCACGACAAATACGCCGAACGTTATTTTAAGCAGTATTTTAAGAACAAAGACGGCACGAGTATGCTGCTGAACGATATTACTCCAAGTGTTGCGAGTGGATATTGGGATTGGCGCATTGGGTTTTGGGACAGTGCAGAAGGTAAAGCGCTGCAGAAATACAATCCTAAACGACGTGGCGCTAAAACACGTGGAACTAACAACGCACGAAAAGCGCCAGCAACTAAAACACTGCTGATGGAGCAAAGTGCGTTAAATCAGATATTTTTTGATGC
>Ga0115567_10001894_pt1 | contig 20808 bp, 17 predicted proteins | sample COGITO_mtgs_1204_2_FD_88679 | JGI IMG/M metagenome (GOLD analysis project Ga0115567, IMG submission 88679) | Pelagic marine microbial communities from North Sea - COGITO_mtgs_120412 | ecosystem: Environmental > Aquatic > Marine > Epipelagic | place: Germany:Helgoland, sampling site Kabeltonne... | reverse complement strand
TGTCGCGATGACATCAATGCTGAACAACGTCACCAGGTGCCTGGCAAGTCCCGGCGCATTACTCGCCGCCGGCTGCTTCGCGCTGTATGCGTCACAACATATTTCGATGATGGCCTGGCTGCCGAGCTATATGCGCGAGGTCTACGGTTCCAGCACCCTGGTCGCTGCCGTCGTCCCGGCTGTCGTGCTGATGTTCAATGCCATCGGCAATTGGTTCTCGGCCTGGGCGATGGGGCGCGGCGTGTCGATCTGGTCGCTGCTTGCGGTCGGTGCCATCGGTATGGGGCTGTCGCAGATAGGCATATTCTCGGCATTTCTGCCCGATACCGCGCGGCTCGGCTTCGCGGTCCTTTTCGGCATTTTCGGGGGCATGGTACCCGCAGCGGCGCTCGGTTCTGTCGCGATTTACACACCGTCACCATCCCAGATCGGCACCATGAACGGGCTGATGGTCATGGGTACCAGCACGGGAATGCTGTTCGGTCCGCCCGCGGTGGCCGCAATGCGGGCGGTGATGGGGAACTGGAACGACGTCGTCTGGCTGATGGTCTCACTGGCGACCGTTGGTGTTATTCTCGCCGTCCTGTCGCGCAGGCTGGAGCGGCGTGCCAATGCGGCCCGATCTACACTATAATCAGACAACAACACGACTGAAGGACTGGCCGTAATGACGACCGCAGCACGTAGCGTAGAAATTATCGATGTCGGCCCCCGGGACGGGCTGCAGAACGAACCGGAAATTCTCGATATCGACACCAAGGTCGAATTTATCGGCAAGCTTGTGGATTCGGGCATCCGGCGTATGGAAGCGGTCAGCTTCGTCAATCCGAAGCGCGTCCCACAGATGGCGAATGCCGAAGAAGTACTGGCTGCCCTGCCCGATGACGACGGCGTCACTTATATCGGGCTGGTGCTCAACCGCCGCGGCCTCGACCGCGCGCTCGCCGCAGGCTGCAAGGAAGTAAACTACGCGCTGGTCGCGTCAGATACGTTCAGCCAGAAAAACCAGGGCACAACAATCGAACAGGCGGTCGACGTCTATGAAGAAATCGCCGCCGAGGCAAAGGCAGCGGGGGTGCGTTGCTCCCTGACAATCTCCACAGCTTTCGGCTGCCCGTTTCAGGGGGAAGTACCGCCCGAACGCGTGATCGGCCTCGTCGAACGATGTGCCGGCGACGACACGTTCGAGATCGCTCTGGCAGATACCATCGGCTGCGCCGTTCCAAGCCAGGTTGCCGACCTGTTCGGCGCTTTAATGGAAATCGCCCCTTCAGCACGATTCCGCGCCCATTTTCACAACACCCGCAACACCGGCCTTGCCAATTGCTACGCTGCGGTTGAAGCCGGCGTCCAGTCAATTGACGCCTCGGCGGGGGGGATCGGGGGCTGTCCGTTTGCACCGCGCGCGACAGGCAACGTGCCGACAGAAGACCTGGTCTACATGCTGAACCGGATGGGAATTGAAACGGGCATCAATATCGACAAGCTGATTGCCGCCGGTGACTGGATCGGCGAACAGCTCGGCCATGCGATACCAGCGATGATTGGCAAGGCTGGCCTATTTCCACCGGCGGAACTCCGCGCCTGACGGAATGATTCTCCGTCAGGTACCGGGATAGTTCCCGTCTTCGCCCGGCGGGTTCGAAAATGGCGGCCAGACATCCACATCGCCCAGTTCACGCCAGTGATCCAGTGCCCACCTGACGGACGGGAAGGCTATTTCGTCCCACGGGATCGCATCCCAGTCGAACAGGTCGAGTTCGAGGGTTTCCTCTCCGACATCGAATGCACCATCCCGAACTATGGCCCGGTAGATAAGCTGGACCTGGCTAATCCGCGGGATCGTATAGACGCCGATCAGTCCGTCGATGTCGATTTCGGCGCAGGCTTCTTCCCTGGCCTCCCGGGCGGCACCAGCCTCGGCGGTTTCATTCTGCTCCATATAGCCGGCGGGGATTGTCCACAGGCCGCGTTGCGGATGAATTGCACGGCGGCAGAGCAGTACCTTGTTTTCCCAGGTACAAACTGCACCCACGACGATCTTGGGGTTTTCGTAATTGATAAAGCCGCAATCGGTGCAGACGAGACGTTCCCGATTATCGCCCTCGGGAATCTGGCGCACGATTGGGCCAGACGGTGAACCGGCGGGTGAATCGGCTGGAGTTGTTTCCTGTGTCATTCCGTAAAAATGCGACCCGTATGCCGTCCGGGCAAGCAAAAACAGTCAGAAATACGAGACGTTTTACGCGACGATGTCGATAAACGATCCGCGCGGGATATCCCGCCGCGTAAGAGTACCATCCGACAGATCAAGCACCGGGCGGGCGTCGGCAGTCTGTTGTGCCGGGTCCCGGGACATGTTGGAAGCCTGCGACGGCGACGGCATCGCTGATTGCTGGCGCGGCTGTACGGTTTGCGGATTCGTACCCGTTGTATTGCCCGCCAAACGTGCGGCGGACTGAAAAGCAGGAATGTTCATTTAGGGTCTGGAACTCGCCGTTGGGTGGACATGATCGTTGAATTTAGGGGTTTTTGGTTAACGAGCGGTGTTTAAGAAGCGTTAACGAAAACACAACGATTCGGAGAAGGCTGGGACACGCGGTTTCTTAACTTAAAATTAAATTAAATCTCAAATGCTTGGCATATATTTTCTCATAGTAAACGTAGCACCCTGCCGACCACATGACTGAACCTGAACATATAAATTTCAATGATTTAATCGGATTGGCGCGCGACAAGTCTGTCGAAGGGCGCACGCGTCTTGTTCAGATCGTCGGCGATTTATTCTTCGACACCGATACCGTCCTCCGAGACGCAGAACGGAACATCATGTCCGACATTCTGCGCCAGCTCATTCATGACGTCGAAATGAAGGTCCGCCAGCAATTGGCTGAACGGATGGCAAGCGAGATCAACGCTCCGCGCGACCTTATTTCAGCTCTTGCCAATGACCAGATCGAAGTCGCCCATCCAATCCTTACGCAAAGCACAATTCTGCAGGACATAGAGCTGATCGAAATTGTCGAACATCGCACGTTCGGCCACCAGCTCGCGATTGCAATGCGCGAATCCGTCTCCGAAGCAGTCTCAGAAGCGCTGATCGGCACGGGGAACGTGGACGTCATCAAAACACTGCTGGAAAACGAAAACGCAGACATCTCCGGCAAGGCCATGGAATATCTGGTCGAACAATCTGAAAAGATCGACGACATCCAGGTCCCTCTCATCAATCGCGGCGATCTCGGACCTGATCTCGCAAAACGAATGTACTGGTGGGTCTCAGCGGCACTGCGGAAACATATCGTCGAGCATTACCGAATCGATGAAGCCGAGCTTGACGACAAGATACAGGATACGATCCACGACATTCTTGGCGGCGACGGGAGCGGACCGGGCATGATCGACAGCACCCCGCTGCGAAAATCGCAGGAACTCGCGGAGAAACTTCAAAAGGCCCAGGCCATAACCCCGCAGCTTCTCATCCAGACACTTCGCCAGGGAGAGGTCATTCTGTTCGAGGATCTGTTGTCACAGCGTACCGGGTTACGGACCAACCTGATCAGGAGGTTCGTGTTTGAGCCCGGCGGGGAGGGGTTGGCAATCGCCTGCCGCGCCGTGGATATTTCCAAAGCGGGTTTTGCATCGATCTTTCTGCTCAGCCGCAGCGCCCGACCCGGCGACAAGGTCGTCGACCCCAATGAAGTCAGCCGAGTGCTGAACTTCTTCGACCGGATCAAAACCGACACCGCTCTTAAGGTGGTCAAACGCTGGCAATTTGATCCTAACTTCCTGTTCGCGATGAAACAGGTGAATACCGAACAGCGCCGAGCTGCCGAATAAAGGCAAGACACCCGGCACCCTCCAAGAATTGAACATTAAAAATGTTCTACTGGATATTATCCAATTCATTTCCGCCGAAAGACTTCACGGGTTGATTTCCGGGCTTCTTTTTACACTTTTCCAGAAAACCTTCATTTCGGTCGACGCGATTAACGTAAAGTTAAATCCCGTTAACTAGACTAAAGGAATGGCCACCAAATTCGTCACAAGCCCGCCTTTGCTCTCCAGTCTACCGGTTGATAACCCGGAAGATCTGCACACGCTTCTTTCTATGGCGCGGGACAAGTCCGTCGAAGGGCGCACCGCGCTCGTAAAGGCGCTGGGTGATCTGTTTTACGATTCTCATTCCGAGCTCTCGAGCGAAGAACGCAACCTGATGGGCGACATTCTTCAACGCCTCATCGGCGACGTGGAAAACGTTGTTCGCAAGGCATTGTCTGAAAAGCTCAGCGGTATCCCGGACGCCCCGCCACAGGTTATCAGCGCACTGGCCAATGATACGCTTGATATTGCCTACCCGATCCTGATTGAAAGTGCGGTGCTCCAGGACATCGAGCTTGTTGAAATCATTCGCCATCGGACCCACGAGCACCAACTCGCCATCGCCATGCGTGAATCGGTGTCTGAAACAGTCTCGGATGCGCTGGTCGAAACGGATAACAACGACGTCATCCGGACTCTGGTCGAAAACCGCGGGGCCCTGATATCAGGCCTGACGCTCGAAAAGATCGTCGACCGGTCCGAATCTCAGCCCGATCTGCATGACCCCCTGCTGCGCCGGAACGAATTATCGCCGACCCTGGCAAAACGGATGTATTGGTGGGTTTCTGCGGCCCTGCGCAAAAGCATTGTCGAACGCTTCGACATCGATTCGGTCGAACTCGACAAATCTATCGAGCGGGCCGTAAAAGACCTGATGGGCGAGCCCATCACAAAGGCTGAAAATGCCGATAATGTCGATGGCATGATCAAATCGCTCATCGGCGCCGGCAAGGTGACGCCGTCGCTGATGATCCAGACCCTGCGTCAGGGTGAAATCGCCCTGTTCGAAGAGATGCTGTCCGGGCTGTCCAACCTTAACAACAAACTGGTCCGCCGTTTCGTGTTCGAGCCCGGCGGCGAAGCGCTGGCGATCCTGTGCCGGTCTCTTCAGATTATGAAGCCCGATTTCGCCTCAATCTTCCTGCTCAGCCGGAGCGCCCGGCCCGGTGACAAGGTCGTCGACCCGTCGGAATTGACCCGCGTGCTCGATCTGTATGACCGGATCAAGCTTGATACCGCGCGTAAGGTCGTCGAACACTGGCGGCTCGACCCGGATTACCTGTTCGCCCTCAAGCAGCTCAACGCACAGCAGCGCCAAGCGACGGGTTGAACCCGCCAAACTGCCGAAAAGCACTCGCATTTTCTCAATTCATTCCACCTGAACGGATGACGGCACGTCCCCGCCCCGGTATTCTGGGGCGGAAACAGGGGAAATCATCAAGTGTTCGGAGAGAAGATCAAACGGGTTGAAGACCCCGCATTGCTGCGCGGCAAGGGTAAGTATCTAGACGACATTCACCTGCCCGGCATGCTGCATGCGGCCTTTGTCCGGGCACCGGTGGCCCATGCCACTTTTTCAGCCATCGACAGTTCGGCGGCCCTCGCCATCGATGGCGTGGTCGCGGTTTATACGCTAGATGACCTCCGCCCCTATCTGACCGACACTGTCATGCCGGTGGAACAGCCCTCCGGCGCGCTGAAACTGTCGGCCAGCCCGTCGACCCTTGCCGATGGCGAAGTGCGCTATGTGGGTGAACCCGTCGCCTGCGTGATCGCGGAATCCCCCTATATCGCAGAGGATGCAGCACAACTTGTCTTCGTCGACTATTCGAACCTGCCCGTCTCTGCCGATTACCTCTCGGCACTGGATGACGGCGCCGCGACGGCCCATTCCGATTTTGCGGATAACCTTGTTGCCGGGTTCACGCTGGCCTATGGCGACACCGATGACACCTTCGCGGGCGCCGCGCATGTATTTCGCGAAACACTTCACCAGCACAAGGGCCTCGGTCACGCCATAGAATGCCGTGGCGTTGCAGCGGAACTAAACCCGCGCGATCACGTGCTGAACGTCTGGTCGGCAACACAGATGGCGCACCGGGCACAGAGCATACTGGTACAGATGCTGGATCTGCCGGAAGACCGTATCCGGGTCGTGACACCGAATGTCGGCGGCGGGTTCGGCCCCAAATTCGTCTTTTACCAGGAAGAAGTGGTTGTTCCGCTCGCCGCCATGCTCCTCGGCCGCCCCGTAAAATGGGTCGAGGACCGGCGTGAACATTTCACCGCCGCCACCATGGAGCGCGACCAGCTATGGGACATGGAGGTCGCCGTCGATGCCGATGGCAGGCTGCTCGGCGTACGTGGGACAATGGCGCATGATCACGGCGCCTACACCCCCTATGGCGTGAACCTGCCCTATAATGCGGTGACCAATTTCCTGGGGCCCTACGAGCTGCCGAGCATGTCCCTCGACGTCAAGCTGGCGCTGACGAACATGACACCGGTGACACCGGTCCGTGGTGCGGGCCGGCCGCAAGGTACATTTGCAATGGAGCGGCTGATGGACCGCATCGCCCGCGAACTTGGCCTCGACCGGGTGGAGGTGCGCCGCCGCAACCTGATCCCGGCAGAATCCATGCCCTATGACACGCAGATAAAAACCCGCGACGGCGCGACCATGACATACGATTCCGGTGATTACCCGGCGGCGCTCGATGCAGCGCTGGAGCGCGGTGGATACAGCGATTTCGCGGCGCGGCAGGCAGCCGCGCTTGCGGAAGGCCGCTATCTCGGCATCGGCGTCGCAAATTACGTGGAAGGCACCGGGCGTGGCCCGTTCGAATCGGCGGTCGTGCGCATCAAACCATCCGGCAAGATCGTGATTTACACAGGTGCTACCGATCAGGGACAGGGCCTCAAAACCGCCCTCGCCCAGGTCTGTGCCGCCCAGACGGGCGCTGCGATCGAAGACATCGAGGTCGTGACCGGCGATACCGGCAAGGTATCGCTGGGTCTTGGCGCATTTGCCAGCCGGCAGGCAGTGACGGCCGGTTCATCGGTCCATGTCGCGGCGCTTGAAGTCCGAAACAAGGCGCTGAAGGTTGCCGCCCACCTGCTGGAGGCGGCCGAAGAAGACCTTGATATCGCCGACGGCAAAATATCTGTCCGCGGCGTGCCGGATATGTCGGTCACACTTGGCGATGTCGCCCGTGCAGTGCAGGGTATGCCCGGCTTTTCCCTGCCCGGCGGCGTCGACCCGGGGATGGAAGCGACAGCCAATTTCAGCCCGCCGACCCTGACATACTGTAATGGTGTTCACGTGGCAGAGGTCGAGGTCGATCCCGGTACCGGCCATGTGCAGGTGCTGAACTATGTCATCGTCCACGATAGCGGCCGGCTGATAAACCCGACCATCGTCGAAGGCCAGATCACCGGCGGCGCAACCCACGGTCTCGGCTCGGCCCTGTTCGAGCGCATGATCTATGACGACCAGGGCCAGCCGCAGACGACGAATTTCGGCGAATACCTGCTGCCATCGGCCCCCGAAGTGCCGCATTTCGACATGATCCATATGGAAAGCCCGACACCGCTCAACCCGCTCGGTGTCAAAGGCGCGGGCGAAGGCGGCACGATTCCCGTCACGTCGGCCATCGCCTCCGCGGTCGACGACGCATTATCGCCATTCGGCGTGGTGGTACGCGACCTGCCGATCGAGCCGAAACGGATCGTCGAGATGATCAACCAATCCAGCTAGGGAGAATCAGACACATTATGCCCTTCCTTAAAAACTCCTGGTACGTGGCCGCCCAGAGCCACGAAATCACCGACGGCGTTCTCGGACGTACCATCTGCGGAGAACCCGTCGTGCTGTTCCGCACATCAGATGGCACCGCCGCTGCGCTCGAAGACCGCTGCTGTCACCGCCACCTGCCGCTATCGCTGGGCCAGCGTGTCGGCGACCGGGTGCAATGCGGCTATCACGGGCTTGAATTCGACACCACGGGCACCTGCGTATCGGTGCCCGGGCAATCGAAGGTACCGCCGGGGGCTGCGATCCACGCTTTTCCGGTGGTCGAACGCTACCGCTATATCTGGATATGGCCGGGCGACCCGGCAGAAGCCGATGAAAGCCTGATCCCGGATTATCACTGGAACGACGATCCGGCCTGGGTATCGAATACCGGTTATTTTTACGTCGAATGCAATCACCAGCTCGTCGTCGACAACCTGCTGGACCTGTCGCACGTCCAGTTCGTTCATGCCTCTACCTTGGGCGCCGACGGCGTCAGCGACGCTCCGCTCGATACGCGTCGCGAAGAAAACAAGGTCCATATCGACCGGTGGATCATGGACAAGCTTCCACCTGCGATGTTCGCATCGGCCCGCGATTTTCCAGGCACCGTCGACCGTTGGCAGCTCATCAGCTGGACGGCGCCGGTTCATGTCGTCATCGATGTCGGCTGCGCGGATGCCGGGACCGGCGCACGGGACGGTGACCGGAGCCACGGCATTACAATATTTTCAAACCACACGATCACGCCGGAAACCGAGGGCACCTGCCATTATTTCTGGCATCACGCGCGCGACTTCAGGCTGGATGATGAAGCACTGACCGAGAAACTCGCGATCGCCGCGAGCACCGCATTCGGCGAAGATGTCGGCCTGCTCGCAGCGCAGCAACGCAGTATCGATACCGCCCCGGATGGCTGGCAGCAGATCGATATCAATGCAGATGCCGGCGTGCTGCAGGCACGGCGAGTCGTGGATGGGATGCTGGCGGGCGACTAAGCCGGTGAAATGATGGCCTGACCCGGCCGACTAACCCTTCGCCCGCTCAGCCAGAATCGTCCGCAGATTTTCCTTCGGCGGGACAATATCGGTCACCAGATCGCGGATCAGCGTCTTGTTCTTCAGTGGTCCGACCTCGCTGCCATCTTCCGACAGGCGCTCTGTGCAGGCATAGACCGTCTTGCCGTTCACCGCGACCATGCATTCCTTGCAGGCATTCGCACTGACGCAGCTATAGCGGAACGCGACGGAGGAATCCGCGTGGGTTCGGACCCAGACGATGGCATCCAGCACCGACATGCCCGGACGCCACGGCACGTCATAGGTTTCCATCCACGGCTCTTCACCGGGCGCGCCACGCTGGATAGTGATCGGGGCCGTTTTCTCGCTATTCGTCACAGGCGCGCTCATGCTGCCACTCCTTTTGCTACGGGCAGGTAATCCGACAGTACTTCACCGTCATCCCCGAGCCGAAGACGCTGGTTGTGTACCTGTGCCGGATCCATTTCCTCGAAATCCTCACGCTGATGCGCGCCCCGGCTTTCTGTGCGGTTAATCGCAGCCAGGGTAACCGATTCCGCCGTCAGCAGCGCCGAGCGCAGGTCGTACCAGTCCTGCAGGGTCATGTTGAATTCGGCGTCGTCCGCGGGGACCATATCGGCCAGCGTCACCCGCATTTCGCGAATACGCGTGAGCGCCGCCGCCAGCTTGTCGCCGGTGCGCAGCACGCCGACTTTTTCCCACATCAGGTTCTGCAGTTCGAACCACATCTCGCCCAGGGCCGCCTTGTCGCCGGACCCATCCGACTGACGCCCGATCAGGGTGTTCAGCAGGTCGAGATGTTCCTGTGCGGCAGCGTCCGACCAGACCCGGTTGCGGCCGCGTGCATATTCAGCGGCGAACCGCCCTGCCCGTTCACCAAACACGAAAGCCTCGGGGATCGCGTTGCCTGACAACCGGTTCGCACCATTGGCGCCACCGACAACCTCACCCGCGCCATAGAGCCCGGTAATGCTGGTTTCCATCTGTCCGTTCACGCGAATGCCACCCATATGGTAATGGGCGATGGGAGCGACTTCGACCGTGTCCTTGGTCAGATCGATACCGTTGGCCGCCAGCTTGTCGATCACCGGCCCGAAAGCTTCACGCAGCTTTTCTTCAGGAATGTGCTGGAAGCTGAGGTGAACGCCGCCGTTCTCGGTGGTCAGTCCGGCTTCGTGTTCCTTGGTGATGCCGTACGAAATGATATCGCGGGTGGTGGTGTATTTTTCCGCGTCCTCGCCGCCGTATTTATGCAGGAACTCCTCGCCTTCCGCATTGAACAGCCGCCCGCCGAGCTTGTAGCGGAACGGATCCCACATGATCGGGTCCATCCCGACGAGGCGCGGTGCCAGGTGGCCGATGGGGAAGAATTGCGGGAATTCCATGTCGATCAGGTCGGCACCGGCGCGCAGCGCCATGGCATAGCCGTCGCCGTTCATGTTCACCGACGCACTGTTGCGCTGATACAGGCGGGTCAGCCCGCCTGCCGCGATGATCACGGCGTTTGCGGCAATCGTGACCGGCGTCTCGTCTTCGAGGTTCCAGCCGACGGCACCCGTAACCGCACCGTTCTCGACAACCACATCGTTAATCGCGAGCCCGCTGACCCGCATCACGCTATCGGCCCGCGCAACCTGTGTCCGCAGGCACTTGGCAACCGCCGGCCCGGTATTGAGGAAATCGACATAGACGCAGCGCGGCACGCTGTGCCCCGGCGCCATAACACCGGTGATATTGCCGTCTTTACGCGCCCACCCGACTTTCCAGTCATCCATTTCGCGGATGCGGTCGATGGCTTCGCGGCAGAGAATGGCCGATAATTCCTCGTTACACAGCCCCCGCCCGGCTTCGAGCGTGTCTTCATAATGCTTTTCCCAGCTATCGGGCTCTTCATCGCCCAGCGCTGCCGCCGTGGTCATTTGTGCCATGATCGTCGCACCACCGCGGCTGATAAGGCTTTTATCGGCCAGAATGACATCCGCCCCATTGCGGGCCGCCGCGATTGCCGCATACATGCCCGCACCGCCGGCGCCGACCACCAGCACATCCGTTTCCAAGTGAATCATAGATTTCTTTCTCCTTGCCCCATTGTCGCGAATCCGCGCGCCGACCGCAATCTTGTGCAGCGGATAGGGGGTTGTATAATTTGCAGGAAACGGAGGTACTTATGACAGATACTACGGAACAGGCGCTTGTCGATGCGGCATGGCCCTATTGGGAATGCGAGGGCGAGATTGCCAAACGCTATTTTGACGGTGCAACCGACGAAGATCACGCGTTCTACCTCCGCGCCCAGCTCTGGAAAGAACTGCATCCGGTCGACGGATTCTTTAACGGTCTGCACCGGGAGCTCAAAGACCTGGTCGACCGCTTCCCCGAGGTCGATCGCAGTATCGATCGTCACGAATACCATTTCCTGCTGACCCAGCTGACGGAAGAATTCAATCACTACGTCATGCTGGCCGACATATTCGAGCACGTCATGGGCCGCAAGATCACGGCGGAAGACACGGTGCAGCTCGCCGAGGAAAAGAAACTCGGCGACATCCGGCGTGCCTATGTCGAAGACGAGCTGACCAAGGCGGCGGTCGGCTTTACGGAGGGCGGCGGCGCACGCCTGTTCCGCGAAGGCGCGAAGCTTTCGGGCTCAACCGTCAATGACATGACAGCCCATGCCATGGAAATCATCTATGACGACGAAAAGGATCACTATGCCGAACAGGCGAAAATCTGCGTCGGCCTGATCAAATCAGATGACGACATGACCCGCATGAAAGACGCCATCCGCGCCATCAGCGCCCAGCGCGTCGCCATGCGCGCGGAGATGTTCCCGGGCGCGATGACGGCGGACGAGATCGACGCGTTTATCGCCAGGAATACGCGGGGATAGTTACCCCAGCGCCTTGACGCCGGGCAGGTCCTTGCCTTCGAGCCATTCGAGGAACGCACCGCCGGCCGTCGAGACATAGGAGAAATCATCCAGCACGTCGGCTGCGACCAGGGCGGCTACCGTATCGCCGCCACCGGCGACGGTTTTCAGCGCCCCGGCACGGGTCAGATCGGCGGCAACGCGGGCAACCATGACGGTGCCGGCATCGAAGGGCGGGACTTCGAACGCGCCGAGCGGGCCGTTCCATACCAGGGTTTTGAGATCGCTCAGTTTCGTGGCGAGGCCATTGGCGCTGCCGGGCCCAATATCGAGAATCATCATATCTCCCGGCACGGCGCCAACCGGCACCACTTCGCTGGGCGCCCCTTCGGCAAATTCCCGGGCAACAACGGCGTCCGACGGCAGGATAATCTGGCAGCCTGCCTCGTCAGCAAGACCCAGAATTTCCAGTGCGGTATCCGCCAGTTCATGTTCGCACAGCGACTTGCCGACATCGGTGCCGAGCGCATGCAGGAACGTGTTCGCCATCGCACCGCCGATGGCCAGCATGTCTACCTTGCCGACCAGATTGCCGAGCAGGTCGAGCTTGGTCGATACCTTGGCGCCGCCGACGATGGCCCCGACGGGGCGTTCCGGGCTGCCGAGCGCGGAATCGAGCGCGTCGAGTTCTGCCTGCATCATCCGGCCCGCCGCAGCCGGCAGCAGGTGTGCCAGCGCCTCGGTTGAGGCATGGGCGCGGTGCGCCGCGGAAAACGCGTCGTTCACGTAGATATCGGCAAGCTTCGCCAGTTCCGCCGCAAAGTCCGGGTCGTTCAGTTCCTCGCCTTCATGAAAGCGCAGGTTTTCGAGCAGTACGACATCACCGCCTTTCGCCGCGCCGACGACCTTCTGCGCTTCCGCGCCGATGCAGTCATTGGCGAAGGAGACATTCCGCCCGCCCAGTGCCGCCGAAAGCGGCCCGGCCAGGGGTGCCAGCGACATGTCGGGAACAGGCTCACCCTTCGGGCGTCCGAAATGCGACGCGACGATCACGATCGCGCCCTTGTCGGCAAGTTCCGTGATGGTCGGCGCCAGGCGCGAAATCCGCGTGGCATCGGATACCGCGCCGTCACGCATGGGCACGTTCAGGTCGGCGCGCAAAAATACGCGTTTGCCGGCTACGTCTATGTCGTCGAGTGTCTTGGGCATGTCACTTGTCTCTCAGGTTCCGGATATGAAAATCCCCCACCCGATAAAGGATGAGGGATTTCCGTCAGTTATGTTCGTTCCGCTCGGCGGGTGCTATTTCAGCTTGCCCATCGCGACCGCAGTATCGAGCATGCGGTTGGAGAATCCCCATTCGTTGTCGTACCAGCTGACCACGCGGACCAGCTTGCCGCCAACCACCTGGGTCTGCGTGACATCGAATGTGGACGAGGCCGGGTCATGGTTGAAATCGACCGAGACCAGCGGGGCCTCGTTGATGTTCAGGATACCCTTGAGGCGGGGGGAGGCTGCTGCCTTCTTCGCCGCGGCGTTCACGGCCTCGACCGTGGTTTTCTTCTTCGGGATAAACGTGAAATCGATCACCGAGACGTTCGCTGTCGGCACGCGGATCGATGTGCCGTCCAGCTTGCCGTTCAGTTCCGGCAGGACCAGGCCAACGGCCTTGGCAGCACCGGTCGAGGTCGGGATCATCGAGCCTGCGGCGGCACGTGCACGGCGCGGATCGCTGTGCAGCGTATCAAGGATGCGCTGATCGCCGGTATAGGCGTGGATCGTGGTCATGTAGCCCTGCTGAATGTCGAACGCCTTGTGCATGACGGAGGCGACAGGCGCCAGGCAGTTCGTCGTGCATGACGCGTTCGACACGATCGTATGCGTCTTCTTCAGCTTGTTGTCGTTGATACCGTAAACGACAGTCAGGTCTTCGCCCGTACCCGGTGCCGAGATCAGCACTTTCTTCGCGCCCGCTGCGAGATGCTTGGCGGCCATTTCACGCTTGGTGAAAATACCCGTACATTCGAGCACGACGTCGATGTCGAGCTTGCCCCAGGGCAGGTCTTCCGGATTGCGTTCGGCAAATACCTTGATCACGCCGGAACCGGCATTGATACCGGTGGAGGTTACCTTCACAGGCTTTGCCAGGCGGCCATGCGTGCTGTCGTTCTGCAGCAGCAATGCGTTCATATCCACTGAGCCGAGATCGTTGATCGCAACTACCTCGATATCCTTGCGTCCTGCTTCGAGTGCCGCGCGCAGCGTCAGCCGCCCGATCCGGCCGAAGCCGTTAATTGCTGCACGAACCGCCATTTATTAATCCTCCAATACTGCGTTCTGATACATCGTAACGTTCGCCAAACTTCTTCTGAAACCCGTCTAGAGCCGGGCTTTTACGGCTGCCGCAACGGCGTCGGCCGTGATACCGAAATGTTCGTAAAGTTCATCTGCCGGGGCCGAAGCACCGAAGCCCTTCATACCGACAAAGCCACCCGCGGGACCGGTCCAGTGTTCCCAGCCGAAACCGATTGCAGCTTCGACCGCGACCCTCACGCCATCGCCGAGCACGTCTGCTTTATACGCGTCGGACTGCGCCTCGAAAAGCTCCCAGCAGGGCATGGACACAACCGCCGTCGGCACGCCATCGGCCTGCAGCGCGTCGCGGGCGTTCATCGCTATTTCAACTTCGGAACCGGTCGCCAGGATCGTTGCCTGACGGTCGCCGTCAGCTGCGGCCAGCACATACGCGCCCTTTGCCGACAGGTTCTCGTCGGTATGCTCAACACGCAGTGTCGGCAGACCCTGCCGGGTCAGCGCCATCGCCGAGGGCCCCTTGGTGTGCTCAAGCGCGGCCTGCCAGCATTCAGCGGCTTCGACTGCATCGGCGGGGCGGAAGACATGCACGTTCGGGATCGCGCGCAAGGTGGCAAGATGTTCAACCGGCTGATGGGTCGGGCCGTCTTCGCCGAGGCCGATGGAATCATGCGTCAGTACATGAATCACGCGGATCCCCATCAGGGCGGCGAGCCGTAACGACGGACGCAGGTAATCCGAGAAGATCAGGAACGTACCGGAATAGGGAATGATACCGCCATGCAGCGCCATGCCGTTCATCGCGGCGGCCATTCCGTGTTCACGCACGCCATAATACATGTAACGACCGGCATAGTCCGGCGGGGCAAGCGGGCCGAACCCGACAGCCTTCGTATTATTCGATCCGGTCAGATCAGCCGATCCACCGATCATTTCCGGCACGGCCGGGGTGATCGCATCAAGCGACTTGCCGGACGACGCGCGGGTCGCAAGTTTCGGCGCATCGGCAGAGAAGCCCTTTTTCGCGTCGATCACCGACTGTTCCCAGCCTTGTGGCAGGTCACCGGCCATCGCACGTTCAAATTCAGCCCGCGATTCTGCGGCACCCAACCGGCCGGACCAGTCTGCGTAGACGTCCGCATTACGGCTGCCGGCGGCCCGCCAGGCGGAGAGGATTTCGTCGGGAACAACAAACGGCTCATACGGCCAGCCAAGCTCCTTGCGGGCGGCGGCAATTTCATCGGCACCAAGCGGCGCGCCATGAACCCCGGACGTCCCCTGCTTGGAGGGTGCGCCGAAACCGATGACGGTCTTGCAGGAGATAATCGACGGCTTGTCGGATGCCATTGCCGCTTCCATTGCCGCGCCGAGTGCCGCGGCGTCATGCCCGTTGCAGCGCTGCGTATGCCAGCCATAGGAATCGAACCGGCCGAGCGCGTCGTCGGACAGCGACATTTCCGTGCCGCCATCGATCGAAATATCATTGTCGTCATACAGCACGATCAGGCGGTCCAGCTTCATGTGCCCCGCAAGCGAGGCCGCCTCGTGGCTGATGCCTTCCATCAGGTCACCATCAGAAGCGATAACCCAGGTACGGTGATCGACCAGAGCATCGCCGTAGCGCGCATTCATCGAGCGCTCGGCGATGGCCATGCCGACTGCCGTCGAGACCCCCTGCCCCAGCGGCCCTGTCGTCATTTCGATCCCGCCGGCTTCGCCGTATTCGGGATGACCTGCGGTTTTGCTGCCGAGCTGGCGGAAATTGCGTAGCTGGTCCATCGTGATATCGGCATAGCCGGTCAGATGCAGCAGGGAATATAGCAACATCGATCCATGGCCCGCCGACAATACGAAACGGTCACGGTCGGCCCAGTCCGGGTCGGCCGGATTGTATTTCAGGTATTTGGTGAACAGCACCGTTGCCACGTCAGCAGCCCCCATCGGCATACCGGGATGGCCTGAATTCGCGGCCTGGACGGCATCCATCGACAAGGCGCGAATGGCATTGGCAAGCTGGGCGGTATCGACGTTCGTTGCTTCGGGGGTTGTTTCGGGCAAAACGCGCTCTTCATTCTGGCCCGCGCGAGAGTCGCGCAGACGGGTTTGGCCAAGGAAATCCGCCCCGAAGATGCACGAAAATACCGGACATTCGCGGTGTCCGGAGCCTTCAAAACCTCTCCGATGCGGAACGGGCGCAATGTATCCGCCCCACGGCGGGATTCAAGCCCCTTTAGGGCGAATCGTCAGGCTTTTTGGCATTCTCGGCGACCATCTCGTAGTAAACGACCCTATCTCGTCAGCTTCTGACGATTATTCCGTCGGCGAGCGACAGCCGTACTGCGCGAAACGCAGGAACAATTCCCGCCAGAACACCTGCCACAATCACCGCCCCGAGATAAATCAGATCCGTCGACGTAGGCGCGCCGATAGCTATGAACAGACCATATGTCGATTCGATCACTGGCTGAGCAACACCCAGAAGAAGATAGAGCAAACCAAGACCCAGGACCGCGCCCAGGGCGGCGATAAACGCGGCCTCAAGCAGAAAAAGGGAGAAAATGTGCGCAGGCCGGGCACCAACCGCTCGCAAAATTGCCATTTCACGCCGTCGTTCGTTCAAACCGGATAAAAGCATCGTCACCATACCGATCAACCCGGTTACGACGACAAAAACGGAAATGGCCGAGAGCGCACGCTCGGCGGTCCCCATCAACGACCAGAGTTCCTGCAGAGCGACGCCGGGCAGAATTGCGAGCAATGGTTCAGGGCGGTATTCGTTGATTTTCCGCTGTACGGTGAAAGTAGCAAACCTGCTTTTGAGGCCAACCATGAAAGCCGTGATAGCACGCGGCTGAAGATCCATACCCCGCACACGTTCTGCATCTATCCTCAGGCCGGGTACAGGTGCACCGGATCGCCAGTCGATATGAATTGCCTCGATTCCACCAAGACTCACGTGAACGGTGCGATCGACCGGAGTCCCGGTGCGGGCAAGGATACCGGACACGCGGAACGGTTTGTCTTTATGGCTGGCAAAACCGATCCGGCCGACACCATGATCAATGACAACCTGGTCGCCAACGCTATACCCCAGAGCGTCTGCCACCTCCGCACCGAGAACGGCATCGAATACATCGTCAAAACGTTTTCCCTCGGTGAAACTGAGACTCCGTGTCCGGGCGTAACGAAAATACTGGAAATAGTCGGTATTCGTGCCGAGGACCCTGAATCCACGATGGGAATCGCCGAGTGACAGGGGAATTGTCCATGCCACTGCGGGGTCTGACGCCAATTCCCGATAACTCTGCCACGAAATATTATTTGTCGCGTTGCCAATCCGGAACACGGAATAAAGAAGCAGTGGAATAGATCCGCTGCGGGCGCCGACGACCAGATCAGTCCCGGAGATCGTGTTCGCAAAACTGTTCCGAGTCTCGGTTCGGATGCGCTCGACACCAAGAAGCAATGTTACGCTGACAGCGATGGCGGCAACTGAAAGCATCACCGTCGCGCTGCGACTGATCAGGCTTCTGAACGCCAGTGCGACAACCGTTTTCATTCCGGCACCTGCCGTATCGCCGCATGGTTCAGATCGGCAAGCACAACATGGCGGTCGAACATCGCTTCCAGGCGCCGGTCATGGCTCACCAGGATAAGGGTCTGACCTTCTGCGGCCACGGATTCGAACAGCAAATCAAGAAACGACTGCCGCGCATCTTCATCCAGCGCCGAGGTCGGCTCATCCGCCACCAGAAGTTCAGGGGCGCCGATCAGCGCCCGCGCGGCGGCAACCCGCTGTTGCTGACCCACGCTAAGGTCCGTAACGGAACGTCCCGCAAACAAATCACTGGATAAGCCCATCCGGGAAAGAAGCCGCCGCGCTGCCGAAACGGGATCACCGTCAGTGGCTGTTGCCTGCGCGGCACGGCGGGCCGAAAACCGGCAGGGAAGAAGAACATTCTCCACCAGAGACAGATAAGGAACCAGATTGAAAAGCTGAAAGATGACACCGACATGATCCGCCCGAAACGAATCCCTTTGCGCCGATGACAGTTTATCGAGACGCGTACCAAGAACCGACACAGCGCCACTATCAGGGACCGCAACACCACCAAGCAGATTCAAAAGTGTCGTCTTGCCGCTGCCGCTGGAACCGCTGACGAATAGACGTTCGCCGGTTCCGACCGAAAACTCAGGAATGTCCAGAACCGGCGTTTTTCCCGTCGGCCATTGGAAAATGACATTCGATATTTCAACGGCATTGGTCATGACGACGGAATCCGAAAACCGAAGCTAGAGGTCTAATCTGGAGGAGGACGGCGTCAGTTCTTTTGCGACCTGCCCGGCAGGGGTGATGGCCTCCACCTCTATCTCTTTGGCCGCCGGGAACTTTTCAAACAGTTTCACATCGATACGCTTGAGTTTCCCGATATCCTCACACCGGAACCGGTAATGCGCCTCAAACGCCGAATGCTGGTCATCCTCGCCGTCTGTGCGCTTCTCGTCGTGATGACCGTCTTGGTGCTCGTCTTTATCTTGATGGTCGTGTTTATCCCCGTGATCGTGCCTGTCAGGCTTTGAGGAGAGAGACGGATGATCAACATCAGCATCCAGCAACGTGCACCGGGCATTCGCGGAAAGAGCAAACAGCGACGCACCCGCGGTCAATATTTCCTCCGCTTTCGCGATTGCCTGTTTGTCTTCATCGGTGGAAGGCGCGTGTTCGAACCCGACAATATCCATACCCGGTGACTCAAGCCTGATTTCAAGAAAAGGGCCATCAATAGCAACCTTCAGCTTGCTGACACCATGTTCATGGGCATGATGATGCCGCTGTTCATGGGCATGATGCTGTCGTTCAGCCGCGTGCACGGCAGGGGTCAATGAAGGCGCGAATCCCATCAACACACCGGCCAGAAGCGCCACCTGATTGCGGCGGGCAAGATTTCGAAGACCAACGGGGAAGCAGAGGGAGGTCATGGCTATTCTCTTTTCAATTATCTGATCCGCCATTATTGTAATGTAATAACATTACATAATAAAGCTCAATATTCATGTCCTCAATCTAACGCAGCTACTCGCGGTACCTCTCAACCTTCGCCAATTCAACAACATAGCCGGCAGAAACGGGCGCCTTGCCATCCGATAGCGGCACGATGGTCTCCGTTTGCTGGATCTTCACACGTCCGGTAATCCAGACGGGGGTAAACAGGTCGGTGATAATGAAGGGTTCCGCCAATTTCACGAATACCATCTGGTTTTGGGGCGGCGGCGGAACATGGATGCAGGCCCCGACATACGGAACCAGCAGAAATTCCTGGATGGCAGCACCGTCATATTCGAGCGGCAGGGCATATCCCGGCAAGCGGATAAACTGGCCGTCGAGTTTTCATCCACCATGCTTTCCTGGCGACGGATCTCTGCCTCGACCTCTTCAAACCGGGCAAGAAGCGCGTTCACTTCTACACCCTCGCTCTCCAGCTCCGATATCGTTTCAACCACTTTTTCATGCTCAGAACTGACGGGAGACAGGTAGCCCTGGGCGACCTGATAGCGCACGGCCGAGATACCATAGAGCTTCGCCGCGAGGACCGGTTCAAGATGGGCAAACGGGTCCTCAAGTGGTTTCCCGCCGGACGGGGCAAGATCCTCCCACGTGACCTGGCGGGGTGTCTGGGCAGACGTCGGAACAACGTGCATCACCGCGGCCACAGCCACGAGAAGATATAATCGCGCGCGCAAGGTTTTCATCAACATGCCTCAAGTCGCAGAACGCTACGTTAGAAATTAGGGACTCGCCCGCTGAATTTCCAGCAAACCGTTATTCAGTCCTGTGTGCCTATTCCATAAACCAGCCATGGCTGACCACGACCGATTGTCCCGTCAGCGCGTTTGTCGGGAAGGCGGCGAGGAACACCGCGGTCTCGGCGATATCGTTAACGGTCGAGAATTCGCCGTCGACGGTATCTTTCAGCATCACGTCACGGACGACCTGTTCTTCGGTAATCCCGAGATCCCGCGCCTGTTCCGGAATCTGCTTTTCAACCAGTGGCGTGCGCACGAACCCGGGGCAGATCACGTTGGAGCGCACACCATAGGCGGCACCTTCAACGGCGATAACGCGGGCAAGGCCGAGCAGTCCGTGCTTGGCGGTCACATATGGCGCCTTCAGCGCGGATGCGACCTTTGAATGGGCCGACCCCATCATGACGACAGACCCGCCTTTGCCGGATTCTTTCATCACGCGCATGCACGCCTTCGACGTCAGGAAAGCGCCGTCCAGATGGATGGCGAGAAGCTTCTTCCAGGCATCGAATTCAAGATCGATCAGTGGCGAGATATGCTGGATACCGGCATTGCTTATCAGGATATCGACCCCGCCATAGGCATCGACCATCGCCGTGACCCCGGCATTGACGGCCGCTTCGTCGGTGACGTCCATTTCAACGGCCATCGCCGTGCCGCCGGCTTTGACGATACCATCCGCCGCTGCCTGGCCGGCATCCAGCTTCAGGTCGGCGATACAGACTTTAGCGCCTTCCGCCGCATAGGCTTCGGCGATTTCCTTGCCGATACCGCTGGCGGCACCAGTGATCAGGGCTACTTTGTCTTTCAGAGTCTGATTCAAAAGTTTCTGCATAATATCAAGTTCTTGCCAGCAGACGAGTGACGCGGCGTATGTGGGCGACGAGGAGCCATGTTTCGGCGCTTGCGATGGTCCGTTCCCAATCCTTGGCCAATCTACGACAGCGACCAAGCCATGCAAACGTTCGCTCGACCACCCATCGACGGGGGAGAAGTTCGAAGCCCTTTGCAACATCGGATCGCTTGACGATTTGCAACGTCCATTGTCCGATTTTGTCCAACGCACCTCTGAGTTTGGGGCCTGCATATCCGCCGTCGGCGAAGAT
>Ga0115567_10001892_pt1 | contig 20822 bp, 16 predicted proteins | sample COGITO_mtgs_1204_2_FD_88679 | JGI IMG/M metagenome (GOLD analysis project Ga0115567, IMG submission 88679) | Pelagic marine microbial communities from North Sea - COGITO_mtgs_120412 | ecosystem: Environmental > Aquatic > Marine > Epipelagic | place: Germany:Helgoland, sampling site Kabeltonne... | reverse complement strand
GATCTAAGTCTAACGCTTATCACTCGTCAGTGTCTATGCTCTATTAGGATTAGGTGGATTTATTAACCGTTACTTTTACCCATAGCGGTACGCTGAGCACGTCGTGCAGCGCCTTTTTGCTGACGCCTTAACTTGATTGCCTTACGGGCTTCCAAACCTAAATGCTCTTCATCACGCTCGCGAGCCAAATTCACTTGTTTTTCACGCTCTCTAAAACGGGCTAATTGCTCTTCGCTATGTTTACCATGACACTTGGGACAACTCACCCCAGCTTCAAATACAACGCTTTGTTTGTCTTCTTCAGTAATAGGTAAACGACAGGCGTAACATTGATCGTAATGACTTTTCTGTAAATCGTGATTCACCGCCACGCGGTTATCAAACACAAAACAGTCGCCTTGCCATAAAGTGTTATCTTTAGGCACATCTTCTAAATACTTTAGAATACCGCCTTCAAGGTGATACACCTCATCAAAGCCCTGCTCCTTTAAATAAGCAGTGGATTTTTCACAGCGAATACCGCCGGTGCAAAACATCGCTACTTTTTTGTTTTTTTCTGGATCTAGATTGTCTTTTACGTATTGAGGAAACTCACGAAAAGACTCGGTATTAGGATTTATAGCATGTTTAAAGGTGCCGATTTCAATTTCATAATCATTACGAGTATCAATTAGCAACACCTCAGGATCGGATATTAATGCATTCCAATCAGCAGGTTTGATGTAAGTACCCACTGTCTTGCGAGGATCTATTCCTTCAACCCCCATAGTCACAATTTCTTTTTTTAGCTTCACTTTGGTGCGATGAAAAGGCTGAGTTTCGTCAAGAGACTCTTTTACCGAAATAGGATTAAGACGCTCATCAGCATTCAACCAATCTAACAATGCATCGATAGTTTGGCGCGAGCCAGAGACAGTACCGTTAATCCCCTCCTCTGCTAGAAGCAATGTGCCTTTGATATCATTCGACTCCATAAACTGCAGTAAGGGTTGGCGGAGTTCTTTGAAGTTTTTTAGAGAGACAAATTTGTATAACGCGCAGACCACGTATTTTGAGGGTACAGACATAATATTACCTTGCGAGTTGGGGCGTAATCCCAGAGCAAAAAATTCAAAAAATTGGGGTGGGATGGTAGCAGGTTGTGGGGTTTTGGGTCAACGCTGGGGTTTGTCATAACATTTAGTGTTATGACATTGAGGATCAAAAGCATGCGCAAACGCTTACTGCCCTCCATGGCAGTTTTTCTCACAGAATCCTTTCTGTGCGATTTACTTTTTACCTACAGCCACAAAAAGTAAACAAAAAGGGCCGCTCGCCAAACTATGTTCTTCATCCAATTATTTCTGATATTTAGCAGGTCGTCACAATGTGCTCCCAGCACTCTGTGACTCAATTTGCATCCCTGCAAATTGACCTACTAAATATCAGAAATAATTGGCGAACATACATGCGAGGATAAAGCAAAAGAATCGGCTTTGCCGATAACCGCTTTGGTGGCTCCGCCACAGGCTAGGATAAATTAGTTATCTTGGATTAACTGTAAATCGGCCTCTTGTAATTTGATTGAAATATCAAAAATTTAATTAAGTATTTTATTACGTAAATAACTTTAGTTACAAAATTACAAGGTTGATATAACATAAGGTCAAATTACAGTTTTAGTTTGTAACCTAAAATGCAGCTTAATCAATATTATACTGAGAGCAAATACGGAGATTTTTTAGTTCAAAATTTAAGTATCGCTTCTCCTCAAGTTGCTCTAGATCTTGGGTTTGGAGCAGGCAATTTGTTACACGCAGCGAAGCGACGATGGGAAGGTATTAGTTTAGTCGGTATTGACATAGACGAGGCTAATATACATCAGGCCAAATCAGATAAATTGATAAAAGCTCTTGAACTAAATGGATTTGAACCGACCCTCCCAGAAATCATAAATGATCGTTTTGGTGAAATAGATTTATTATTATCCAACCCCCCATATTTTTCTTGTGATTTAGACTTCAATAATAAGAAGGTGCTGAAGGCAATTGGATTGATGGAATGCCTTTCTAATAAACTCAAAAAAGTACCTGCTGAACTTATTTTCTTAGCACAAAATTTGAGGTTGTTAACTAAAGATGGAGAAATCGGCATAATCCTTCCTGCTGGATTAATATCAGGAGAGCATTGGAAGCCGGTAAGAGCTTTTTTGCAAAGTAATTATCAAATTACAAATGTTATTCAACTTCCTATTAATAGTTTTAAGAAAACTGATGCTCAAACTTTCATGATGACCCTAAAACATAAGGTAAGTGAAAATGATGGTATTCCTTTATCTCATATTTGTAAAAAGCCTATTATTGTTGTTGGGGCTGAGAATGTTAAAGAAAGAGCTGATTATGACTACTATCAAGAAATTCCCAAATTAGCTAATACAACAAAACTATCCGAAAGTGATTTTACAATATATCGAGGAAGTAAATCTCACAATGAATTATCGAATCTAACACCAACTCATATTCACACAACCCACATGTCAAATGAACCTGTTGAAAAAGATATAGGTCAATATCCTTTTAATAATGCAAAGAATGCGCAAGCAGGAGATATCCTCATAGCAAGAGTTGGCAGGAGGTGCTTAGGCAGAACGCTGAGAGTCACAAAAGGGAGTGCACCTATTAGTGATTGTATAATTGCCATCACACCCAAAAGTAAAAACATTGGTGAGGCAATATGGAAAAAACTCTCCTCACAGGAATGTCGACATTACTTATTTAATACCTCCCTAGGGGTGGGCGCAAAGTATATAACCTATAAAACAATAACGGACTATTTAACAAATAAGTATGCAATTACCTAATAACTCAGAAGCATTTAAATCAATTGTCGTTGGAAAAATCAGAACCTATTGTGATGCTAACATTTGGCCATTTGAATATGAAAGATTTACTTCTTGGCTAGCAAACTTTGACTGTAAGATTGAAGAGTATGTAGTTCTTCAGATTTTAGATAGCCTAATAGTAAGATCCAATGATATGGCGAAAACAAGTTATTCTCGCTTGCTTAGTTGCGATGTTAGGCAGCATTTAATTTCACATGCTTTCATCAAAAGCTTATCTATAGAAAAATGGAAAAGGCACCTATTAAACGGCTCTCTAAATAACGTTATGCGCTTTTCGCCTGTTAGGCAGAAAAGTGATGAAGGAGAATCCGGTAGTGTCATATATAGATTGATGTCAGAAGAACTAGATACGAATAAATATTCATATGCTGCAGCAGCTAAACCAATAAAGGTAGTGATTTTGGTCGATGACTTTGTTGGAAGTGGAGATCAATTTAAAGACTTTGCTAATGAATTTGAGTTAGAGGAAAAATTGAAAAATACGCATGTCATATATTGCCCATTGATTGGCTTTGAATGCGGTATAAGTGAAATAAAAGAATCCTTTCCAAAGTTACATATTTTACCTGGTGAGATTGTTCGTAAAGATAACAGTATTTTTTATGGTGAAGATAATGCGTTGTTTAAGAATGACCAAAAAAACACTGTTAAAGACATCAAATTATTTTGGGAGAATATGAAAATAAAGTACGCTCCAAATATGCCTAACTGGTTTGGATATAAGGAAGCAGCGCTTCCAATAGCTTTCCAATGGGGCTGCCCAAATCAAACTCCAGCATTACTATATTTAAATCACTCAATTGCAGTTAATAATTGGAAACGTCTATTTAGTAGGAGGTCGTGATGAAATTGGTTAACGTTATAAACAAACTTTCTACAGCGCGGATGGAGTATCAAACAAATACAGGAAGTGTTTTAAATAAATTTGTGGTTCCATTTTTTGTCGATAGATTCGACTTGCGTAACATTTCCCATTCAGTTGCATTGGCTGGTTCGAGAGGATCCGGTAAAAGTACGTATATTCAGTATTTTTCGCAGTCGACTAGATTTGATAAGAGTAGAGAGAATATATCTGAAGAAGAATTTGACTGCATATTATTATATTGGAAACCAGATATAGCTTATTGCCAAGGCTTGAAGTCAAACTGGCTAGGCGATGATTCATTAAGGTTTTTTACTATTCACACTGCGCTTTCACTTATCAGTGAATTGGGTGGTTTAATTGCAAATATTAGCTACCATTTTCCAGATATAATTACTTGTTTGGACGACAGTGGGCATTTTTGGCAAGCCATTTCAAAAGTTAGCATGCAAAAAATTGAATGTTTGGTGTCTCTTCAACGTTGGGTAATGGACTACAAATATGAAGTCTCTACTCGCTTAAACCCAGTTAATACTGAAGGTTTATTATCAGTAGAACCCAAACATATGTTCACTTATTTAGTTGATAATTTGAGATTAGATTATAGTCGCTTTGAAACCACTACATTTAAAATATTTGTTGATGAGTTTGAATTACTTACTACAGAGCAACAGAAAATAGTAAACACATATAGGAAAGAATCAAACAAGCTAATCAATTGGAATGTTGCTTACAAATTAAATTCTACACCATCAATTGAAACTACGAGTAATCAATGGTTGCAAGCGCCTGATGATTACACGGAAGAAAATTTAGATAAGTACATTGAAGAAAACTATAGAGTTTTTGCCGCCGAAATACTTATATTAACATTGCAAAATGCCGGTCTTGAGTGCGATGTTACTGAACTGACTCCCCGTTTTTTAGGGAACAGGGAAAATATAGTTAAGAGAAAGCATAAAAGTTACCAAGACAAGGTAATTACTGTAATCGACAATATTTTACCAAATCCTTCAATCAAAGAGCTATCTAACATCGCATTTGAAAAAAATGCGGTAAAAAGCAAACTAAATTCAATTCTTACCACATTGGAATTTACAAAGGACGTTTCAAACTATATTCATGAAAATTCAAGTTTGGCGATTACGGTCTTAGGAATTTACAAACAAAAAAGCTTTAATCCAAAGTTAATTGCTGATTTTGCGCTTGGTAAATGCTCCGCTGAAGATAATAAAAAGGTAAAAGAAAAAATTAGTACATTTGAGTTTAATACACTCCTATCATTAAACCTTCAGCACGCTTCTCTCCAATTACCTGTTTATGCTGGCTTTGATAGATTTGTTACTATGACAACACCCAATATAAGACATTTTAAAGAACTCTGTTTATCCACTTTGAAACTTTCTGATGATATAGAAGCAAATGCCGAATATAAGAATATTAATGACATAAATCCGATTTCGTATTTAGGTATGCATTTAGGTGCTATTTCTACTAGTAGTGCTTTGGTTAAAGAGGTAATTAGCTATCCTCCACATGGTAAAAAACTATCTCAGCTAGTTAACAGAATAGGTGAATTATTTAAGATATCTCAGAAAAGTAGCTACCAATCAGAACCTGAGAGAGATATTTTCACTTTTAATTATGATTACGCAGGCGCAGATAAAGAACTAGAAAAGTTTTTAGACTCAGCCTTGAGTTGGCGAGTTTTGGTTGAAGATGATTCAAGAAGAATAAAAGACGAAAAGCAAATCACCAATAAAGAGTTTCAGTTAAACCCGATATATTCACCAAAATTTGGTATTTCGTATCGTAAAAAAAGAGGGGTAACTATAACTTTGGAGCAGTTCAAACAGATAGTTGCTGGCAGTTCTGATGAATTTGATAAATTGAAAAAATATTACCAACAAAAATGGAAATCTGAAGATGATGAAGGAGTGCAAGGAGTACTTATATGATCGCTCTTCATTCTTGGTCAACAAATCTAGTTAACGGCATTTCCATATCTGAAAATACAAAACAGTACTCTATAGCTTTTACAAATTATAATAAGTTTGACGAACGCAGTAATTGGACTTTTGAGTACATTTCTAAAATTACTACTCGGTTATCTCAAGTTTCTTACTGCCCTGATAGGGTAACCTTAACTATTGATGATATTTGTCATGGGATCCGGCAAGTAGAAAAACATGTATTGCCTTCTGGGGACATTCTTATTGACGCTACATCATTAGCTCTTCCTGAAATTCTGAATCTATTTGAATTGTTAAAATTAAAAAAGCGAAGATTTGATGTGCTTTACGCGCAACCGACAGAATACAATTCTACGGGTGTTAATGGCATAGATACAGTGAAGTCTTTCGACTTATCCGACGATGGAATTGGTATTGAACAGGTTCACCCAAACGTAGGGTATAGCGACAGCTCTCATATCGTTTTCTTTTTAGGATGGGAAGGGCATAGATTTGGAGCTCTTATTAATTCTGATGAATACAACACATCAAATTTAACATGCGTGATAGGTACTCCCCCATTTAAATTTGGCTGGGAAAATATCACGTTATCCAATAATTATAAGCAAATTGAAGAAATAAACTGCAATCCTTCCGCGCGTTTCAAGTTCGCGGGTGCTAATGACCCTGTAAAGACATATGAAGTGATTGAACAGATATATCAATCGGCTAAGTATGAACATCAAAATCTTTGCTTAGCGCCATTGGGAACAAAGCCTGCCGCAATTGCTGCGGCTCAGTTTGCTGTAAACCATAGCAATGTTGTAGTAATTTATGATTATGTTGAAAAAAAGGTCAAAAGGTCATCTGGCACTGACCTTCTTCATTTGTGGGAATTCACCCACAAATGAAATCAAGTTAAATAATTAAAAGTAACTTATTAACTGGATAGCCATAATAATGCGGCAATACAATCGGCAGAGCTGTCACCAGCTTTAGTGGCTCCGCCACTGCTTTTCCGCCTTTAAAGTTTCAGCACAAAAAGGCTTATTTTAGGGGCAAATGGCAGGGATGCCATTTGAGCGAAAGTTGGAGGGACACATTTGTAGCGACCCTAAAATAAGTCTTTTTGTGCGGTTAAGAACTTTGGCAGCGAGCGGCATTTTCTGGTTACTCTTTTTTGCTGTTGAAAAAGAGTAACTGGCTTGAAGGGATTCAAGTCAAAACCATCACGGATGATGGCGCGAAGCGTGCTTTGTTTTTACTAGGAGTCAAATCATTGGGATAGACTTTAAGCTAGTCAATCACACTTCCATGATGATCCGTAGCTAAAGAAGACACCCACTTTTAAAAAGTAGTAAAACAGTGCCTGCGAATCATTTTAAAAATAAACAGGCTTTGTTGAGTGCCTTAGCCACTGAGTCTTTTCGACATTTGGTGTCAAAAATCGAACAACAAATCCCACATGAAATAGGTAATCTGAGATTAACTATTCATTATTTTAGCAACACAATATTAGAATTTGGTCTGAAATACCCAAACCGCTACAAACGCCTTTGGCGAACAGAGTATGCCGGTGATAAAGATGCGGAGCTAGACACCGTACTGGAAGATATGTGCTCACTACTCACGACAATATTTCGCTAACATGCTGAAAAAAACAGGTCGATGTTGAATCTCAAGCCATTGCCCTTTGGTCATTAATTTACGGTTATGTATTACTTCGTTTGGGTGAAAAATTAAAAGACTGATACGACCAAGTTACCGGGATAAAAAGACAGATTGCCATTATTGATGTTCTGATTGATGGCATCGCACAGTAGGTTTAGTTGTTGCACACACCAATATGTTTTAACCAGCGCGATCAAAGCGGTTGTTATAAATCAATTTAGTCAGCGCAATCACTCTAGTATAAGAACATGACTCAAAGCTGGGGTTTTTAATCAGTAATTGCAGGGACTAAAGGTAAATACCTTATAAAGTTACTAAGGTATTGACAGCATTCATTGCCTTTTAAAATATAAAAAACCATATGCAGATTTTACTCATACATATGGCTTAGATATTTACTTATTAGCGAAATATGGCCTCACTATTGTGACCAAGAGTTCAATTTAACCGAGCCCCCAACTTGATAGCTTTCAACCATAAAGATCTGATATCCCCATTGATTGGTGTATGGGTATTTGTTGTTTCTTTGTGCCCACCATGGGTTGTTCCAATGATCAAAATGCTTTTTCATATTGATGCTACCGCTATTACGTGAACTTTGACGCACAGCCCAGTACTGTTTAAACGTTGTAACATCGCCTTCCCAACGTTCGTAAGCGTGCGGTTGATTTTCTCGCGTTGAGACATAGTATTTGTACCACTCGCCGTCTACCCACTTAGCGTTTATTTCCGTAGCGCCATTTCCATCTGTGCCTTGATGCTCTGGTTTCCAGCCATTATTATTTTCAATAACGTAGTACTCAACTATGTTCCTATGATGATTGTTCGCAGCTGGGTTTTGACGTGTCCATCCATAAGCAGCAAAGACTATCTTTTGATCCCACCACCAAGGTTGATAATCACTAATACCGAAGTGGATGGTACGATTCCGCTTACCTGTTTTCCAACCTCTTCCAGATACCACATTGTTAGCATCAACAGTGAAATTAACCTTCGATTCACTGTAATCGTTAGTGCTCATCCATGCATCGTCATCTTTATTCTGCTCATAATGGCTATACCAATATCCACCCTCACTTGGCCAGCCTGTGTTTTTATCATTAATGAACTCAGCTTGAGCGCAAAAAGAAAAAGCCATAATTAGCACTGTGGAAAAAGACACAGTAACTAATTTTTTAATCGAAATTTGTTTCATGTAGCACCTCGAAATTTATGTGTAAGTTTTATTAAAATTATAATATTCGGTGAAGCAATTCGACGCTACGCGAATCACCCCCACCTTGTAAACTAGATGTTAACAAAAACAAAATTTCGTAAACCAGATGTTAATTAGCACATAAAAAAGAGTGCTTTTTTACCCTCGTGATTTTATATTTTATTATTTATTCGTAATAGAAATGACAATCTAAGTAACCCGCTGAAGATGTAGCCGATTTTAAAATCAAAATCCAATCTAATAGATTTACTCTTATTTTAACGTGATTTTTGGCCGCACTTTTAAGAGGAGATGTATCAACATCATTGAATAATGAATGTCTTGGTTATCGTTGCTATGCCAGGAATATTGATACCGAATGACTATTTGTCGAAGAGAATACTCCTAGTTATTCATTTCAACCGTTTGGCTGAGCGTATTTTGCGCAGCGCTGCTTAAGGGATCATTTATGTTGTTGGCTATGTCCAATAGCATGTCCTTCATACTGTCAGTTGCAGGTACAATCCCAGCATTGACATTTTCTAACACGGCAATGCGAAACGTTTCTTCGTTATCATAGGATAGTAGGCTTATTGCTATTGCTGAACGTTGTTCTTCTAATGCGAAATGCATTAAATGCGGTAGCAGCGTTTTTGCTTCATAACTATTTGCAGCAGTTATCATGTTGTGTAACTGGATAACCAGCAAGCCTTGCTCTGAAGGTCTAATGGTCAAGGGATAGAGCAAATCAAGCGCTTCTAATTTTAGATTTAAATCGGTTTGTGCGTATAAAGTAAAATCCACTAAGGACTGAACGATTTCATCTGATTCGATATTCGAAGGTGAGCTTGTTAATAACGTAATAAATTTTCGCTGTGACTGCAGATCAGACTGCATACCATAGTGTTTAGCTAGCTCAATCAAAGCTTGCTCTGCGCCTTCCACAGGAATGGTTTGTAGCGCAGAAACTAATAGCTTAAATGCTACGCTATCAACAGGGTAATCATCTAATTGTGCTATTGCATTGCTCAAGTCTTCGGGGTGGTCAAGTAAAAAATTTTTCAGTAAATCAAACTGACTAGCTATTAATGGACCACCGTTATCCAGCGCTGTCAAATCTTCAATGTTGGCTAACATCGCGCCAATGTCTGAGGTTTCCAGCTTGTGAGCAGTGCTCACTTTAGACGTCTTATTGTCGTTTAGCAGAGTAAGCGACGTATCGTCAGGATGAGTTTGCAAATTTGTATCATTTAAGCCAAGCGATGTTGCTTCAGGTTGATTTGTTGTGCCAGTAATTACTTCAGGCAACTGCGACGTTGTAGGATAAGTAGAATCCGCAAACTGATACCACGCAGTAATACATATTGTGGAAAACAACAAAAGCATGGCGGTGACTTTCAACATATTACTTCCCTATTACTTGAAACAAAAACAGGTGATAAAAACCAATTAATAACATGGAACAAGCTCAGAGTGAACCTACCTTATGAGTTCAATCACATCAATGAGTTTGCTAAATATGGGTTCAACCAAATAGAATCGTCGGTAGTACCCTTATCCTAATAGACTGACATAATTTACAAGATAATTGACAAATTCACCCTTTAAAATTCCTAAAGAAGTACATCGGGTAGGAAAAGAACATTTGTAGCGACAACGCGGTTGGCGCGCTGAAACAAGTCTTTTTGTGGATTAAAAACTTCAGCAGAGGCGGCATTTTACAAAGTACGTCCTGTCCTTTATAAAACAAGTATTTGGCTCGAAAGGACTCGAGACAAAACCATAATGGGGACGCCGCGCGGGATGATGGCGCGAAGCGTGCTATTAGAATTTTATATAGTGTTGAAACATGCGCACAATTACGAAGACAGCAGTGATAAATCAGTTATCTAGGATGTCCTCTTAAAAATCAGTAGAAATGTTAGATAAGGCCATGGCTGAAAAAGCAAAATGAATATGTTGAGCATACTAACTTAAATGATCCCTCGCTATTTAAACCTAATGTCATTCAATTAAAGTGAGCGAATTAGGCTAAATAACGAGTTTATCAAAAAGTAAAAATAAACTTACCTATCTAAGTTCATCACCTTTGTCCATGCCTTCACAAAATCCTCTACAAACTTTTGTTTAGAGGTGTCATAGGCATATACCTCGGCCACCGCGCGTAACTCTGAGTTAGAACCAAAAATTAAATCTACAGACGTGGCTGTCCATTTGGCCTTACCCGTTTTACGATCTACACCTTCATATACACCATCAGTTGCCGCTTTTTTCCATACGGTGGACATATCAAGCAAGTTCACAAAAAAGTCATTACTTAAAGTACCCGGATTTGTAGTTAATACCCCATGAGTTGTTTGCCCGTGATTGGCGTTTAGAGCTCGCAGTCCACCTACTAACACTGTCATTTCTGGCACGGTTAGTTCTAGTTGGTCTGCTTTATCAATCAACATTTCAGTGGGCGATTTATAACTCACGGTAGAGTTAAAGTAATTTCGAAAACCATCAGCACTGGGCTCAAGTAGGCTAAATGAATTTACGTCCGTTTGCTCTTGTGTTGCATCTCCTCTACCCGGTTTAAACGGAACAGATACATCATAGCCTGCGTCTTTTGCTGCTTTCTCAATGCCAACCGCACCGCCTAGTATAATCAAGTCCGCTAACGAAACTTTACCGCTATTAGACAAACCGCTAGAGGCATCATCTTGAATTTTTCTTAATACATCTAACACTTTAGTGACGTCAGCAGGGTTATTTACCTGCCAGTTCATTTGTGGGGCTAACGCAATACGCGCGCCGTTAGCGCCACCACGCATGTCTGTGCCACGGTAACTAGCAGCGGAAGCCCACGCCACACGAACAAGTTCTGCAGGAGCAAGGCCAGAGTCTATTATCTTAGCTTTGAGCTGTTCCACATCGTCACCATCAATATTAGATTGGCTATCTAGTGCAATAGGATCTTGCCAAATATGCATATCCTTGGGCACCTCTTTACCAAGGAAGTTACGGGGTGGCCCCATGTCTCTGTGGGTTAATTTGTACCACGCTTTGGCAAATGCTAAACGATATTCTTCTGGGTCTGCCAAAAAGCGCTCAGCAATTTTACGATAATCTGGATCAAACTTTAGCGCTAAATCGGCAGTCGTCATAACAGGAGCATGAAACTTGCCGTCCACATGCGCATCAGGTACGGCGTTTTTCAAGGACTCATCGGTTGGTATCCACTGGATAGCACCGGCCGGACTGCGGGTTTGTTGCCATTCAAAGTTTAATAAATTACTTAAATATAGTGAGGTCCAACGGGTTGGCGCTTGGGTCCATGCTCCTTCAAGACCACTAGTAATAGTGTCTTCAGAATGCCCTTTCCCACATTTATTTTTCCAGCCCAAACCTTGTTCTTCGACACCTGCAGCGCCTGGCTCTTTACCTAAACAATCGGATGGTTTATGTGCGCCATGCATTTTGCCAAACGTATGGCCTCCTGCAATGAGTGCTAGAGTTTCTTCATCATTCATCGCCATCCGTTCGAATGCGACTCGGATATTTTTAGCCGAGCCTAGTGGGTCAGGCTTACCTTTAGGTCCTTCTGGGTTAACGTAGATTAACCCCATGTGCGTCGCACCTAGTGGGCGCTGTAATTTACCATTATTGTCTTCTCGATCACTGGCCAGCATCTCTATTTCTGGGCCCCAATATACTAAGTCTGGCTCCCAATCATCGGCACGTCCACCAGCAAAACCATAGGTTTGAAAGCCCATATTTTCTAGTGCTACATTACCTGCCAAAACCATTAAGTCAGACCATGAAAGTGCTTCGCCATACTTTTGTTTGATTGGCCACAGTAAACGCCTCGCCTTATCCAAGTTTCCGTTATCGGGCCAGCTGTTGAGTGGGTCGAATCGTTGTTGCGCGCCACCGGCGCCACCCCGTCCGTCGAGAGTCCGGTAAGTCCCAGCGCTGTGCCAAGTCATACGTATAAAAAACGGGCCATAGTTGCCAAAATCAGCTGGCCACCAGTCTTGTGACGTGGTGAGTAGAGTATTGATATCTTTTTTTGCAGCATCAAGATCGAGTTGGCTAAAGGCCTTTGCGTAATCAAAGTCTGGGCCATATGGATTAGATTTTATGTCATGATCTCTTAAAGCAGATAAATCCAACTGATCTGGCCACCAAAACTTATTAGACTTAGGTTGCCCCTCCACCACACTGCCCACTCCTATGGGACCTTTGGGTTTACTAATTTCAGCGATTTTTGCCTCTTGAGAGACAGCAAGGTTCGTAAGACAGAGCATACTCACTAAAACAGCGAGATTTGATTTAATAGATGTCGATTTTTTATTCATTTTATAGCCCCCTGACGCATCTCTGAGGATCCGTCACATTGTTGATAACCTAGATAATGTCATCGTTTATTACCCTACCAGATATCACAAAACACATAAGTGATGGTCAATAAACGTCACGATCAGTCTAGTTATAAAAATGTTAAAAGTAGTGGCAATAAAAACGATTTATCTAATCGGAAAAGCAGATGGCTTTTCTGCTTTGATCTCATGTGCGGCTAAAATGCATCTGAAACTAAGTGGAATTAACAGAACATTGTAAGAGATGCAATGAGTGACTTGATCGCAATGCGACACCAACATCTCACCATGCAAGCCATGGAGGAAAACAGGCTGCAAATTCTACGTAAGCACTTAGTCATGAGGAGGAATTAACAAGGAGAATTAACAAGACAGTCACCGTAAGGAGACATAACAACCATCTCAGCCAATACCCGCTTTGGTAGCTCCGCCACTGCTTTTTCGCCTTTAAACTTTTAGCAAAAAATGGCTTACTCTTGGGGCAGATGATTTGGGTGACACTGGAATCTTTAAAAGCAAAGCTTCGCCCAGTCGAACAACCTGACAAGGACGTCAGGTTTGGGTGACGACAATCATGGATGTGCGAGTGAGTAAATTACATGAACCCCATAATAAGAGGGCATTAACTTATTACTTGTTAGCTTTTCACGCGGAAAAAACTATTTTATTTTTATCTAAATCTCTCGCATACGCAGAAAATTTAGGCCCTCTTTGATTGGGCTCACCCTCACAAGTGCCGCCCAATTCAATCACCTTTTTAAAAAGCCTTTTTACTTCTTCGGTAGAACCAACATTGAAACCAATCATTGTTCCATTTCCATTACTTGCGGGCTCCTCATTAAAGGGTTTGGCGATTGCAAAGGCAAAATCTTCACACTGCCAGAAGGTCATTCTTTCAGTTGATAAAACTTGGTTAAGTTCTGTTTGTTCAAAAAGTGCAGCATAGAATTTAATCGATGCTTCCATGTTGTTTGTGCCAAGAACGCAGTAGTCCATTTTCATTTTTTGAAATCTCAGCTGATCAATAAAGTATTATCTTATTCCATCATTACTGACAGTTGATGTCAGTAATGATGGGTAACTTTGATTAAGCTTTACGGTTCAAAATGCCGCGAAACGAGCGCCAGATCACATGGTTATTCTTAAAATTCTGTATCAACCTTAAAGGTCATGGCTTCTTTGCTAACAGGATGGGTGATTTTTAAGCTTTGTGCATGCAAATGTAGTCGCTTGCCGCGGACTCCATACAAATCGTCACCCACTATGGGCATATTCAAGCCCTCGGCATGAGCGCAATGCACTCTTAGTTGATGGGTTCGGCCGGTATGGGGTGTAAGCAATACTCTGGTTTGATTTTTCTTGGGATAACGCTCAAGTACCTGCCAAAAGGTATGAGCTTGTTTTCCATCTTGATGGCAAACCATTTGTTTGGGTCGATCGTAAAAATCACCTCTTATTGGCAGCTTAATTTCACCTTCGTCTTCTTGCGGTAATCCTTCTATTAAAGCCACATATTGTTTGTGCACTTCTCGATGAATAAATTGTTTTTGCAGATATTTATTAGCTAGCGGATTAAGGGCTAAAACCATCAGACCTGAGGTAGACATGTCCAGTCGATGCACAATGAGTGGCCCCGTCGCTTCAGGAAATTGTAGTTTTATTCGTTGATAGACCGAGTCGGATATTTCTTTTCCGGGTACGGATAAAAACTCGGTGGGTTTATTGACTATTAGGATATCTTCGTCCTGATAGATGATGCCTATATTTTTATCTTCACCATAATTGTAAATTAAGGGATTGTCATCCAACTGCATACCCGACAACATATGTTTTAGGATGGGCTGACATTTGCCGGTGCAGGCTGGGTAATACTGCTGATGTTTTTTGACTTCTGATTTGGGCGATGCTCCCCACCAAAATTCAGCCATGGCCAAGGGGGTTAATTGATGTTTGAAAGCGTATTGTAAAAGCTTGGGTGCGGCACACTCTCCTGCCCCTGCAGGTGGAATTTTAAGTGCGGTATCGGCAAAGATTCCCAGCAAACTTTTAGACTCTTTGCTTTGATTCAAAAACTGATATTGGCTGAATATTCTATTTTGTAAATCGCCTGATAGGTTTTTTCGTTGTAACTGTAACTCTGTTATTTGATCAGTGAACTTGTTTACTTTTAGCTGTAGTTGCTTAATTGATTGTTGTGAATGTTCACCTAATTCTTTTAGGCGCCATTTATCAAAAACACTTTGCTGTGCCAGCTCTTTTAACCTAGATTCCGTAGTAGAACTCGTGGAAAGAGTGGTAACCAATGGTGTGATTGGCGTAGGGGAAAAACTCGTAGTCACCTTATTGGTGATGAGAACTTTTCCCCATAGTCAGGCGCATCAGTGGGTGCCGTTATTTCTCGTGGTTTAACTGCGGAGTCTAGTTTTAAGCCTGTATCTGTAATGCTTTTATCTAATTCGTTTTGCAATGCCTGTCGCTGGATTTTGCGGATTTTACGGTTTTCTACTAACTCGATCCTCAGTGTGGATAATTGTTGAGCATGCTCTGTTTCTAATGCACTTAAATCCCCCTTAAGAGTTATTAATTCCAAGGTATTTTCTAAGGTCTTTATCTCTTCATTGAGCTTATTAATAGCCACTTTTTCAGACAAAAAGAAACTGTCTTGCGCTAATAAATCAAAGACAGGCGGTACAAAACCCTGAATTAAACTTTGTTCGGCTAACTTGCCAGAAAAAGCTGATAAAAAACCTAACTCTCCTTGGGTATTTTTAACCAATAACACCCCAAACATTTTACCGATGATATTATGTGGATCATCAGCCAAACCAAAGTTGTGCTGCCACTGAGTTTGGGTTTTAAGGTGTTGCTGTAATTGTTGTGCAGCCAATACACAAAGGGGGTGTGGCTGATAATAAAATGGAAAAGTAAAACGTTCGGGTAAGTTATATTTTTCAATTGATGAGGTGAAATATGTAAAACAATGATCTTTAATTTTCATACCGTTATCATTAAAAAACCCAGCATAGACAAACAATGTCGAAAGTTAAACGTTATGAGTAGTGTATCAAAAGTTACGGCTAGCATCTCCACCAGCATGACTGACTTAAAAGCAAACCCTAACGCTTTAATTAAGCAGACTGGAGGGAAAGCTATTGTATTTATACCCATGCTTGTTAAATTGTAGTGTCACAATTTAGCGTTTAAATATTTAACTGATCATTTGTAATGTTATTAAACTGAGGAAAAATGATGAAAATGCTTTTCAGCAAATTTGGTTCAATCTCTTTGTTATGCTTGGTTTTTTTTAGCGCTAATGGGTTAGCAACGCACCACAAATCAGAGCGCTTGGATATTGTAGAAACAGCCATGAGCAATCCCGCCCTGACAACGTTAGTCACAGCGATCAAAGCTGCTGGCTTAGTCGATACGTTAAAAGGAGAAGGGCCATTTACTGTGTTTGCGCCTACCAACCAAGCGTTCGTAAAGTTGTCTGCAGGTACGTTAGGAGATTTACTTAAAGTTGAAAACAAACACAAACTGGTAGCAATTCTGAATTATCATGTTTTATCCGGTGAAATGGCAGCAATAGAGATTGCCAAATTAGATAAAGCAATAACGATTCAGAATCGCGTCATCATAATTACCACTGCTGATGGCCTCAAAATTAATAATGCTAATGTGACACAAAGAGATATTAAAACGAAAAATGGAATTATTCATCTTATAGACACAGTTATGTTACCCCAAGTACAAATACCCTAAGCTCGCTGAAAGAACGTAAAAACAGTGTAAACGTTTAATTGGTAAATATAAGACGTTGATTGTCATTGTCGCTGAAGTTGACGTTTTTGATTTTTCCTCTGCTAAAAACGAAACCCTAAGCAGAGATACCTTCTAACTCCTGCAAAATATCATATAAACCCGTTTCATCTACCTTTAGCCCATAGGCTTGGGTCTGTTTCAGACGGGTTTGCGCATTGACACTGCAGTTGGCAATAACCTCTGCATCGATTACATCTGCTTTATTGTGTTGAGATAACGGCTCGGGGTGCATGTCTAACCAAAGTTGAGCGGATTGTAGTTGCCCGCTGTGTATTAATTGACTGGTGTGTTGGCAGGTTCGCCAGTATGTATCGTTAACGCTTAAAGGATTGGAGCGATAAAAATTGAGGCCAATTTCCACACCTGGAACGTGATTGGTCTCTTTAGGTTTGTCTAAGTGAGGTCGATGAGTGCAGTCTTGTTCAAGCATTGCCATCACTAAGGCAAATTTAGCTCCTTCACTCGCAGCGCGATTAATTGTGCCGTTTAGTTCATAGTCACTGGATAATAACGCTTGCGTATTAGCATTAAGATCGGGTTGACTTGTATTGACCGAGTCGAGCAAAACAGTGATCGCTAAAAAAGAAAAGAGGTACTTTAGTTATCGCGCCTGCAAGCCAAGACTTTAGGTTTGCCTACACTTATTTGCCAAGATGACTATTTCTTATCACCAGCTTAGGCCAAGTAATCAGCCATGATTTTTGTTTTATCCTCTGCCAAAAAATTTGTTCATTGCCTTTTGGGTTGAACGTAATGCGTTGCTCAAACAATGAAGTTAGGCCAAAGGGCGCCACAATTGAAAAACAACCACTTACATCTATCTTCACAGCTATGGCTGTTTCTTGTTCTGGCCAGAATGTCATGGCATCTGTACTACTAAGATACTGGCTATGCTGAGGTTTAATATGCATCAAGGCTTGGTTTTTTATCTGCCAATTCACCTTTGGTAGCATTGCTTGCAACTGACGAGTGGCATGAACAGCTAACTGACCTTGGGTGTCAGTTTGACAGTAATAAATGACATCCACATCATTCAGCTCCGTCTTTTTATGATGTAAATGGTCCCATACTAAGTTACGCACAAACCCCGCTGTTACCCAACAATCAGGCAAACCTAAAGTCGACACTGCACGTAAAATGTCCATTCGATGTGGATCAGTTTCAAGTAAAGCCTGAAGTCTGTTTTGATACATCTCAATCAATGTCGCAATATCTCATTCTTTAAAAAATATTTTTACTTTTTTAAGACTACCCAAACAATTTAGGGATCAAAACAGGAGTCCGTTTTTTGTACGCTTGATATTCGGGATCATCTGCCCAGCGCTCGTCGGCTTGCTCTTCTTGCAGGGAAATCCCGCTGATTTTAGTTAATAACAAAATCACAAATAACGGCGAAATAAGCGTAACCAGTTGCCATTGGTATAAAGCAGGATATGCAATAATTGCTATGCCTATCCATAATAATATTTCACCAAAATAGTTGGGGTGGCGTGAGCGAGCCCACAACCCCGATTGAATGAATTCTTTGTGGGTGTTTTTTTGTTGTTTAAAAATACGCTTTTGATTGTCAGCCACAGCTTCAATTGAAAACCCAGCCAACCAAAGCACCAGACCTAACACTCCAATCCAGCCAAAGTCAGTCTTTTGAGTCGAAGTAATAGCAGCCATTGCAGCACCTGCGGTAATCAGCACCCACAGCCCTTGCACTGTCCATGCGATAGAAAAGCGCCAAAAATTGAGTTTGATATCATCGAAGCGGCTATCTGAACCTTGTTTTCGTACCCTTAAAAATAAAAAGCTCGCCAAACGGATCGCCCAAATAGCCACTAAGCAAGTCAAAACTATCGAACGTAAATCATGTTCTTCATTCTGCATAAAAGCAAAAATGATGACCGCTAAATAGGTAGCGCCACCGGTTAAATCATAGAAGTGTTCCGTTTTAAGCAAATAAGCGGGGATCAAAGCTATCCATTGCACAACAAAAGCAATGACTGCGCAGCTTGCGAAAATAGTCAGTCCGATTTCAACGCCACTATTTAATAACTGGCCACCATCACTGCCTGCCCATACAATGCCTATGGTAATAAGGAAAACTACAATATGAATAAGGAAGGCGCGAAAAAATTGCATAAAAATAAATATCCGTAATTTTGTAAGGTTTGCTGTGTTGAGATTTCTTATACCGCTTCACTACAAAAAAAGTTCTTTTGAATCGTTTTATTTTGACAAAAACGGCATTGTCTTTTGAACATAAACTACGAATATCGCGGTCTATTGAATCTAAATGCACCATTTAGTCGTATTTAGTGATAGAACACCAGAATGAAATATTGGGAAGTATCTATGAATAAATTTTTAGTTCCAAGCATTGCTGCCACATTACTTTTATTAACAACTCAGGTTATGGCAGAGAAAAGTCAGTTATCCCCTACAGACAAATCCAACAATCAAACCGCCACCACGCGCATTGTGGGTGGTGAAGAGGCAGTTGAAGAGGATTGGCCATGGATGACGGCTTATGTATTCGTTGATAGGCCTTTAGAAACTAATATCAGTGTAGATAATATTGCTTACGCTAGCACTTCTTTTACACAAAGCCCTCTTGGTAATGCCACTGGCGAAGTTGTCGATTGTAACTTAGCTGAACAAAGTTGTGAAAATGCTCAAAATAAAATCTGTTTAATTGAACGCGGGCAAATCACTTTCTCGGAAAAAGCGATTAACTGTGAGGCAGGGGGAGGAATTGGCGTCATCATCTATAACAATGAACCTGGAGATATATCCGGTACCTTAGGTGAAAATTTTTTGGGCTCAATCCCAGTCGTGGCCGTATCACAAAATGATGGGGTAGCCATTCTCACACAAGTAGGGACAATGGCGACTTTGTCTGTCGCCTTGTCCACTATGCAGATTCAACAAGATGCAACCTGCGGCGCAACATTTTTAGGTGATAAATGGGTGCTCACCGCGGCGCATTGTGTGGATTCACCCAATGCATTTAGGTTTAAAATGAATGTAGGTGAATACGACTTAAGCAATGGTGCAGAAAACGCTATTGATATTGCCAATATTTATATCCACCCTAACTACGATGCCGACGCAATCAATAACGATATTGCTATTGTGGAGCTTGTATCTTCAGTAGATGCTGAGGCTGTGAAAATTGCCGAACCTAGTATCACTGACCAGTTTGCCGCAGACAATAGTATTGCCACAGTTGCAGGTTGGGGTGGCAGACAAGGTTACGCACCCGATGAAGGGCCTACTAGTGATTTTCCAGATGTCCTGCATCAAGTTGATCTACAACTCTCTAGCAATGAACAGTGCAAAGAAACATTAGCTCAGACCTTTGAAACCTCTGTTAACAATACTGGTGTAACAGACGTGATGATATGTGCCGCTATTCCCGAAGGTGGTAAAGGTTCATGCCAAGGCGATAGCGGCGGCCCATTAGTGGTAAACACTAGCACAGGAGTACAACAGGTAGGCATAGTGAGCTGGGGGTTTGGTTGTGCTGCGGCTGGTTATCCAGGTGTATATACCCGAGTCTCTGAATTCAAAGAGTGGTTGGATACCATTTCTAATGGTGTAGCAATCGACCAAATGTATGATTTTGGCCGTGTACCCCGTGGTGTTATATCTATTTTTGAACTGCGCGTAGCCAATAATTCCACCGAAAGTACTGATGTTAGTTTTGATATTGAAGGAGACAGTCAATTTAGTCTCAATACAAACAATTGTGGCAACTTAGCAGCCAACACAAGTTGCCAGTTAATTGTGAGTTATAGTCCTACTTTTGCTGGTAGCCACACTGCACAAGTCTTGATTAATTCAGACAACCCTAATGTAAAAGCCAGTCAAAGTTTATTGCAAGGTACTGCCTTTGATACTGCAAATGAATTAGCGGGCGTGGCGGGTCCTACAAATAATAATCTATCTTGGTTCTCTGGTGGCGATCGACCTTGGGTAGTTAATGCAATAGGCGGGGTTGAAAGTGGTGCCATATCTGACCGCCAAGAAAGTGTGTTAATCGCTTTAGTTGACGGTGAGGGAACGTTAACCTTTGACTGGGGTG
>Ga0115567_10001884_pt1 | contig 20847 bp, 20 predicted proteins | sample COGITO_mtgs_1204_2_FD_88679 | JGI IMG/M metagenome (GOLD analysis project Ga0115567, IMG submission 88679) | Pelagic marine microbial communities from North Sea - COGITO_mtgs_120412 | ecosystem: Environmental > Aquatic > Marine > Epipelagic | place: Germany:Helgoland, sampling site Kabeltonne... | reverse complement strand
GGAAAGATGAACATAGCCATCCGCCACGTCGATGGGGGCACCGTCGGTCTCAGCAGTGGCGCGCAAGGCGTCCCATTCGTTCTCGCGAAAAATTTTGTATATTAACATGCGGCAAGTGATGCCCCTCCGCGCGGGGGTGGTCAAGGGCTGCTGATTGCCGCGGCAGCGGGCATATCGCCTTTGACTCCGCCTCACCCGCGCGCCACGATACGTCCGTCAATTCAAGCGAGGGAAAAACCGATGACACGAATCCTGACCAGCGCGGCCGCTCTTGCGATAACAAGTGGCATGGCTGCCGCCGACTATTCCATCACCATCCTGCACACGAATGATTTTCACTCTCGGTTTGAGCCGATCAGCAAGTATGACGGCCCGTGTTCTGCTGAGGACAATACCGCCGGCGCGTGTTTTGGTGGCACCGGGCGTCTGGTTACGGCGATCAAGGACGCGAAAGCACGCGGCAACAACACGATCCTGGTGGATGGCGGCGACCAGTTTCAGGGCACGCTGTTCTATACCTACTACAAGGGCATGCTTGCTGCGGAGATGATGAACAAGCTTGGCTATGACGGGATGACCGTGGGCAACCACGAATTCGACGATGGCCCCGAAGTGCTGGCGTCCTTTATGGGTGCGATAAACTTTCCGATCCTGACGTCAAATGCGGATGTCAGTGCCGAGCCGCTGCTGGCGGACGTGCTGGAGAAATCGACTGTCATCGAGCGCGGTGGCGAAAAGATTGGCCTGATTGGCCTGACCCCGGATGACACGGACGAACTGGCCAGCCCCGGTCCGAACATCACGTTCAGCGATCCAGTTGTCGCCGTGCAGGGTGAGGTTGACCGTTTGACCGAGATGGGCGTCAACAAGATCATCGTGCTCAGCCATTCGGGATATAAGACCGATCTGCGTGTCGCTGAAGAAACCACCGGGGTCGATGTGATCGTCGGCGGGCATTCCAACACGCTGCTGAGCAATACCAATGACCGTGCTGAAGGGCCTTATCCCACAATGGTCGGCAGTACTGCGATTGTGCAGGCCTACGCCTACGGTAAATATCTCGGTGAGTTGAATGTGACCTTTGATGATGCGGGCAACATCACACAAGCGGTGGGCGAGCCGATCCTGATCGACGCGTCCGTTGCGCAGGACGCAGAGACCGTCGCGCGGATCGCCGACATGGCCGCGCCGCTGGAGGAAATTCGCAACGAGGTCGTGGCGGAGACGTCAGAGGCGATTGACGGCGAACGTGGATCTTGCCGCGCCGTCGAATGCGCGATGGGGAACCTTGTTGCGGATGCGATGCTGGACCGCGTCAAGGATCAGGGTATCGAGATCGCTATTGCAAACGGTGGTGGCCTGAGGGCGTCCATTGATGCGGGTGAGGTCACAATGGGGGAAGTGCTGACTGTGCTGCCTTTCCAGAACACGCTGTCCACGTTTCAGGTCACAGGGGCCACGGTTGTCGAAGCACTTGAGAACGGCGTGAGCGAAATCGAAGAAGGCGCGGGCCGTTTCGCCCAAGTCTCTGGCATCAGCTATAGCGTGGACAGCAAAGCCGAAGTCGGCAGCCGGATCAGTGACGTGATGGTGGCCGGTGCGCCAATTGACATGGAAAAAGTCTATGGGGTGGTGTCCAACAACTATGTGCGCAATGGCGGGGACGGCTACAAGATGTTCGTCTCGGCGGACAAGGCCTATGATTTCGGTCCCGATCTGGCGGATGTGACCGCAGAGTTTCTGGCCAAAAGCGGGGCCTATACGCCCTATACGGATGGGCGCATTACGATCAAATAAGCGCACTCATAACCCAGGAAGAGGCGTGCTACGGCGCACCTTTTTCCGCTTCAATAGCGGCTTCCTCCTGCGCCAGTACAGCAGTCTGGGGGGTGGAACCGCGCCCCCCGGTCGAGGCCTGAAAATCTCCTTTGTCAGCGTCGTCCACGGCCACGCGGCGCGAAATGCGCCACAGTGTATAGGTGATGATCAGCACATGGCAGCTTGCCGTGACCGAATAGAGCGCGATCGGCCCGACGGCCCCCATCAGCCCACCTGCAACGAGCGGTCCAAAGATACCGCCGATGCCGTAAGTCAGCAAAAGGCCGCCCGATATCTGGATTGATGTACCGGGTGTGGCGTGGTCGTTGGCATGGGCGACAATCACCGGATAGAGTGCAAAGATCGAGCCGCCCAGCAGAGCCGCCAGCGTCAAATTCATGCCCCGCGTTTCAGGCGCCAGCAGCAAGAACCCCGCGTCTGCGGTCAACGCGAGAAACGCAATCCCCAACAAGACACGACGCCGGTCCATTTTATCCGACAGGATCCCTACGGGGATTTGCATCAACGCGCCTGCAAGGATCGGGATCGACGTGAACAGCGCGATTGTCGTCAGCGTAAGGCCCAGCCGTTCAGCATAGACAGCGGCCAGCGTACCGAACGAGGAATTCGAGACGCCGACCCAGAACACGGCAAACACCGCCACCGGGGAGTTGCGCCAGAGCGCCTTGAGATCAAGCCGGACCGATACGAGGGGTGCTGGGGTCGATGAGGAACTGAGCGCCGTCGGAACAAGGGCGAGCGCATAGAACATCGCGCCGAGCGCAAAGAGGACGAAACCATTCGGATCACCCAGCGTCAGCATCATTTGACCCGCCGTCGACGCCGCCAGATTGACCATTGTATAGACGCCGAATACGCGGCCCCGGTTCCTTGGATTGCTCTGATCGCTCAGCCAGCTTTCCACGATCATCGCGGCCCCGGCAAAGCAGAAACCGCACAACCCGCGCAGCATGATCCAGGCGACTGGATCCACCATGATGGCGCTGCCAAGCAAGGAAACTGACGCAAGTGCTGCCATTGCCGCAAAGGCACGGATATGTCCCACCTTTGCCACCAGACGCGGGGCCATGATGCAGCCAGAGACATATCCGATGGACCAGCCGGTGCCCAAAAGTCCCAAGGACAGTGCCGAGAACCCTTCGGCGCTGCCACGTACCGGCAAAACCAGACCATTGATGCCCCCCGCAAACAGTAAAAATGCCGAGCCAAGCAGAAGGGCGGCGATGGGGGTAAGCTGTCTGATCATGCAGGGGTCCTCTTGCGATGGAACGCGGATGCTGCCAGCCTCAGCGGTAGTTTACAATTGATTAGATGGGGGCCGGGACCGATGTGCGGACGCATGGCGCTGACATTGCCGATAGACGCGATGGCGCAGATGTTTGCGGCCACGCCCGGAAATACCTTGCCGGATGTCCCTGAATACAACGTTTGTCCGACGACGCAGGTGCCGGTCGTCTTCACGCGAGACGGGACGCGCCGTCTTGGTGCAATGCGCTGGGGACTGATCCCCCGATGGTACATGAAACCGAATGATGGGCCATTGCTGATCAATGCGCGGGCGGAAACGGTGCTGAAGAAGCCCGCGTTTTGCAGCGCGGTGCGGGAACGGCGGGCACTGGTCATTGGAACGGGGTTTTATGAGTGGACAAAGGACGCAGAAGGCGGGCGCAATCCGTGGTATATCACGCGACGTGACGGTGCTCCGCTGGCGTTTGCCGCGATCTGGCAAGATTGGACGTCACCCGACGGCGCGCAGGATTTGCAAACGGTAGCCCTGCTGACCACTGCCGCGAATACGGCGATGTCAGACATTCACCACCGGATGCCGGTCATGATCGAAGCGTCGGACTGGCCGCTTTGGCTCGGCGAGGCGGGCAAGGGGGCGGCTCCCCTTCTGCGCGCGGCCGATAATGACGTGCTGCAGTGGCACCGCGTTGACCGCGCCGTCAACTCAAACCGTGCGCGGGGTCCTGAATTGATCGAGCCTATCGAATAGGATTCAGACTTTAGGCTACGCAAAAGGGGCCGCCGAAACCGGCAGCGCCCTTTTCCGTTAATTCTGCCGAAACTTAGAGGTTCGGGGGCGGGTTGAAATTGAGGTTGCCCTCGATGTATTCCGCATTCGCCGCCTCACCGCCGAAAGTCGATTGCATATCCGGTTCGATCACCAGAATGGCTTCGGTGCCGCTGGAAATTGGACCAGTGGTCCAGGCTTCGTTATTGCCGGTGACGACATGCTCGCCGCCACTTTCGTTCGTGAAAATGATCGTGTCGCCCGGTTGGACGTAGATCACGGCCGGAAAGTAGGCGAGTTCAAAGATGATGACGCTATGTTCTTCGGCGCTGGCAACACCAGCAACAAAAGTCAGCGCAGTGGCAAGGGAGGCTGCGCCCTTACGGTAAGCGTTAAGCATGACTATGCTCCTTGTAACGGCCCCACCCGGTAACAACTGAAACTGTGTTAACGGTTGAATGTGGCGGAATTTGGGCTTAGGGGACGGTTTTCGCATGGTCCACTGGACTTACTGCGTCTTTTGCAGCGCAGGAAAACGTTAACGTGATGGAACTTCTGAGCCGAATTTCGCGTTTCTATCCATAGTTCCTAAACTTGCGGAACAGTGACGGAGTTAGATCAAATGAACATATTTAACAGTAAAAAACAATTCATGACTGCGCTTTGGTTTGCGGTTTTGCCGATGTCGGCAATGGCCCAGGAAGCGCAGGATAGCCTCAAAGTCTATTTCGAGAGTGGGAGCGCGAGGGTCGCGAGCGCGCAGGCTACTACTCTTGATCAGGCGGCACGGCTGTTTCGTGAGGGCAGTCCCATCGTCATGATCCTTGCGGGTGGTGCCGATACCGTGGGGTTGCCGGAAAATAACCTGCGGCTTTCGCTTAGCCGTGCGAATGCGGTCGCGGACGGCTTGGTCGCACGCGGCATACCCGTAGAACGGCTTCAGGTGTTGGGTCGTGGCAATAGCGAACTGAAGGTGCCGACCGGCGAGGAAGCACCCGAGGCCGAAAACCGGATCGTCGAAATCAGCTGGCGCTGATCACAGACGTGCGGATAATCCTGACAGCCCTCAGCCTTGTTGCCCTGTCCCTGACGCAGGCTGCCGCGCAGGCTGAGGATGGTGCGACGGCTTTGGCGCGAAAAGACTACCGCGAGGCGTTTCGGCTATTTCAGGAAGAAGCGCCGGAAGGGTCCGGCGGGTCACAACTGGCGCTGGCGCTGATGTATGATTTGGGAATGGGCACGCCGCAAAACACCGCCTTGGCGTTTGACTGGTATCTCAAGGCCGCACAGCAAGGCATCGCTGAGGCGCAATTCAATCTGGCTGTAATGCTGGATTCCGGCATCGGCAGGAAACGAGATGCCGCCGCGGCGGCAATTTATTACGCGCGCGCGGCAATCAACGGTAGTGCGCGCGGCATGTATAATCTGGCGCAGTTATACGAGGCGGGTGACGGTGTTCCGCGAAATGTGGAGATGGCACGATACTGGTTGATCAGGGCCGGTGACGAACTGCCTGCGGCAGCCGAGAGACTAGCTAAACTTGAGGACCCTACGCCAGCCGAGCGCTTGATTGGCGGACCAATCGCGGCGAGCGGTGCGGTTGTGCAAGATGATGCCGGAAAGCGGGCAGAGCTGGTCTGGTCTGCAGCGCCCGGCGACGAAGGCGACACATTCATATTGGAAATCTGGACGTTGCCGGAGAATGGCGCGACGTCCGGTCGGTTATTGACGACCCTGCGCACCCAAGGAACCGCAATTGTAGCCCAGCTTGACGACGCAGAGGTGGCATGGGGCTGGCGGATATTTCGTGTCGCAGCGGAGGGCAATGTGGTGTCAGCATCCGGCTGGCTGCCGCTCAACACCGCACGGTCGGATCAGGTTCCCGCGTTGCCGCAAGGACATGTGACGCTTAGCCCGGCAATCGGCGATGATGCAGCAATACGGCTGGCGCAGGAACTGGCCGCGGCTTTGGTGGCAGGCGGATTGTGGGTCGATATTCTGCCGGCGACTGTCCCAGCGGAGCAATCGTCAGTGATGTATTTTCATAGTGTCGATGCAGCGCTGGCGCGATCAATCGCTGTGTTTTTACCGGTCCTGCAGTCAGACGATGCCGTTCTGGGGCCGCAGGGATCCGCCAGTCTGCCCGGCGAAATCGTTATTCAGATTGTGGGGGGGCCGCAAGGCTGACGGTCAGTCGGCAAGGTATACGTCGATCGTGCCCTTCGGCGGGGCCGGCGCGTAGGCGGTGAAATCACGGGGAAGACGACCCAATTGCGCTGCAATGCGCTGTGCGGTGGCCGCATCGTCACGGTGGTAAAACCGCACTTCGGTTTGCGGATTGGCAAACGCGAGGTTGATCGATTCCGGCGGGCGCAGACCGGCCTCCCGAAGCACTTCGTCTATTTGCATTTTTTGATCTTGTGCGGAGCCAGCGGACCGGTAAACCCGCACTTTGATAAAAAATGGCAATGGCGTGGACGGCGTTTCCGGCAAGGCATCTTCGGCCAGTGGAAGGCTCAGTGGTCCCGTGCTGGTCTGTCGCTGTACGGCATCAGCAGCCTGAGACTGATAGGCGGCCGTTGAGGAGTCCAGACGCGTGCGCTGAGGAAAACCTGTCTCGGACAAGGTGTCGGGACGTTTAGCCGGTACGGTGGGACCAAAGGGCGTATCGTCCAGTTCAAGCGCCTGTGACGGCACCACCGGGCTTAGTCTTTCCACGGGGAGCGTGAGTGCGGGCGCGGTGGCTTGCGAGGCGGCATACCGCGCGGTCGGTGCCGGGGATTGAATCTGCAGGTTTGGTATCTGTGGCGGCACGGCGACAGGCGAGGCAACAGCGCTGATCGTCGGCGTTTGAGTGCGCGCACGCGGGCGGATCACGGACTTCGGCTCTGACGTGTTCTGTCGTGTCACGCTATTGGCCTCGCGCGGAGTTTCCGGGCGCATCGTTTGGGGACGCGCGATTTCCGGCGTTGTCTGGTCGCTTTGCAAATACCAGACGCCTAATCCGCCTGCTGCGGCACCCACGGTTATGCCGATGATACCGGCGACAAACAGGCCGGCGCGCGCGGATGGCGCAGATGGAGTGATTTCGATGGGATGATCGACGCCTGCGGCCACAAGAGGTGTTTGATCTGCTTTCGGTGCCTTGTGTGATTTGTCCTGCGCAGGCGCAGTGGTCTTTGCAGCCAGCGCGATTTCTCGGCGCGCCCGGGCTTCTGCCAAACGTTCTTCCCAGTTTGACGCCTCGAGCAGGCTGTCAATCGTCGGGTGATCGTCTTGCTGACTCATTTCCACTCCCATGGCGATGCCGGAATATTCTCGTAATCTCAATGCTAACGTAGGGCGGTGGAACAGAAAGAGGAAGATTTCTCGAAAAAGTGAGGGCGGACGTAAGTCTCGGCGTTCGGTCTGATCAAATAAGAGTCAGGTAACTGTTGTCGCCAGCCAGTCGCAAAACGCCTGGAGGGCGGGGGGCGGGGGGCGGTCATCTGGCCATACGAGGTAATAGCTGCCGATGCTCTGGGTAGTTTGCGCGGCGGCAAGGGTCAACTGCCCTTCTCGCAAATAGGGTGCCGCCACAAAGGTCGGCAAAAGTGCGATACCGAGGCCGTGCACGGCAGCCTGTGCCATCGTTGCGAATTGGTCAAACATCATGCCCGCAGGGGCGGCGTCAGTGACGCCCAGTTCTGCCAGCCAGCGGGCCCAGCCACGCGGGCGGGTTTCCAGATGCAACAGCGGGTGCGCCAGCATCTGTGCGGGATCCTCGAAGGGCGCGCCGGCAAGGTCCGGGGCGCAAACGGGCACGACGGTTTCGGGCATCAGCGGCAGAAAATGCACCCCCGGCCAATCTTCGTGACCGAAATGGATCGCCGCGTCAAAACGGCTGTCGGCAAAGCTGAAAGTATTGAGGCGCGTTGACAGATTCACCGTGACCTCAGGATGAGCGGCCGCGAAATCACTGAGACGCGGCGCAAGCCAGTGCATCCCGAAAGCGGGCAGTATCGCCAGTCTGAGTGTTCCGCCGCGCCGTTCAGTGCGTGCACTGATTGATGCCTGCGCCAGACGGTTGAGGATATCGCGGACCTCGCGCAGGTAATCCTGACCCGTTTCGGTCAGCACCAGCCGTCGCCCGGCCCGCGTCATCAGGGCCACACCCAACTGTTCCTCCAGCGTCTTGATCTGGCGGCTGATCGCACTCTGCGTGAGCGACAGTTCCGTTGCGGCCTGTGTGGCGCTGCCCAGGCGCGCTGCGGCCTCGAATGCCAAAAGGGCGCTGATAGACGGTAGAAAACGGCGCGGCGCGATCATCTATGCGTTTTTCTCATAAGGAGAGGACAAACCAGCGATAGAGGTTCCCCGCGTTTTCTGCAATACTGCGATCAATCCTCCCTCTCAGCCGAAAGGAAATATCATGAATACGCAAACGCCGATCCTCAAAGCCAAGGACGCTCCCGATCTGGGTCGTTTTGAATGGTCCGACCCGCTGCGCCTGTCAGACCAATTGTCTGAAGACGAACGGATGATCCAGGAAAGCGCCAAGGCCTATGCACAGGAAAAGCTGCAACCGCGCATCATCGAAGCCTACGCCAATGAGGAAACCGACGCGGGCATTTTCCGCGAGATGGGTGATATGGGGCTGCTGGGCGTCACCGTGCCCGAAGAATACGGCGGCTTGGGCGGGTCCTACGTGAGTTACGGTCTGGTTGCGCGCGAGGTTGAGCGCGTCGATTCAGGCTATCGCTCGATGATGTCGGTGCAAAGCTCGTTGGTGATGTATCCGATCTATGCCTACGGTTCCGAAGCGCAGCGCAAGAAATACTTGCCCAAGCTGTCATCAGGCGAATGGATCGGGTGTTTCGGTCTGACAGAACCCGATGCCGGGTCTGACCCGTCGGGCATGAAGACGCGGGCGGTTAAAACGGCCAACGGCTACAAAATTACCGGTTCCAAGATGTGGATTTCGAATGCGCCGATTGCGGATGTGTTCGTGGTCTGGGCTAAGTCCGATGATCACGGCGGGGCGATTCGCGGTTTCGTTCTGGAAAAGGGCATGACGGGTCTGAGCGCGCCCAAAATTGGCAACAAGCTCAGCTTGCGTGCCTCGATCACGGGTGAAATCGTGATGAAGGATGTCGAAGTGGGTGAAGATGCGTTGTTGCCGAACGTGCAGGGCCTCAAGGGTCCGTTTGGCTGTCTGAACCGCGCGCGCTACGGCATCAGTTGGGGCGCGATGGGGGCTGCCGAATTCTGCTGGCACGCGGCGCTGCGCTACGGGCTGGACCGCAAGCAGTTCGGCAAGCCGTTGGCACAGACGCAGCTGTTTCAGAAGAAGCTGGCGGATATGATGACGGAGATCACGCTCGGCCTTCAGGCATCCTTGCAGGTGGGCCGTCTGATGGATGCTGCCAATGCAGCGCCCGAGATGGTCAGTATCGTCAAGCGCAATAACTGCGGCAAGGCGCTGGATATCGCGCGGATGAGCCGGGACATGCATGGCGGCAACGGTATTTCCGGCGAATTTCAAGTGATCCGCCATATGATGAACCTTGAAACGGTGAATACCTACGAGGGGACCCATGATGTTCACGCGCTGATCCTTGGCCGTTCGCAAACCGGCTTGCAGGCGTTCTTCTAAAATCCCTGAGAATGCACTGCTGAAATCAGGCCCGCGCATCGGTTGCGCGGGCCTTTTTGCATCCGTTCAACCTTACCGAGTGAGTCGCGGTTTTGCTCCTTTCCGCGCTGGGCCGGCGTGCGATGCGTCGATGGCGGAGTTGATTTAGTTGTTTAAGATAACTCATTAAACTATTGTTAATTATCGGCAAAAGGTGAATTTGAGATCTTTTTGCACACGTGTGCAAAAAAGTGTTGCCAAGTCGCCTTTCTCGCTCCTATCCTTAGGTGAACCACACTTGCGGGTTCTGCACGGGGGACATCATGGCCGAGATTGAGTTGCGCAATATCAACAAGCGTTGGGGTAGCTTTGTCGGAGTCGAGAATTTTGATCTGACCATTGCCGATCAGGAATTTCTGGTTCTTCTTGGTCCATCGGGTTGTGGCAAAACCACGACGATGCGCATGATCGCGGGCCTTGAGGACATCACCGAGGGCGAGATCCTGATTGACGGCACGGTGGTCAATGATCTGGATCCCAAAGACCGCGATGTGGCGATGGTATTCCAATCCTACGGCCTTTATCCGCACATGAACGTTTACGAAAACATCCGCTTTCCGCTGAAGGTGCGCAAGGCGGACCCGGCGACCCATGACGAGCGCGTTCGTCGTGCCTCCGCCATGGTCGAACTGGATGATTTCCTGCACCGCAAACCCGCGGAGTTGTCGGGTGGTCAGCGTCAACGTGTGGCACTCGCCCGTGCCATCGTGCGCGAGCCAAATGTATTTCTAATGGACGAACCGCTGAGCAACCTTGATGCCAAACTGCGGGTCAGCACCCGCGCGCAGATCAAGAACCTGTCCCATGAATTGAAGGTCACGACCGTCTACGTGACCCATGACCAGATCGAGGCGATGACGCTGGCAGACCGTGTTGTGGTGATGAAACAGGGCAAAATCCAGCAGGTCGGCACGCCGACGGACATCTATGACAATCCCGCCAACACTTTTGTTGCAAGCTTTATCGGGTCGCCCGCTATGAACCTGATGGACGGGGTGATCAAAGGCGGCACATTCACCGGCACGAACGTTGAGATTAGCGGCCTGCCGGCTGCGGACGGCGAGGTCACGCTGGGCTTTCGTGCCGAGGATGCCGAAGTGGCGACGGGCAAGGGCCAGATCACCGCGCCGATCTATACGGTCGAGCTGTTGGGCGATGCGGTCATGCTTGCCGTGCGGGCGGGCGGGCAGCTTGTTTCCGTCAAGGCCTCCAAGGATTTCAGGGCGGAAATCGGGGACGAGATATCATTCTCGGTGCCGCCGGGGATCTGTCACATCTTTAACCGCGCCTCAGGTGAGCGCGTCTGAGTGTTCGATCAATTAACTGCTGCCCCGGCATAGGTGGCCAAACCAAGGGTGCAGGCTTGCAAGATGCACCCTCCAAAACAAACAGGGAGTTTGTAATATGTTGAAGAAACTAGCACTCGCAGGGGTCGTCTCCCTTTTGAGCACCAGCGCATGGTCCGCCTGCGCCTTTGAAAATACGACTGCAATCAAGACTCTGTCGGCCGGCTTTGAGGCGTGGAAAGCGATCACTGACGCGATGGCCGAATGTGGCAATGTGCAAGCCGAGCTCGATCAGGAATTTCGCACCAAACAGCCCGCCGCGTTTGAGGCCAATCCGTCGCTTTATCATATTGGCGGGGTGTCCAACGGTACGATCACGCCGCTGCTGAACGCGGGCACAATCCGTCCGCTGGACGATCTGGTCGCCAAGTACGGTCAGAACCTCAAGCCCAACCAGCTGATCAAGATCGACGGCAAGGTCATGGCGATTGCGATGATGGTCAATACTCAACACCTGATGTACCGCGAGGATATCCTTTCCGAGTTGGGCATTGCCGTCCCGACGACGTGGCAGGAGGTCTATGCAGCGTCGGCCAAGATCAAGGAAGCGGGCGTTCTCGACGTGCCGTTAGGTGCGACGATGAAATCCGGTTGGAACCTCGCGCAGGAATTCGTAAACATGTATCCCGGTTTCGGTGGTCAGCTGTTCATCGATGACAATACCGGTGCGGTCAACAATGATGCGGGCATCAAGGCGCTGGAGACGATGAAAGCGGCGCTTGAGTTTACGGATCCAGAGGTTCTGGTCAGCGATTCAACCTATGTTCAGCAGCAGTTTCAGCAGGGCAAGATCGCCATGGCGAACCTGTGGTCCTCGCGTGGCGGTGCGATGGACGATGAAGCCGAAAGCCAGGTCGTGGGCAAGGTCAAGATGGCGATGGCCCCAATCGCGATGGACGGCGGCGCGCCTGCCACGACGCTGTGGTGGGACGGGATCGTGATCGCGGCCAACATTTCGGATGAAGAAGCTGACGCGGCCTTCCGTGTAGCAATGGAAGGCATCGACGAAGAGATGGTCAAAGCCAACAACGAGGCGGCGATCTGGTTGATCACTGGATTTGAGCCCGGCCCGTTGGCCAAGGGGGCCATCGAGACGGCAACGCATAATCCTGCGCCACCGGCATATCCGTCCACCACGCGGATGGGGTTGATGCACACGGTTCTGGGCAACGAGATCCCCGCCTATCTGACAGGTGATCGGGATGCCGAAGCCACGCTGACCGCCATCGAAGAAGCCTACACCACCTCCGCCAAAGAAGCGGGTGTGTTGCAGTAAAACAGTCGGGGCTGGCCAGACCCGCGTCGGCCGGCCCCACCACCACGCTCGCGATTTTCGCTGTCGGCAGGTTGCGTCTGCCCACACCCAAGACCGCTTTTTCGCGTTTCGAGTCTACGACACGTCCAGCGCCCCGGAGGATGCTATGAACTTCAAAACCTTTGCCTCCTTTGTTGGTCCTTCTGTATTCATGATGACCCTGTTCATCGCGCTGCCCTTGGTATCTGTCTTCTTGGAGAGCTTCAAAGTGACCCAACCTGTGATGCAACAGGTCGAGGTTGAAACATGTACTCCCGGTTTCGTCGGTCAGACCTGTGTTACCGCGCTGAAAACCGTCCCCGTGATCGGGGAGGACGGAAAAACCGAGACGATCACCAGATGGCAGGGACTGCAAAGCTATCGGTCTGTCCTGCAGATGGACAAGGTCTGGGCGGCGATCAGCTCCGGCAACTGGGGTGATATCCTGCAAATCGATTTCTGGAAGGCACTGCGGTTTACGCTGATGTTCACGCTGGTGACTTTGCCTTTGGTGATCGGGGTGGGATTGATCATCGCGCTGACGGTCAACAACGCGTCGCGGGCGTTCCGCGGGCCAGTGATTTTTGTCTCGCTGCTGCCGTTTATCATCACGCCTGTAATCGGGTCGCTGTCGATCTACTGGCTGTTTGTCGGCGACGGAATCCTTACCGCGATGATGGAGCACTGGACCGGCACGAATATCTCGATGTTTGCACAGGCGTGGACGATTGAGCTGTTGATGTATTTCTACCGGGTCTGGCATGTGGCGCCGTTTGCCTTCGTTATCTTTTACGCCGGCTTGCAGACGGTGAACATGGACACGCTGGAATCTGCTGTGATCGACGGGGCCAGTCGGTTGGAGCGTCTGCGCCACGTGATCATCCCGCACCTGATGCCGCTGATCGTATTTATCGCGCTTATTCATCTGATGGACAGCTACCGCGTGTTCGACGAAATCATCGGCTTCAGGTCTCAGGCACACGTGATTTCACTGCAATGGCTGACTGTTGATCTCCTGACACCGGATGATGCGGGCAACCGCGCGGTCAGTCGCGCGTCCGCGTCTGCCATGCTGACCATGATCGGGATCGTGCTTTTGTTGATCCTGCCGCTGCGCCGGACGTGGCGCGACCACAAAGGGGGGGCGCACTGATGTGGAAATCCAAGGGAGAGTCGAGACATGAGTGAAACTTCCAAAGCCATGCGCCAATCCTTCGGGCTGCGTTTTGCCTCCGCCGCCTTTCTGGTGTTCTGGTGCCTGATTGCCGCCTTCCCGATCTTCTGGATCACGGTGATGAGCTTTAAATCCCCGCGCGATGCCTTTGCAGACAGCCCCTGGGACGTGATCATGGGACCTGCGACGCGGGCTGCAGGGAATGGCCTGTCGGTGCTTGATATCGTTGCGGGGCTTGCGGTGCTGTTTTTCGCGATCCGCTGGGGTTTTACCCGATTGCCCGGTCTGGTTGCACGCTATAGCCCCGGTGGTTTCATTGCGTTGGGTTGGCTTTTGGGGGCGCTGATCTATGCACTGGTATTCCTTCTGATCTTCTTTGGCCTGTTGCCGCTGATCCTCGATCCGCTGAATTCGGTGTTCGGCCCGCTCGGGGAACCGGTTCTGGGCCTGACGACGCAGCATTACGTATCGGTCTGGGCGGAGAACGAGTTCTACCGCAATTTCCTCAATTCCATGTTGGTGACGGCGGGGGTGGTGACGATCTCGCTGACGGTGGGCACGCTGGCGGGGTATGGCCTTGCGCGCTCAGGGTCGGATCTGGCGTTCTGGCTGTTGATCCTCGCGCTGATCTTTCGCGCGCTGCCGCATTCGGTCTTGGTGGCAGGATATCTGCCATGGTTCATCAATTCGGCCGAAATTTTGCGCCCGCTCTTTGGCGAGATGTCACCGACCCTATATGGCCAGCCTTGGGCGGTGATTGCGGTGCTGGTAGCGATTAACCAACCCTTTACGATCTGGATGCTGCGGTCGTTTTTCCAGAACATTCCTGCAGAACTGGACGAGGCTGCGCGTGTCGATGGGTGTTCGCATTTTCAGGCGTTTCGCCACGTGATCATGCCGGTCATGTGGCCAGGGGTGATCACGACGGGGCTGTTTTCGTTCTTGCTAGGATACAATGACTTTCTGGTGACGTCGCTGCTGCTTGATGCGCAGAACCAGACGATGGTCCCGGCCATCGCGGGCTACTTCAACCGCGAGACGACAACGACCGATCAGGTCGAAGCTGTCGCCGCTGCCGTGTCGATTACCGCACCGCTGTTCCTTTTGGTGATGGTGTTCCAGCGCCAGATCGTGTCCGGCCTGACCGCCGGGGCGGTGAAGGGATGAGCAATCTTATTAATGATATTGGGGTGAAAAGATGAAGGGGTCTCGTCCAGAGCAGGCGGCACTTAGTCGCGATACGGATATGTCCAAAACCGAGGATACCCGCCGGGTCATTGAAAGTATGGTTGACGGTCTCAACGACCATAGCATCGACGGCATTCGCGCGTTCTTTCATGAGAGCTTTCGGTGGATGGGCAATCAAGGCTGTGGCACCAAAAACGGTCTGACCGACTTTCAGGATAATTGGCAACGACCCTTTCAGGCGGCGTTTTCCGACAAGGTCTGTATCGACGAGGCGCGGCTCTTTATGGGCGAATGGGCAGCGGCCTTTGGGCGCCAGGAGGCCAAACATTCCGGCACGTTCATGGGGATCGCACCGACGGGCAAACGGGTCGAGATCAGGTATATGGATTTTTGGAAAGTGTCCGAGGGCAAGATCGAAGACAATTGGGTGATGGTGGATTTCCCCCATGTCCTCGCGCAGCTTGGACGAGACGTTTTCGCCGGCGAGGGCTGGGAAGCATATGATCGCGGCGAAAAGATTGCGCCGCGACCCGACAACGAATGAGGACGACATGACGATTGAGTACCTGAAACGTGGCAAATCCGATGCAGAGCGAGGCGAGGACGACGTCAAGACACGCGCCGTGGTCGAGGCAACGCTGGCCGATATAGAGATGCGCGGAGATGCGGCGGTGCGTGAACTGGCACGGAAATTTGATAGCTACACACCTGAAAACTTCCGCCTGAGCGATAGTGAGATCGACGCGATCATGGCCAAGGTGACGCTGCGCGAGATGACGGACATCAAATTTGCGCAGGAAAACGTGCGTCGTTTTGCGCAGGCACAGCGGGAGTCGATGCTGGATATCGAGGTGGAGATGCAGCCGGGCGTGATCCTCGGCCACAGACACATCCCCGTGCAATCCGTGGGGTGCTATGTGCCGGGCGGCAAGTTTCCCATGGTGGCGTCCGCGCATATGTCGGTGGCAACCGCCAGCGTTGCGGGTGTGCCGCGCATCATCGCGTGCACGCCCCCCTTTAACGGAGTGCCGAATCCGGCGGTGATTGCGGCCATGCATCTGGGTGGCGCGCATGAGATTTACGTGCTGGGCGGGGTTCAGGCCGTGGGGGCGATGGCCATTGGTACCGAGACGATTGATCCGGTGCATCTGCTGGTCGGTCCCGGCAACGCCTTTGTGGCCGAGGCCAAGCGGCAATTGTTCGGACGAGTCGGAATCGATCTGTTCGCAGGCCCTACAGAGACGATGGTGATCGCGGATGATACAGTGGATGCCGAGATCTGTGCGACGGACCTGCTGGGGCAGGCCGAGCATGGCTATAACTCGCCTTGTGTGTTGTTGACGAACTCTGCCAAGCTGGCGAAGGCGACGATGGTAGAGATCGAACGGATCCTTGAAATTTTGCCCACTGCGGAGACGGCGCGGGTCAGTTGGGAGGACTACGGCGAGGTGATCGTCTGTGACACCTATGACGAAATGTTGCAGGTGGCGGACGAGATCGCGTCCGAACATGTGCAGGTGATGACAGACCGTGATGACTGGTTTATGGCAAATATGACGTGTTACGGCGCGCTGTTTCTGGGCGCGCGGACCAATGTCGCCAATGGCGACAAGGTTATCGGCACCAACCACACGTTGCCCACCAAGAAGGCAGGGCGCTATACAGGCGGGCTTTGGGTTGGCAAATACCTCAAGACGCATTCCTATCAAAAGATCACCACAGATGAGGCCGCGGCTGAGATCGGGGCCTATGGTTCGCGGTTATGTATGCTTGAAGGGTTCGTGGGCCATGCAGAGCAATGCAATATTCGCGTTCGCCGCTATGGCGGAGTGAACGTGCCGTATGGTGAGGGCGCACCAGCGCAAGAGGCGGCGGAATAGGGCGCGTTGCCCTTGGCCTGCGACCTTCCCCGATTAATACCTGTGGAACAGTGAAAATGGACCTGCACTCTGAACATAAGACGCTGATCGCTCCGTTGAGGGCCGCGATGTATGATTTTGACCCACAGGATGTTCGGTCAACGCTACGCGCGATTTGCATGCCGGATGCCGTTTTCCGGCTGTCATTTCCGTTTGAGGAAACCGTGGGCCCCGACGCCTATTTCGACAAGGTCTATGCGCCGTTGTTGCGCGCGGTGCCGGATCTGGAGCGGCGCGATCATATCGTAATGGCGGGGCCGACACCGGAGGGCGATGACTGGATCGGCTGCGGCGGGTTCTACTGCGGGACGTTTCAGACGCCGTGGCTGGACATTCCGCCGACCGGCCATGTGATGCACATGCGGTTTCACGAATTCTACCGTGTGGTGGCGGGCAAGATCGTCGAGATGCAGGCGCTTTGGGACATCCCGGAGGTCATGTTGCAGGCCGGTGCCTGGCCGATGGTGCCAAGCCTCGGGCGCGAATGGCATGTGCCCGGACCTGCCAGCAATGATGGGATCGTGCCGGGACCTTTTGATGCCGTTCAGGGGGCCGCAACCTGTCAGCACGTCGTTGATATGTTAGAGCATATGACGCGGCATCCGTCCCAGGGCGGGCCGGAGGTCATGGAAATGGCACGGTTCTGGCATCCGCGTATGACGTGGTACGGGCCGTCCGGCATCGGTACCGCGCGCTGCGTTGACGGGTTTCGCAACTGGCACCAGATCCCGTTCCTGAACGGCATGCCGGATCGCGGACAAAACGAGGGGGCAATAAACCATCACTTTTTCGGCGACCGCCAGTATGCAGCCGTGACAGGCTGGCCGGATATGTACCAATCGATCACGCATGGCGGCTGGCTGGCGATCGCGCCCAGCGGTAAGAAGATCGAGATGCGGTCGCTGGATTTTTGGCGTCTCGAAAATGGACTGATCCGGGAAAACTGGGTGTTGGTGGATATGCTGCACATGTATGATCAGATCGGTGTCGATGTGTTCGCGCGTATGCGGGAATTCAACAAGGCGCGTGCAGGGTTCGACCCCGAGACTGGAGTGGCCCTATGACGACCCTTCCAAAACCTCCGTCCTTTGATCTTGCAGGCAAGCGCGCGCTGGTAACGGGTGCCTCGTCCGGCATCGGGCTGGGTTGTGCTGTCGCACTGGCAGAGGCGGGTGCGCATGTCGTGTGTGCTGCGCGGCGGGTCGATGTGTTGGCGGATGCCGTGTCTGCGATGCGGGCCGAGGGGTGGTCGGCGGAATCGCTGAGCTTGGACCAGACGGATCTGAAGGCTGTCGAGGGGGCGTTTGCGCGGCCCTACGATATCGTCGTGAATTCCGCAGGGCTGGCGCGGCATTCCCCGGCGGTGGAAACCCAGGCCGAAGATTTCGATGCGGTGATGAACCTGAATGTGCGGGGGGCCTATTTCCTGTCATCTTACGCGGCGCGCGCGCTGATCAGGGCAGGCAAGCCCGGCAGTATCATCCATATCTCCAGCCAGATGGGTCATGTGGGTGGCGTGGACCGCGCGGTCTATTGCGCGTCCAAGCACGCGGTCGAGGGCATGGTAAAGGCAATGGCAGTTGAGTGGGGCAAGGCGGGCATACGCATCAACACAATCTGCCCTACGTTTATTCGCACAGCTCTGACGCAATCCACGTTCGACAATCCTGACCGGCTTGCGTGGATCATGGACAAGATCAAGCTGCCGCGAGTGGGCGAGGTCGAGGACATTATGGGCGCGGCGTTGTTTCTGGCCTCGGACGCCTCTGCAATGGTTACGGGTACGTCGATGTTGATCGACGGCGGCTGGACGGCGGACTGATAGCATGGGCAAGGTCACATCCCTTCAGGTAGCAGCACGTGCAGGCGTCAGCCGGTCAGCCGTCAGCCGCGTCTTTACGCCAGGTGCGTCTGTGTCCAAAGATACCGCCGCAAAAGTGCGCACGGCCGCGCGAGAGCTGGGGTATCGTCCCAACGTGCTGGCGCGCAGCCTGATCACGGGTCGCTCGCGCATCATCGGCCTTGTGGTCGCCTATCTGGAGAACCAGTTCTATCCCGAGGCGATGGAACGTCTCAGCAAGAGCCTGCAGGAGCGCGGCTATCATGTGCTGGTCTTTATGGCGTCCAATGACGCGCAGGCCACGCAACAGGTGATCGACGAATTACTGGATTATCAGGTTGATGGCATCATCGTCGCATCAGTGGGTATGACCAACGATCTCACCCGGCGCTGCGAAGATGCGGGCATTCCCATTGTGCTGTTCAACCGCCGTCAGGACGATCCGCGCATGTCGAGCGTGACGTCGGACAACAGGGCAGGTGGCGCGCGTCTGGCAGAATTTCTGCTGGATAATGGCCACGAACGGATCGGCCATATTGCGGGCTGGGAAGGTGCATCGACCCAGATCGAGCGTGAAGCCGGATTTGTCGCAGGATTGGCGCTGCAAGATGCTAGCGTCATGGCGCGCGAGGTCGGCAATTTCGACTACGCCACCGCCCAAGCAGCGGCGCGCGCGATGTTTGGAGGGGACGCGCCGCCGGATGCCGTGTTTGTGGCCAATGATCATATGGCCTTTGCCGTGATGGATGTGCTGCGGTTCGAATTGGGTATCGGCGTGCCGTCGGACGTATCTGTTGTGGGCTATGATGATGTGGGGCTGGCCGCATGGCCAGCCTATAACCTGTCCACCATACGCCAGCGCGCCAACCGCATGGTCGCGGAAACGGTCGATATCCTGATGCACCGTCTGGACAACCCGGATGCCGCCCCCCGGCATGTCGCCATCGAGGCACCGCTTGTCATTCGCGGTTCTGCCCGTATTGGAACACAAGGAAAAAAGCCATGACCATGAAGGGTTTCGACCCCAAATTTAAAGACTTCCCCGACTACATCATCGGGATTACCAAGGAAATCTGGGAAGATCGGGGCATTGCCACGCTGCATCAGTATTACAGCGATGATATTGTCGTGCGCAGCCCTGCATCCGTGGTGATCGGAAATCAGAAGGTCATCGGGGCCACCATGGCGACATTGGCGGAATTTCCTGACCGCACATTGCTGGGTGAAGACGTGATCTGGTCCGGCACGCCTGACGAGGGCATGCTGTCGTCACACAGGTTGCTGTCCGCAGCGACGCACACCAACGACGGGATGTATGGCCGCGCGACAGGCAAGCCGCTGGTGTACCGGATTATGGCAGATTGCCACGCCGTCAACAATCAGATCAACGACGAATGGCTGATCCGCGATCAAGGCGCGATTGTGCGTCAGATGGGCTGGGATCCCAAGGGCTATGCCGTGGATCTGATCGCGCGCGAGGGCGGACCGGAAGCGTGTGTGCAGCCGCTGACGCCGAAGACGGATCAGCCCGGACCCTATAAGGGGTGCGGCAATGATAATGAATGGGGTGCGAAATACGTCGATATCCTGACACGGTTGATGGCGGCGGATATGGCGCTGATTCCGCGCGACTATGACCGTGCGGTGGTCACAGAATACCCCGGCGGCTTGACGGGACACAGCCACTGCAGTGTCGATGCATTCTGGATGGGACTGCGCGCGTCGTTTCCGTCGGCGGAATTCAAGATCGACCACGTGATCGGCCGCGATGATCCGATGATGCCACCGCGCGCCGCCGTGCGCTGGTCGTTGAGCGGCAAGCATGATGGCTGGGGCGCATTCGGGACGCCGACAGGGGCGGATGTTTATGTGCTGGGTATTTCGCACGCTGAATTCGGACCATGGGGCCTGCGCCGGGAGTATACGATTTTTGATGAAACAAGCGTCTGGAAGCAAATCCTGTTGCAGACCGGGTAAGGGGAATAGTCGTGACACAGCACTTCACAGCAAAGCTCGACCGTGAATTTGATCGCGACGTAGCCACTGTCTTTTCTGCATGGCTTGATCCGGAAATGCGCCGCGCTTTCGAGACGCCTGAAGGGTCGGGAATGAAATACGCGGCCTTTGACACACGTGAAGGTGGCACCGAAGAGGTCATTATCGCGCCGGAAGGCCAAGAGGTCGGACGCATGATAAGCGACATTCACATCTTGCGCAGGCCCGAGATCGTCGTTGTGCACGGGCGTGGTGTCTTTGGCGGTGTGGTGATGATGACGATGCAGACCACATTTGAGTTCACGCCCAAAGGCACGGGTTGCCTTCTGACGGGCACTAGCCAGATGGTCGTTTTGGGCGATCACCCGACCGAAGACGAAGTCCGGCAGGGATGGCATGCCATGTTCGATCGCTTTGGCGTCGCGCTTAGTTCTTTCAAAACCGGAGATTCGACATGACACAACCCGATATGGCCGCCCGCATTGTCCGATACGGCGCGTTGCAGCCCTGCAAGACTGCGTTCATTGACGCGCATACACCCGGCAGCGACCAGAAAGAGAATTT
>Ga0115567_10001880_pt1 | contig 20868 bp, 16 predicted proteins | sample COGITO_mtgs_1204_2_FD_88679 | JGI IMG/M metagenome (GOLD analysis project Ga0115567, IMG submission 88679) | Pelagic marine microbial communities from North Sea - COGITO_mtgs_120412 | ecosystem: Environmental > Aquatic > Marine > Epipelagic | place: Germany:Helgoland, sampling site Kabeltonne... | reverse complement strand
TGTCTTCTCCCGATAGAAATATACATGAGGAGGCTTTATAATGAGCTCAAACAACGGCAAGAAAAAAATTGACAACTCTCTACCCACCCAACTCCCACTTCTACCTGTACGTGATATGGTTGTCTTTCCCTACATGGCCTTGCCACTTTACATTGGAAGAGACTCTTCTGTCTTAGCCGTTGAAAAATCTTTTTCAACTCACAGATACATTTTTCTATCAACTCAAGTTGAAAAGTCTGACGACAAACCTACTTCTGATGCTATCTACAGGACGGGAACGATCGCAAAAATTGTTAGACCCATCCGAAGACTTTCAGATGGACGCATCAAAATTCTTGCTCAAGGAGTTTGTAAAGCAAAAGTTCTCAGTTTTTCAAACGAAGACCCTTTCTTTGAAGTTGAAGTAGAACAGATAATTGAAAGCCAGGCTCAAGAGGTGACGAGCGAAGTAAAGCTTTTGATGGAAGAGTGTAAATCGCTTATCGAAGAAGCTTTGAGCTATGGCAAGTCTTTATCCGCAGGAATTCTTTTTGATTTAGACAATGTTTCTGATGATCCAGGAAAATTTGCTGATCACCTTGCAAGCAACCTTGGTCTTAAAATTGAAAATGCTCAGTGTGTTTTAGAAGAGCCTGATCAAATAAAAAGACTGCACCTTATTCACGGATACCTTTCATCTGAATTAGATGTTTTGAAAGTTCAATCTACAATTACTGGTGTACCTAAAGATCAGCTTACTAAATCTCAAAGAGAGTACTTCTTAAAAGAGCAAATGAAGGCCATTAAAAATGAGCTGAATGAAAAAAATCAGGGCGGCGAAGACTCATCTAAAAACGATGAGATGTCTGGTTACAAATCTCGTGTTTTAGAGTCTAAAATGCCTACCGAAGTTGAACAAGAGGTTTTGAAACAACTTGCTAGACTTGAAAAAATGCACCCGGACGCTAGTGAATCTTCAATGATAAGAAACTACTTGGATTGGATGTGTGATCTTCCGTGGTCTATTTCGACTGAAGACAATTTGGATCTTGCAAAAGCAAAGGCCATCTTAGATGACGATCACTATGATTTAGACAAAGCTAAAGAACGCATTTTAGAATTCTTAGCTGTAAGACAACTTAAAGATAAGTTAAAAGGCCCTATCCTATGTTTTGGCGGCCCTCCTGGAGTTGGTAAAACCTCCTTAGGAAGATCAATTGCAAAAGCAATGGGTAGGAACTACCAAAGAATCGCTCTTGGCGGTCTTAAAGATGAGGCAGAAATTCGTGGTCACAGAAGAACTTATGTTGGAGCAATGCCTGGTAAAATCATGCAAGCCCTCAAAGCTGCCGGCACTAACAACCCGGTGATTGTACTAGATGAAATTGATAAGTTAGGTTCAGATTTTAGAGGCGACCCTTCAGCTGCTATGCTTGAGGTTTTAGATCCTGAGCAAAACTCAGCTTTCAAAGACAACTACATCAATGCAGATTTCGATCTTTCAAATGTTATTTTCTTAGCTACTGCGAATGTTTTGCAGAACATCCCTCCTGCACTTAGAGACAGAATGGAAATTATTAATATTTCTGGTTACACTGAAAATGACAAACTCCTTATCGCTCACAAACATTTGATCGACAGGCAGCTCGAAGACAATGGCATTGACCACAATCAAGTTGAATTTACTGATGAAGGCTTAAAAGCTTTGATCTCTGGTTTTACTAGAGAAGCCGGCCTTAGAAATCTTGAACGTGAAATTGGATCTGTATGTAGAAAAATTGCTAAGCTTGTAGTTGAAGGACAAAAAGAAAAAGTTATCGTTAACCGCAAAACTTTAAACGAGCTTATGGGACCTCCTCGCTTTATCAGAGAAGAGCGTTATCAAGAAAACCAGGTTGGCATTTCAACTGGTCTTGCTTGGACTCAAGTTGGTGGAGAAATTCTGTATATTGAGTCTATTGCCATCCCTACAGTTTCTGGAAAAGGTGGAGGCATCAAACTAACAGGACAACTTGGTGACGTGATGAAAGAGTCTGCAGCAGCAGCTGTTTCATACCTCAAAGCTCACTCTAAAAAATTAAATATCGATCTTGAATGGTTTGATCAACATGAAGTTCATGTGCATTTACCTGCTGGTGGAGTTCCAAAAGATGGGCCATCTGCTGGTGTTGCCTTAGCCACTGCCCTTCTTTCATTGGTTTCTAAAAACCCAGTAAGAATGGATTGTGCAATGACTGGTGAAATCACTCTAACAGGTAGAGTCCTTCCAGTAGGTGGAATCAGAGAGAAAGCTTTGGCTGCACTGAACCAAGGAATCACAAACATCATCATTCCTTTTCAAAACAGAAAAGATATTGAAGAGATCCCAACTGAATTTAAAAACAAAATGAACTTTATTTTTGTAAGAGAGATTGGTGAGGTTTTTGGTGAAGTCTTTGAAAACAAAGATTTTCAAGATTCTTTTCCAGAAACAGGTACAGATAAAAATGTTGCCGCTTAGGTGCCAGGTCCTCTTTCTGGGGTCGGCGCATCAAAGACTTTGAATATAAAAAAACCCGATTCTAAGATCGGGTTTTTTATTTTAAGATAGTAACACCAAATGTTACCTGGCACCTTGAAATGCTATTTAATGTTGATAACGACTCTTCTATTTTTTGAGCGGCCCACATTAGTGTTATTGTCAGCAATTGGACTGGTCTCTCCATAACCGATGGCTTTAATTTTATCTGCATTCAGCTTGTAATCACGAACAAGTTGGTTTTTTACAGCTTGAGCTCTTCTTTGACTGAGGATCTTGTTGTAGTTGTCATTCCCCTGAGAATCACTGTGTCCTTCGACAAAAACCATTTTGAATTCATTGCTTTTTAAAAATTCTCCAGCATTTTTCAATTGCGCTCTAGCACCTAAACTCAAAACAGCACTTCCCGATGGGAACTTTGCAGTCACTGTAAATGATTTTTTTACTGGAGCATCTTCGATTTTTACTGATTCAACTTCAGCGACCGGAGGAGCCGGAACAACCTTTATTGGTGCGGGGGCCGAAGCGTTTCCTGCCATGTTGAAAGCCGCGTCTTCGTGAGCTCCACCAAAGTGGTAACCCAATCCTAAGAAAACTCTGTAATCAGCATTTTGTGCTTCATCAAACAAGCCGTAAACTCCACCGAAGCCAATGTCCATTTTATCACAAACTTTATAGTTCGCACCCAACAAAAGCTCGGCACCTTTTTGATCATACGAACCCGTGTCTACAGTAAAATCTACCATTTGATCAGTTGGAAGAGATGTGTAGATCTCGGCAACACCTGTCCATTTTCTGTTGAACATATAGTTCATAGCTACAGAGGCCAAAACATCGCTTCCATCTCTTGTTGATGGCAAAGCATTGTAGAAAGTTGTAGAGGCCACTTGTCTGTCTTCAGAATTTCTAAGTCTGTAACCTAAGTTTGCTGCAAAACGCATTCTGTCGTTGATCATTCTATCATAGGCAAATGTTATTGATCCACCAAAGTCATTCTCATCACCGACAAAGTAATCAGGAGTCATAAGCCCGTAACCTAAGTTGATCACCATTGCCATTCCGCTTCTGTCTGTTCTGTAGAGTTGGTATTTTAAACCGGTTCTGACGTATGTGATGTCATCAGTAGTGTATTTTCCACCAGCTTCATCGTCATAGCTTAGTATTCCTTGTCCGGCCATTGAGAGTGAAAGTCTGTCTGTAATACCAAGAGCGAAACCTAACTGAGCTTGGACAACAGTGTTGTCTAAGGCTGCACTTCCATAATGTAAGTCTTTTGCATAATCAAAAAACACAGTTGTTTTCATAGTTCCCTTAGGGAGCATTCTTGATGAATGAACTGTGAAGAAATCCAGGTTGTCAGCTGTTGGGTTGAAGTACTGAGTTTCACTTCCTGTGTAGTTTGCTTGAGCTGTAAGTGCGAAAAGCATTACAGAAATTATAGCCAATGATTTATGAATCATAGATGCATCTCCTTATTGATGATTAACTTTTATTAACCTCAAAATGATACATGACTTCGGTCCAGGGGCAAACCCCCGCAGGTTTGTGCAAAAAAGAACCAATGTGGTTTTATGAATTTAATTAACGACTTAGAGGTTACGGCTTATTAAAAGTCGTATTTAGAAAAAGATGTCTTCATAGGTCCCGACAACTCTGCATTCAAACGATCGGCCTCATTTTCTAAAGCTTTGTTTAGAGTTTGAAGGTCTACTATATGTTGCTTTAGCTGCAGTATCTGCGCCTCTTTTTCACTCAAAACCTTGGTGAAGGCTTTTTTTAGTTCAACAAAAACTGGACTGATCATTTGATCAGTCTTAACATCTGCAGAAGCTGCGTAGTCAGTCTTTGGGTTGCCAACAAAACTCAAGTCTAAACCCAAAGGTTTTAGATAGGCTCCGCTGTTGTTATCATCACCATCAAGCTGTCGCTTTTGTGGGGGGGCGGCAGTGGTGACTTCATTTGATACTTCCGTAAAAGATGATTGTCCTTTGTGGGGGGCGGTGTCTTTTTGCAGTAGCACGTCGTAAGGAACATCTGGAAGCATGTACTTGCCAGACTCTTGAGCGTACTCAACTTCGTCTTTTTTGATTCTTCTGCGTAAGGTAGAGATACTCACCTTAAATTTTGCAGAATATTCAGTTAAAGAAAGTTGAAACTTCATTTGTCCTCCTGGTGTAGATTCTGACCACCCCGCATAGGCTTGTAAATAGCCATCTGCCTAATCAGGACTTTAACCCAAGTAACCTAGACCTGGTCAACCCATTATCCGAGCAAAATTTGATTATTCCTTGAATAATCATATACAAAAGTCCAGACTTTGGAGCATGACAACATTAGAAATCAACAACCCTTCTCTTGTGCTAAGTGGGGGCGGCATGAAGGCCGCCGCATTCCATATCGGCGTGGCTCTTGCTCTTCAAACTAAAGGTTTCTCAATTGGCAACGCTGAGGATGCCAAAACCAACCCCATGGCTTTTCAACGCTATGTTGGCTCTAGTGCCGGCTCAGTTATCGCTACATTTTTCGCTGCTGGATACTCTGTTGAAGATATCATCTATGCTTTTACTCAGGGCAACCACAATCTGGACACACTTGATGTAAAGAGCTTAGACCCTAGTAGAAAGTTACCTCCCTTAAGATACAAAGATGTTTTTAGTCTGAATATAGCAGCTTCTAACCCAACAAAATGGCTACCTAACTTCTTTTCGGGTACAATACTTGGCTCTGGAGGTTTAGAAAGCCTACTCAAACGTGCCTTCACTGTTAATGGCTTCTTCTCTACAAAAAGTTTAGGTGAATACTTTAGAAAGGCCGTACTTAACGCCGATTTTACTGATTTTGACAGCCTACCCATAGACCTATTCATTGTGGCTACCTATCTTAACCAACCCAAAAAAGCCGTTTTCTCTCGTTTTGGTGAAGAGGATAGTCAAAAGTTCGCCACAAAAAAGGATGTTGATTATATTGATAATGTCGATGTCGCTGAGGCCATAACTGCTTCTGCTTCGCTCCCCCCTTTATTTACACCAGTTAAAATTGGCTCAAATACATTTTTTGATGGAGAGGTCAGGGATTCTCTAAGCTCACATATTGCCTTAGAACAGGGATCCGATTTAGTCGTGGTTTCTTACTCAATGCAACCCTACAAATTCAATAAAGAATTTGGCTCATTAGACAATTACGGCTTACCGGTCATAGCGAACCAGGCTCTTTATCAGCTTATACAGCAAAAAATCATTAGTCATATAGACAACCGTGAACAGTTTACTAGCCTTTTTGATAGATTAGAGAAAGAATTTAAGTCTGCTCTACCACCTAAAAAAGCTGAAAAATTAGTCAAAGATTTAGAAGATGAGTTTTTACCCAATAGACACGCAAAGATCCTTTATATTCATCCAAGCTCATCAGACTACGATATGTTTTTTGCAGACCATTTGTCTCTCAAACCTAAAGTCTTAAACCAAATAGTAACGGTCGGTTTCAAAGCAGCAATGAAGACCCTGAGAGACTATGAGTTTAAAGGTAAAAAGTCGAAGCCCTCTAAAGCTTCATCTAAAAAGAAGTAAGAACAAAACGGGGCTGATGACTGTAACAAAGGCAAACGCTGCCACCTTTAATAAATTTACATCCGCGACAGCTTTGTCTTCCCACAAAAACCAAGACTCAGAGTCTGGCTTTTCGAAAAAAACACTATTTAAAATTCTAGGCACCGTTGTCCAAAGTCCAATCATTGAAAAAAGTGTCCAGAAACCGACCCAATAAAAACCAGCTTGGAAGCTTGTTTTCAAACCCATTGCCAAAGATAAAAAACCTAAGCCCAAGGGAAATGCTGTCGCCAAAACCCAAACTAGGACTATCAATAAGCTTCTTTTAGGGAGCCTTTCACTCAAGCCCATGATGTCATCTAGTATAACGCTGGCACCCTTAGAGCGCTCTAAACTGCTCTGAATTTGAAGTAAAAAAAGCACTCCCGTTAATGATATAAATAAATACGCAAGTCCTGTGGTTTGCAGGCCTTCTCCATCAAATATAAGCGGCAGTATAAAAATCACACTTAACAAAAGAGCACTTAGAAAAATAAATTTGATCTGTTGTAAAAAATAAGTGGCCTGGTGAATTTTTGAAACAGTCGCCAAAAGCACAATTATGCACAGCCATTGAAGCGGAGCCTGCACATCTTCGAGAACAGCAAAAAGATCTGCCGAAGAGTATTTTAGCGTGACCAAAACGAAACTTAAGCCGGCGAGCAAAGTTTGAAAACTTAATTTAAGGAAATCAGTTTCAAAAAATGACCATAAAATCTTGATCAATCCTGATAGTATAAATATTGAACCTATTAAAAAAAGATAATCAGCTGAGTAAAGAGCTTCAGAACTGCTCTGTAAAAAACTCAATGTTGAAGGCGTTCCCATTCCGTAATTAATGGCAACAGCTCCTAGAATAAGAATCAAACCCGCGAATCTAATTCTAGCGCTTTGAAGATCTGCCCAACAAAATTTTTCCGTTCTACTTGTAAGGGTTTTTAAAAGCACCAGTTCTGAAAAAATAAAGACAAATATGAGGTTTTGGGAAAAAATCAATGCCAACAGCAATCCAAGAGGGATAAATAAATCAGAGGTTCTAGATTTAGATTGCGAGTCACTGCAGGCGCCCACATATTGCATCAAACACAATACACTTATTGCACAGGCTGTAGCCGCCGAAACACCATCAACTTTGAAAAGTCCATCTAGCACCACAACGCTAGTATTAGAAACGGTCTTCTCTAAATAAAAACAGATCGCTGTTAAAATCAATAAAAAGGCCAGTCCTAATAATTTTTCAGTTTTAGAATTAACTCGTTCTGATCCACCTGCAAGTTGAATCAAAAATCCAAAAGCCAATGCCATTATAGCAGGAAGGAGCACTAAAACATCAACTAAATCTGTATCAAACATTCTCAGTCCTTTCTAAAAACAAATAAGTGGCCTTACTAAGCAGTGGAATCAAAAGTGGCGTTAAAAAAGTGGCTAAAATCACAATAAGTCCCCAGGTAAAAAGTTCATGTGGATTGGCTAAATACTGATTTGTTGCTTCTGGAAAAAGAATGGGCATGAAACGAACACATGAATAAACGCTGAGCCCAAAGCCTAATGAAGGCAAAAAAGTTTTTATGACTATTTTGTTTCGAACAAAGTTAATCCACTTAATAAGATTTGCCGTTCCTATGAGTAAAAATCCAATACAGTAAAATATAAAAAGAATAAATTGGGTGGAGTAAAGACTGCCTTTTACAAAGGGCGTTCTCATTGCTGAAAGGGACTGAATATTTAAATTTGAATACCCATGGACCGACTCATGCAAGATTGAAAGTATTAAACAAACCCCAAAAAGAAGGACCAGTCCTGCGATGAGTGTTTTTGAAAAAGAAGCTTTTAAACCAACAGACCCCTCATTCCAAAAAACTTGAGTGAATGAGAAAGCGAAAGTCGACAAAACTACTGCTAAAATATTGGTCGAGGTCAATGCCAACAAGAAACAAATTTGGGAAAGAAAAAGAAGAACCACTTCTTTTTTTGCACTATTGCCAAGACTTAGACTTCCGGCAATGACGTACAAAAAATTTACAGTCACTGCCAAAAGTAATCCCCCTGCTCTTAATGAGACGGCGTAGTTCAATCCAAGCGGGCTGAACAAGTCTAAACTTTCACTTAATACTATTCCCTTAAATAGATAGCCGTGTTTAGTAAGTAAGCCCAAAGCAAACATAAAATGAACAAAGCTTACCAGAGCGAAAAAGACCTTTATTTGAAAGTTCTTTTTTAAAAGTGCAACCGTTGGAATTGCAAAAAGTGGCAAGAAGATCAAACCTGTTAGAACCATAAAAATCTCCTAATCTATAAGCTCAAAAGCTAAAAGAACAACAAGAATTAAATAAACGCTCAGAGACTTACTTTTTTTTTTGTCTTCAGCTAAAAAAAATTTCTCTTTAAAAAAGAGAAGAGCCAAAACAGACAAAGACACGAGAACTTGTATTAATAAAAGCTCTTCAGAAAATGCGTAGTGTAGAAATGATAGGTTAATAAGGCTCAACCCTAAAAGGCACAGATGGCCACTAAACTTTAATGCAGAATTCACCGCTTCGGTTTTCTTAAGTATTTCGCCTGTAAATAAAACAGCAAAGCCTACAAAAAGACAGTGCTGTAAACTAATAGTTAGTAAATAAGACGACCCTAACACTTAAAACACCTTTTCAAAGTTCTATATTCAATCAAAATGAGTAAAAAGAAAAAACCAAAAAACGTAACCACATAGGGTAGCAAAAAATCTAAAATTTTTCTAGTTTCAGGATCTACAACTGCTATTTCAAACGTGCTTAAAGAAAAGCTGCCTATTACCAAACCCAAAACAACAGCCGTGGCTGTCCACTCAAGCATTTTGTAAAAACTCATCTTATTTGAAGTCTCAGACAAGCGGTTTGACTTTTTCGATCTCAAGCAGAGATGAGCCAAGGTCGTTAAGAAAAGTACAAGCGAAAATGAAACTGTTAACATGAGGCTATTCTACTGATTAGATTCCGCTAAGTGTAGGCCTGAAAAAGGCTGGTTTATTTCAATTTAGCAATAGCCGGTGCTGTTTATTTAATGTATTCCAAAACAAGTTATGTTGTTTTTAAAAGGAAAAGATTTACTAAAAGAAGCCTTAGACAAAGGGCCCTCTACTTTATCCGGAGTCCACAGTTCCAAAGCCTTTCAAGGTGTTCTTAAAGAATTTTTCTCAAATTACTCAAAAAAGAAAGTCAACCTCCTTCTTTTTGCCAATGAAGACAGTCTTGACGATTTTTTAAAAGATAGCTCTTTGAACTGCACTGTTCTTAGGGGGTTTGGAGCCAGCCCCTACTCAGGTATGGAGCCCAGCTCAAGAATTTCACCAAGTCGTATACATTTTCTAAACTCTCTACTTTTAGGCCAGCATAAAGTCTATGCTACCTACACTGAGGCACTCTTGTTCAAAACTCTTTCTCCAAAAGAGCTCTCTGATCAAACAAAAACCTTTGAGTTTGCAGATTCGTTTTTTGAGGATCCCAGCGCTGAGCTTATCAAATTAGGCTATAACCCTACACAGTTTGTTGAAAAGCCTGGTCAATTCTCTGACAAGGGCGGAATCATCGATGTTTTTTCACCCGCTCATAATCATCCACACAGAATTGAACTTTTTGGTCAAGAAATTGAATCCTTAAGAGCTTTTTCTACAGACACCCAAAGATCACTCGAAGAGTGCACCTCAATTATACTTTCTCCTGCACATGAATGTGTTTACAACTCTAATAATAAGGCTGAGATTTTAAACTTTTTAGCATCTATTGAAGGTCACGACACTTGGAAAAAGGAAATTGTTCATAAGGTAAGAAATGAAGTGCCTTTTTCTGAAGTTGAATTTTTTGCTTCTCTTTTTAGTGTGAGCCCCAGTTCAGCCCTTGATTATTTTGACCCGGCAAAAACTAATTTGATTGAGTTTGACAGCAATCAAATCTCAAACACCTGGAATTCTAAAAAGCGTGTTTTAGAAGGAGAGTATGAGTCTTTTGATTCAAGCTACCCCAGACATCTTGAGCCTTACCAAATTTATAAAGAAAATTATGACGCGTCTCAGTTTAAGTCCAGAGTGGATGTTTGCTCAGTTCTTGTTTCTGACCTCGAAGACTACAACAGTGAGGGAGAGAACAACAAACGGCTTCTCAACTACTCTACGACAAATATTAAAACCACTCTTGATAGCCTTAAAAAGAAAAGCACTTCTTGGAATGATTTTAGTGATGAGTCAAAGAAACTACTCAATATGTGGACCTCATCGGGCAACGCAGTTTTTATTTGCTGCAAATCAGACAACTCTCTCACTAGGCTCTCTTCAATTTTAAAAGATTGGTCCCTGCCCTTTGAAAAAATTGATTCCGATCTTGAAGAGATTAGTCCAGGTCTTTACACCAGAATAAAAAAGATAAATGATTCAACAAAATTTAATGATGAAAAATTTATTCAGCTTCGCTTTGAAGATTTTTTTGGCAAAGAAAGACACAAAGAAAAGCAAAAAAACAGCCATAAAGAATATTTTGAAAAACTCGAAGCTTTGAAAATTGGTGAGATCTCACCTGGCGATCTTGTAGTGCACATTCAACATGGAGTCGGAGTCTTTAAGGGTTTAAAACTTATTGAACTTCAAGGTGTACCCTCTGAATGCCTTGAGGTGCAGTATGATGGCAAAGATAAGCTTTTTTTACCTACTCACAAAATTCATCAACTAAAAAAATATTCAGGAAACTCAACTGGCCGCTCTCTTGATAAGCTTGGTGGTCAGTATTGGCAGAAAACCAAATCTAAAGTTAAATCAAAGCTTAAAGAAATTGCTGCAGACCTCATACAGCTTTATGCAAAAAGAAAATCGATTAGCAGAAAGCCAATTATTTCAGACAAAAATAATTTAACTTTGTTTGAAAATCAATTCCCTTTTCAAGAAACTCGGGATCAACAAGAGGCTATCGATGCTGTCCTAGCTGATTTTGAAAGAGATTTTCCTATGGAGCGTCTTGTTTGTGGCGATGTTGGCTTTGGGAAAACAGAAGTTGCTATGCGCGCCGCCTTTGTTGCACTTTCTGAAGGTAAACAAGTTGTTGTACTCGCGCCCACAACCGTTCTAAGCATGCAACACTTTGAGTCTTTTAAAAAACGTTTTCAATCTTGGCCTTTTGAAATCCGCTCTTTAAATAGGTTCGTTACAAAAGCAGAAGCAAAAAAAAGCTTAGAGCTTTTAAAAAAAGGTCGGGTCGACATGGTCATCGGCACTCACAGGGTGCTCAGCACGGATGTAGAGTTTAAAGACTTGGGCCTTTTAATTGTTGATGAAGAGCAAAAGTTTGGCGTTAGACAAAAAGAAAAGATCAAACAACTCAAAGCCAATGTAGATGTACTGGCACTCTCAGCAACACCCATACCCAGAACTCTAAACATGGGTTTCTTGGGCGTACGAGACCTGTCGCTGATTTCTACTCCGCCCAAAGACAGGCTCCCTATAAAAACTTTTGTTTCACATTACAGTCTACAAATGATTTCACAGGCTATTGAAAATGAACTTAAAAGAGGTGGGCAGGTTTATTTTGTGCACAACAGAGTTCAGTCCATCTACCAACTTTATAGTGAACTTAAAGAAGCGATGCCCAATGTCCGTATTGGCCTTGGACACGGCCAAATGGCAGAAAAAGATTTAGAAGAAGTGATGGTCAAATTTTTTAACAAAGAAATTGATGTGCTCCTCTCGACAACAATAATTGAATCTGGCGTGGACGTTTCTACCGCCAACACAATGATTATAAACAACGCTCAAAATTTTGGTCTAAGTCAGCTCTATCAACTACGAGGACGCGTAGGCAGAAGTGAACAAAGAGCTTTTTGTTATCTTCTCATTCCTCAGAATAAAGATTTAGAAAAAGCTCAAAAAGAAAAACTTAAGGTTTTACAAGATCACACAGCCCTAGGCAGCGGCCTTCAAATTGCACATTACGATTTAGAGCTAAGAGGAGCTGGAAACTTACTAGGCGAGTCTCAATCTGGTCATGCCGAGGCCATAGGTTATGATTTTTACATTGAGCTTTTAGAAGAGGCCATGGCCGAATCAAGAGGTGATGAAATTTCTCAAGTTGTAGATCCTGAAATAAACGTGCCTCTTCCAGCACTTATACCTGACACTTACATGCCAGATCTTAAAACGCGCCTCTACTACTATAGAAAACTTAATAAAATTGAATCCGAGGAACAGTTGGACGGACTTGAATTCGAACTCAAAGACCAGTTCGGGGCCATTCCAGATGAAGTTGTTGGGCTTTTCTTTTTATCAGCCACTAAAAATATTTGTAGAAAAATGGGAGTTAAAGATCTCAAAGCCGGTCCTAAAAACATTTCTTTACAATTTGTAGACAAGCCAAACATCAACCATGATCGTCTTTTCGCCCTAATAAAAAAGCAGCCAAAAAAATACAAGCTCTCACCCGACCAACGTATTTTAATCGCCAAAGAAAAACCTGTTTGGAATGAAATTTATGAAGAAGTCTCGATACTTGAAAGAGATCTTCTCATTTAAAATTCTAGTTGTAATCCGTACTCTAAATACATATTGGTTTCGAGATTAAAAAGACTGTCATCACTTGTTGTAGATGTTATTTTTTTCATTGCGACATACAAAAATGAATTTTGAAGCCCGTACTCAGACAAGGCTCGTATTGACGTTTCTCTATCAATCCAGTTCAGGCCAAGTAGCAAACCCAGTCTGTAGTAAGGGACGATGTTGTCGGCATCTATTTCTCGATTAACTGTGGCGCCTGCTTCATTAATCCGGTCTACATCTCCAGAGATAGAGATTGCACCAGCACTTACAAAGGGCACAACATAACTGGTGTTGGAGAGTCCGTCCAGATACAAACCAAGCCCCAAACTGAATCCCGTAAATGCAGCCGTATTTTCAAACTTTGCAGAAGTAAATCCTATTTCAGGCCCAACTGAAAATAAGCCGTAATTTTTATTGATGCTAATGTCGATTTGAAACGGAACTCCATCTTTTTTACTTCCACCTTGTTTTTTTAACTCCACTTCACTAGTGGCTAAACTCCACCTCACACCCCACTCAGGTCTTCTTTTGAGGTAAGGAAGCGCTTTGATCTTTAGTTCACCATCAGAATCCTTAATGTATTCATAGGCACTGTTCACTTCGACTTTTTTTTCTTGAGATTGAGCTGCCACTTCAGTTGAGCTCAAAAACAGCGCAAGCACAGACAAACAACAAGTCCACTTTTTCATTCAATTCACCTCTTCTAGTCCAAAGTCATATGAGCATGGCTATCCAACAAACCGATAGTCTTAACATGAAACATACATTTCTTTTCATTATCCTAACTTGTTTTTTTAACTTCAATGCTTTTTCTTCGGAAAACTTTGATTCTTGGTACAAAAGCCTCTCTGACAACGAAAAAATCTCTCAGCTCTTTGTCACAGGTGTTAGATCGCGCGTATTAAGTAAAAAAGAGCGCCAACTTTTTAAAAAATGGCCCGTAGGTGGCATTATTTATTTTAAAAGAAACTACAAAAATCCTAATCAGTTTTTAAGTCTTCATAGTGATATTCTCAACGCTACTAAATCAGATCCTTTCACTTTTACTGATCAAGAAGGGGGTAACGTTGTTAGAATAGGAACAGCATATGATTCACCAACGCCAATGGCCGTAGGAATGCTCAAAAGCAAAAAAGTGACCAATTATTTAGGTCAAGCCTACGGCTCACTCTTAGCTGATTTAGGAATTTCTGCTAACCTAGCTCCCGTAGTCGATATCCGATCAAAAGATTCACTAGATTTTATTTCTACAAGGTCTTTAAGCTCTAATCCTAAAACCGTTTCTAGCTTATCTTTACAGCTTTCTAAAGGCATGATTGCAAGTGGAGTGATTCCTACTTTAAAGCATTTTCCAGGGCTAGGCGGAGTCAAAAGTGACTCCCATAAAAAAGTTGCATTCAAAAAATCCACCCTTAATCAAATTAAAAAAAGAGACTGGATGCCCTATACAGCTCACTCTAAAGCAAAAATCCCTTTTTTCGTAATGACTTCTCACACTCAACTTGTGCTCGATGACAAAGATTATGGAATCGTCACTTACTCCAAACCAGCTCTTACTTTGTTGAGAGAGTCGACCAGTCCTGAACAGATTGCTATCACCGATGACCTAGAGATGGGGGGAGCTAAAATCAAATCAAACTTTGAAGAGGCTGCTCTAAAAAGTTTTATGGCGGGTCACGATCTAATACTCATTGGCTGGTCGGGTGGAAAGCTTTTTTCAAGTTTAGAGTATTTTAAGAAAAACTTAAAAAGAGAGGACTTCAAACTAAGACTTGAGGAATCCTTAAAAAGGATTTACGTAATGAAACAAAAGCGTAAATCTTTTAAAAAAACCGCTTCTAAGTTCACTAAGCATGGAGCTTTAAAGCTTACAAGTGTTTTGAATTCAAAAATATCTAAATACCTTTTAGACAAGCAAGTTCCTAAAATTATATCCAGAACCCCGTCAACGACAGGAGAGTATCATTATTTTAGTTCAGATCGACTTTTTAGAAGAAAGCTCTCTGGACTCAATAACTCTTCACTGCTTTCTTCATCAACAAAATTTATTGAAAGTACATGTATAACTAAAACCTGTGTGCTTCATTTGACTGGTAAAAAAACCGCCGCCAAAATCAACGAAATTTTGCACGGCTCATTTTCAAAAAGTATTATTGTTCTGAACTCTGCTGATCCAGAGATGATACTAAAAGAGAATGAGAGCAAAGCCAAGATCATCAGTTCCTACACTAGATCCTATGCGCTAAGTCGCCAGATTCAAAAACTACTAGAAGGCAAATCATCTAACAATAAAAAAAGGCCACTTAAAAAAGTAGCCTTGGTCGAATAAAATTTTACCTTGGGTTTTAACTTAGTGAAAGCTCTGCATCGGCTTTTTTGAGCTTACTTAGAGCTTTTTTAATCTCTTCTGGATTAAGTGCATTTGAATTTAAGGCTGCCTCAGCTTCAGCCTTGTTCTTTTTAGAAAGATCAAGATCTATTTTATCAATCGTCTCTGCAGTTTCAGCCATAAGATTCACTTCGCCGTTGATGACTTCACAATAGCCCCAAGTGATCACAGCTTTTGAAAGTTCAGCAGAGCCCTTTTTTACATAAGCTAAAACACCTGTGTGTAAAGTTGTAACCAGTGGTGAGTGATCAGGGAAAATCGTAAGCTCACCTTTTTCAGCAGGAATTCTAATTTCCGAAACTTCAACGCCTTCTAAAACTTTTTTCAAAGGCGTCACTAATGTTAATCTTAAACTGTCCATAAACTACCTAACCTATCAGTTAATAAAAAGTATCTGACTAAAGTGTTTTAGCTTTTTCTATTGCATCTTCAATTGTACCAACAAGATAGAACGCTTGCTCTGGCATGCTGTCATGCTTGCCTTCAAGAATTTCTTTAAAGCCCTTTACCGTGTCTTTGATGTCAACATATTTACCAGTCATACCAGTAAACTGTTCTGCAACGAAGAATGGCTGAGATAAAAACTTCTGGATTTTTCTAGCTCTGTTCACTACCAATTTATCTTCTTCAGAAAGCTCGTCCATACCTAAAATTGCAATGATATCTTGTAACTCTTTGTATTTCTGTAAGATCACCTGAACGCCACGAGCTGTGTCGTAATGCTCGTCTCCAACTACTGATCTGTCTAGAATTCTAGAGGTAGAGTTAAGAGGGTGAACGGCTGGGTAAATACCTAAAGCTGCAATGTCTCTATCTAAGTTTGTTGTCGCGTCTAAATGTGAGAACACAGTTGCTGGCGCGGGATCCGTGTAGTCATCCGCAGGTACGTATACCGCTTGAACTGATGTGATTGAACCTGACTTAGTTGACGTGATACGTTCCTGCAAGGCGCCCATTTCAGTTGCTAGTGTTGGCTGATAACCAACAGCTGAAGGGATACGCCCAAGTAGTGCCGACACCTCTGCACCGGCCTGTGTAAATCTGTAAATATTGTCTACAAAAAACAAAACGTCTTGGTTTTCTTTATCACGGAAGTACTCAGCAATAGTTAAACCAGTTAGTGCAACTCTAGAACGTGCTCCCGGAGGCTCGTTCATCTGACCATAAACAAGAGCAGTCTTGTCGATAACGCCAGACTCTTTCATCTCTTCAAAAAGATCGTTTCCTTCTCTAGTTCTTTCTCCAACACCAGCAAAAACTGAGTAACCACCGTGCTCAGCACCGATGTTACGGATAAGTTCCATAATCAAAACTGTCTTACCAACACCTGCTCCACCGAAAAGACCAATCTTTCCCCCCTTTGCATAAGGCGCCAAAAGATCGACAACTTTAATACCCGTCATAAGCATTTCAGTTTGAATTGAAAGCTCTTCAAATTTTGGCGGCTCTCTATGAATTTCCCAACGCTCTTTAGTTTTAACTGGGCCAGCTTCATCAACCGGATCACCTGTTACGTTTAAAATTCTTCCCAAAACCTCTGGTCCAACTGGCGCAGAAATCATAGCACCCGAATTTTCAACCATTGAACCTCTTGTTAGGCCGTCTGTTGAATCCATTGAGATTGTTCTCACAATTCCATCACCTAAATGCTGAGCCACTTCAAGAGTAAGGTTAGATTTTTCACTAGAAATTGTTTTGTTAGTTGCTTTTAGTGCTGTGTAGATTGGCGGAAGTTCGCCTGTGAACTCAACGTCAACGACGGGTCCTAAAACCTGCTTAATTGTTCCAGTTTGCATACTCATCATATCTCCTTAACCGTTTAGTGCTTCTGCACCACTCGTGATTTCAATTAGTTCCGTTGTAATAGCGGCTTGTCTCATTTTATTATATTGTAAAGTAAGTTTGTCGATCGCTTCTTTTGCGTTCGTAGAAGCATTGTCCATTGCAGTCATTCTAGCAGCATGCTCAGAGGCAATACTTTCAGAAAGTACGCGGTACATTTGCACCTCAAAGTGCTTAGTCAAAAGCTCTTCAATAATTTCAGCGGGGTGTGGTTCAAAAATAAGATCTTTATCATCGTACTTATGAGTTTCCTCTCCATCAGCCATTTTAAGTGGAAGCATTCTTTCACAAACCACATCTTGTTGAATAGCTGATTTAAATTCATTGTAAACAACATGAATTTCTTCGTACTTATCTTTCTTGAAAAGAGTCAGCATCTCATCCGCAATCTCTTTAGCAAGTGGGTAGGATATCTCTTTAGCAAGATTTAGCTTAGCTTCACCTGGTTCAAAACCACGTGCTTTAAAATAATCCTTACCTTTTTTACCTATAAAATAAAAATCAATTTTTTTATATTTATCTTTAAGTTCAATAGATTTGTTTTCTGCCCATCTAGCAACGTTGTTGTTGAAACCACCACAAAGCCCTCTGTCTGATGTCAAAACAACAAAGAGTATGTTCGTTGCATGACTCACAACTTCTCTTTCTTCCAAAAGAGAGTGGCTTACCTGTTTAGATTGAGCAATATTTTCAATAAGCTTTTTAATTCCTAAAGCGTACGGTCGACATCCTTGGATGTTGTCTTGAGCTTTTTTAAGCTTAGAGGTAGAAACCAACTTCATTGCTTTCGTGATCTGTTCTGTACTTTTAACAGATCCAATGCGTGATTTTATGTCTTTTAAATTCGCCATATATAATTGCCTATATTTCTTGGTTTAATCTCCGCTGTTAAGCCGAGAAACCCGCTTTGTACTCATTAAGTGCGGCCTCAACATCAGTTTTGATCTCATCAGAAATCTTTTTCTCTGTGATGATTTTTTCTAACAAATCAGCTTTTCTTTGACCTAAGTATTCCATTAATCCCGCTTCGAATTTCACAATATCACCAATAGCGATATCATCCATAAATCCATTGAGACCTGCATAGATAAGAACAATTTGGTTTTCAACTTTATAAGGTGTGTACTGAGGCTGTTTTAGTATCTCAACAAGTCTTCTTCCTCTAGCAAGCTGTCTTTGTGACGCAGCATCGAGATCAGAAGCGAAAGCAGAGAAAGCTTCAAGTTCTCTAAACTGTGCAAGTTCAAGTTTAAGTGTACCAGCAACTTGCTTCATCGCTTTGATCTGTGCAGCACCACCAACACGAGAAACTGACTTACCAACGTTTACGGCAGGGCGAATACCTTTGTGGAAAAGGTCTGACTCTAAGAAGATCTGACCATCTGTGATCGAAATCACGTTTGTTGGAACATATGCGGCGATGTCGCCAGCTTGTGTTTCAATGATTGGAAGTGCAGTTAAAGAACCGCCGCCCTCTTCATCAGATAATTTTGCAGCTCTTTCTAATAATCTTGAGTGAATGTAGAAAACGTCACCTGGATAGGCTTCACGTCCCGGAGGTCTTCTTAATAGCAAAGAAAGCTGTCTGTAAGCGTTAGCTTGCTTTGAAAGATCATCATAAATAATAAGTGCGTGGCGACCAGTGTCTCTAAAGTATTCTGCCATTGCGCAACCTGAGTACGGCGCAAGGTACTGAAGTGGAGCAGGGTCAGAAGCAGAAGCCACAACAATTGTTGTGTATTCTAGAGCATTTGCCTGTCTAAGCTTCTCAACAACTTGTGCAACTGTAGAGTTCTTTTGACCGATAGCTACATAAACGCATTTAACGCCTTCTCTAGCTTGGTTGATGATTGTATCAATTGCGATAGCTGTTTTACCAGTTTGTCTATCACCAATGATCAGTTCTCTTTGTCCACGTCCAATAGGGATCATAGAGTCGATTGCCTTGATACCAGTTTGAAGTGGCTCATGAACAGATTTTCTAGCAATGATGCCTGGGGCTTTAACTTCAATTAGTCTTTGCTCTTTAGCATCAATTGGTCCTTTTCCATCAAGCGGATTTCCTAGAACATCAACAACACGTCCTAAAAGTCCTTCTCCAACAGGAACCTGAACAATTTTTTCAGTTCTTTTGATTGAGTCGCCTTCTTTGATTTCCTTATCTTGACCAAGAACAACGACACCAACAGTTTCGTCTTCTAAGTTAAGCACCATACCTTTTACGCCTGAAGAAAACTCAACGAGCTCACCCGACATGGCATTTCTAAGTCCGTAAATTCTAGCAACACCATCACCTACTGAGATAACTGTACCACTTTCACTTACTTCTAAATCTTTTCCATAACTCTGGATTTGATCTTTTAATATACGACTAATTTCTTCAGCGCGAACTTCCATCAGTTGCTACTCCTGTTTAAATTTTCTTTAATTTTTTTAATATGTGTTTCAATTGTATCGTCGAAAGTGTATGGGCCAACTTCAACTCTTACGCCGCCAACAACCTTCTCGTCAGTTTGATACGTTAGTATAACTCTTTTTTCTAATTTTTTAGCAAAACGATCTTCTAATTCGGCACGTTTTTCAGGGTTCAAATTAAGAGCGGATTTCACCACACCTCTTAGAACTCCATTGTCTTCATCCATATAAGATTGAAAATTTTTAGTGATCTCAGTGATTTGATCCATTCTACCTTTATCAACCAATAGGTTAAAGAAGTTGATCAAAAGGTCTTTCATTTTAGCTTGTTCTAAAACACTGGACATCGTCTTTTTAACATCAGCGCTGCTTATGGATTTTGTTTTGATTTGTTCTAATAGTTTAGAGTCTTCTTTTAATGCCTCACTCATCTCTCTAAGAAATGTAAGAGCAGATTTTCTGTCATCAGCACTTGTCATAGAACTATAGAGCGCTTTAGCATACTCTTTTGCTGCTTTAGCCATTATACCCTCACGTCCACTGTGTTCACAAATTTATCTTGTAGTTGCATCAGCAAAGCTTCATCGACATCGCCGTTTAAATCTGTTTTCAACTCATCTATTGATTTGTTCATCAATAGGCTTTTAAGCTCATTTGATTGAGACCTTTTCAAACTTATAATCTGGCTTTCCAGATCCTTGTTCATAGCCGCAACAGATTCTTTAGTGTCTAAAACTTTTGATTTGTAAATTGCTCTTGCATCTAAATCAGCTTTTTCAATTGCAGCTTGATAGCCTAGTTCAAGATTTTCTAACTTGTGTGCAAGCTCATCTCGTCTTGCTTTTGCATCAGCTAATTTTCTTGCTGCTGCTTCAGACTCTTTAATATAGTCCTCTTTTATTTTTTTATAAACAGGAGCAATTTTAGATCTAGAAATAAAAAAGACAACAAGAGCAAATGCTACAAAATTGTAGATTTGAAGCTTTATAAAAGCTATCGGAATGCCCGCATCCCCTGCCGCTGATGCTGTTGCGGTGAATAATGTAATCGCTAGCAAAACTTTAATCATTCCTACGCCCCCGCCAAAACTTTTTTAAGCTGTTCTTTTAATTCTTTTACAAGATTTGGAACTTTAGTTTTTTCAGTTTCAAAATGTGCAAAAACTTCTTTTTCTTTTTCTTCTCTTTCAGCAGTGTATTTTGTCTGTGCTGCCATCAAAAGCTCCGCAACTTCTTTTTTAGTTTTGGTTTCGTAGTCTACAAAAACCCCTTTGACAGCAAGATTTGTTTCTTTAGCTTTTTGACCATATTTTCTTTTTAAAATTTCAATTTCGTCATCATATTTGTCAGCGCTGTCTTCATTGCCCTTGGTGCGTTCATAACGAATTTTTGCAGCCTCATTATATGGTTTAAAAAGCACATAATATATTATTGAGTAGCCAACTAAAAATATTAAAAACTGAATAAAGACTGTGTTGTCTAGCTTGAGAGAATCAATAAGACCTAATAGCATTTCCATATATTAAAACTCACCTCAAATTATAAAGGGTGGAGCCTTTATCGAAGATAAAGACTTTGAATCACTTTAAATA
>Ga0115567_10001879_pt1 | contig 20869 bp, 20 predicted proteins | sample COGITO_mtgs_1204_2_FD_88679 | JGI IMG/M metagenome (GOLD analysis project Ga0115567, IMG submission 88679) | Pelagic marine microbial communities from North Sea - COGITO_mtgs_120412 | ecosystem: Environmental > Aquatic > Marine > Epipelagic | place: Germany:Helgoland, sampling site Kabeltonne... | reverse complement strand
TTTGACTTAGACCACTAGGTCTGCAAATGGCCGCCTAACCTGGGAGGTCCCACCTAAACCGCTTTAAACTCCCGCTGAATCCGTCATTTTGAGGTGGTTTGGGTATATCTACCTGAATTAACAAAACGACTGAAAAATCAAATATCAAATTCAGAAAAAGGTCTGATAAGATGCATCTAAATAATTGTCATTTTGAACAACCAACCTTATGTTTTTTCTGTTAATTTACGCCATGGGAATTTTCTATGACTGAAGAAGATGAATTAATTGATTTCTCCACTGTCTTGGGATCTGCAGTGCATGATATGAAAAATTCCTTGTGTCTATTAATGCAGTCGATTGAAAACTTGGGACAAAGTCTGGTAGAAGTAGATCCTAAATCTCGGGAGCATTTGGCTTCGGCTCATTACGAAGCAGCACGACTGAATACCGGACTGGTGCAATTATTGTCTTTATATCGAGCAGGATTAGACAATTTACCGATTAATATCGACGAACACGACATAGAAGATGTAATAGAAGATCTGCTGGCAACCAATGAAAGTTACTTAAATCATAAAAATATGAGTTTAGAAGTTAATCAATCAGCCGATTTAGTATGGTACCTAGACGCTGATTTAATTGGCATTTTATTAAATGACGTATTAATTAATGCCATGCGTTATAGCCAGAAAAAAATACTATTAAGTGTGTACACAGAAAATAAGCAATTAGTTTTTAAAGTAGAGGATGATGGACCCGGCTACCCACAAAGCATGTTAGACGCACACAATATCAATATGCAACACTGTGATATCAGTCAAGGGAGAACAGGATTAGGTTTGTTTTTTGCGCGATTAATTGCCCAAGCACATACCAAAGGCGAGACGAAAGGCACTATATCCCTAAAAAATGGTGGAGCTTTAGGTGGTAGCGTTTTTATCTTAACGTTACCTTAGACAACTTATAAACTTCGTTATTGCAATAGCACAGGTGTTGAATTGAAGTTAATCGTGAATTGAACTCAAAGAGTCGGAAAATTATAGCGTTATGGTATTTACAATAATAATAGTGTTGATTGTCGCGTTAGTGCTAGTAGGCATTATTGTAAACGCTATCCAACAACATAAAAATAAAATAGAAACTGAACGTAGAACAGAGTTATCTAAACAAAAAAGCATTATCGACAACACCGAAGCAGCCTTGTTAGCAGCAGAACAAATTCCTATATCTCAAAGGCTGGTATTTGTGATGCAGCGTAGAATTTTGGCTGCGATGAAAGCGGCCAAACAGATGGGTGACAACACATCAAGTGCCAACGAGCGCATAAAAAACCAAGAAAACAACTTAAAAGCCATTGACGTGAATCAACCACCACCGGCAGAAGAAAGCTTTCAATTACCCCAAAGCGACAAACAAGTGATTCAATTTATTCGCGGAATTAAAACACTGCGCACGTTATTACGATCAGAATTTAAAAAAGGAAAAATAGAAAGCCGAGTATTTTTAGCCGAAGACAAACTACTTGAGCGACTGCAGTTACGAGCCAATGTTGATACGTTGATACGACGCGGAGATACCGCCGTAAAAAACAATCAATTAGGCTCAGCAAGACAATGTTTAGAAAAAGCCATTGGTGCTTTAGCTGCACAGCCTAACCCAGATGAATTTATAGTCGCCAAGCAGGCACAGTTAGAAGATAAATTACACAATATTGAGAATAATCTAAAAAATGCCAACAGTATGGATGTAGCAAAAAAAGAAGAGTCAGAAAGAAACGAACTCGACGAACTTTTTGCCGAAAAGAAAAAATGGTGATTTAACTGTGATTTTAATTATCCAAAACTCAGGTTAATTAGGATAAGAAATATTATTCACTGTCCATTGCCAGAATGATGCCGCTACTGACGATAAATTTCCATTTTTTTGGCGGATCATCCCTACTCTTTTACACAAACCGCTTTGATGAATTTTCAAACAAATCAAGTCTTTACTGAGCATTTGCTCCTGGCATAACGCCGGTACCACGGACACCCCTAAATCATGTTTTACAAACTGCCCTAAAGTAGCAAGTTGACTGGCCTCCACCACTATATTCAGTGACAAATGATTAATATCCATAAATGAATCAATCCATTGGCGAATAGCTGAGCCTTTATTCATAGCCACAAAAGGGTATAAAGCAATGTGTGACCAAGACAATAGCTGATGCCCACACAAAGGGTGATCCGCTGGCAGTACCGCAATAAAATTATCCGTAAGAATGGGGTGAAAATCTAACCCTTCCATTTGTTCGTGTTCAAAAGAGAAACCAATTTCTGCCCTGCCCGCTTTTACATCTTTTATCACTGATTCCATCACCACGTCCGTCACCGATAATTTAATGTTAGGAAACTCAGCCTTGAATTGTTGCAAAATACCCGGCAACAGCCCAGCAGCAAACGAAGGCATTGCGGCTATGGACAATTTGCCTCGGCCTAATGAAAATAGATTATATAAGTCTGAAAACGCATCTTGCCAGTCACTAATAAGTCTTTCTGCCACGGGTAAAAATTGCCGACCTTCGGGGCTTAGTTCAACTTTTCGCGTGGTTCTAGAAAACAACACACCACCTAACTGTGATTCCATTTTTTTTATTGCCGAAGACAAAGCGGGTTGCGATAGACACATTTTTTCAGCAGCTTGAGCAAAGGTGTGTGATTGGGCAATACTGACAAAAATCTGCACCTGCCGAAACGATACGTTATACATTGATTATCCAAGTTCGGGTGAGAGACATTGACCTAGAATAGCAGGCATTGATAAATTAAATCTATTAATCCAGACATTAATTCAATTTTACTATTCAAATGTATCTTTTACACTCTACATAAGTTTTTCAACTTGAGAGCAAATCATGGCAGGTTTTAACAAGGTAGTAGACAGTTACGAAGCGGCAATGGCCGGCTTACAAGACAATATGACGGTAATAGCCGGAGGTTTTGGCCTTTGTGGTATTCCTGAAGGATTAATTGCACAGATCAAAAAAATGCAGACCAAAGGCTTAACCGTAGTTTCTAATAACTGTGGTGTTGATGGATTTGGATTAGGTTTGTTATTAGAAGATAAACAAATCAAAAAGATGGTGTCATCCTATGTAGGTGAAAATGCCCTATTTGAACAACAGTTGCTCAATGGTGAACTAGAAGTCGAACTTACCCCTCAAGGCACATTAGCTGAAAAAATGCGAGCGGGCGGAGCGGGTATTCCCGCATTTTATACCGCTACCGGTTTTGGTACGCCCGTTGGTGAAGGCAAAGAGAGCAGACAATTTAATGGTCGCGATTATATTCTTGAAGAATCCATCACCGGTGATTTTGCCATTGTAAAAGCCTATAAAGCCGACCGTTATGGTAACTGTATTTATCGCCACACAGCCCAAAACTTCAATCCCATGGCCGCTACAGCAGGTAAAATAACCGTACTGGAAGTAGAAGAAATAGTTGAGCCAGGAGAACTTTCTCCTAGTGAAATACACACACCCGGTATCTACGTTGACAGAGTGATAGTTGGCAACTTTGAAAAACGTATTGAGCGTAAAATCATCTCTTCAACCAGCAATCAATAGGTCATTATTATGTCATTAAGCAGAGAACAAATTGCTATGCGAGTAGCACAAGAATTTGGTGATGGACACTATATTAACTTAGGTATAGGCATTCCTACCTTAGCGGCCAATTATGTGGCGCCAGACATAGAAGTGATGCTGCAATCAGAAAATGGTTTACTCGGCATGGGCCGCTATCCTACTGAAGAACAAGTAGACGCAGATATGATTAACGCCGGAAAAGAAACGGTCACGGCAGCAACAGGCGCGTCTATTTTTAATTCAGCAGAGAGTTTTGCGATGATCCGTGGCGGCCATGTTGACTTAACCGTACTCGGTGCGTTTGAAGTGGATTGTCATGGCAATATTGCCTCTTGGATGATCCCCGGCAAACTGATAAAAGGTATGGGCGGTGCCATGGACTTAGTAGCAGGCGCACAAAATATCATTGTGACTATGACCCACGCTGATAAACATGGTAACTCTAAGCTATTAGAGCAATGTACGCTGCCCTTAACTGGGGTAAATTGTATTAATAAAATCATCACTGACTTAGCTGTGCTTGAAGTAAAAGACGGAGCTTTTCACCTAGTTGAACGTGCTCCTGGCGTGACCACGGAAGAAATAAAAGCTAAAACAGCGGGTAAATTAGTGGTGGGTGACAACGTACCTGAAATGATGTTTTGAAATAAACCGACACAATTGCGAACAGCCTAGTATAATCGATTTTATATCAGTTATTAGAGCATACCTTTTGCAATTTACCGACCTACCTTTACATCATAATTTATTAAAAGCCCTTGAAATTAAAGGGCTTGATTCACCTACCGAAATCCAAAGTAAGGCGATCCCTTACGGATTAATGGGTAAGGACTTAATTGCCTCATCTAAAACAGGATCGGGTAAAACACTGGCGTTTCTATTGCCAGCGGTACATAGAGTACTAACAAAGCAGCCACTAAGCCGTCGAGATCCCAGAGTGCTTATCTTAGCGCCGACCCGAGAACTCGCAAAACAAGTGTTTTTACAGCTAAAAGGACTTATTGCTAAACAACAGCTTAAAGCCGCTTTGATATTAGGTGGCGAAAATTTCAACGACCAAGTGAAAGCCCTTAAACATCATCCACAATTTATTGTAGGTACCGCTGGGCGCGTGGCCGATCATCTTGCAGGGAAATCGTTATTTTTAAACGGCCTTGAGATGTTAATATTGGATGAAGCTGACCGAATGCTAGACTTAGGTTTTGCCCCACAGCTTAGACTGATTAATCAGGCCGCCGACCATCGTAAACGCCAATCCATGATGTTCTCAGCTACGTTAGACAGTGCAGCATTGCACGAATTGACCCAAACCCTATTAAAAAGCCCACAACGTATCAGTGTTGGATCGGCTGGTGAAGAACATAAAGATATCCAACAAAAATTTTACTTAGCTGATCATGTAACACACAAAGAATCACTACTAAGTCATATGATCAATCAAAAGGAATACCGTCAAATCATAGTATTTACTGCTACCCGCACAGATACAGAAAGGTTGACAGTGATACTTAAGGAACAAGGGTTACATGCCGTTGCCCTAAGTGGCGATCTAACCCAAGGTCAACGAAATAACATTATGAGTGAATTTGGCAGAGGCCAGCACCATATATTAGTCACTACGGATATCGCATCTCGGGGCTTAGATTTGCTTAATGTAGCTTTAGTGGTAAATTTTGATTTACCTAAATTAGCCGATGAATACGTGCATCGAGTTGGTAGAACCGGACGAGCCGGCAACAAAGGCCAAGCAGTATCCTTTGTAGGGCCAAAAGATTGGTTTAGCTTTTTAGCCATCAAAAGTTTTATGCAACAAACTATTGAGTTTAGTGAAATTGAAGGTCTAAAAGCCAAATTTAAAGGTTTAAAACCACCTAAAGCAAAAGTAGCGCCTGGCAAAAAATCCACCAATAAAAAGATTAATGAGAAAGCCAAACCTCAGCAAGCACCTAGTCGTGTTAGAACCATGCAAGGTAAAGACGCCGGTGACATGCCGATGAAACGTAAGCCTAGGGCGGTTTTGAAGCCAGAAGATGATGTGGAGGAGTAGGAGCAGCTTCGAGCTACTATCTAAATGAAAAAACAGCGTTTTAACTAAGGGTTAACACGCTGTTTTTTTTATCTTTTCCTGACTAACGACTAATCACTTTCTGCTGGGATCAATCTTTTATCCTTTAATCCCAATTTTCGAAAAACTTCGCACTGTCTGTTTTGGGCTTGGGTAAAGGCGTAATCGCTGACGACCCTAAATATAGAAAACCCACTATTTCGTCTTGTTCAGATAAATCAAAGGCTTGTTTTACTATAGGATCTTGGGCATAACTGCCAGTTCGCCATATACCTGCAAAACCTTGGGCAACGGCAGCCATTTGCATGGCATGTACGGCGCACGATGCTGAAGCGATTTGTTCTACCCAAGGCACCTTGTCGTGTTCGGTGTATTTGGCTATCGCCACCATTACCATAGGCGCACGCAGGGGTAATTGAGGAGCCCGTTCGACTTCTTTTTCGCTTTTATCCGCAGAAATCGCGGCCTGCTCAAATACATCACCTAAGCGTTTTAACCCTTGTTTTTGGCAAACAATAAATTTCCATGGCGTTAAACCAGCATGATCTGGGGCCCGTAAAGCGGCTTGTTTAATGTTTTCCAGTGCTTCACCTTCTGGTGCGGGAGCTTGTAGACGAGGTTGGGAACTGCGGTTTAGTAATAAATCTAGCGCCTGCATAGTATTGTCCAATCAAAATATTCGTAAGCCTATGCTAATAAAAAAGGCGCCGGTGTGTTGTTATTTTTCTATTTTTTTGCAAAATATTTTTTCGCTAAAAAGTAATCGATACTGGTGTACTTGCCTCCACCAGTAAAAAATAATGAAAACAACATGATGAAATAAGTCATGGCAAATTCAATTCCATTATTAAGGACTACAAATTTGCCGCTTGATGTAAGCCACTCATAGTTACCTTGCTCTTTCAGAAGTCCTTTAGCCGCGGCTAATTTATCTGGCGCATTGATGACCGCCTCGTTAAGCATAATAGTACCATCTGACATCCAACTACTGGCATCCGCAATCGCTGCCCAGCCGTTTGGCCAATGCACCGTAAATACAGCCACTAGCATAGTCACCATCAGAGGAATAGATACCCAGCGTGTGGCCAGCCCCAATAAAAGAAAGATCCCGCCCAGCAACTCTGTCGCAGTAGCAAGAAATGCCATTACCACAGGCAAAGGTAACCCCAATCCATAATCGGCGTTACCAAACCAGTCAACAATACCCTCAAAGTTCTGATATTTGTTCCATCCAGCTTGGATCATCACAGGTGCTAAATATAACCTTAATAATAAAGGTGCTAGGCCCTCGAAGGCTAAACTTTTATCCAGTAACTTGTGTAAGGGGGTGTACAGATTTAACAGATTCATGCCGATTCCAAATAATATAGACACATAATAAGAGGGGGCAGCGAGTCAAAACATTTCGCAAAATATTAATTAAGTTCATAAACATAGCTTTACTACCATTTAGCCCATTCTATCAACTTGTGCTGCTCACCTACTCTCCTTGATAATGAATTATACCTCATTGCTGTTTTTGGCACTTATATTGCTGATAACTATTCAAAGCTTTAACTCAAGAAATGAACCGTATGCGAACTTTATGCTTAATGATCCTGATTGGAACCATCAACTCTGGCTGTGCCATGACAGATTTGATGGACGACAGTAATGATATGCTCGAAGTAAAGGCTACAAGTGCCCATCCATCTAACTCACTGCATATGCACGTAGAAAAGCTCACTAGGCAATTATTAAGTACCGCGCAATTTATTGACACCAATAACACTGTGGCCGTCGGCACTATATTACCGACTATGTACTCGAGCGGCGAGTCATTGCCCTCTCACTCAGCCTTAGGCTTGCAAATTCAAGAAAGCTTAATGACCTTCGCCACCCAGGCAGGTTTAAAAGTCATCGAATATAAAACTATGCCCAATATTAAAATCAGCGAACAAGCCGATAAGATGTTAAGCAGACAAGTAGACGAACTTAACCCCGCTATCGCCGCAGACTATTTTTTAACGGGCACTTACACCCCGCAAGAAACCACCACTATGGTCAATATTAGGCTGATACAAGTACCCGAAAACATAGTGGTTGCTGCTGCTACCGATTATGTGCCTAATGATGTGATGTGGAGCACGTCGAAAGTGACACTAAAGAACAATCAAATTTATCGAAGTACTTACTAGATTCTATATTGGATAAACAAAACCACCGTTGACCTTTCATAATAAAGTAGTGTTTACAGTAACCTTGATTGGCACTTAATTTGCTTAGTTTAGGTATACAGAACCCTAATTGGCCTGATACACAGCGTTTGAGGAATAGTAACATGGCAGTGAAAAATTTCAGTCTATTGGCAGTCTTAGTCTTAAGTGGCTGTGCTGCTTTTACACCTACTGCAGATACAGCGAGTATTGACAAACAGACACAAAATATTTCGTTTTCGCGACCCCTAAATGATGATTCACCCTTAGCTTCCAGCGCCAGTTTTCAGAGACAATTCAAACAAAACTTTCAACAACAAGGTGATCTTCATAAGGATGCTGAGCTGAAAGAAAATTCAAAGCCGTTGTATAGGGAACACGATATTAACCATTACGTACGTGGATTAATGCAAGATTTAGTAGCCAATCTGCAATATGTTAACTCGACTACACCTGTTGCTGTAGTCAGTTTTGTGATGCTAGACAGCGACTACAATGACGCTAACTTATTGGGCATACAAATAGCCGAGAGTTTAATCCATGAGGTGCATAAATTTGGTATCCCTGTGATTGACTTTAAAACCACTGGTTTTATAAGGGTGACCGAACAGGGTGACTTTGCTTTCAGTAAAGATTACGAAGACTTTAGTGGCGAGATGCCAGCACGTTATATAGTTGGTGGCACGATGCTCAAGCACACAGACGGATACTTAGTAAATGCTCGTATTGTGGGGGTGAAATCACAAGCCGTAGTGGCTTCTGCGCAAAGTTTTATTCCGAATAATGTATCGGACCCCATTTTAATGAGGTCGGCGGCACCAAAGTCTCCCAATATAAACAAAAATGTTAAATTGGAAAGTGTCGCATTACCCTTGAATTTAAACTCTTCTTCAAACCAAGTTTCTTTAGTTCAATAATAGAGTTTAACGATGAAGAGTCAAAAAATTTACCGTATTTATTTGGAACTAATAAAATGTTAATGATAGCAAAATTGGTGAGTGTTTTATTGTTAGGCTTAGCACTGAGTGCTTGCTCAACATTGCAGTTTTTAAAAGATGTAAATCCTCTTAGTAGTAAAAACACCCAGAGTGCCCAGCGCCCAAAGAGCACAGACAGCACAAAGCTTTGCGCCAATGATGATGGTATTTTCTCTAGCTGTGAAGATAGGCTAGTAGAGAATAAAGCAATAGAATTTAAACCAAGTTTACCCAGCACAGATTTATATTTTAATAGGTTGGGCGAATATACCGAACAAATGGCGTCAGACTTGCAAAATGATCTCCGTGACATGCAGGTTGACCAACCCATAGTAGTCGCGTCTTTCGTGCATTTAAACTCGTCGTTACAAACCACAGATACACTAGGTAACCAGCTAGCCGAATATTTTATCAACGATCTACAACAAATAGGGATGCCTGTCGCCGATCATAAATTAATGGGTGTGCTTGATATAAACAACAAAGGGGATTTTGCCTTTTCACGGGACATGGAGCAATTTTATAACGAGGTTAAAATTGGCTATGTTTTGACCGGTACTATGTTAAAAAACAGCAGAGGAGTGGTTGTTAATGCTCGTTTGATAAACTTTACTACTAACAAAGTAGTCGCTTCAGCCTCAAAATTTTTGCCTGATGTAGTGGTAAAAGACTTACTTTAACCGCTTTGCGGCTCAATCATTTAAGCAACCGCCCCCCTTTTTCAGCGGCTACAAGTTATTCGAATAGCCAGCTTTAATTAACAATTTTTGCTGAAGTCTAGTATTTGATGAAAAATTGAGTCACATGTAGCACTTATTCTGCCAATTCTTATTTTGATATCTTGACATCAAAGGTATTCAATAACGTACCTTTATTTAAAAATACATACTTTGAACCGTTGGCGTTAAATTTGCTCACAGTTAATTAAGGTGTAAGATATTTTTTGAGCCAATTTAAAAGGGATTTGAATGAGTCTGGATGTGATTCGCAGAGGTAAGGTAAGGAAGCAAATTATATTTGTCATGTTATACCCATTGCTTTGGCTAATATGGTCTAGGGCGGCAAGAAATCACCAAGAAACAACCAGTGTTTGCCTACATTTTGAAATAAGGCCTGTTAGAAAATCTGTAACATCGACCTCTGACTTTTAAATCTGTTAAACAAAACTCCAATAGTCGGTCGATTAAAAATAAGAAATGCCAGATCACAGATATTGAAGGAGGGCTTACTAATAAAAAAATTAAAGGTCAGCAAAGACATGTCGATAACCTTACTGAACGAAAGACAAGTGATTTTTCTTTCAAGGTTATTACTAACTTTTACTAATATAGGAGGTTGCCATGCAACCGAAACCCAGATTTAACAAAACCCTACTAGCAGGCGTCTTTATATTAAGCGCAGGTAATACCTTTACTGCTAGTGCTGATTTATTTACCGTTTCTGCTGAAGCAGTACCAGATGTAGCTGTTGCGCCTGTCGTTGGAACCCAAATCTCCTTTGGTACTGGCGTGATCGGCAATAAAGTGGGCCAATCTTGTGCACTGGCAGGGATAGCTTGGGTAGATGAAGATGACTTGTTATTTGATAAACTCCCAATAGGTGCAAATGCCACTACTGGTAATCTAGTGACTGCAGCCACCATAACGGGCAACGCTTGTGTAACAGGAAGTACTGGCGAGATTATTGTCATAGAAATTGACGGGGCTGATGCCTCAACAGTGACTGTTTCTGTGCCCGATGTCACCGGTACTGGCTGGACATACACACCAACGGCTGAAAGCTGTGTAGTTGATTTTGACCGAGGTAATGACGTGCAGGATGTTTGCCAACCGTTGACTACCAATACTGTTACTGGCGTTGGTATGTCTCTTACGCAGGTCAACGGTGCAGCCGCAGCTACTGTTGATGAACTTCCTGATACCGCTATCGGCTATGCGGCTATGTCAGGGTTAACACGCATGGTACTTGCAGGCCAAATCACCTTAAGTTCTGATTTGGGTCAGGGCACGATCGTCTCTGACAACATCCTTGTGCAAGTAACTTACGAATAGGAATAAGACTATGAAACAACTTAATACTTTTAAAATAGCGACTCCTTTATTGTTAGTAGCCGCAATGAGTCCAGCAATGGCTACAGATGTCACTGTACCCTTAAATTTCACTACCTTACCCGTTATCACAATAGTGGAAACCAGACCTTTGGACTTTGGTTCAGTACTATCCTTGACTGCTGCCGATACCTGTACCATGAGTACAAGTGCTGGCACACTGTTAACTTCTGCTCAAGAAGGAGTAAATTCACAAAATACTGCAACCTTTACTACTACGACCCTAGCCCAAAATTCGGTGGGTCAATTGGCGGGTGATTGCGCAGGTGGTGCAGACGGTAACGTAGGTATCTATACCATAAACTCATTTCAAGATGCTGACATTACTGTTTCGGTAACAGCAGGAACGACTACTGATATTGCCTTCGCTCCAGTTGGTTATGTAACCAACTTAGATGAAGCCGGTGGCGTGTTTGCTAGAACTCCAGTCAGTGTTGGTGTTGCTGCAGCCGTTAACGCGTCTACTGCGCTAACTGCCTTTTCTGTGGCAGGAACTAATAGGGCGATTATTGGTGGAACTATCACTAACCAAGTTCCCCTTACTGCAGGTGCACCTTATGCTACTGATTTCAATCTGAATGTGGTTTATCAATAAGTAGGTTGATATCAAGAGTGTTTGACTTGAATAACTCGTTACTAATTCTTTAGTAGCGAGTTTTTTTTAATACATATATAAAAGTGTATAAAGTTATTTAAGGATTCCCCTTCTTTTTAACGGTTAAAACCTTCCTAACTTTAATTCGTTCACTATACCAATTAGTAATTTCCTACTGGCGACAACTCTTATTTAAAAAGCTCGCTGCGTCCCCTTTATTTTACCGTTTCAGTGTAACACCTCATTGTAAATTTTATAGAAAGCATCCGTGTAAAAAAGTTGGTTTGTTTTTTGCTTTAGTTATTGAAAGTGTGTAGTGATAGAAAAAAGTGTGAGGTAATGATGAAGAAGTGGTTCATTTTATGTTGTTTGTTTAGTTTGCAAAGCGAGGCGGCATCCATAAGCACCTACCGTATCTATTTAGACAGCGAGCATCGTCAACAAAAATTTATGGTCAGAAATAGAAGTGCAATCGAAGAAAAGTGCGATATTACCTTTGATTACCAAGCCTATCTAGCGGGAGCGGAAATTAACGTTCTATCCGCTGAAGAGCGTATGGCACTATCAGAACCAGCAGAAAAACGCTTTCGTTATTCGCCGAGACAATTCACTTTAGCGCCTAAGTCAACCCAATATATTGCGTTCAGTTATAAGCGTCAAATTAATGACGAACCCGCTGAATACCGTACCTATGTCAATATAAAATGCCTACCACAAGGCATCCAAGGCTTAGTCGGTATTAATTTGTCGCCGACCATCGTGCATTCTGTTCCCTTAGTTATCCGCACTGGTAAGGCGAAAGATTTAAATGCCAACCTTATTTATAGTCAAATTAAGCAGCGAGAAAATGGTATATCGTTTCGTTTAGAGCACCAAGGCAGCCGGTCTATTTTTGGTGACTTTAACTTGGTAGATGCTAATGGTGAAAAGGTTGAACTGTTGCAGAAAAACGTCGTGCTTTATCCCGAGATGAAATACAAAGATTTCAGTTTTAATTTATCCAACGCTACTGGAGAAAACATGAAAATAGTGTTTCAAGAAACAGGGATTGAAAGCGATAAAAAGCGTTTTAGCTTGCCCTTAGAAGGAGAATTTTAATGAAGAAACCTCGCAGCATGGTTCGCTCGGTGATTTTATTCTTTTTACTCAATACTGTAGTCATTAACGCATACAGTATATCAATCAGTACTCGCAGACTGTATTTAGATCCAAATAACAACTCAACATCAATACGTGTCCATAATATGGACCCCGTAAACCAAAACTGCGAAGTACAAATAAATGATGTGGCTATTAATACCGAGGGCCATATAGAGTTAACCACTAATGATAAAGCCACTGAAAACAGCGCAAAGCCTTTAGTGAGACTCGCACCGAGACGGTTTACCTTAACGACCGCAGAGCATCAAATGATTAAGCTCTTATATCGACGCAAACCTGGTCTTACAAATGGCGAATACCAAGGGGTATTGGCCATAAAATGCACCAGTAAACCAGAAGAAAGTAATCTCCCCGTCACCATTATTCCGGCATTGGTCCACAATGTACCTGTTATCGTGCGCACTGGAAGACTGCCTATTCAGGCAGAGTTTGTTTCCCCGACTATTAATGGCAATAAATTACAAGTTGATTTGAAAATTCAAGGAGAGCGCTCTCTTACTGGCGATGTCACAATCATTGACTCTGCTTCAGGCGACGTAATCGCTGAGCAAAAACATGTGTCAACTTATGCTCAACAACCAGTACACAAATTAGAGTTTACTCTAGGTAAATATAAAAATACGCCACTGTTAATAAAATTTACTGAAGATCCCAAAATGGGTGGCGATTTGGTGATACAACGACTTATTGAATAGTTAAGAAGGTAACATGTTTACTAGATATTATTGCCTCGCCTTTTTGCTGTTCATTGTATCTGGAACCGCAGTCAGCCAGTCACTTAAGCAGCTTGCTAACATCGACTTTGATCAAGCAGACTTTTATCTACTTGATGTGAGCGATAACGGGGACAAAGTGGCCCCCTCTATTGATACTTATATACATAAGGGGGATTTGTACCTTGCCATTACCCCTTTATTTGAAGGACTTCGGCTCAAATATTCATTAATAGGTAACAATCTTTCGGTAACTTTTGCTGACAAAACCTCTGAGTTTGATCTAAGTGGAGAACAGACTATTGATGGGCAATGGTTTAACGATGGTAGTTTTGTGTTCGTGAATGCAGCGGTGCTAGAACAACTATTCGCTACTCAAATCACCATTGATACTAATACACTTAAAATGAATTTTTCTGGACACACAGCTGACTTTCCGTACAAAACAATTAAAAGTCAACAGAAGCAACGTAAACTCAAAAACTATGTTATTGACCGCTCAGAAACTGATCAGCAATCAGCGTCTGGTGCTATTATTACCATTAAAGATGAATACCGGTTGGCTACAGTTCCTACCGGTTTTGCAAGTCTGGAATACCAAGTTAATGACAGAACAGAACGTTACGATACCAATATTCAAATGGAATCGGATTTAGCCTACCACTCCGCCAGCATTACTTTGAACCATAACGAAGAACAAACAAACTCGAGAATATTACTCTCTCGTTTTCCTCAATATCCTGGAGATAAAATATTAGGTATTTGGGACACGTACAGCGTTGGGGATTTATATCTTAGGCAATCTACTTTAACGCCGGGCTCTTCTCGCGGTGTAGGGATTAATTTTTCAGCTAACGTGAAAGGTGACTTTAACGAAAATATGACAACCAGTTTTTCAAAGACAGCAAGGCCTGGTTGGGACGCCGACATCTATCACAATGGTGTATTTCTAGAAACCAGAGTCGTGCCAGCTGATGGTTTGATGGTATTTGATAACTTAGAGGTGTATTACGGTGCCAATGAATTCAAAATAATTCTTTATGGTCCTTTTGGTGAACAAGAAACACTGATTGAACAGGTAAGTGTAAGAAACAACAGCTTGGGTCAAGGAGACTATTCCTACGGGTTGTCTCTTAAAGAAAATGATAGTTCTTTATTAGATATTAACCTGTCAGAATTCGATATTGACGCAATCGGTGGCCGTTTTAATATTGGTTTGTTTGATAATTGGCAACTGGGTTTCAATGTTGACTTCAATGATATTAATAACCCCAATGGCGGAACTGAGTCTTATCGTATTTCCAACCAAGTCACATTTCCAGGGTGGTTTTTTCAAAATAACGTTGCTATTAACCCAAATAATATTACTCAAGCGTCTTCCCTTGCCACCTCATTTTTGAACAATGACAACTTCACTCTACGGTATGATTCTCGATACAATGAACAGGAAAATGACGCAGCATTTGACGAGTCAAGCCTTTCTGCTAATTACAACATCAAGTTAGGCCCAACCATTAACAATATCAATTATAACAATGATCAGTTTGGTGCTATAAAAATAGAGAGTCTGCAATACCGATTTAGCTTTTTTAACCGATATGTAAACGTATCGAACTTGCTAAACTATACCCGTAGAAATGATATTGATGACCGTTTTGATGGATCATTAAGCTTAACAGCAAGTGCCAACCGGACGCTTCGTTTTGTGGCCTCTATCCCTTATGAAATTAGCGGAGAGGAAGTGGTTGATCCAGAGCAGATTTCGGCGAGTGTGCTGTATACCTATAGATCTGGTGCGTATAGCCATACATTTAATGCATCAAACCGATCTTTTTTTAAAGAGAATCGCTGGGCGCTTGGTTACAATCTGGCGGTCAATGAACCATCTCACCAACTTACCCTTAGAACGCTTTATAACTCTGATGATAACTGGAGTTTAACTGCTGGAATAGCTATCAACTTTGGGTTTGACTATTTCAATAATGAAATGATGTTTAGCAGTAAAACCTTGAGGAACTCAGGTTCTTTGGACGTACATACCTATTTAGATCGTCAACTCAATGGTATACCAGATGTTTTGGATTATAACTTGGCTGGGGTAACGTTTTCTGGAGGGCCATACTGGGAAGATGTAACAACTAATCAAGACGGACAAGCTCGGTTATTTGGCGCAAAAGATGGAATAACCGCATTGAGTGCCAATTGGGAGTCAGGAGGAGCCACGGTTAATAACGATTATATGATTTATAGTCACCCAGGATCTTTGCAACGCGTAAACTTACCCTTTTACCTTACCACTGAAGTAGAACTTTTTGTTGTCATAGCCAACGGCGCTCAAGCGATTACTTTGGCTAATGTGCCATTGATTGCAAGTAATGTCTCAACTGGGGATAAATACGCCTTAGAAACCGATTTTGATGGCTACGCGAGTTTTGTCGACTTATTACCAGGAAAATATAATATTTTTGTGGATAAGACTTATTTACTCGACAAAGGGCTACAAGCGGAAATTGGAGGCTTTGAGTTTAATAGTCCTTTAAGGGGCGGTTTTGTTGTGCTGCCAAACATAGAGTTATCTCGAAGTGAGTCGGGTTCGATTGGAGCCAATAAATTACAGGCAGTGTTACTAGACGAAAATAACTATGAACCCTTGATATATACTGATAATGATAAGTTAATTCATTTACCTCCTAAAGGGGGCATGAAAGCACCATATTCAACAGATAAACTAGACCTTGCGATATTTAAAGAAATTAAAACGCAGAGCACAGAGCAAGAACGCAAAGAGTTAAGACGAAGATTAGCTACTGCAGCAAGAAATTCGCAACAGTTTCAACCTTTGCCGAAGCAGGGTAATAATTACGTAGAGAGTGTCTCTTCAGACTCCAGTGTGATAAATAACAAGCAATCGGCTGAAGCGATTACACCTGAGACAGAATTACCCGAAGAACTGGGTAAGAAAAACCTCCCATTTGAAATTTCCCCCTTGACACCGGAAAATACAACCCCTGTTCAAGATGAACAAGGTTCAACAACTGATGAGGTGTCACCTCTAGCAGTAAATATTGATGCGCCAGAGACAGACTTGGATCTATCTTCAGGCTATGTAGTGCAATATGCGGCACTAAAGAGTTTAGACATTGCAAAAGCATTAACAAAAAACTACCCAAACACTGGTGCGCTTCATATTGTTCGCAAGGTGGTTAATGGAGAGTATTTTTATTGCTTAATCAGCCAAGTATTACCTGACCAAACTGCTGCAACACAATATTTAAAGACCGCTGAACAAGATGGTTTTATCGTAGATGCAACTAATTACCTTGATATAATTTGGAGTAAGTGAGAATGGTGACAAAAATTAACGCTTATATATTTTCTGTGCTACTCAGCCTATTTTCTAATCTGGCAATAGCCGAAACTTATGTGATCCCACTGACTGAACTGGATTTTTCTGATTTTTTACCCATACCGGGTAGTTGTGAAATGGACTTAGATGGTCTAGTGACAGACCTACCCGGTTCTCAAATGTGTATTGGCAGTGACAATGGCAAAATTGCACATTATCGCATTATCGCTACGCCAGGTATTAACGTTAATATTCAGGTTAACACTAGGCTTCCTTCTGATGGTGATGGGTTAACCTTTACGCCCGTTGGGAAATTAACGTCAGACGTCGATGATATTAATATTGTTCCTGGCCAGGTTCACATTGTAAACAGTGGCACGTTGGGCAGGATAGACATCAAATTTGGCGGTCAGATTATTTTGTCTAGCAATTACTTTAGTGCAAACATGTCACATCAGATAGAAATGGAGGCTGGGATCATATGGGAAGATACACCTTAAAAACCATGCTGAATAAATATACTGTTTTACTGGTTACCCTCGTGATTGTTGGATGTCAATCTAAACTGGATCAGATCGGGCAAGAACATGCTAAAGAAGTGGTGAAGTGGCAAGAATTAGCCCGTTATGCAGGAAATGAATTAAAGTACCTAGGGCTGACGATAACTGCGGGGGTGCAAATAACCCAAAGCCCTGAGGAAATCACGTATTCCATAATAAATGTTCAATTAAATCATGATGCGGACCACACTGAGGTTGATTTGCTATCTCCTGAGTTTGCAGAAAAATTTGCCTGTGGGGTGGAGTGTGAAAAACTGGGCCTATACGATTCGAACTTCGCTAAACAACAAACACAATTAACCAGTTTTTTCTCTAAAGAAGAAGGCAATTTTTTTGAGTTTTATGGCAGACTAACAAGGCTTAATGTCATATTAGCGAATTACCGTGCCAGCTCCCCTGAGATTTTAAAAAAGTATCTCAATTTAATGTTGAATCGAAAACTAGTTTTTAATTCCTTATCAGAATTTTTTGACCATTTGGACAGGCATGTAACCGAAGACAAGTTATTAGCATTTTCAAGAAGTGGTTTTATATCTCCCGTTGAAGATCGGTTAAGCTCAACATTCAAAGATGATCTAATATCTAACCTTCCCCCCAATTGGGGTATTAATGATATGCAAGTTAATGTTTCAAGGACACCTGATGACAATTGGGATCTTAATGCAATAATGCCTGATGACAATTGGGACTCCAACACATTTACACCCGATGATTTATTTTACAATAGATTGTTAGACAAAATGCCTACCGCGACCGTTATAAGGTTAAACTGGGAACAAGCAAAGCAAAGCACAATTCAAATTGGGTCAATAGCCTGTAGCTTTTCTGATAATAGCTTTGGGGTGGTTAAGCAGTTAGAAACCAATCAAGCAACCTTGGAGGTTATAGCTCAAGCCAGAGTTGAAATTGATGGAATGAAACTGTATCCCCAGCCAGGTTATTTATTTACCGCCCCAGATTCTTTCTATTTTGTGAAAGCTAAACCTAAAGAAACCTACCCCCTATCCGACATTGCCCCTTGTAATATTGAACATCTAAAACGTGGACAGGATATGAAAAAAACATGAATGCTGAGCTCGTGATATATCAATGAAATAGCTAAAAAAATTATGACTAATGAGTTCGAACGTACAATTTAGTGTACCTGTCGATAAAATCACATCAAATGTCCTGTAATTTTAAAATTTATTATTTAACAATGCTTAACATTTCATGATAATTGAAAACTAATTCTTTTACGGAGGGCTTTTTTGACTACTAACTTACAAAAAGCGATTAAGCTTTATAATGAAAAACAGTTACCTAAAGCCGTAAAACTTTTAACAAAGGATAAATCTCCCTGCAAAGATAGTTTAAAGCTGTTAATGATGGCTGAGTTCGATACTGGTAATCATGTAAAAGCAATACTCGCAGCAAAAAAACTATTAAATAAAACAACGGAAAACACTTATGTAAAAGATGCATGCAATACCATACGCATATGTTCTCAGTACATTAAAGACAAAAAGTTGGAACTCGAATATACAGAAAAATCAGTACGTTGTGATCAAAGCGAGAATAATGCACCGGCAATATACCAATTACTCTTATTAAACTTTAAGGAACAAATGTTTGTTAAAGTTGAAGAGCTAGCAAAAATATTGTTCCAGTGGCCAGTTTGCAGGACGGCGGTGAGTTTTATTTTGATTGAATTAGCGTCGAAGCAAGGTAATAAGGAATTATTAATTGAGCGCCTAGAAAAGGTTCCTAATTATTATGACGAGTTTAATCTGAAGCAATTAGGGGTCATCATTGAATTCTTTATTTATACTCAACTTTTTGAGTTAGCTGATACCACAATAAAGTATATTATTGACAAATTTGGTTGTGATGCTTCCCCTCTCAAAATAGCCCTTTTATTAGCTCAAAAAGACATACTTGCCGCTCAGCAATATTGGCAACAAAACAAACATTTATTAGAACCTTTCGATTCATCCTATTTTGAGGCTAAATTTGCTCTTGCTCAAGGAGACTACAACAGAGAGTATTTAGCATTAACTAGCGCTGCTGAGGGTAAAAAAAGATTTGATTTAAAAGACACAAAGCACGAAAACCAGCCTAACCTGATCACTTTGTATAATAACTCTTTGCCTAAATTAGCCAAAGTCTGCACTACTAACTCTGATAATTTTGGTAGCAAAAACATTTTCATCTTGGGATTTCCTCGCTCGGGCACTACCTTACTTGATAATATTTTAGATACTCAAGATGATATGTTGGTATTAAGTGAAAAATTAGTTCTTATACATCTAATAAAAACCTTTAAAACATTTAAAAATTATCCTCTTGATATATACAAACTAAACACAGTGGAAATGAACCTATTAAGACGACGTTACTTTGAGCATATTGAAGAACAAGGTTATCGCTTACCTCAATCTAATATCATTGTAGAAAAAGACCCGCATTTAACAGAAGCGTTGCCATTTATAAAAAGAATATTCCCCGCTGCAAAAATAATTATCTCTTTACGCCATCCTTTGGATGTTTGTATGAGCTGTTTTCAAAGTTATTTCATTAACAATGTATACAATTCACATTTGGTTACCATGGAAGATATCGTTAATCGCTATATCGACGTCTTTAGTTTACTTGAAAGATATCAAAATGAGCTGCCGATTCAGCCTCATTTTATTCGTTATGAAGATTTAGTCACTGATATTAAGGGTGAAATGACCAAAGCATTTGATTTTATGGATGTGACACCTAACGACAATTATTTATCCTTCTATCAACATGCCGATAATAAGTTTGTGACGAGTGCTTCACGGGGACAAACTAACCAACCTTTGTATAAATCATCTATATATAAATGGCGAAATTACGAAGAACATCTGGCACCGCACAGAGAAAAACTGCGTTATTTTATAGAAAAATTTGGCTATGATTTTTAATAGGTTAAAAATTGACGGACTAAGGGTAAACTCGTTATGGTAACTTATCTTTTTTTACTGGATAAAAGCTGTTGTTCAAACAAGTATTATATGTAAGTGCACTATTAGTAATATTAGGCTGCTCTACAAATCCGAATGATATAACAGCCAGCTCTGTCAATAATAGTGCTGCTTCAACTAGCGTGACATTATCCCACATAAATGCTCATTTACTTTTGGGCAATATTGAGAAAGCTGAGCAACTTTTCCAAACGATTGAAACACCAGAGCATAACTCCCAAGCCATGCTTACGCTGGCAGAGCTATATGCTGCCAAGGGAAACAGTATTGAGGCACAACGAGTATTTTTAACTGCGTTAACTGATAACAATTTCGACGCAATGCTAAATAAGTCCAGACTATCGGATGATTTACTAGATTATTTCTGTGCAGAAAAAAAGTGGCCTGCACTACAGGGTTATGGTGCAGCCCTTATAGACTCCTCAAATAATGATATCTCAATGACAACTGAAAATACCAATGTCAGAAACCGCGCGTTAGTTAAAATAGGCCGGTGTTTTTTTTACCAGCAACGCTGGGCAGATTCAAAATATTGGTTAGATCACGTTG
>Ga0115567_10001873_pt1 | contig 20890 bp, 16 predicted proteins | sample COGITO_mtgs_1204_2_FD_88679 | JGI IMG/M metagenome (GOLD analysis project Ga0115567, IMG submission 88679) | Pelagic marine microbial communities from North Sea - COGITO_mtgs_120412 | ecosystem: Environmental > Aquatic > Marine > Epipelagic | place: Germany:Helgoland, sampling site Kabeltonne... | reverse complement strand
GAATGACCACACGCTTTGCACCTTGTCTTGAATTATCACACATACATCACCTCCTCACCTTACCTCACCTCATCACCTCCTCCAGCGAGGGGGGCAGCCCCGACCTCATGCTCGCTTCGCACAGCGCGGGCCTCAGCGCGCAGTGCGGCGCACGCGGCGCCCGATCGCCGCAGCGCCTGCCCCGACAGGCAGCTCGCGCCCCGAAGCCACTCCCACGGCGCCCCATGCCCCCCCTCCGAGCGATGAGGTTCCCCCCTCGCGTGCCGCCGACTCCACCAGCGGGAAGCGGCGCCGCGTGCGCGCGGCGCCCCCCACGCCCCCGAGCCCCGCGGCCCTGATCGTGTCGCTTCCCCGCCCTGCGAGGCGGCTCTCGCGGGCCCAGTGCCCGCCCAGCGGCGCGCCATCGTCCTCCGGCGCCAGCGAGGCCCGAGGCGGGTCCGTCCACCTTGCCCCGTGGCCCTCCGCCGCGCCCGCGCGCGGCGCGCCGAACCCGGAGCCCTCCCCGCGCCAGTCCTCTCGCCCGCGCCACGCGAGCTCCCCCGCGCCGCCGCGGCTGCCCGCGCGCCGCGGCAACGGCGGCCGCCCACCCCCGGAACCACCCGGCAAAGGCACCTCCGCCGCGAGCAGCTCGTCCAGCGGCAGCTGGTCTGCCGCCCTGCCCCAGCGGCCCGCGTCACCCCTCGGCCCCCCGCCGCCGCGCCGCGCCTCCCAGATCGACTCCAGCTGCGCCACGGCCTTCTCGACGTCGTCCGCCTCCGCTCGCTTCCGCGCCGCCGCCTCCTCCTCCCGCTCAAGCGCCTGTTCTGCCGCCGCCACCCGCGCCTGCGCGCCGTCGGCCTCCCACTTCATCCGCGCCGCTCGAGCCTCCCAGCTGCCACCCCACCCGCCCGGCGTCGCGCCTGCGGACAAAGACTCGCTTCCCCAGCCGCCATCCCATCCGCCGCCCGAACCCGAAAACCCGTCTCCTGGCAGCCCCGGCGGCGGCGCCGCCGCCCGACCCCAGCCTCCTTGCGTCGCCCAGGGCACTGGCGCGCCGGCCCAGGGCGGCGGCATGTCCCTCCCCGTGGGCAGCATGGGCGCCCCTGCGGGCATCAGGGGCGCGGGAGAGAAAAAGGACGCAGGGGCGTTCGACAGATACGAAGCTTGGTACGGCACGGCGGCGATGAGCGATGCCGAGAGCCGTCGGTCGCTGGCAAGTTCACGCTCTCGCTCTCGCGCCTCGCGCCGGCGCGCGCGCGCCTCGCGCCGCGCCTCGCGCGCCTCCAGCTTGAGCGCCTTCAGTGCCTGGTCGCGCGACGGCTTGCCTCTGCGTCCCTCTCGCTGCTCTTCGCTGTCGCCCTGCTCCGCTTCTCCCTGGCGAAGAATCGGTGGTTCCTTCCCAGTGCCGACATTCTCGTCACCATCCTGCTCTTTCTCCTTCTCTTTCTCCTTGCCCCTACTCAACATCCCCTGCTCCTTGGCCCCGCGCTCTCTTCCGCGGAGAGTCGTGTTGATGCTCGACTCCTGCTCTTCCTTACGGCTATTTTCTCCCCGCATTTGTCGCACTGCTGACGGCTGGGCCGTCTCACTCGATTTCGCCGAACCCGCATTGGTGCGCGCCAACCCGCCCCGCCCCGTCTCCTTGTGCTGCTTCCCGTCCACAACCGGCGCAGGCCCACCCACTGGCTGAGGGGTTTGACTCCGTCTCGGCTCGGGCGAAGGGGCAGCTGCAGCGCTCTGCGCGGCCATGCTCTGCATCATCAGCCCGAACTTGCGGTCCAGCTCGTTCTGCAGCCCGTTGAGTTTCGCAAGCAGCCCGGGGTCCTCGGCGGCGCGCGGAGCGGCAATCTTTCCGATCGCCTCGACGAGCCTGGCCTGCACCAACGCGCTCTCCTCCTGCACGCGCGCAAGCCGCTCCTCCCGCTGCCGCTCGCGCTCCTCCAGCCCCTCGAGCAGGCTTGCGACTTGCTCTTTTACAGTCGCCTGCAGCTCCTGCGCCGACTCCTCGCGCCGCCGCGCCTCGGCTTCAGCAGCTTCAGCTGCTGCCTCTTTGGCCGCCCTGGCCTCCGCCTCGGCTTTAGCCACCCTAGCCTCCGCCTCAGCTTTAGCCGCCTCGGCTGCTGCTTCGGCGGCCGCTTTGGCCTCCGCCTGAGCTTTAGCCGCTTTGGCCTCCGCCTCGGCTTCAGCCGCTTTGGCCTCCGCCTCGGCTTCAGCCACCTTGGCCTCCGCCTCGGCTGCTTCTTCGGCGGCCGCTTTGGCCTTGGCCTCGGCCACCGCCCTGGCCCCGGCCTCCTCCCTGCGCCGCGACTCCGCCTCTTCGGCCGCGCGCTCCTCGGCAAGCGCGTCGAGGGCAGGCAGCTCGCTCGGCGAGAGCGGGGTCGCGGGCGCGCGCGGCGTGGCGCGTCGCGGCGTGGCGAGCGCGATCGTCTCCGCAAGGAAGGCCTCGACCGTCGCGGACGCGTCCTCCGCCCACGCCTGCTCCTCCGCGTCGCGCTGCCCCCGACGCACCAGCGGCGTCGAGGCGGCGAGGCCCTCCTCCACGAAGCCGCCCTCCAAGCCGTCGCCCGAGCTGCCACCGTCCTCGCCTGCTGCAACCTCGAAGCCGTTGCCCCAGCTGCCACCGTCCTCGCCTGCTGCAACCGCGGACGAGTGCGGCTGGCTCTGCGGCGGCGGCGGCGGCGGCGGCACGTCGGCCGCACCGGCGATCGCGGCACCTCGGGGTGCCCGAGCGGCCTGAACGGGCGCTGGCGCTGCGGGAGCGGGCGAGCGCGGCGACGGATTCGGCGCGGCGGAGGCGGCGACCACGGGCCGCGACGGGGTGGGCGAGGACGATGACGGCCACGCCTCCTGTGGATGCTTCCAGTACTTGCTGATGACGCTCGTCACGTTCTGCGGACAGGCCCACCTCATTTCCTTGCAGGGAAATGAGGTGGGCGTGAGCCAGCCAAGGGGGATACATGTCACAGGGGCGCGGGGCGCGTGGCCTCACCTCAATGCTGCGCTTGTACTCCCTCGCCCTGCGCTGCTCCTCCTGCATTGGCGTTTCTGGCGGCAGCCGCCCCTCACCGCGGCCCGTGGGGCGCTGGATGCCGGGCGTCGTGGGCTGCATGCCTCTCCTCTCGCTGGGTGAGTGCCGCCCCGCCGCGCGGGGTGCGGGCACGTCCGCGGCTGCGTCGGGGGCAGATGAAGGCTCCGCCGCCAGCTCTGCCTGGGGCCCGAGGTCTAGCGAGACCGAGTCGGCCCAGTCACCCTCTCCCTCGCCAGCGGCCTCCGGCGCGCCAGTCGCGGGCGGTGGGAGGCTCGGGCCTGGGACAGCCGGCCAGAAGAGCGCACCACGCTGAATCAGCACCACATCCACACAAGCCTCTCCGCGCGACTGCACCGCTTGCTCGCTCATCTGCACACGCGACTCCTCCACCGCCGTGTCGCCCGCCGCGAGCAGCCGCACGCTCATCCCCCACAGCTCCGCAGCAGCGGCGAGCTCGCGAGTGCCGCCGGGCGCGCTGCCCGCCTGAGCAGCAAGGTACGCCTCTTTCTCTCTCCCCGTCGCAAAGTCTTGCCACAGCCCGAGCTCTTCCCCCTCGTCCCGCATGAAGGCACCGACCGCGGCGCGGCACTGCGCGGCGGCGCCGGGCAGCAGCCGCAGCCGCACCCCGTCCACCTCCGCGTCCTTGGGCTCGAACACGACGCCCCCAGCCTCGGCGCGCGCCCGCAGGCCCGCATTTGCAAACAGCAGCTGCGCAAGAGCCTCGTAGAAGCAGTTGCTGTCGGGCTCCACCCATAATTCGCGCAGGCCCTGCCGCTCTAGCTCTCCCGCAAGTCTCTCCAGCGCCGCCTCCTCCTGCGCCTGCGCTGCCTCATCCAACTGATCCCCGGCGGTCTTTGACACTTCTCGCCTCTGATCACTTGCCACACCGCCCACTGCATCGGCAGTTTTCAGCGGCGCAAAAACATCTTGCTGCGCGGATTCGGTATCCAGCCTCCCGTCAATCGGTGTCTGCTGATGCATCGGCTGTCGCGGCGGCGGCGGCGGACGCTCCTCTGCGACCATGCGCTCTGCCGCCTGTAAAATCGTTGCTGGTGCACCGAAAGTGTCGGCCTCCATATCACGCACCACCTGTGGCGACGGGACTGGCCGTGGCGCAAGCGGTGTCCCGACCTCGGGAGAGCGCGGGCGATCAGCCGGCCGCACCCGCGTTGCCACGGCGGTGTTGGTCCACTTATCAATGAGCTGGTCGATCTCTGCCTGCAAATCCTTGTTTACGGCACGCCCCCGCCCGCGATCGTTGACCCACTCCTCGGTGAGCTTGCCCAGCTCCGCCTGAAGGACCTCGGACCCGGCGCGCGGCTTGATATCCGGATCCGAGCCCCCTCGCGCTGCACGGAACACAGCTCGTGCAGCTGATGGGCTTCTGTCCTTGTACGGATGCAGGGGGGCTGCGGTATCCTTTTGTTCCCGCTTCTCGAGCAGCTGCAGCGCCATCTCAGAGGACCGTAGCGCGCCGCGCGGGAGAGCTCGAGCATCGCTTGATTGCCCCATTCCGGCAGCGCCACACACCGGCTGCAACGCATAGATCACGGCATTTGCAACGACAGCCGAAAGAATTCGCGCAAGAAAGCTCCGCGTCGCCATGGCTTGGAGCGGTCTAAAGCACCTTTCCCGTTGGCGCCCTGGCAGCCCGTGTCCAGCACGGATCGCCATTCTTGCGGCCCCAGCGCCTTTCAGAGTCAGGGACGCGTTGACAGCAGCTGTACGGCTACAAGCGACATCCTTCTGACCCGAGAAGCGCCTCTAAATCACAGAGGGACGCCCGCTGTGCATGAACCCCCCGACGACACGCAGTGCGCGTCCGGTGGGCCCCGTTTCCACAGGAGGTTTTCGCGGGAAACAAGTTGACACAAAAGTCAACCTTCAGCGAGATTCAGGAAGATGTCGGGGGTGCAGGGCGGCTTCAACCCGAGCGTGCGACGGGTCATGCCCTGCCCCATTCGCACTGCACCAGAATGACTTGGTGGGTAGAATCGGGGCGTAGCCCGCTAAGGATAAGGACGCCCGGGAAGATTGTCTCTGATATTCCAATTTGTAGGAGGTTCTGAACCCCCTCTGCACGCTTGCAGCTGTACAAGGACTGTCTCCGCATGGTCAAGCACGTTGCAGAAGAGGTTTACCCATCTGATCCGTAGCAGTGGCCGCTAAGTGTTCTGGTTCCTCCGAGGCATTGGGGCTGGTGCACTCGGCCAAAGCGGACGCAGAGCTAAGGCGTGCCGCGCTTTTGCAGCACAAGAGCGTGGACGCCCAGCAAGTACGAAGGCTGGTTCGCCAGCAGTTCATGCAAAACGCGCATGTGACGGACCCCGAAAAACTGTCGAGCCTCAAGGGCAACGCCATGTCAGCACTGACCAACTATGTGATGCACATTTCCAAAAGGTTCGCCGGATGGCTACGCCCGCCCAACTGCTGTGTCCGGATATTTCCCCTCCCGATAAGTTGTGGCCCACAGAGAGACACATGCACTCGCCTTCTGTGCACTTCAATATTTCAGGCACGTCGCTATGTGGCGCGCAAATGCTGATCAGCTTGAAGAAATGCTGATTCGTTGGTCGGCGCGGCAGTAAGGCGGGGATTTGAGCATTCATGCTTCCCGGGAAGCTCGAGTATGAATTTGTGCCAAGGACCAGTGCTGTGGCGAGGGGGCGTGCAAGGTTGTAAATCAGAGAAGCGAACACGTTTGTGTGTGTTTCATGCAGCGCCATGCTGCACGGCCGCGAGGGGCAAACGAGGAACTATCCCGACAGAAGACCACCGCTGATATGCGACACACAGACCAGGAACCATGTAGAACCTCTCTGAGCCGCCGAGGGCATTTGAATACTATCGAACCAGCATTGAATTTTCCCATGTTGCGGATGCAGACTGTCCTGACAAATGTTTAATCATCTAGCTTGGTGCAGTCTCATCGTCCGAGTCTCACCAGCAGGTAGATTCCAACGAAGACCGCAACACAGAATCCTGCGAGGTAGCAGATTGACATGGCCCCGTGACTTTTGTACAGCGCCTGCATGCGTGCACCACATCGTGAGCAGACACGCTTCGTGAGTAGTCAGCACACACTGACTCGACAGGTCTCTCCAAGAAGTGTGGGACTTGGCATACCCTGATTTCATGCGGGGCGTGGGACCTGCATCTTGCCGAGGGTAGAACCAATAAGGTTGTCGGACGCCCCCATCGTGCTCTGCATCAGATCAAGCGCCCGGTTCTGCTCGCGCACCTCGTCGCCAATCGCGATTGTTATCTGTGCGAGATTCGGAAACTCTCAACATTCACACCGAGAAGCATCTCTGACAAGGCAAGAGGCCACCCGAAGCTGTTCATCTAAACCTTGATATGCTGCTGCAGCGTTCAGCAGAAATTAGTGCAAGGCACTCGAGCCAGCCTGAAGGCAGGTCAATGGTGATTCACGTCAAACCCTTCCGTGGAATCGGGGCACGAACGTGCTTTAGATTCTGAATTTTGCTCTGAAGCCCTCCCATCATTTTCTCGTTCTGTTTCTCCACAGCATCCTCTGCTGCCGCTTCTGCACCTCCGCCACGCCCCGGGCGATACATGCTTGCCCAGCGCGAAGCTCCGCCCCGCCTTTTTGCCAAACCCTTTCTTTGAGGAGACGAGAAGTTGTCCCAGCAGACAGGAGCGACGCGCTCGAGCTGTCTTTCTCTCCCCCCCTACTAGAATTTGTTGAACACCAGCTGGTGGCTCAACCCCGCGAGAGCCTGATCGAAAGCCGGCCTGCGGTCGCCCTCGTTTGAGACCCGGTTCGTGGTGCCAGCGTTGGCAAGTAGTCACGTATCCGGAATTGGAGCCCAATCCAGCTCCGAAGAACGCGAGAGGCCCAAGGAAGCCTTGTGAGAACTTGACAGCGCTCCCTGCGGAGTTGCCAGCGCGAAGATAATGTCGCGGCACATAATCGGTGCTGCATCGCGCGTCGCCTTTCCTTCCATTATGCATCGCACCGTTCCGATGGCTACTCTTGCCGCGCGCAGGGCTCCGGCCACGCGTGAAGGTCGCCGCTGGCTTGAGATGGCGACTCCCCAAACCACCGCAACGTTCTCCATCAAGGGCGAGGCGGTGGACGGAGTGTCATCGTTCCTCGACAATCAAAGTACCACTGCGATGGACCCGAGAGTGCTTGACGCCATGATGCCCCTTCTTACCTGGCAGTACGGGAACCCGCACTCGCGCTCCCACCACTACGGATGGGAGGCGGAGTCCGCGGTTGAGGAGGCGCGCAAGTCGGTTGGTACCATGATCGGGGCTGACGCAAAAGAAATCATCTTTACCAGCGGTGCAACTGAGTGCAACAACATGGCCATCAAGGGGGTGGCGCGTTTCTACAAAGCCAAGAAGAAGCATATCATCACCACCCAGGTCCAGCAAAATACCTGCAGGCTCCCATTTCTCCCCGCGCTTGCCATGTTGTGGAGAGTCATAGATTTTGCGTGGGAGATAGCCTGCTTCCGTATGATGGGGCGCATATTTTGAGTCATTTCAGCTATTTGCAGTTCTCTTGGACAGCAAGGCTGCAAAGATTGTATCGCAGCGCACGACTGCAAGATGATGCGAATTTTAAAACCCCTCTTCTATGCTGCAGATTGAGCACAAGTGCGTTCTGGACTCTTGCCGAGTGCTTCAGGGGGAAGGTTTCGAGGTCACGTACTTGCCGGTGGGATCCAACGGACTAGTCTCGGTCGAGGACATCAAGGCCGCGATTCGCCCGGACACGGTGCTGTGCTCTGTGATGGCCGTGAACAACGAAATCGGCGTCATCCAGCCGATGGAAGAGATTGGTAATCTCTGCCGGGAGAACAAGGTATTTTTCCACTCCGATATCGCGCAGGCCTGCGGCAAGATTGAGGTGGATGTGAACAAATGGAAGCTCGACCTGGCGTCTATCTCGGGACACAAGCTTTATGGACCAAAGGGCGTCGGTGCGCTCTACATCCGGCGGCGCCCGCGCGTGCGTATGGAGCCAGTCATGAACGGAGGGGGACAGGAGCGCGGGCTACGCAGCGGAACGATCCCCTCGGCTCTCGCGGTCGGCATCGGCGCTGCAGCGCGCCTCGCGGTGGAGGAGCGCGAGCGCGACTACGCGCATGCCAAGCGCCTCGCGGACAAGATGTACGCCGACATCCAGGCGCGCATCCCGCACGTCTATCTCAACGGCGACGCCGAGAGCCGCTACCCAGGCAACCTTAACCTCTCGTTCGCCTACGTCGAGGGCGAGTCGCTGCTCATGGCGCTCAAGGAGATCGCCGTGTCGTCGGGCTCGGCGTGCACCTCCGCCTCCCTCGAGCCATCGTACGTGTTGCGTGCACTTGGCGTGGACGAAGACATGGCCCACACCTCGATCCGCTTCGGCATCGGGCGCTTCACCACCGAGGCCGAGGTTGACCACGCGGTCGAGCTCGTGACGCGGCATGTCACGCGCTTGCGCGAGATGTCTCCGCTCTGGGAGATGGTGCAGGACGGCATCGACATCAAGAAGATCCAGTGGGTTGCCCACTGAGCACGCGGTGCGCCATTCATGTGCGCGCTAATAGACTGAAGTTTGCACTCTCTCTTTATGAGGGGCAACCGACTTGCGACACCACATCTTCTTACGTGCGACTCTGCCTGGCATGCATGCGGAGAGCGAGCTCACTTACCCTCCAGCGTGTCCTTGAGGTCCTTGAGAAGATCGGTGCAGTACTCAGGCTTGGTTGTTACCGAGTAGCCCATGTGCCCCATGCGGAAGTAGGTGCCGCCCACCTCGGGGTGCAGCCCAGCGGCAAGGATCCAGCCCTTCTTCTTCATGATCGGGAGAATCTCAGGGCCCTTGCCAGCCGGATACTTCATGCACGTCAGGAGGTTGGAGGAAATCTCCGACGACTCAGTCAGCAGCTCAAGGCCCATCTCCCCCTGAATGATCTTGTGCAGCTTTGTCTTGTTCTCGCGGTGCAGGCGGAAGTAATCATCCATCCCATTGGGGTGATCCTGCATCTGCTCGAGCCCAACGCGAAGTGCGCCGATAAGATTGCATGCGGGCGTTGCAAAGTACGACGGCTTGCGTGCCTCGTACGCCTCCATGATCGGCAGCCAGAGCTGCATGTTGCAGAAGTAGTTCTTGATCTTGTCCTTCGGGAGAAGACGGCTCATGGCCTTCTGTGAAGCACACATGATCGAAAGGCCCGGAGGCACACCAAACGCCTTCTGCGATCCGGTGAGGACGAAGTCGACGCCCCACTCATCCATGCGGAGCTCCTCACCCGCCGCAGAGCACACGGCATCGACGATCACCAGTGTGTCGGGCGACACCGCCTTCACCACGTCGCACATGGCCTTGAGGTCCGCGAGAACTGCGGTCGAGGTATCGACGTGCGTGACAGTGATCGCCTCAAACGGCTTGCCGTTCCTGCCCACGCGCGCGCAACCATAAGCGCACCCGCGATGAGGCACAGGGCGCCTCCGCAGCTGGCGGGTCGCTTACGCCTTGGCATCCTTCAGCGCCTTCTCAACGTCGGCAAGCAGAACGCGCGAGCCCGGTGTCGGCGCGTGGATCGACGTCAAGTCCAGGCCAAACTGCTTAAGACAGTTCTCGAAGCGGGTACAGAAGAAGCCAGTGTTGGTCACCAGGATCTGCAGTCCCGCGCCCATAACGTCATTCAAAACGACAAGCGCCTGTGAGCTAATAATCGCTGGGTAGCCCCATCGATACGCTGACCGACAACGAGGAGACTGAATGCGGGCAACGATTCTTTGGATTCGGCAGTCGACCTTGCCGCCCTCAGAGATCAGGTTCGTGGCAACCACGTCCCAGCCCATAGCCCCCGACCCTGACACGAGGAACGGTTGCGCTGTCGTGCTAACGAACGCTTTGCGAGTCTGCACATATGTCGCCAATGAGTAGTGATTGTGACATCGAAGCGATGGCACTGCGGGTAGTAAAGGACAAGTCGCGGGGGCCGCGGTCGAGCGAATATCGTTCACGGATCCTGGATGGGATTAAACCAGTTCGATGCACTTGCCGAAGTCTTCAATGAGGGTGCTGTCCGTGTGAGCACGCGCACCGGAACCATTCGCCCTGAGAACCTGCAAGCGACCGACATTGGCAAGCTTAAGCTCATACACCCGCCGAGACAATGAAAGACCAGAAACAATTTGATAGTGAGGAGTTGCTCGACTCTTGTTGATGCTCAAATGACTGTATGCGCGCGGGAGTGCGCATACCTCCGGAGAGAACTCAATCGGACCCGGGATGAAAAGTTTCGGGCGCACTTTTTCGCTCTCATAACCACCAACGGGCGATGAGAATGTGATGTTGCGCGATTGCACCGCAGGAGCAAGGGATCGACGCACGGCCGTGCGGGTGGCGCCTGAAACAGACGCCACGGCCGAGCGGCGTGCGGCAGCGAGAACGGTCATGTCTGTGCGGTTGATGAGTGCGGCGCGCTGCGGAGCTGGGGGAGGTGCAACAAGGTACGGAACCCGAAGCCTCCTCTGACGGAACCCTCCGAATCTATTGCACCAAACTTTGATTGCCTCGCTCGGAGTTCAACGTTTGGACGTCGGAGCCCCCGAGAGTCGCGTCCTCCTTCCCCCGGGATTTATAATGCTACTAGCGCGTAAATTGGACGTGCGAATTGACTTCCGAAAGTGGTCACGCAGCTCGTTCGCGCCGAATCGCCCTTCTGCGAGCCGCGATGAGCGACGGCGAGAGCGAAGGCGAGGACCTTCAGGAAGGATGCCACCGTGACTATGCAGCCGTCGGCGTGCTGGACTCATATGAGCCTGACATGCTCGATGACGGAGCGCACTCCGCGCTATCGCACAGCGCGCGCCGCCGTGCCGAAGAGGCCATGTCTGCGCGCGACATGATGGCCAGGGCGCGTGCCCAGGCAATGAGCAGTGCGAGCGGGCGGGCGCCGAAAGCGTTGCAGCAGGTGAGTGCGAATCGCGAGGCACTTGTCGTCGTAGCGACCCTGTGTGGCAAGGTCAAGGCGCAAAACGACGTGCAAACCAAGGCATGCGAGTACCTCCGCCGCGCGTACATTGGGTTGCGATGTCTGAGCGGAGTATCGCAAGCAGCACTCCCTGCCGCGTGCATTGAGATCGCATCGAAGCAGTGCAAGCGGCCAATCGCGCGCGAGGCGCTGCTTCGACGTGCTGGGGTGCGCGAGCAAGACTTCATACGGACCCTCTCATCGCTGCACCTGCTCCTCAAGATTCGGCGGCAAGTCACCGTGAACGAAGCGTGTGTTCCAACCTTTGCTTCTTAACTGCGCCGAAAAATATAGATGCGTTGGATACCGGAGTGATTCCGTGCCAGATGGTGTGATATTAAGAGACGCTGATGAGCAGATGCGCTGAGTTCAAGTGCAACGCCATCAAAGGTGAGGTGCGTCACACGCTCGAGGTCTTCAAACGGCAGTTTTGGGCAAATCTGCCAGCAGAGAAACGCGAGGCTGCAGACTTCGGCCGGCCCGTGTTCCCGCTTGTTTCGCTCCTTCTCACTGCAGAGCGCCACAAGCTTCTCGTCAAAATTCCAGCACGGTGCTGGCAATCCCAAGGAGCAGCTCTCCACTCGCGATTAGTGCGTGCGAGGGAAATAGGGTTTACTGACTTGGCGGCACGGGGACGGCAGAGTGGACCTGCGAAGGGCGGGCAGTGATATCTCGGTGCCTTCCGTCCCCACGTGATTGTTTTCCTTGGTTGCCTCCTGGCCCCAAGAAACGGACGGCCGACTGAGTTGTCAAGCTTGGGTGGACTGAGCCCAGCCGATCAGAACCCCCCCCTTTCGAGCGACTCATTCATCTCAACGTGGCATGTCTGTTTGCAGGCCGAAGAGTTTTCTCGGGTGTACGAGCAGATGAAGTGGCTGTGTACCCCTGCCGCAATGGCCGGCGCACAGCTTCAGCTGCCGCAGGCAAAGGCGGCTCAAGAGCTCTCCGAACCTGCGGCCGCACCTGCCGAGCCCGTTCCCGCGACATTCAATGAATTCGTCGTCGGTGCTGCGTCCACGGTGGATGGCTATGTTTTGGGGCGGGCGGAGGCTGCCGAGGCTGCCGAGGCAGAGGCTGGCGCGGAGGAGGCCCCGGTATTCGGTGCCAGGCCTCAAGCGCCCGCACTGTCCGAGGATGGCGGCTGCGCTGCACGAGTCCCAGCGTCGGAGCTGCTCTCTGCTGCACAATCTGCTGCGGCCGGAGCAGCGCAGGTGGCACCACTTGGAACGCCTGAGTTCGAGACGCCAGAACGGATAACGCGCGCAGATTCGGGCTGTATTGATTCCGACGTGGAGCGCAGCGCCCGACAGACGGAGAAGGCGACCAAAGTCTCCAGGGTGCGCAGGCCCCACGCAAGCGACTGGGTATTCACGGGTTTGAAACACCCCGTGCTCAAACAGATGTCGGTTACCATCGCGCTGGCAACTGTACAAAGGTGTCGGTGCGTGATTGCATTCGTGATGCTCGATTCCACTGACGCAGGTCTTCGCCGGAAAGCGGCCGCTTGCCTCTGCAGCGCAGCGGCTGTCAAAGCTGGCAAAAGCGCCACGGCTCTCTGACGGGGTGCGCGGCATCGGCTGCTTTGGTCCTGACGGAGCCGCCAAGGTCGCGCCCGGGGCCAAGGCCTCAGCTGCCGCGTCAGGGCTGCTGCCGGCCAGCGCTGCTCTTGCGGAGCCCAGGAGTGCTTTCCCGCGCGCGTCTGGCCCACGTCCCCAGACCGCTCCCCGAGATTCTAGCACTTGCCCTGCTCAGAAGCCTGCCACGGATGAGCCGGCCAAAGAGGACCGCTTCCCGTCTCATGGTGGGTTTCGTCTCGGAGACCGATCGGCAGAGCAACCGACCAGGCTCTTCCCTATCTTCAGCACTACAGCGTGCGCGCAGGGCCAGGCTGTAAACACTGGCAGTGCAGAAAAACAATAAATGTGTACGCTATCTCCGTGCAGCTGGCTGAATCTGAGGCATGAGACACGAGTCGTGACTTTATTCGACCTGCACAGAATAAGCCATCTTCGTTCCCCAGAAGAATCGACGTTAGGGGGAGATGCTTCACCACCACCCCATCACGACCCCCGCACGTTCGACCCATACAACCCGGGCACCAAAGCGCGACCAAGCTCCTATAGACTTGGCGTTCCCACTGCTCAGGTGGCCTCAAGCACAGATGCCTCAAGCACAGATGCTCTGCTTACACGTACTGCTGCGAGGACTGGTTGAGCGGTGCAGACTCGCTATCCGGGGCGTCGACGTTGGCGAGGAGGTAGAAGCCGAAGCCGATCTTGGCCACGAGGTCCGCGATGGTGAGGATGCCCACCTCCTGCGAGAGGCCGAGGGCGCCAGTGCCCTCCGATCCCACGATCCACACGATCGGGTAGACGATCCAGACGATCACAACGAGCCAAGTGAGGCCCTTAAGGGCGTCGCCGCCGTAGCCCTCAGCGTTGTTGAGGCGCTGGAGGAGCTGCATGAAGACGATGATGAGGAAGATGAGGCCGGCAACCCACCACATGTACCTGCACCCAACATGCACTCCACATGCGTCAGCCAACTTTTGTGATGCCTGACTTCTTAATGACCCACACCATTTTCATGTTACAATGCAAGCACTCCGGCTATAGTTGGTACAAGTGGCCAGTGCGTAGGACTCACTTGTAGGGAGCAACAGTTAGTGCGCCGATCAGACCGCAGATCACGTAGAGCACCATGTTGCCCACGAGCGAGATGATGGTCGGGGTGTCGGACTTGGACAGGAGCGCCAGGTCGGTGAGGATGAGCTGCTCAAGATCAAACATGCATCAGATCCTGCATCCAGTCTGCAGACGCACAGATCGCCTCCCCACTACGCAACCCCCCTGTCTGTCCGTTCACCTAGAGTCCCCGACGAGGGCAGCCCACGACGGGGATCCTGCTCGCAGCCTTCGGCGCATGCTGACCGGGTCAGCAGGCGCTATGCCCGGGAACGAGAATAAAATCCACAACACACAGCCCGCCAGTTAATTCCGACCGGGGCCTGTCCTCCCGTTCGCTGTTTGCCTGCCTCCTGTTGCCGCGGACGCAGGCTGGGGCGGCTCTTCGGGGACGTACCGGACCGGTGACGACCCAGTCGAGGTAGCGCGCCCAGAAGATCACACGCGGGGTGGTGTCGGTGGTCTTGTACTCCACGCCAAGGCCAGCCCACTCGGCGTAGTAGGAGCAGGCCGAGACGGCAGCGATGAAGAAGGTGAGGACGTGCATCACAGTGTTCACCTTGCGGGAGATACCCATGTAGAAGAACACGATGGCACCGATGAACATGCCGAGGAACCCGATAAGGAGGAAGTGGCGAACCGAGTTGGGGTAGTCATCAGGGAAGGTGACAGTCGGGGTGTCGTCACCCTCATCGAGAAGGAAGCGCGGCATCCTGTTTTGTTTCGGGATGACTCTTCGCCGGTCCTATTCCAGCTCAGTCAACCAGCACCCTCTGGGGGTTGGCTAACTTTTCAATGTTGACTTGTTGTCGTCAACATTGGGGGACGATTCCCCAAAGTTTACGGTTGGTTGAACCAGTGGATTGCACAGCGACTTGACTTCCCCCCCAAATACAGGTTCTCCCAGAGGTCTTGCGAGGTTGAGGGATCGGGTGCCGGCGCGGCGCGGCGAGGCGCCATGCCCGGCGAGGCGGCGGAAGATTATGAGTTTAGGTCGCTGAGTGTCTTCTCGACCAGCCAGCCAAATGCTGATTTCAGGTGCGAGGTGATGCGTGACCGCCCGTGGCATGCCTTCCAGCTCCTTCGCGCGGAGGCGTGGGCGGCGCACACCCTCCGCCACGATGAAAAAAAGTGCGGCATTCGCTCCGTTATCACAAAGACGGAAACCCGCGGTCCGTACACACGGCCATTCACGGTCTACTTCGTGCACACCAAGACCGCGTTCAGCGTCAAGGGAGTGTGCAAGCGCTTCAGCGACTTCAAGGAGCTCGACGCCAAGATCAAGAAGCAATTCAAGGGATTTAAGGGCGTGTTCCCGCCCGACAAGGTCTTCAACTCTATGCAACCTGACTTTGTAAGCGACCGCCGCAAGCAGCTGCAGAAGTACCTAGACGACGCCCTTGCTGTGCCCGTCATCGCTGCATTTGCAGACCTTCATGAGTTCCTCGGGATCCCGGAGTACATGCAGGATCTCTCTCGCGAACAGGAGGACGAAGCACAGCGGGAGCAAAAGCGCCTATCAGCACCGGATTCGGGCAAACCAGAGACGTACCTGCGTGCCATCGAGGATGCGAAGTTAAAGAGCGACCGTGTGGCAGAGGCGCAGGGCTTTAACGCACTGGGGTTAGTGTACTGCGAGCAGGGTCTCGACTCTCAGGGAATAGAGTGCCTCGAAAGTGCACTAGAGTTGTGCCGCGTAGAAGATGACATCGAAGGGGTGGCGACGTCGCTCAGTAACCTAGGCTGCGCGCACAACATGATGGAGTGCCAGCAAGTTGCCCTAGAATACTTGGACGAGTGCCACGATCTGCTCGCCGACCAGCCCGCGAAACAGGCCGAGGTCAAAATTAAGTTGGCGCTCACCTGCGCAGCGAACGGCGACTCCTACGAGGCTGTCGAACACTGCCTCGCTTGCCTCGAGGTTGTCTCGTCCGGGGCCAAGCGTTGCAGGCGCTGCAAACGCAACTGCGTCGATGCTCAAGCCACAGAGTCCCCCCTTTCTAATGCGCACACGCACTGTGAGCAGGTGTGCCGAAATCTTGAGGACCAGATTTTAGAGGCAGCGTGCCTCTTTGCACTTGGTGGAATCTACTACGATGCGGGCGAGGTCCGGCAGGCAGTCGAGGCCTTCGAGCGATGCCTGGTGCTGCGACGCAAGACGCGTGACAAGATCGGGCTGGCTGAGACGCTGAATAAGCTTGGACTAACCTACTGCGATATCGGCTACGATCTCCGCGCGATTGATTACTTCGAGCAGTCGCTTGTGATCTGCGAAGACAATGCTGACCTGCACGGCCAGGCTGTTTGCTTGCAGCATCTCGGTAATGTATTCAAAATGCAGAAGGACACGCGTCTCGCAGTTGACTTCTTTGAACGATGCCTCGCAGTTCGCAACAAAATTGGTGACTTGCGTGGCGCTGCGGACTGTCATGATTCGTTGGGACTGGTGTACTACGGTCTCGGGCGTTTTGCGGAGGCCACTGCACAGTACGAGCTCAGTCTGGCGATCCGGACCAAGCTAGGAGATCGCTGGGCACAAAGTGATTGTCACAAGAGTCTTGGAACTGCATACATCAGAATGCAAGACACGGAAAAGGCTGTGAATGCGTTTCGTCTGTCACTTGAGATCCATCAGGAGCTCGGGAACGACGCTGGCATCGTTGACGCTCTGATATCTTTGGGGCTCGCGCATTTCAAGGCAGGAGACAACGAGGAGTCTGTGCGGCAGCTAGAAGATGCTCTCGATAAGCTAGAGAGATCGAACTCTGGGGGTGGGGATGATGCCGCGGGTTCAGGACGAGCAGTATGCCTCGATCATCTAGGAAATGTCTACTCCAAGATGGGGCGTCCGCAGAAAGCTGTGCTCTACTACCAGCAGAGCCTGCGGGTTAAGCAGGCACTGGAGGATGTCACTGGCGAAGCGCGCTGCCGCGTGCGAATTGGAATCGAGAATCTTTCGCTCGACGATATCCCCCGCGCGCACGAGGAATTTTCCGAGGCTCTGAAGCTCTTTGAGCGTCTCGAGGATGACAACGGAATGTCTGTCTGCTACGAAAACCTGGGTGACATGTACATGAAACTTGGTGAGATATCAGATGCAATTCGGTGTTATGAATTGTGTCTACCAATCAAGGCAGATGCGTGGGACAAAGTGGGGCAAGCACAGTGCCTCGATAACCTCGGGCTGGCTCACTACTCGTCGGGCGACTTGCTCTCCGCGTGCGAATGCTATGAACAAAGCCTGGCGCTTTGGAAAGAGGAGTCTGACAAACCCTCGCTGATGGCCTGCTGCGAGGCACTCGGCGGAGTATGTTTCCAGCTTGATGAGCACCTTCGCTCAATCGAGTGCTACGTCCAGTACCTCGCACTCTCTCACGAGATCGGCGACGGTGCTGCGGACCATCAGATTCTCCTGCGCCTTGGGGTCTCGAACGCAGCGATTGGCGAGGATGCAGTGGCTCTCGAGTTCCTCAAACAGGCACTGGCGTCATTTGCGGACCTTGGTGACCTAGCGTCGCGGACTGTCTGCTTGCAGCACATCGGGCGGCTTGAGGGAAAAATGGGGCGCCCCGAAGAAGGTCTGTTGGCTTTGCAGCAAGCGCTGCGGCTACGAAAAGAAGTGAATGACCAGCAGGGTGCTGCAGATTGCCAGCAGGAAGTCGGGCTGCTGTATTTGCGCGAAGGTCGCAGCCTTGAGGCCCGTGAAGCGTTGGAAGAGGTGAAGCGGCAGCTGACGGACTTTGGCAATCAACTTGGCACCGCAACAGTGACAATGCACATCGGGAGCACCTTGGCAGCAGAAGGACGTCACAAGGAAGCAGCGCAGACCTTCAAAGCGGCACTTGCTGTCGGAGAAGCATCATCAAAAGAGTGGGACCAGAAGCCAGAGTGCCTGACTTGCTTGGGAAGCGCATTGCTTGAGCTCAAGGATGCGGCGGCGGTCCCTACGCTCGAGCAAGCACTTGTCGTTTGGCAGGAACGCGGTAATCGTGCGGGCGAGGCAGCGCTTCTCATGCGTCTCGCTGAGGCAAACCTCTCGCTGCAATCGCGGGAGCTGGCATTCCGGCAGGTTGAGCAGAGCCTGGAGTTGCGCAAGGTGATCTCGGATCGGCGGGGGCAAGCAGATTCGCTCTTTCTCTTGGGCGAGCTGCACCTCGCACGCGGGCAGACCCAGCTTGCACGCGACGCATACCAAGAGGCGCTCGAACTCCGCAGCGTGCTTCAGGATGGCTTTGGGCGTGCCGAGTGTCTCTGCGCACTAGGCAAGCTCGACTCAGAGGAGGGCCAATTCGAGGCGGCAACAGCACAGCACCGCGAGGCTCTCAAAATACGGCGCGAGCTGGATGATCTTGTAGGTGTAGCTGTATCTCTTGACGCGTTGGCAGCATGTTGTTCAAAGTTTGGGGACGTTTCTGGGGCTCTCGCAGCCTACGAGGAGTGCCTGGCGATGATGCGCTCAGGCAAGGACGGCGCACGAGAGAGCAAGTGCCTGCTCAATATTGGGGCATGCCATGCAGATCAGGGCGACCTGAATAAGGCAGTGGAGATATTTGAACAAGCGTTGGTAGTCGCGCGATCTTGCCGCGACATGGCGGACGAAGCTGCCTGTTTCTGTAACATCGGTTCGGCGTGTGTGCATCTCGGGCAGCTCGAACGCTCCCTCGAGTGCTTTGACATTGGATTGCGACTGCTGCGGCAAGTTGGCGATCGCAAGGGAGAAGCGGAGTGCCTTCACAACCTCGGCGTCGCGCACTTTAATGACGGGCGCGTCGAACAAGCCACGAATGTGCTGAACGAGGCTTTACAGATTAGCCGCGAGCTACAGGATTCACGCGGTGCAACGCAGTGTCTTCAGTCTCTCAAGACTGCGTATGTCGCCCTGGGTAATGCAGAAGAGGCGGCGAAGTGTGTCCAGCTCATCGCGGAGTACACTCCTGATGCACAAATCGAGAGTGTGGCAGAGCAGCTGCAGGTAGATCTCGAGTTGGCTGAGAACACGGGCGATCGCGAGTCGCAGGCTGTGTTCCGAGTACGCCTCGGTGACGCCTGCGCAAAGATTCCAGCAACTGCTCTTCAGCATTACGAGGCGGCAGCTAAGTTGCTAGAAGAAATAGGCGACAAACAGGGTTTGTCAGAATGCCATCACAAGATCGGCAAGATCAAGCTCAGCGAGGTGCAAACCCCACACCGATTTGCTAATTGATGCCCTGGTTGAACACGTGGTGGAATCCACCTATATTAGAAATGTTAGACGCGCATTGGATGGCAAGTGGCGACAACTCGTCCTGTTGGCCTGATGTGCTCGATGTCGCCCGCAGGCCGACCATGCACGGGCCTTGGAGGCCTTTGAAGTGGCAATGACACGATACGATTCACACTGGCGAGACGGTACGGTGACGCGGGTGGCGGGATACGCCGATCTACTTTTCGACGCGGCACACTGCCACCTGGCGATGGACCGCGCGGACCGCGCGGCGGACCTGCTTGAAGACTGTCTCAAGCTTCGTGAGGAAGCTGAGGATGAGGAGGGCATCGAGGAGGTGCAGAGCCAGCTCGGCGTCGCGTACGCGCGCTTGGGTGATACGCGCAAAGCGATGGCGGCACTGTCGCGCGGAGTGATGGGAGATGTGCTCGAAGACGCTGAAGATTCCGGGCGGGTGCTGGGCGTGACGTCACTTGCCTCGACGCTCATGAGCGTGAAGCGTTTCGAGGACGCGCAGCGTACCATTGAGAAGCACCAGACAGCAATCAAGGTGTACCAGGCGCGTGGCGATCGCCGCGCAGAGGCCAATTGCCTCGTGATGCTTGGACAGGTGTTTCAGGAGACGCAGCAGCTACAGCAAGCCATCGAGTCGTATGCGGAGGCTCAAGCGCTGCGCGAGGATCTGGGAGACGATATTGGGGTCGCCGATGTTGCCAAACGTCGTGGCTGTGCTCTCGCTGCCGCAGGAAACATGACGCAGGCTGTGGAGGTGTTGGAAGATTACCTTGAAATGGTGTCGGGCGACGCCGATATGCATGTGGGCAACTCGCGGAGCGATGAAGTTGACGCCTGCTGCGTCCTAGCGCGGGCGGCACAGGTGATGGGCGAGGTGGCCTCTGCGTCAGAGTCGCTGAAGCGCGCGCTAGCACTTTCACACGAGGCTGGCGACCGTCAAGGAGAGGCAAAGTCCCTCATCGCGTTCGGTGAGCTGTACCGCGACCTGTGGGTGACAAAGCGGGCAGCAGAGCATCTTGAACGCGCTCTTTCAATTTGCATCGAATTGCAAGACAAGCCCGGAGAGGCCAAGTGTCTCACCTTGCTTGGGCAGCTGCATTTTGCGCGGGGCGACACCACAGCTGCGACGCGATGCCTCGAGGAGGCGCTTGCGCTTGGAAAACAGAGCATTTTTGCTTCGTCGGAGGGTGAATGCCTCGTCAACATCGGAAATCTCCGCCTACAGCAGGGGGAGCTCCCGCAGGCCAAGCTTCACTTTGAGCGTGCGCACAAACTCTGCAGCGAACAGTCTGACCGAGCGCGCACTGTGCGTGCGCTGTGCGGGCTATCTCAGTGCAACCTCGCACTAGGCGAGTCCTACACTGCGGCTGACCAGCTCATGAGCGCAATCGGCACTCGCAAGGAGCTTGGAGATCTCGCCGGTGAAGCTGAGTGCTTGCGCATGCTTGCAAATGCCTATATCTACGTCGGAAAGCTGCCAGCCGCTCGTAAGGTGACGGAGCAGGCCAGGCGACTCTCGGCGTCCAATGGGGCCGTGCTGGAGGAGGCTATGGCGGACTTGCTGCTAGCACGCATTTGCTCCAGCGCAGGGGAGCAGGAAGAGGCTGTGGAGGTGCTGCAGCGAGCGCTGGAGCTCCTTGCGCGTACGGAGTTGCTCGCAGGAAGCAAGGTGTTTCTTGACCCGCGGCTGCTTGGGGAGTGTCTCAAGGCGCTCGGCCGCGAGCTCGTTGCATCTGGGCAGGTGCAGCGCGGCGTCGAGCACCTCGAACAGGCCCTAGGCGAGCGGGAACGTCCACACAAAGCCGCCGCCGCGCCCATCGCCTGCACGCCGAGCGCCGCCAGTGACGGCCCGCCTGCGGCGAAGAGCGCCACGGCCAGCGTGCCCCAGACACCGCACACACCGTGCACGGCGACAGCCCGACTCGGTCATTATATACCTTAGTCAAGATGCCTCTATAGGCTATCAAGCTCCTTC
>Ga0115567_10001871_pt1 | contig 20895 bp, 18 predicted proteins | sample COGITO_mtgs_1204_2_FD_88679 | JGI IMG/M metagenome (GOLD analysis project Ga0115567, IMG submission 88679) | Pelagic marine microbial communities from North Sea - COGITO_mtgs_120412 | ecosystem: Environmental > Aquatic > Marine > Epipelagic | place: Germany:Helgoland, sampling site Kabeltonne... | reverse complement strand
TCAGAATTCTGAGCGGGGTGGTTGTCGTCTTCTGCCTGATTCTGTCATGCGGAGTTCGCAACTCATGGGAGGGCTGGTGGTCTTCGACCTGGTCGCTGCCGCCACGAGCGCCAAAACATACGCCAGTCTGACTGTGTCTGCGACGGACGCGCCCAGCGTGCAGGCGTATCTCGAAGACTCCATTGCGCACACCCCGCCGCTGGAGAATGTCGAGGCCGCACCGAGGAAGATCGCTGCTCGTCCAATACGAGACCCGTGGTCTGCGCTTCTGGGGGGGCACCAGAGCTTGCGCCCTGGCCGTCGCGCTTGTCGTCGGAACTCTCGCATGTGGGATCCTGTTTATCAGTGCGGAGTACTGGATTGACGGTAAAACTCACTTGGCGCTTTGGGCTCTGAAATTAGGGCTGCCCGCGCTGCTGGTTGCTATACTCGGTGCGGGTACCTGGTGGGGCTGCAGGCATCTTGCCTGGCTCCGGCTGTGGGACCTGATTGAAGGGCGAAATCCCGGATTATCCCCCGCAAGTTTGAAGGCGATCGTCTGCACTGGCTTTCCTCTCCAATTCGGGCTGGTAAGCTGGGAGCATGAAACCTGCACACTGCAGGTATATTTGGATTGTGAGGACCAAACGTATGACATAGAATGAGCACACTTGCCTCCGAAAAGGAGCGAATACAGCCATGACTGGTGCGCTCATCGTTACCAAGAACAAGGAGGAGTTGCTAGAGTTTCGGCCGGGCATCTTCGGCGAGCAATACGCTAAGTGGCACACCGCCTTTGAGGACTGCACAGCCTTTGATCACGACAATGAAGGCTGACACTCAGAGTTGGAAGAAGGCCTCGGCCTCGTGGTAGGTCGCGCCAAGGGCGCGTGCGAACTCCGCATCGCTGGCGCGATCGCCGACCATCACTAGTTCATGGAGATCCAGGCCGTGCTTGCGGGTGAGCATCACGCCCAAGCCCGGGTAGGGCTTGCGGCAAAAGCAGGTCACTGGAAATGCCTTATGTGGGCAGTACGTGACCTCGACTACCGGTAGGTCCAGCAATTCTACCGTTCTGGCGAAGGCTGCATCGACGGCCTCCTGGCTGACTTTCCCTGACGAAATGCCGCTTTGGTTCGAGACAAAAAACAGGGCATAGCCCTCGGCCAGCCAGCACGACAACACCTCGCGTCGGTTCGGCAATAGCACGACGTCATCGGGATGGCGGGGATACTTCTCGCCGCTCTGCGTCGTGCGGATGGTGCCGTCTACATCGAGCAATAGTGCTTTCTTGGTGCCGGGCTGCGGGCGGCGGATAAACGGAACGGTTTCAATCATCGAGAATCCCTCGGCGGGGCTCGGTACCTCAAAGCTCTCCTGCCAGCGCTTGAGCGCGCCGAGCGGCGGCAGATTTGGGTCGGTGCGGGCCAGGGACTTCAGCTCATCTGGGCCGGGAAGTCGGTCATAGCGGTCGAGTACGCGGCCGACGACGTTGAGCATGGCGTCGTGGTACGGCGTCGCGATGAATTTGCAGCGCACCGGTACTCCGTGGGCGTGGGCGATACGAATGACCGAGCAGCGCGAGCTTTGGGTCGGATAGGTGTTGTCCAAGACCACCCGTGGCTCATGCAGCAGCGCGTCGTCGAGAATTGGGACCAAGTCGGCCAAGGAGCCGCCGAGCAGATCCCGGTTCAAGCGAATGTAGCCAGCTTCCACATACTGGGAGACCAAGCTGGACTTGCCCGCACCTTGAATGCCCATGACCATGACGACCTCCGGCTCGAAGCCCGGACCCTTTCCGCGCTCCAATGGAGCCAGGTCTGAGGGCGAAGTCGGTGGTGCCAGCAGTGCCGAAGTTTGCGGCCGGGCTGCGAATGAAATGCGCTGCCGGAGCGCGGCCCAATCCTCGGCATCGAGCTGAATCCGGGCGGCGCGGAGCGATGAGTCCAGAGAGTCGCGGCGGGTTGCACCGAGCAACGGAATGACTGGCTTGCCGAGGTTTGCGATCACCGCAAATGCCGCTTCGTAAGGGGTGATGCCGTGGCGCTGGACGATCGGCTTTATCGCCCGGTTTCCCGCTAGCTTCGTAACCTTGCCATGGCCACCCAACGGGCGATGCGCCAGGAACGGGATCGCGTTCATTTTTGCGTAGGCCAGCACGCCGTCGGTTGCGCTCTTGCGGTCCATGACGTTGAGTTCGTTCTGGATCATGGTGACCGAAAAATGCCGCGATGCCTGGAGAATTTCAGGAACGCTGGTGTTGCACAGCCCCAGGTTTTGGATCTTTCCTTCTTGTTGCAGCTTCGCCAGCGCGGCCAGGGTTTCCTCGAACGGACGTCTGGGGTCGCGGACATGGAGCAGCAGCGTGGGAATCGAGTCCACGCCCAGGTTCCGCAGGCTGCCTTCGATCGTTTTGCGCAGGTGTTCTGGACTGCTGTTCGGGACCCAGCGTCCCTTGGGGCGCGTCAGGCCGGCCTTGGTCAGGATTTTGACGGTGTCGGCTGCGCCGCCCCATTCGGCCACGGCTTTGCGGGCCAGATGCTCGCCATAGTGCATATCGCGGGCACCCAGCGAGTACGAATCGGCAGTGTCGAGAACGCGTACGCCCTGATCTAGGGCGTGGCAGATTAGGTCGACAGCGGCCGTTTCGTCTGGGCGACCTTCGGCGCACAGGCGGAGGAGCCCAAAGGCCAGGGGGAACTCGAGATCTAGCATGTCTTTAGGACGATATGATGCGCAGCGGTGCCCTGCGCGCCGATCACTAGCGTCTTCTCGATGTCTGCGGTTTTACTCGGGCCAGCGATCCACATGCCATAGGGCTCGTCTTCCAAATACTGGGCTGCTCGTGCGTAGCCTTCGTGCAGCGAATGAACGATCGCTTCGCGCGTGATCACCACCACGAGCGCATGGCAGACCACCGGCAAGTAGGACCGCGCAAGCAGAGTCGGGCCCACCCAGACCGCCCCCATCTCGGCAACCCCGACTCTTCCATCGACAATGACCGCACTCCGCGGCGTTGCGGACTTCGCAACTTCTGACGTCTCGGCGCTGGTGCAATCCAGGACCGGGCCATGCTCAGCGAGTGGCCCCGTAATCTCGGCAAGCGTCGTCGCCAGGTCGGTCGCCACATGCCAGTGGCCGCCGACGATTGTCAGGATCCGTGCGAACTCCGCAACTGGGTCGTCTGCGCGCTCGGGCGCTGAATAGGGCGGCGGGAGCGGCAGTTTCGGGGGCTTGCCCGCGCGGACCGCGTTGAGAACGGCGTCGCGGCTCATTTGCGGTGCTTCCGGTACCAGTCTCGAAACGACTCCGGTGGCGCTGGGGGCAGATCGCGCTGCTTGCCCCAGGGGGACAGGCGTGCGAGCAATCCGGGGGCGATGCGCAGCGCGGTCCGCAGTGCTTTGCCAGCAAGTCGGTAGCGTTGCGGAGTTCGCAAAACCATGTTCATTTGCGCCAGCAGGCGGCGCTTGTCGGCGGAGACATGGCCTTGTGAGAGCAACCGTCGTCGCCAGGACAGATGCAGGCGATGCAGCGGAATCCGCACCGGGCAGACATCGCTACAGGAGCCGCAGAGGGTGCAGGCGAAGGGCAGCGAGCCGTAGCGATCGTGATCGCGCGCCGGGGCGACGATGCTGCCGATCGGCCCGCTGGTGGAAAAGTCATAGGCGTGGCCACCGCCGCGGCGGGTGACATGGCAGGTGTTCGCGCAGGCACCACAGCGAATGCAGTGCAGTGCTTCCCGGTGGTCTTCGTCCGCCAGGAGCTGGCTGCGCCCGTTATCGACGATGATCACATGCATGGTGCTGTCTTGGCGCGGGCCGGTGAAATGGCTGGTATAAATCGTGCTCGGCATGCCGGTGGCGGAGCGCGCCAGCAAGCGTAGAAAGACCGGCAGATCGGCAAGGCGCGGGATGATCTTCTCGATGCCCATGCTGGCAATGTGGATGTCGCTGGTGGCGACGGCTAGGTCGACGTTTCCTTCATTGGTGCAGATTACGATGCCGCCCAACTCTGCGACCGCGTAGTTCACGCCGGTGAGCGCGACCTTGGAGCGGTGAATGCGCCCGCGCAGGTCTTTGCTGACGACGCTGGTGAGGTAGTGTGGGTCATCGTTATCAGGGTCGCTGCGCAGGTGCTCGGCAAGGGTCTGGGCGATCTGGCCGCGATTGAGATGGATCGCCGGGGTGACGATGTGGCTGGGCGCTTCCTCGCGCAATTGCACGACGCGTTCGCCGAGATCGGTGTCGATCACGGGAATGCCGTTGCGCTCGAGAAACGGGTTCAGTTCGCACTCTTCGGTGAGCATCGATTTACTCTTGACCACTTCGGTCACTTCTGCCTCGCGCAGCAGCTTCAGCACGATTTGGTTATGCTCTTCGGCATCTTTGGCCCAATGCACGTGAATCCCGTTGGCAGTTGCGGAGTCCGCAAACTGCGTGAGGTAGTGGTCGAGCCGAGACATGGTGTGCGCCTTGATCGTGCTGGCAGCGGTTCGCAACTCTTCCCAGTCAGGAACGGCGGCTCGCGCCCGATCACGGGACGAGCGGGCCGTCCACATATTCCGGTCGGTGGTCTCGACGCGAGTCGCGTCTTTTGCGAATTCCGCAGCCCGTTCAGGATGGCCCTTCATGGCAGATCTCCGGCGAGGATCTCGGCTGCGTGCTGAAAGCGCAGGGGTAGCTTTTGGCGCTGAGCCAGGCCCTGCAGATGCATGAGGCAGGACCAATCCGTAGCGGTGACGATGTCTGCCTTTACGTCCAGGCAGGCTTTCAGACGGGCATTACCGGAGAGGCAGGAGACGGTCTCTTCGACTACGGAAAACATGCCACCGAAGCCGCAGCACTCGTCGGGCCGGGCCGGCGTCACCAGCTGCACGTCGGGGATCATCCCCAGCAGCTGTTTCAGGCGATCTGTTGGCTGCGGCAGGTGCTCGCCGAGTAACTCCGAGGCAGGGCCAAGGCGGAGCTCGCGCAAGCCATGGCAACTTTGGTGGACGGCGATGCGATCTCCGCAACGCCCCGGCACTGATGCCACGGCCAGCTTATCCACCAGAAACTCGCACAGCTCGTAGGTCTTTTCGACTACCGCTGCGCAGCGGCTGGTAAGCTGCGGATAAAGATGGCGAATGGTGGCGACGCAACTCGCCGATGGGCAGACGATGGCGTCATACTGCTCGAACGAGGTTTCAAATCTGGCTGCATATTCGGCGATGTCAGACTGTCCCGCATTGATCACTGGCTGGCCGCAGCAGACTTGTGATTCAGGATAGGCTACCGAGTGCCCGTAGTGCTCGAGCAGGCGCAGGGTGGCGATTGCGGCTGGGGGATGAAGCTGGTCGATAAAGCAGGGGACGAAGAGCCCGATATTCATGTGAAACGTGGTTTTTTGGTGTTGGTGCTGCCGCCGGGGACAAACTGAATGCGCCGAATGCGCCCTTGTGAATGCCGCCGCAAAATGGCCATCAGCTCGCGTTCATGGCGGGTGCGGAGAATGAAGATCCAGCTTTGCTCCCAGACCTCGATGTAGAGGCAGCCGCGATAGAACCGCTGCGGGCCGGCGATGCTGGAAATTTCTGGAGGGATTAGATCTTCCCAGGCGTCCATGAGGCTGCGCATGAGCTGGTGATTGTCCGCGTTCATGCCGACCAATTCGGCGCCGATTAGGTCGGCGAGTTGTTGGGGCGGGGGCTGTCGTCCTTCGATCTCCAGGTCCGCACCCTGCGGGCCATACCAGTCTTGGAAGGTTCGTTCGCGGCGCTGCGCGGCCCAACTCTTGCGCCGCTTGTGGCCTGAGCCGTAGACCTCCTTGCGGGAGAAGGTGTCATCCTTACGATCTTGCGGGCCAGCCATACTCAGTTTTCCTTGATCACGCGACGCTTGGGGTGTTCCTATCGGGGCCGTGAGGCAACATAATGCCGGAAACCAAACAGGCCACCGGGGCAAGAGGTTCAGTTCACAGGCTGGGAGCGCGGGCAGCCCGCCTACTCCGCTTCGCAGCGATGCACCAGATGCCAGCCTTTGAAGATGAGCACGAGCTTTTTCAGTGTGATCCCGCCGTGGGGCGCGAGTTGCCATCAACCGAAGCTTCTCATAGGCCGTTTTTTTCGCCATTCTGGCGATGAATGGGGCTGGCAGTAGGTGACTGTAGCGCTCGGAAAACTATTCGATGTGATCGACACATTAGTCATTGAAGCTTTGCTGAACCTGGTCCTTATTTTTATTGACGACGGAGAAGTTGAAGTAGAGGACCATGTATAAAACTCCTGAAAGCGGTCCGCCTTATTGATGTCGTAGTCCGCATGCAGCGTGATGTAAGAGGTTGTGCGGCTTGACTCGACACGGGTCGCGATCTCGGTAGTATATGGATCCAGACGAAGCAGGCTGAGGATGAGTGAATGATGAAGTGGTGCGTGTGCTGGGCGACGTTCGCTCTGTCCTGCCTGGGGCAGCAAGTGACCTATGACGATGACATCCTGCCTCGGATTCTCGGGCCATTCTGCGTGTCGTGCCACGGTCCAGGCCAGGCCTCGGCAGGGCTGCGGTTCCACACGTACGCGTCGGCGACCTCTGGGGGCGCACACGCCCGTGCGAACAGCGCAATTCAAGCAGGACGTATGCCGCAAGGCGCGCCGTTGGGGACAGCTGATCGGCAGCTGTTTCAAGCGTGGATCGAGGGTGGGGCGCTGGAGGCGGCCGTGGCGCTTCCGCCGCAGGCAGACGCCGGCGATGACTTTGAGATCCCAGAAGGCGTGGAGGCGTTTCTGGACGGCACGGATTCGTCCGATCTGGACGGAATAGTTGCGAATCACGCTTGGGCGCAAGTAGCGGGGCCGAGCGTTGCGCTCGCGCCGCTGGGACCTAGCGTTAGCTCGTTCATCACGCCGGAGGTTCCCGTAGCTGGGGCGCTGCTGACCTTTCGACTCACGGTCACCGACAATGACGGCGCGACCGATACCGACGAGATCGTGGTGACGGTGACGGACAATAATCTGCCGCCGGTCGCCGACGCCGGGATGCCGCAGGCCGTGGAGGAGAGCGACGCCGTGCAGTTGGATGGCTCGGGTTCCGAAGATCCGGATGGCAGCATCGTCGCCTATCAATGGGAGAGGACGGTGGGGCCAGCAGTGGTGCTGAACAGCACGGCATTGGCGATGCCCACGTTCGTCGCGCCGTTGGCCGACGCGATTGAGTCGATCACGTTCAAGCTCACGGTGACTGACGATGGCGGCCTAATGGCGACTGACACCGTCGAAATCACAGTTTCCCCCCGGAACCAGCCTCCGACTGCCAAAGCTGGGGCGGATGCCAATGCGCTTGAGCTGACCGAGGCGCTATTGGATGGGAGCGCCTCGACCGATCCCGACGGTCAGATCAGCAGTTTTTCCTGGACCCAAACGCAAGGTACGGACGTCATGCTCAGTGACGACTCCTTGGCTACGCCCACCTTTGCGACGCCCGACGTCGCGGTTGCGATCGTGCTGACGTTTCGGCTGACGGTGACCGATAATTCGGGGGATAGCGCGTCTGATTTGGTGAGCGTGACCGTTTTCCCGGAAGACACTCCCTTAGTTTCCGATGCCGGACCAGACCGAGCGGTTCCTACGGACACGGCGGTGCCGCTAGATGGGCGGGGATCCCACGCGGGCACGGTCCAGATCGGGTCGTATCAGTGGAGTCAGATCGGGGGTAGCCCAGCCCCGGTCGATGACGCGGACCAGGTTCTGACTTTTGCGACTCTCGGTGACGTGGGTGTCGCGGTGACCTACCAGCTGAGAGTCACGGACGAGTTTGGTCGCTCTGATACGGATACCGTCACTCTGATGGCGATGCCGACTCTTGCGCTGTCGCTGCGGCGCGGCTGGAATCTGATCAGTTTTCCGTTCGACCTTCACCCGGATGCTCAGTTGCCGGGCCAAGCTTGGCTGTGGACGGGGGAGGCGCTGGCGGCTGTGCCAACTGGCGGGCCTCACCCGAGTGGCATGGGCCTGTGGCTCTTCTCTCCCTCGGCGCATGTCTATCACGGGTTTGGCGTGGAAACCTTCAGTCCCGTGGTCTTGCCACCCGAGACTTGGTTGCCGGTTGGGCCCATTGATATCGTGCCTGCGCCGCCGGCTGCAGCGGCAGTCTTTCGCTATTCCGGCGTTTCGTACGAGCCGCTTGCGGCGGGCGACCTTATTTTCCCAGGACAAGCCTACTGGATGTATTTCCAGGATGGCGCCACTCTAGATCTGCGTGAGGCCCCCCCATGAAGTCTTTGCTTCTTGTTTTTTTGACCGTAGCTTTGTGTACGAGCTGCCGCACCCCAGTATCGCAGCAAACCCGCTATGCGGCGCCAAAAGGGAAGTTCTCTCCGGTGGTGATCGCGAACGGTACCCAAAAGTCGCTGAACAAGCTCGGCACCGTCCGCGCTTGCGGGCACACCGCAGATTCGACGGTCTCTGTAGACCCGACTCGGCCGGCCATGTACCACGAAGTTGCGGAGTTCGCAACCGAACGTGGGAGCTATCGCAATCACATCTATCGGCTGCACTTCGAGAAGGTCCCTGTGGGCCACTTGGCGATGGGCAAGAACGTCGGGCTGTTCGTGATCGTGACCGAGAATGAAACAAACGCGCCGGTACTGATTACGACGGTGCACACCTGCGGCTGCTACGCGGCGATCGTGCCCACGTCGTATCTGCCTGCCGAGTGTCTGCCCGCGGAATGGTGTCCGGCAGAGCAGGATGTCTATGGCGAGCAGCTCACGGGCCTGCTGGAAATGAGTGGCCTGGATCTGCATCGCTGGCGGCCCGAGATCGAGCTGAAGGCGGACAGTCATCGCGTGCAGTCCATCACCAATACCCAATCCGGTTGGGACACCACGCGGCTGCTACCGATGAACGATCTGCTGTATTTGCCGGTCGAAGATGGCACTGTTAGCATGTTCCATGGCGAGGATGATGGCGATCGGCAGGGCTACGTCCGTGGCTCGCTCAAGCCGTGGGAGCAGGCGCTGATGGGCTGGTGGACGGAGCCGTATATCGGCCGTGACAAGGCACTTGGCGATGAGGTTGCCACTGGCACTCGTTTTTACACAAGTGTCAATCCGTTCAAGCGTGATGCGTCGAACCTCTGGCACTTCGGGCGTTGGCTCGAGAATCGCGGCTGGCGGTTATAAAAATGCGGCGCTTGGCGATCGGCGTTGCGATATTCGCAACCTTGGCCCTGTGCGCCGATCAGGCCGCAGAGCTTGAGGTAGCCCGGGCCGAGATCCTGCGGTTGCAATCGCTGGTCAGATCTCTGGGCGGAGATCCGAGTGAGGCCGCATCTATTTCGGCGAAACCGGACCGTTCGCTGACTTGGTCCAGCTCCATGCATATGCTCTATCCGTCTGCGGTGACCGTCCCGAAGAAGAAAGTCTACGGGCGCATCATCCACATCTCTAAAGACTCTGTCCAGGCGAAGGCAAACGGCAATCGCACGGAAACGGAACCCTTGCACAATGCGTTGGGCCTCGATAATGAAGTGCGCATTGGCCTGGGTGCAGGCTACGGCCTGACCGATCGCTTCGAGATCTTTGGCCAGCGGAGTGTCGGACGGGACATCACCACCGGCACGCGGACCGAGGATTTTGGCGGATTCCTGGTCGATGTCCCCGATGTCAGCAGCTATGACACGTATGATATCTTGGGGAAATATCAGCTGCGACAAGAGCATGAGCATGGCTTTAACCTGTCGCTGTTAGCGGGAACATCGATCATGCTTGAGGATGATGAATCGACGAGCCTGTCTTTGGATCTTGGCATGATCGCTGAGCGGTCCTTTTGGGGCCAGCGCGTCTATCTGGGCAGCGGGCTGCTGTTTGCCTCGCGGTCTGACTTCCAGTCGACGGTGAGCCCGCATGCGAACACCGCATTGCCGAAGCGCCATCCGAATGAGCCCGACTCGGTGGGCTCTCGCAGCGATGGGGAGGATCATACGGTCGCAATCCCGCTGACGCTGCGTCTGGCGATTACGCCGCAGTTTCAGCTGTTCGCCGAAGCCGTCGCGCCTGTGGATGGCTACGACACGGGCGAAGGGCCATCTTTGGCGGTGGGCGCGCGGTTGCTAAAACTGCACTACGGGCACTTCGTGGCCGAGTACAACTTGTTCGCGACCAACACCTCCAACACGGCCTTCAATGCCACCATGACGGGCGGTTACAAGCAGGACGTTTTGGACATCTTCGGCTTCAACATCTCGGTGCGTTATTGATTGACCTCGAGCGCTCGCGCGAGGGCGCGCTGCAAATCGCGGATTTGGCGGTATAGGTACAGGCTACCCCTAAGGCCGCTTGATCCGTGACTGCGAATGACTATGGTAGTGCACGAGTGCATATGATAGTGAAACAATCCATATCCGTGACTAAGAACACGGTTCGCCAGCTTTTGGCGGACCCGTTCTTCCTTGTATTGCACCTTGGCCTGATCACCTTGCTGGTTCTGCTCGGGGAGATGCCGGGATTTACCTATGGCGAGCACACGCGGTTGCTACGCGATCAATGCCAATCTCTGATCTTTATCCTCGGCTGCCTTGGCGGGTGCTTCTTATTGATTCGGGCGGTGACTGATGAATTACGCCGGGGGGCGGCACCGGAATTGCGGAGTCGGCCGATTCTTCCGTTTGTGCTGATCACAGGAAAGTGGACGGGTTGCGCGATCTGTCTGCTGCTATTCTGCGTGACCGGGCAATCGGGATTTGCCTGGGTTTCACAAGTGGCGACGGAGACCGGGGAGATTGACCAACTGGCGCTGTTGATGCTGCCTGGGCTGGTTCTGCTGGTCCTGATCGGCGCTGCTATCTGGCAGGGCGTATTCGGCGGCAGTTTCGTGCTCCCTGCGAACTTCGCAATCGCAGTCGCTGTGTTGCTGGGGGCGGTGATTCGCACCTTATTGGGGAGCCATACGGACATGACCGGCGTTCAGAGCGGGGTGTTCCTGGTGCCGGCGATGCTTATTTTTCTGGCCATTCTACTGCCGGTCGCGGTGCTTTGGGACTCTCCCGTGGTGTTCGGCTGTGGGCTGGCTGTGTTTTTTCTGGGGTTGATCACGAATGCATCGGTGACTGCTGATCTGAGCGGTACCGCTGGCATGGTGATCGGCGGGGTGCTGCCGGATTGGCAGCTGTTCTGGCTGACTGATTTTCTGGCGGATGGCGGCATGATTACCGGCGCTTTTGTGGTTGATTGCGTGCTGCGCGTGTTGTTCTTTATGCTGTTGTGCCTACCCCTGGCCACCCTGCTGTACGAGCGGCAGGAGGTCCAAGGGTGAAGCAAGTCGTACGCGGTCAGGCAAAAATGGCTTTTGTCGTCAGCGGGATCTGCCTGGTTGCGGCGCTGACGCTGTATGTGATGGCCTTTCAGATGTTGGCCGAGCTGCCGAATGCGTTCGTGCTGCAAACGGCTAACCTGCTGATTCTAGCCGGGTTGACGGCGCTGCTGTCCGGGTTTCATGCCCATACAGCGGTGCTGGCGGCAGACGAACGGGCGGAGGCTGACGGTGCGCCCAAGCAGGACGATATGTTCGGCGAAGGAATCGATGCTGGGCAACGCCGGCAACGGGCGCTGTCACAGTTCGAGAAGGGCGTGATTCCGGTGATTCTGCTTGGCTTTTCGGCCTTGGAAGTGGTGCTGGCAGTTTTCGTGCTGCGCGGTGTGAAGCCGGTGGAAATGCTGGCCTTGCGGGATGCGAACCTAGGGGCGGTGCTGCCGGTCGCGGCGACCTGTGTGGCGTTGGCGCTACTCGTGTTCTTCGTCGGCAAGTACTGCGTCGGTGCGGCGTATGGCAACGAGCAGGTATTTTTGCGCCCGGTGGCCGCAGTGGCTCTGGGCATGGCCGGGGTCGCGGTGGGCACCGCAGTCGTGGCTGCGCTGGTGTATTCTGGCTACCCCGTTTGGGCCGTGTATTGGGCGCGGCTTACCTGCTGGTTGGCACTGGTGTTGGCTGTAGAACGGATCCTGGTTTGGGTGGTGGAGTTGTATCGGCCAAAGCGCAGCAACGAGACGTCGCGGCCGGTCTATGAAAGTCGTCTGCTGGGCCTGTTCAGTCAGCCCCATGGGCCAATGGCGACCCTGGCCGAGATTGTCGAGTATCAGTTTGGCTTTAAGTTGTCCACGACTGCGTTGCTGATTTTTGGCCAACGTCGGCTGCTGCCATTTCTGGCCGTGCAGGTCATGGCGCTGATGCTGCTGACGTCGCTGGTGCATGTGCAGACCTTTGAGAAAGGGTTGGCCGAGCGCTGGGGCTCGGAAGAGATCGCCGAGTTGGAGCCTGGCCTGCACGTCTGCCTGCCCTGGCCGATGACGCGGGTGACGCGCGTGCCGGTGGCCCGTGCCTCGATCGTAGAGATTGGGAACGAAGGGGGCAGGGCGCTGCCAGCCATCGAGGCGGTCGAGGGGGTGACGCTGTGGGGAGATAGCAGGCAGCGCCTGGCGCTTTGCCGCTCACGTGATGCGAACTCCGCAAACCTGGCAACTGTCTCGCTGGCGGTCTCGCTTTCGACCCAGACGCCTTTGGCCTGCAGCGAGCCCGAGCGCGTGCAACGTGCCTTGGCCGAACGCGCTCTGACCCATTTCCTGCTGGAGCATGAGATCGTCGACCTGCTGTCCGCTGATTTGCGGAGTTCGCAAGCTGCGCTGGTGGCGGCGATGAACCAAGAGGGCGAAGCGATGGGAACTGGCGTGGCCGTGGACTGGGTAGCGATTCGCCGCTTGCAACCACCTGCCGCCGTCGCTAGCGCCTTTGACGGCGTACTGCGGGCTGGGCAGAAGGCGCGTGAGGCGATTGCCGAGGCACGACAAGTGACGTCAGAGTACGAAGCAACCGCTGAGTCTGAGGCCAACCAAATGGTGGCTGAGGCGACGGCCGAGACGATTCGCACCCGCAAGTTGGCAGAGGTGGAAGTGGCGAACTTTCGTCGCCAACTGGCCGTGTACCGGGCGCATCCGGAGCTGTACACAACGCGTGAGCACATGGCCTTGCTGGAAACGTGGCTGGCGGATGTGAACAAGGTGGTGCTGGCGAAGCGCTCGATGCGCGAGGTGATCAGCTTGGATTTGAAGCAGCAGACCGATTTATTGGGACCATTGGAGGATTAGAAGAATGACAGAAGATAGCGAACCCAAGGCCGGAAAGGCACCGATGATCATCGCGGGGGTAATCCTGCTGGTGATGGCTGGTGTACTTTGCCTCTACCAACTCCGCGTGACCCATGTGGCTATTGTGACTACGCTCGGAAAGCCCAAGGTGGTGACGAAGCCAGGATTGCACGTGCGCCTGCCGTGGCCTGTGCAGCAAGTCACTCGGCTGGACAAGCGTCTGCAATGCCTCGAGCTGACGGCCAAGGAAATCAATACCAAAGACAGCATCAATGTGGTCAGCCGCTTCTTCGCGCTCTGGTCCGTGGCCGATCCGCAGGCGTTCTTCAACCGCTACGGAACTTTGCTCGAAGCCGAAGCGCAGATGCGACCGCTGATCGAGGCGCAGCAGGAAACTTCGATCCGGCAGTACACACTTACCGAGTTACTGACGGACGCGAAGGAGATCGAAGCTGCCATGCTGGAGGCGACCCAGAAGGCCGTCGCAGCATACGGTATCACCGTCTCATTGGTCGGCCTACAAGAGGTCAGCCTCTCCGAGGATAGCACCGCTGGGGTCTTTGCCCGCATGCGTCAAGAGCAGCAAACGCTAGCGCATGCGATCCGCGCCGAGGGGGAGAAGGAAGCGAAGATCATGCGCGACAACGCGGCCAGCCAGAAGGCGCAAAAGTTGGCCTTGGCGGAGGCCGAGGCGAAGGAGATTCGTGGCAATGCGGTGATCGCAGCGGCCAGCCTGTATCCGGCCTTCGAGGAAGACCTGGAATTTGCGATCTTCCTGCGCAAGATGGACGCGCTGGTGGAAATGATGAGCACGAAGACGACGATCGTGCTGGACCCAGATACGCCGCCGTTTGACTTGCTGGAACTCAAGCCGATGAAGCAGACCGCCCGCCCGTGAACGAATCTGGATCCGAGAACCGGGCGCTGGACGCCGTCGAAGATGGCTTGCGTACCGTTGTCCGCCTGATGAAGGTGCTGATGGTGCTGCTGGCCGTGGCGTTTTGTGTCAGTGGTGTACGCAGTCTGGAGCAGTTCGAGACTGCCGTTGTGTTGCGGTTTGGCTCGGTCCAGGACATGCATAAGGACCCAGGTTTGGTCCTGGCGTTGCCCTCGCCGATTGATGAGTTGGTGGTCTTGGACGCAAAACGCCCGCGTAGCTTCGAGCGGACCACATTTTGGCACAATCTGAAGCCGAATCCGGACGGTTCGCAGCCAGCTGTGCGCGAGAGCATGCGCCCGACGGTCGATCGTTATTTGGTTTCTGCGGACTCCGCAATTCTGCACACGAAGGCCGTGGTGCGGTATCAGGTGGGGGAATTGGTGCCGTATGCCTTTCGAGCGCGTGAGATGGATCGCGTGCTGCACAATCTGTGCGACAATGCGCTGGTAGCCGTGGTCTCACGCTATCCGCTGGCTGAGGCGATGACGCGCAAATCAGAAGTAGGGGCAGAGGTGCGGCGCCATTTGCAGGAGCGCGTGAACACGCTGCGCCTTGGCGTGACCATCGATGCGGTGGATCTCGCGCTTGCTTGGCCGAAACAACTGGCACCCCAGCTGGCCGAGGTTGGGGCGGCGCGGAACGAAGCTGGCCGGCTGAAGGCGGAAGCCGAGAGTGTGCAAGGGCGCATGGTAAGCGAGGCCGAAAGTGCACAAAAGCAGATCGTCTCGGCTGCCGAAACCTGGGCCACGCGGAAAGAAAGCCGCGTGCGTGCAGACGCAGCGAACTTTGCAAAACTCCATGAGCTGTACCAGCAGAATCCGGAAGTGATTCGCCAGACGCTGTATCTGGACCGGATGCGGACGGCGTTGAGCAATGCCGATGAGATCTTCCTGCTGGACGGCGGTGAGAATCAGGAGCTTCGCCTGTCGGTGCCACGACAAACCAAGAAATCGCTGGTGCAGCCATGAGTGAGCGCGATTCTGAAATGATGTCGATGGCGCGCTGGGCGGCTGGCGGCCTGCTGTTTACGGTCAATGCGTTCATCGCTGGCCGCTTGGTGAGTGATGGCGGATTCGTGGCCTCGGTATCAGCGCTGATTGCCGTGATTCTGGTGCTGGTACCGATGATGCGGATTTTGCTTGCTGACCTGCGCCAACGGCGCATGAGGATGCATGAGCTGGCGATCGTTGCAGTGTTCGCAAGTTGCCTGCAGGGCGACTTTCAGACGTCAGCCTTGATCGCGCTGTTCATGCTGCTGGCAATGATGATCGAGCAACGGACGGCCAGCGGCGCGCAGGCTTCGTTGGAAGCCCTGGCCAAGATTACGCCTGGGAAGATTCGCAAGCTGGCGAGCGACGGGACGACGGTGATGTGCGAGAGCACTGAAGTCGCACCTGGGGACCGGATGCGCATTTTGCCGGGCGAGAACATTATGGCCGACGGCATCGTCCGGAAGGGGCGAAGTTCGGTGGACGAGGCGAATGTTACGGGTGAATCGCTGCCGATTGATAAGAACCCGGACGCGGAAGTCTTTGCCGGGACGACCAACCTCTCAGGGGCGTTGGAAGTGGAGATTACCCGCGCTGGGAAGGATACGACGATCGGCAAAGTGCGGGAGTTGATCGAGCGTGCGCACGAGAGTCGGCTGTCATTTTCCCGGGTAGTGGACCAATACGTGGCGTACTACACGCCGTTTGTCTTAGTGGTGGCTGGGACCGTGCTGTTCTTTACCCGTGGCGCGGAAGATAGCCTCGAGCGGGTGGTCGCGCTGTTGGTCGTGACCTGCCCGATCGCGATCATTCTGGCAACGCCAGCTTCGGTGGTTGCAGCGCTGTCAGCGGCGGCGCGCGTAGGCGTGTTGTTCAAGGATATAGGGGATTTGGAAGCGCTTACGCGGATGGATGCGATGGTGTTCGATAAGACCGGTACGCTGACGACCGGAGACTTGGAGGTGTCGAAGCTGGCGCCGGTTGAGGGCATCGATACGACCGGGTTGATGCGTGCGGCGGTGATAGCGGAGTCTGCAAGTAATCATCCTGTAGCGCAGGCTGTGATGCGGCTGGCAAAAAAGGTGAACCTTGAGCCTGTCCATCCAGACCAGTTGCACGAAGAGCCAGGCCGTGGCGTGAAGGCCACCGTAGGTGGGCGTACGATTATCGCCGGCAACCTGGCGTGGATGGTGGACAACAAGGTCTTGGCGGAGCAGTTCCCCCGCATGGCTGAGGTGAACGAAATGGGGGCTAGTATCCTGTTTCTGGCAGAAGATGGCAAGGCCTTGGGCTGGATTGCCGTGGCGGATACGGTGCGGACCACGGCGAAGGCGGTGATCGCAGAACTGCATGAAAGTGGCGTCCGCCATACCGCGATTGTCTCTGGGGATCGCCGCCAGGTAGTAGAATCCGTGGCCGATGAGTTGGGAGTGAGCGCGCGGAAATCAGAATGCACACCGGCCGATAAAGTGACGTACGTGGAGAAGGCGAAGGAAGAGGGCTATCACGTGATTTTTGTCGGAGACGGTGTGAATGATGCACCGGCACTGGTGAATAGCCACATCGGCATCGCCATGGGCGCGGCGGGTAGCGATGTGGCTCTAGACAGCGCCTCGATCGCGCTGATGAACAGCAAGCTGAACCGGCTGCCATTTCTGCTGCAACTGTCCCGGACTATGAAGCGCACGGTGATTCAAAACTTCGTGTTGGGCAGTCTGATTATTTTAGTCGGTGTCGCGTTGAGCGCAGCTGGCAGTCTTTCGCCAATGCTGGCCTCTATTCTTCAGGTATTTGGGGCGATGGTTGTCGCGCTGAATAGTGCCAGACTGATTCGTCAGGGCGAGACCTTGGATCTTGAACAGTAGATGAGGTAAGAGCATGGCTCTCGAAACAGACCAGGCACAACGCGTCGTATACGGCCGCGGCCTAACCAAAACATTTCGTGATTTTTGGGGGCGCAAGAAGGTCGCAGCCTTGGACGACGTGGATATCGAAATCGAACAGGGGCAAATTTTCGGTTTGCTCGGTCCCAATGGCGCTGGGAAATCGACGCTGATTAAGCTGATCCTTGGGCATTTGTTCCCCACCAGTGGGCGCATTTCGGTGCTGGGCAAGGATCCGCGCGACGTGGAGAATAAGCATCGAATCGGTTATTTGCCGGAGCGTTCGCAGCTGTACAAGCAGCTCACCGCCGAGGAAACGCTGCGCTATTTTGGCGAATTGCTGGGCCTGAATAAGGAGCAGATCGAGAAGCGAAGCGAGCAGCTACTCGAAATGGTCGGGCTGACTAATGCCAAACGGCGCAAGATTGGTGAGTTTTCCCATGGGATGGGGCGGCGAATGGGCTTGGCCCAAGCGTTGCTGAATGACCCAGAGTTTTTAATTCTGGACGAGCCAACAGCTGGGCTGGATCCAGTTGGCTGTCGGGAAGTGAAGGACTTGATTCTGACGCTGTCAAAGCGGGGAAAGACCGTGCTTCTGACCAGCCACCTGCTTGCCGACGTAGAGGATGTCTGCGATCAATTGATGCTGGTTTATGGCGGCAAGCAGCGGGCCGCGGGTGCGACCCGTGATTTGCTGCACGACCGGGGTCGGATGCGGCTGGAGTTCCCGCGTGTGTCTGACAAGACGCTGGGTGCTGTCGAGCAGGTGCTTAAGGGCGAGCTTGGCGAGCTGAAGCTTGAGGTGGCCACTCCGAGTGAGTCCTTAGAGCAGTTCTTTCTCAAGTCTGTGGCTGCCAACAACGCAGAGACCGAGACGGCCGGGGCTAAAATGGGCACAGGCGTCGCAGATTTCTTGCAGGATGAGGCCTATGAGGCGCCCAAAATTGAGCTGGATGAGCAGCTTTTGGGGCAACTGGGCGAGGAGAAGCCCAAGGCCCCAGTGGTAGCCGCAGGGCCAGCGGTGGATACCGCCGCGCTGGGGGCCTTGAATGAGAATCCGGCGCCAGCACCTGTGGCTGAAGATGATGGGGTCAAGCGAAGCCTGCTCGACGACTTGAAATAGATCTGTTTCTTGCGGCAACCCGGCAGGAAGCTCAGGGTTGTTTCGTCCTCTCAGATCGCAGGACTGAAATCTCGAGTCATCGCGTCGTTGCGTCTCTTGAAAAACGCTAGTCGCCAGTCGCAAGTCGCGAGTCCAAAAGCAGAAAACGCTGGCACCAGTATTCTGCGGCTGCGCCGTCCGGCTATCGCCAGATGGTCAAGGTTTCTGGGGTGGCGGTGATGGTAAGGGCAGGGATAGTAAGGAGGCCTGAAGCATCGGCTGTGACGGTGCCGGAGACAGGGCCAAAACGCCAGTTTAGGGTGTCGCCGGGGGAGATTACGAATTCCTGGAGCCTGCGGATCGAGACGTCTGCCGTGGCTTCGGTGGGAATCGTGAAGCGGGTCGTCAGCTCCTTCGGCGAGATTAGATGCAGGGACATCTCAAACTTGGCTGCGGAGTCCGCAATGGCAGTCCAGCGAAAGAACGCATTGACTTGGCCCAAGGCCTTGCTGTCGCGGTTGCCGAATGTGGGCAGGGCATCGTTGCAGGACGCGTTGGTGAAGACTGCATAGGCCGCGTTCTTGCGGATCGCCAGCCAGTCAAATGAATGGATCAGGTCATTCACCTTCATCATCTTCTGATCGTTGTTGGCGTGGCCGAAGGGGCCCCAGTAGAAGTAGAAGGGATATTTGCGGTCGTTCATCGCCTTGGCAAAGGCTTCGTGGCGGATGGACCAATGATCGTTTACGCCCGAGTAGTCAATGACCACCGGAGGCTCGGGGATCTTGTTCTCGGCCGTGAGTGTGGCGGCCGCTAGGTGCATGCGGTCCCAGACGTGCTCGATTCCGGCGGGCACGTTGGCCTTGATGGCAGCAAAGAGGTCGCCATGGCGCAGGCCGATGCCTAGGGTGCCGCTGCCACCCATGGAATTTCCAGAGAGGTAGACGCGGTTCGGGTCAATCCCGTAGGTGTCGATAACCCACGCGACGGTGCCAATGACACGTCGTTCTGCCGGTGATAGGGCACCGCCGCCTTTGGCTGCGTCGCTCTCGCGTGACTTGGGATTTCTTCCGCCCCACCACCAGTCGCCTTTGTTCGCCCGGCAATCAAGGTACAGCGCATAGAAATCGTCTGGCGCCCGATAGATGTCGTGATTGCCGAACTGGGCCGTGCATTTCACCGCACTCCAGACGTCATGCCCGGCGGAATGCAGCACCACGTACAGCGGGGCATTGGTCCGGGGGGCCTTGGGATGAACGACGACGAAGCTGTCATTCTGGTACGTCTTGTAGCCCCACGCTGCCTGGGGCCCATGGCGGAAGACCTCGCATTTACGCCCGTCTACATCGACCTTAGTCGGGGGCCAGTTTTTGTCACCGGCAGCTAGCTGGTAGGCTGCAACCGCGAGACTCAAAAAACAATCGTTCTAATTTCAGTCATCGATTTTCGAATTCCACTGTGATGGTCAAAGATTAGCCGGGGGGGGAACTCCATCCGCAGATTGCACAAATTCTCGCAGATTGGGTCGGTCTGGAGAATCGCAGATAATTGATCGGGAAGGTGTGTGTATTGGCGGTTACCTTACGGGCATCCGAGGAGGCCGCATCACAGCACATAGAGGCAGAGACTGAGCTCGGCTGAAGCGCGCCTTCTGTCGCCCTTCTCGGGCGTAACCGTTTTTTTTGGGCGCTCCGGTGGTTGCACCACCGGCTACGTTCGTTCATCCTTCCGGGATGGCTGGCTGGCTAGGTAGCGAGCGCCGCTTTCAGGCTGCGGTAGTCGGTCTTGCCGGAACCTAGCTGGGGAATCTCGGGTACGGTGACGACGCGGCGGACGCGGGCGAGACTGCCAAAGCCGGCTTCGCGTAGCGCTTCATTGGCAGCGTCTTGATCTTTGTCGAAGATGGTGCCCAAGACTAGCTCGGGACGCTCGCCATCGGCCTCGTAGGCGACGATGGCGAGGGCAGGGCCCTCGGCGTCATCCGCTGGCTGCCAGGCGGCCAGGAGGGCGGCCTCCATCGCGGGCAGGCTGATCATCTCGCCAGCAATCTTGACGAAGCGTTTGAGTCGGCCGGATAGGGTGAGCTGGCCCAGTTCATTGAGGAAGCCGAGGTCCCCAGTGTTGTACCAGGAGGAACCGTCATGTTGGAGGAAGGGATTATTCTCTGGTAGCGCCAGGTAGCCGGCGAAAATACTGGGGCCACGCACCAGGATGAGGCCTTGGCCGCCAGGAGGGACGGGTTCGTGGGTCTCGGGATGGACGATCTGGATCTGGACGTCGCCGAGCGGGGCCCCGACCCCACAACGCGGAAGCTGTGCTTGATTGAGGGTGAGAACGGGGGCGCACTCGGTGATTCCGTAGCCTTCGAGCAGGGCGGCGCCGGGTGCCTGTGTCGCCAGGGCTTGGAAGAGTGAGTCTGGGGTTTTTTCCGCGCCGGTGAGAATGAGTCGCAGCGAGTGGAGTTGGCTAGGCTCAGCAGCGCGGCAGATGCCAGCGACGAATGTGGGGGTGCCACAGATGAGGGTGGCCTGCCAGCGGGCGATGCCGGAGGCGAGGCGCCTGCTTTCGGTGGGGTTGGGATGGTAGCAGACCTTGAGCCCAGACAGGAGGGGAAGCATGGAGGTGACGGTGAAGCCAAACGAATGGAAGGGGGGCAGAAAGCCGTATAGAATGTCGCTGCTGTCGAGGGCTACGTGCTGCATGCAGCCGGTGACATTTGCCAGGATGTTGCGATGGCTCAGTGGTACGCCCTTCGGGACGGACTCTGATCCGCTCGTGAAGAGGATGACGGCAGGCTTGTCGAGGTCTCGTTCGTGTGCGAAGTGCGCAAGAATGTCGCTGTCGGTCTGCTTGGCTTTGCGTAGGGCGCTGAGCTTGCGGCCGAGAGTG